>Ga0081455_10008232_pt1 | contig 10867 bp, 12 predicted proteins | sample TabmetS3T2R1_FD_70207 | JGI IMG/M metagenome (GOLD analysis project Ga0081455, IMG submission 70207) | Tabebuia heterophylla rhizosphere microbial communities from the University of Puerto Rico - S3T2R1 | ecosystem: Host-associated > Plants > Roots > Rhizosphere ... | reverse complement strand
CGCCAACACATTGAGGTCGTCAACATCGCGCACGCCCCATTGCCGATTTTCGGCACGCAGCGTGGCATCGAATTGCGCATTGCTCGGCGCGGTGTGCCTGCCGCCACGCTTGAATGGCCCGTAGACAAAAAGGCAGCCGTCGTCTTTCAACAGCCGGCCTGCACCAGCTATCAGATTTTGCGCTATCGGCCACGGCGAAATGTGCAGCACGTTTATGCAAAGCATGGCGGAGAGCGCGCCGCCTTTGCCGCTGTCTCCCGTCCATGTCCAGTGTGGATCGGAAAGATCGATTCGCTGCGGCGCGCGCAAATTTGCAAGTCCTGAATGGGTTCGCCAGGCGGCGATGCTCTTCAGGTGAGAGTCATAAATATCACTCGGCCACCAGTTCAATTGCGGCGCGCGTCGGGCAAATTCGGTCGCATGCTGACCGGTCCCACTGCCGATCTCGAGCACATCGCCGGATTGCGCCAAGAGAAAACCCGAAATTGCCGACCAGATCGGCTCGTGATTGCGGTGGTAAGCCGGGCCGTCCAGCCGGGCGTCGGCGGCGGGCGGCTCGCGGCCCTTGCCGTACTCGACGATAAATTTGACCATGGTTGAGGACCCAAAAGCATTGCAATTAGGCATGACCGGTCGCCGCGGTCAAAGCGCCCGTGCCCCGGAATGAACTACTCTGACCATTCGTTGTTTTTACCGGTGCGATCGGGCAAAATCGGGTTTTCCGGCGTTCTGTTGCCGGACGACGCGGGATACCGCGCGAGCGCAAAAACCTGGGAGGACAACATGCGCAAGACTTTTGGGATTTTGGTCGCGCTGACGGCCAGCTTGATGCTGCCGAGTGCGGCTCTCGCGCAGACCAAGATCGTGATCGGCATACCGACCTCGCCGCCTAACATCGTTCACATGCCGCCGATCGTTGCGAAAGAGCTGGGCCTCTACAAAAAGGCCGGAATTGATGCGGAGATCGTGTCGCTCGGCGATGGCACCAAGGTTTTCCGCGCGCTGCTGGCGGAAAACATCGATTTCGGCCTGACGCCGGGCGCGCCGACCATCATCGGCCGATCAAACGGCGCAACCGTGAAAGCGTTGACCGCCAATCTGCCGAAGTTCGAAGCCTCTATGATCGTGCGGGCCAACGTCAAGACCATGCAGGATCTCAAGGGCAAGCGCATCGGGATCCAGGAGCCCGGAGGTTTCGCCGACATCCTGAGCCGCGCCATATTGCGGGTGGCGAAGATTGATCCCAAGGAGGTCAACTTCGTCAGTATCGCGAGCGAAGACGTTCCGGCGCTCGTCGCCGACCAGGTCGATACCGCGATCCTGCACGTCGAGCAGGAGATGCTTGCCAAGAGCAAGGTACCGGATCTGCACGCGATCGGCCGCATGTGGGAGCTGCAACCGAAGACGCTGTATACTTTCCTGTCGGTCAACGAAAAGACCATCAGGGACAAGCCGGCGCTCGTGCAGGCGGTAGTCTCGGCCAATATCGAGGCGACCCGGATCATCTACACGGAAAAGGCGAAGATCATGCCAATCCTGGTGAAGCAAACCGGCTATCCGGAGAAAATCCTGTCCGACAGCTACGATTTCATGGTCAAGGAATGCATTTGGGACGCCAACAGCGGACTCAGCACCGAGCGGATCAATTTCACCGCCGACCTCATGACCAAAGTTGGCAATATCAAAGAGGGCAAGACGCCGACATATGAGGACGTGGTCGATACGACGTTCGCAAAAAAGGCGATCGAGCAACTCGGCGAATGGAAAGGGCCGATCTGTCCGACCGCGGCGTTCTGAGCGGCGCTGATCAACGCTTGCCGGGTGCCGCCATCGGCGGCGCCCGTCGCACTCGAGGATCAATGCGGCCCGGGGAAACACGACGATGACCGTTGCCAATCAAGTCGAGGCTGATTCAGTTGCCGAGGGCGAGCCGCGCGCCGCGGCGGTCAGAACATCGTGGTGGGAACGGCCTGCGCTTTTCCGCTATGGCTTTGTCCTCCTGATCCTTGTCATCTGGGAAATCGTCGGTCCCTTCATCAACCCCATCTTCTTTACCTATCCCACGAAGATTGCCGCCGCCTTCTACACAACGACGGTATCCGGCGAATTGCCGTACTTTCTCGCGCAAAGCCTGGAGGTTATGGTTTATGGCCTCAGCATTGCGCTCATCGTCGGCATCCCTCTCGGCATCGCGATGGCGCGCGTGCGCTGGCTCGACTGGGCGCTCGATCTGCCAATCAACGCACTTTATGCAACCCCATTGGTCGCCGTCGTACCGCTGCTGGTGCTGTGGTTCGGCATCTACCTGAAAGCCAAGATCATTGTCGTGTTTCTGTTCGCCGTGTTTCCGGTCCTGATCAACACTTACCAGGGCGTCCGCGAGTGCGACAAAAACATGCTCGAAGTGGCGTATTCGTTTCGCTCGAGCGAATGGCGAGTATGGCAGGACGTTCTGCTGCCGTTTTCAGTGCCGTACATAATCGCCGGGATACGCCTCGCGATCGGGCGCGGACTGATCGGCATGATCATTGCCGAGTTCTATACGACCATTTCAGGCCTGGGCTTCATGATCACGCGCTACGCCAATGTGTTCGAGATGGACAAGACCTTTGTTCCCGTGATCGTGCTGATGGTGCTGGGCGTGTCGCTGACCTCGCTGCTGAAATGGGCCGGCCGTCGCATCGCGCCCTGGAGCAGCGCCAACCGTTAGGCTTTCCGTCGTATTGAATTTGTCGTGCCGCCGCGCAAACTTGCCCCGCCGGCATTTCACCACGTCTGCGGAGGCGCGTCATGATCCTGGGCCTGTCAGTTCAGAATTTTACGATCGTTCACGTCGTCATCAGCCTGATGGCAATTGCAAGCGGTATACTGGTGTTGATCGGTATGTTTGGCTCGCGCCGACTCCCAGGCTGGACCGCATTTTTTCTGCTCACGACAGTGCTCACCAGCCTTACCGGGTTTTTGTTTCCGATCCGCGGTTTTACGCCGGCGCTCGGAACCGGAATCGTCTCGTGCGTGCTGCTGGCGTTGGCGCTTTATGCCCTCTACGGCAAGCGCCTCGCGGGCGCATGGCGCTGGATCTACGTTGCCACTGCCTCGAGCGCACTTTATCTCAACGTGCTGGTCCTCATCGTGCAATCGTTCCAGAAATTACCGTTCCTCAAGCCGCTGGCGCCGACCCAGTCCGAGCCGCCGTTCCTGATCGCGCAAGTTATCGCGCTCATTGTCTTCCTTTTGGCAGGCATTGCCGCTGCGCTTAAGTTTCGTCCGGCCAATGACCTGCCTGCGGGTTGATTGAATCGCGTCGGCAGGGGATGCCCAAAATGGAAGAAGCCGCCGGTATCGGCGGCTTCAAACCAAGTTTCGAACGTGCGACGCTTACTTAAGCTGCGTCGAGATGCTGTCGAACTTCGCGTTCAGGCTCGAGCCGATCGCGTTCACGGTCGCAATGATCACAACCGAAATGCCAGCAGCGATGAGGCCATACTCGATCGCGGTGGCGCCCGACTCGTCCTTCAGGAAGGAAACAACCTTAGACATGAGACATCCTCCATGTGGCCAGTAATCATCTGTACAGATGATGGCAGCACCGTACCGCCCGCCCGTTAAAAAGACGCTTCGTCGGAGCAGAGGAAATTGTTTCAAATTTTATCGAAACAGGCGTGGCTTTTTTTTCGCTAGGGCGGCGAAAGCAAAGCGATTGGCGCCCAAGCCCATTTTTCAAGTGAATCCGTATCAAGTCGGCTCGAGATCGAACGGTGGACAGTTCACGGCTGCCGCGAAGCACGCCCGATATTAACGAGCCATTATCCACACCGAAAAAGAGTTTGAAGTTCGTGGGCGCCAGACAGTTCCACTAACTGTCTTCGGCGCGATCAACATAGATCAAGCCCGCCTTGGCCAGCGGCTCGCGCATTTTGTACATGTCCAGGCTCAGCGTGCCGGCCTCGAGCTGCTTGCGCTTGCCATCCTCGTCATCCTTGCGCTTTTGCGCTTTCTGGGCGGTTTCGGTCGCGAGTTTCTTCGGAATCACGACGACGCCGTCGTCATCCGCCACCACAACATCGCCGGGTTCGACGTTGACGCCCGCGCAGACAACCGGAACGTTGACCGCGCCGAGGGTCGCTTTCACCGTGCCCTTGGCCGAGATCGCCTTTGACCAAACCGGAAAACGCATTTCGGAAATCGGACGGACGTCTCGACAACCCGCGTCAATGACGAGCCCGATCACCCCGCGAGCACGCAACGCTGTCGCCAGCAGTTCGCCGAACATGCCGTCCGTATTGTCCGCGGTGCATCCGACAACGAGAACGTCGCCTTTCTGGCATTGCTCGACGGCGACGTGGATCATCCAGTTGTCGCCCGGCTGCGCCAGCACGGTGACCGCCGGCCCCGCGATCTGCGCGCCGGGCCAGATCGGACGCATATAGGGCTTCATGAGACCGGATCGGCCGAGGGCCTCGTGCGCGGTGGAGACGCCGACTGCTGCAAGCGTGCCGATGGCATTGCTGTCGGCCCGATTGATGTTTCGGATAACGACGGGCTTCATTGCAGTATTTCCTCTACGGTCGGAAAGAGCCTTTGGTAGGCCTCGCCATATGTCATCGGCACTCCCGTGTTGCGGCTGCCCTGGATGCCCCGGTTGAGCGCTACGCGTTCATAGTACGCCCACAGATGTTTTTGGGCTGCGAGTATCTGGAACGCCTTGTACTTTTGCTCCCACACCTCGTCGATCTTCAAAATGAGATTGGGCTTGTAATTGCACATTTCAGGTTGGTGCGGCTCGAACAGAAATACCGGCGGAGCAGAATACTTGTATTTTGCATCAGGCTTGTGCCCCATTGCTTGAGCGACCACCCGCGTCTCCTGTGCGAAGTGCGCGGCGTTTGGGTGATCAAAGTTGTAGGGGTCCTCAAGCGCGTGAGTGAGCACAAAGGAGGGGCCAAGTTCCCGATAGATATCAACCATGCGATCGAAATGCGTTTCATTCAGCTTGAGCGGATAGTCGCCGCAGTCGAAGAATTCGATTTCCGCTCCGAGAAGCTTTGCGGCCCGTTCGGCTTCGTCCCTGCGGCCGGCCTTTACTTTTTCAAGCGTGGCGCCCGGCTCCTTCCACGCGAACTGGCTCTCCCCACGCTCGCCATACGACAGGCAGACAATCTTGACGCGGTAACCCCGCTTGGCATGCAGGGCGATCGCGCCGCCGGCGCGCCAAACAAAATCGCCGGGATGAGCTGTGATGACGAGCCCGGTCTTCTGATCCGGCATTGCGCGCTCCTTTTCCGTGCCGGCTTGTTAAACTAGGTTGAGTGGCGGGCGGTCAAGCCGTGTGTGGCCGCGTTCGAGCGGAGCGTTTCACAATGGCAAATCCCCCTGCGGCCACTCTGCGCGTCGCGATCGGCGACTATCCGCACACGCTGCCGCTCAAGCGCGGAGAGATCGTCTCGCCGTGGCTGAAGCTTGAATTCATCGAGGTGAAGCCGATGCACCAGGCGTTCAAGCCCATGGTGCGGGAGCATGCCTATGATGCCAGCGAGATGGCGCTGGTGACCTATTTCCAGGCCAAGGATCACGAGAAGGGGCTAGTTCTGCTTCCCGCCGCGATGCTCGCGCGCTTCCAGCACGGCACTATGCTGTTCAATGCGGAACGCGGCATCCTTGCTCCGAAGGACCTGCCAGGCCGCCGCATCGGCGTGCGCTCGTACAGCCAGACCACCGGTGTGTGGGTCCGCGGCATTCTGCAGAATGACTACGGGATCGATCTCGGCGAAGTACAGTGGGTGACGTTCGAGGATGGTCACGTCGCTGAGGCGAAAGATCCGCCGGGCGTGATCCGGGCGCGTGCCGATCAGGACATCACCACCATGCTCATTGCCGGGGAGTTGGATGCCGCGATCTATGGCGCGGCGCTGCCGAAGGATCCGCGCCTGCAAAGCGTCATCAAGGATCCCGAGGCCGAGGCGAAATCCTGGTATGCCAAGCATGGGCTTGTTCCGGTCAACCATATGGTTGTTGTCACCGATGAACTGGCCCGGTCAAATCCACAAGCGGTCGGCGAACTCTATCGTCTGCTGGAGGAAGGAAAGAAGGCGGCCCCTGCTGGCGGCGTCGATACTGCGCCATTCGGAAAGGAAGCAAACCGGCGCTGCCTCGACCTGCTGTTATCGTATTGCACGCAGCAGAAGCTCATCTCGCAACGACTGAAGTTCGACGAGCTCTGGAGTCAGCAATAAAACGATGGAGTGAACGATGAAAAAAATCTACACCGGCGGCTGCCAGTGCGGAAAAGTCCGCTACGAAGCGCAAGCCGAAATCGGCGAAGTCATAACCTGCAATTGTTCGCGCTGCCGTAAGCTTGGACCCTTGTTGTCAGCCGTTGCAGGGTCCGATTTCAAGCTTCTCTCCGGCGAGAACGACATGACGGACTATCAGTTTAACCCGTCCGCCATCTAGCAACTCATCGGATCAACGCACAACATAAAGCACTTGTTTTGCTTGCAAGTCGGGTTTCTTTCGCTATCTTTTGGCAACATTCGGCAACACTGAAACACACCGTTTCTGTTGCCAAGCTGTTGCCAAGAGGCGAGCATGGGCAAGAAGAATCTCACCGACCGCAAGGTAAAGAGCCTCAAGGCGAACGCGAAGGTCGCTGACAAGGCCGGTCATTACGACACGTGGGATGCGGTAGTCCCTGGCCTCGGGGTCCGCACATCCGCCAGCGGCCGACGAACATTTGTGTTGATGGCCCGCTATCCCGGCGGCCGCAATCCGACCCGGCGAGCGCTGGGCGTCTATGGTGAGTTGAGTTTGGAGCAGGCACGCAAGAAGGCGCGTGATTGGCTTGAACTCATTCGCAAGGGCATCGACCCGGCCATTGCTGAGGAAGAGGCAAGGCAGGCCGAATTGCGGCAAAGGGCGAACACCTTTGCAGCAGTGGTCGAGGACTATCTGCGCTTAGAGGTCATGGGCCACGATCCCGCGAAGCCACGTCAGAGGCGGGCTGTGGAAGTAGAGCGCCATTTCCGTCGAATATTCGTCGCGATCTGGGGCGACCGGCCGATTGCCTCAATCTCACGGCGCGATGTGCTCCCGCTGATTGAGAGCATCCGCGACAACGGGACGCCAGCAACCCTGGCCGCTTACGGAAAGCGCGGGAAAGCGGAGCGAGTACCTGCGCCCGTCCAGGCACGCAATCTGCTCGCCTATCTGAAGGCTTTCTTCAACTGGGCAATCGAGCGCGATACCTATGGCCTCGAAAGCTCGCCGTGTGAGCACTTAAAGGCTGCCCGCATCATTGGCGACCGAAGGGCAGAAGATCGAACGCTAAACGATCCCGAGTTGTTTGCGTTCTGGCGCGTGACCGGACGTATGACCTACCCGCATGGACCGCTCTACCGGTTGCTGCTTTTGACTGGACTTCGCCTCAATGAAGTGGCGGATGCGGTTGGACCGAGTTTGATCTGGCGAACGGAATCTGGACTATCCCGGCTGCCAGAATGAAGGGAAAGAACAGCAAGGCGCGACCACACAGCGTTCCCCTCACTGCCGACATTCTGGCAATTCTCGCTGACCTGCCGCGCTTTGAACGCGGCGATTCTGCTCTCGCGACTGTCAAGAAGCGGCCCTCAAGAGTCGAACGGTCAGGACACATGGGCGCCGAAACGAGGTCAGGAAGCCTCGGGGGTCCACAAGTACCGACCCCGGATATTTCACGGAATCTTTTTCAACAGAAACAACGGCTTGCAAAGGCGAAAATGGCGATCTCCAGAAAACCTCGCTTCGCTGGATTGAGGTCAATCCGGCCACCTTCAAGCTGACCGACGGTGTGATGGAGCGGACGCCCGCCTGTCATGGCAAGTGGGGCGGTTTCAATATTGAGCGCGGCATTGGTCGGCGTTGATATTGCCTGCTTATTCCAGCCTTAGCCTCACCAGGTTGGCAACAACTAGCATGAATTGGCGGGAGCTTGGGGGCGGTTCGCCTAAACCTGGAATATGGTCCACTGATATAACAGGCCGAAGGGTGAATGAGACATGGATGGAGTGGCGACTGACCGATCACCAACCCGCAGTTCCCTGTCGTATCGTGGTCACGGCGGAATCTCCTGGTAACAGGGAAATAACAGGCAAAACAGGAAAGGAATCGCGCCTACTGCTTATATTTCGCAATGGCGCGGGATGCGTTGTCGATTACGTAGTCAATCTCGACCCGGTTGTTTTTTGTAAACCGCCATCAGCGGGAGATGCCCAACTCCTTCTCGATGTCGGCCATCATCGGGTGCGTCAAGCCCGCCTTGCCGAGTGCTGTAAAGTCCTCAGCGCCAACCCGGACGCTTTTCCAGGTCGCGTGCGTCCGATCAGCCTGGACGGAAGAGTGCGGCTCTACTCCCACCCTTCACCTCCGCTGCAAGTGACCTATGAAGTCGATACGGCTCGCCGCGTCCTGCACCTTTTGCACTTCGTGGCTCCGAAGCTTCAGGTCACAAAGCCTGTATTTATCAGCTATAGCCACAAGGACGCGAAGTGGCTTGAAAAACTCAGGCAGTTCTTGCGGCCCCTTGAAGAACAGGAGCTGATCCGAGTCTGGGATGACACGGAGATACGCCCCGGCGCAGACTGGCTTGGCGAAATACGAAACGCGCTTTGGTCGGCCCGCGTTGCTGTTTTCTTGGTGAGTCAGGACTTTCTTGCCTCGCCATTTATCAGAGAGAAGGAATTGCCGACACTAATCGAGGCAGCGGGAAATCGAGGCTGTCTGATCTTCTGGATTGCAGTGAGTTCATCGACCGTCGAAGACTCTCCGCTGGCTAAGTTTCAGGGGGCGATTTCGCCAGGCTCGCCGCTGGATCTCATGACGGAGGGCGAACAGAATAGAGCGCTCACCGAGATTTACCGGAAGATGAAGGCCGTAGTTACGGTCCAATGAGATGGTGTGCAAACGCTGGCGGTGCGCCACCCAAGCGGTTGGCTGCTTGACAGCGAACATCGGATGAGCGGGCAGGATGTACGCCAAAAAAGTTAAAATTTGTGACGATAATCACATCGTATTCCAATGATCGGCTGTGTTCTTTGACAATACGGAAAGAGGCTGCCATGCGCCAGGCACTTTCCATAGCCATCGTTGCGACCCTGCTGATCGGCTTCATCGACGTCGTTGTCGCTGGATCAAAGACAGTCGTGACAAAAAATCATTTCTACTACGCAACACCCGCCAGCGGCGTTGGGATAGCGGTACCCAACGGGACGTGCTTTCACGGATTTGTAAGTCTTGCTACGTCCGCGTGTGCATTGAGAGCACGGACTGTCGTCTTCGCCCGGCGTCTGTGAGTGGTTGAGTTCCTAACGCTGATAAGGCACGGGGATGGATACGGTACGGGGTCTATAAATAGACCCCCCGTATCGTATCCCGGAAATCCCGTATCCGTATCGTATCCGTACCGTATCTTCCGTATCCAAAAGAGAGTCCTTAGTCGGGAGTCTTTAAAGAATGTAGCCGCCCTTCGCTTGTGTGTTTTGGCTCCTGCGCTGTGCGCCGACGAGCTGCCGCTGCCTCGCTCCTCTCCAGCTCTTACAAATCTCGCCGTCCTTCACTGCAGCATGGATCTAGTGGCCAAGTCATCTCAACGGCCTAGTAGGCGATTATCGGATTGCTAATCCGCTGTTTGTTTTTATGCGCGGGTATCGTTGGGCCAGTAAATTCAAGCACTTGGCTGATATTGCTGAAGGGCTGATAGGGAATGATATCCTTCGAGTTCGGGGATTTTTCTAGCTAAGCCTGGTGCTAGCTCGCCCCCAGCTTTAGGCACCACCCCCTTGCACTCTACAAATTGGCCCCAGCGCCCGTCTGACCCTCCGCCATTTCGACCGTCAAATAACTCCTGAAAAGTCACCGCCGCGTATACGCGCACCCCAACATTAGTGAACCCCAACTCATTTCACCTGAGGCACACGTCCGTGACTCATTTGCCACAGCGGACTCTCTCGCTCCTTCGAAATCTCAAATACACAGTTGCGAAACTTTGGAAGCACAGTTGTGCGCCCTATATCTGAGTATGAACGAAACAGACGACACTGAAAAACCCAAAGTCTCCGCCGACCTGCAAGAGCTAGGTGCGCTTTGCCGCTGCACCTTACTTCAGACTCGATTCGCAGCAAGTTTGCTTGAGGGCCACAATTACACGGAAGCGGCATTCCTCGCCGGCTACGCGGGCGCCCGCGACTCCGTGCAACTGAGAAGTGCCGGTTCTAGCGCGGTCCGCTCAAAACCTGTTCAGGCGCTCTTGGCCCTGGCCGAGTCCAGGGGCTTAGGCATCCCCAACGCTCCAGGCGACAGAGACGAGCTCAAACGCATCCTCTGGTCTCACGCTCGCTCGAACGACAAAGCTCATTCGATCAAAGCAAGTGCAGAGCTGATGCGGATTGAGGCCGATGAAAGGGCGACTGCCTTGGAAGAGGCGGCTCCCACTCTCTCCGTCATTCTGGCCGAGCTAGTCGAGCTTACGCCGATCTGCGCCAAGGTGATGGCCGATCAGACGAGGACTCCACTCGCTCTCAACGAGCGGCAACAAGCCATTTACAACGAATTCCGGCGCAAGATCGCGCTTGAGTATCTGCAAGAGCAGAGGGCGCAGATCACGCCTGACGCAAAACCCAACGGAAACGCAACATAAGGAGGAATCACGCAATGAAAGTTTATGGAAGCAAAGACGCATATCACCGGACGACCTATACCCGCACAGATTTGGATGCCCTGCCGTTCCCTGGCTGCAAGAAAATAGCAGACCTAACCGGGGGCGAGCTTTCCTCCGGCCTGATGGGCGCCGGGCGGACCGAATTCGCCATGAGCCTGTTCGGCCGCGCCTGGGGCA
>Ga0081455_10008231_pt1 | contig 10868 bp, 15 predicted proteins | sample TabmetS3T2R1_FD_70207 | JGI IMG/M metagenome (GOLD analysis project Ga0081455, IMG submission 70207) | Tabebuia heterophylla rhizosphere microbial communities from the University of Puerto Rico - S3T2R1 | ecosystem: Host-associated > Plants > Roots > Rhizosphere ... | reverse complement strand
GTTCGTAACCAACTGCCACTATTGGTAAATCGGCGGCGCGGCGATGGGCCACGCTTGAACCGGCAGGGGGGTTGTGGGACGTTCAAGGCAACAAAAATGCCTTTCCATCGTGAGGAGGAACGCTCATGCCGCTGATGGCGCGCGCCCTTGTTTTCGCTGCTCTGGCCGTCGCCATGGCCGCAAGTCCGGCGCCGGCGCAGCAGAGCGTCGCCGATTTCTACAAGGGCAAGAATATCTCGCTGCTGCTCGGCACCGGTCCCGGCGGCAGTACTGCGCCGATCTATAACATGTTTCAGGGCGTAGCCGATACTGTCCCGGGAGACACCCACATCGACAGTCTAATCGCAAAAGCCAACCAGCACGACATTACGTTGGTTCTACGGCTCTCGGGTCCGCCAGGCGCGTATACCAATCAGGTGGACACCTGCTTCTACTACAACTCCGTCAAGTATCGGGCACAGCTTGATCGCTTCACGTCGAGCCAGTCTTTGAGAACAGCTCTCGCGAACCGCCGAGCCGTTGTTTTCGTGGTGGACGAGCCGTGGATCAGTCTCTACTGCGGAAGTATCTCGCCGGATACGGTGAACCAGATGGGGGACGAAATAAAGAGACGCTGGCCGGGTGCCATCACCGTCGTGCGAGCGCCCGCTGAGTTCATGGTAAAGGGGTGGAATAAAGTCGCGCCACCTTCTGGCTGGAACAAGATTGATTACGGGTGGGCGCAGTATAACCACGTTTCTGCGGTCAATGCCAACCAAAGCCCGACTGATTTCTTTGCGGCCCAAAAAGATAGCCTGAAGCGTTTTGCCAGCGTGGGCATGATACCGGGCATAAACCTCTGGAACGGAGGCAGCAAAGCTTGCTGGACACAGCCCGACGGCAGCTTTGGCCGGATTTTCGGCAGCGAGGAGGCTGCATCTGTCCGAGGTGATTTCCAACTTTGTTCGGCTAATCAGAATCCACCGAATACCACGAGGTGGGTGGTGTCGCCAGACTTGCTCCGCAGCGCGATCAATGCGGCCGTGACGGACCCGGACGCTCCCTTCTTCGCGGTCTGGACCCACGTACCTCCTGGAACCACGCAATCGTGGGGAGTGATGGAGCAATACGAAAGGCGAGGCGATTTCATTATTGCTCTGAATGACATGATCACGCAGGGTGCCACCAGAACTTCGTGGAACGATTGGAGGCTGGCCAAGTAGCGCTCTCCACCTGAACATTGCGAAAAATTTCACAAGCGGGTAGCTTAGCCGCGTGAAAACCCCCGATCCGCCCCTGTCAGGAGCGCGTGGGCCGGGTCCCATGCGATACGCCGGCCTCGGCATCCAGCTCGCCGTGAGCCTGCTGATCTTCGTGTGGATCGGGCAGTGGGCGGACCGGAAGCTGGGGACCGGCGGACTCCTGACTGTGGTCTTCGCCTTTCTCGGTTTCGGGGGCACGATGTACTGGCTGATCCGCTCCCTGAGCCGGAAGGACGGCCCCGACTAGTGACCGCAGGCCAGAGCTACCTGCTCGGCTTCGCGTGCGCCGGTCTCGTTGGAGCAGCGCTGACCTGGGCGATAGGTCCTGCGCTTCGCAAAGAAGTCGCGGCCGGTCTCATCCTCGGTCTCGCGGTGCAGGCGCCCCTCGGATGGTGGACACTCCGAAGCATCGGGACCGGGCGATTCCAGCTGGTCTGGGTGCTCGGCATGCTGGTCCGCCTGGCGCTGCTGGGAGTCGCGGCCCTGGTTCTAGTGCCGGCGATGGGCTGGCGCATGACGCCGGTGTTGGGAGCGTTGCTGGCGACCATCCTGGCGATGCTGCTGGTAGAAGTCCTGACCGCATTACGAGAGCAATCCGGAAGCTAGAAACGATGATTCGACTGGGCCGAGCGATAGCGTTGGGAGTGGGTCTTACCCTGGGGACTGGTCGCGTCTTGGGGCAGGAGCCCACCGAGCACGTCGCTCGCCAGGCGGTGGCGCCCGAGAGCCAGCACGAGGCCAACCAGAACCAGATCGATATCGCCTACCACATCGGCGATGCCCACGAGCTGGAGACGCCGTTCGGCGTCATTCATCTCCCCGACAATTGGAAGATCCGGCTGGGCAGCGATGCTCACGGCCAGCCGCGCTATCTCGACCTTTCGCCTACCCGGCACCTGGTCTACATGCTGCTCGCGGCCGCGATCGTGACGCTGGTGTTCACCCTCAGCGCCCGGGCTGTAGCCCGCGCGCAGGCCGGCGGAAGGCCGGCCAAAGGCTTTGCCGGAGCGATGGAGGCGATGGTGCTCTGGGTCCGGCAGGAAGTGATCCTGCCCAACGTGGGCCATCACGGCGAGGGGTACGTGCCTTATCTCCTCACCATCTTCTTCTTCATCCTGGCGATGAACCTGCTGGGACTGCTGCCCTGGGGCGCCACGGCGACCAGCAATATCTCGGTGACCGCGGCGCTCGCCATCATGGCGTTCATCGTCATCGAGATCACCGGTATGCGGTCTCTGGGATTTAAGGGATATCTCAAGACCATCTTCTATCTGCCCCCGGGGCTCCCGGGCGGAATCGGTGGAACGCTGCTCAAGGTCCTGCTCCTCGTGGTGATGACGCCGATCGAGCTCATCGGCAAGCTGGCGAAGCCGTTTGCGCTGGCGGTGCGACTGTTCGCCAACATGACGTCGGGTCACGTACTGGTGTTGGCGCTGTTAGGCCTGATCTTTCTGTTCCAGAGCTACTTTGTCGGCGTCCTCTCATCCGCGCTGGCCACGGCGGTGATGCTGCTCGAGATATTCGTTGCTTTCCTGCAGGCGTTCGTGTTCACCCTGCTGACGGCGGTGTTCATCGGGATGATGCGGGAGGCGCACTAGGCGGGTCAGCGGGTCAGCGGGGCAGCAATTGTGGGCCCGCGCCGCAGTGCGGGCGCACCGCGGCAACAGTGGATGTGTGGTTGCGGTAAATTCGGCCGGTGGGCGTTCGCACCGAGCCGTGTGTGTACTCTGCCGAGGGGCAGACGAAGCCCGCTGTTCCGGCTGGGGCTGGGACGTTGGCGGGTCACCAGGGCGAGACCGTTCCGGGAGAATCGGTCCCCGCATGGCGAGCGCAGCCGGGTTTAAGGGTCTCCCGTTCAATCTGGAGTTTGACATGCTGTCCATGCTCGCTCTGCTACAGGAAGCCGCTTCGGCCTCCGGCAAGGGATTCGGTCTCATCGGCGCAGGCCTCGCCGCGCTTGGCTCCGCAGGCGTCAACTGGTCCGGCATCACCCAGAAGGTGCTGATCCCCGCGGTCGCCGCGCCCGTGATCGCCTGCCTCGTCGCCGCGTGCGGAACCTGGCTGGTGTACCGGATCACTCGCAGCGTGTTGGCCAAGCGGCGTGAAGAAGGCTTTCGCTGGGGCCAGATCGCGACCGCTTCGCTCGTCGCGCTATCGCACGGCACCAATGACGCGCAGAAGACGATGGGCGTCATCGCGCTCGCCCTGATCACCACCGGCCACCTGACCGGCGACGTGAAGAAGGACGGCCTGCCGTTCTGGATCATCTTCAGCTGCGCGCTCGCCATCGGCCTCGGCACGTACATCGGTGGTTGGCGCGTAATCCGCACGCTCGGAAAGGGTCTCGTCGAAATCGAGTCTCCGCAGGGCTTCGCCGCAGAGGCGTCGTCGGCCGCGATCATCCTCAGCTCGAGCGCCGCGGGCATGGCGCTGTCGACCACCCACGTCGCCACCGGCTCGATCCTGGGCAGTGGTGTGGGCAAGCCGGGCGCGGAGGTGCGCTGGGCTGTCGCCGGCCGGATGGCCGTCGCGTGGTTGATCACCCTTCCCGCTGCCGGACTCGTTGGCGCGCTGTCGTATTGGCTCTCGGACGGGGTCAAGTCGCTCAGCGGTTCGGCGCTGGCGGGCGACGGCCTGATCTTCCTCGTCCTGTGCGCCTTGTCCGGCTACATGTGGTGGCGCGCCCAGCAGCAGAAGGTGGACCACAAGAACGTCAACGCCGATTGGGACGAATCAACCAACTCCGTCGTTCCCGCCGAGGTCCGCGAGGCCGCAAAGGAATCCAAGGACACGGCCGCGGTCTGACCGCCCAGCCCGATAAGCAAAGGAAACGTTGATGACGTACGTAGAAAGCATCCTCAAGGTGCTGGTGGTGGGGCTGCTCCTCGGGGCCGGCCTGCCCGCGGTGTTCGCCGGCGGACTGGTGGCGTATTCGAGCGGAGCCGGCGGCCAGTCGCCGGACGGCACTGTTCACTCGCCCAACCCGATGCTGAAGTACTTCGGCATCGCGCTGTTCGTGTTCGTCGGCTGGGTGATCGTGACCGCGATCTTCTGGATCACCAGGACGACGATCATCCACCACTTCGGTGTCGACCTGTTCCCCTTCATGCCCAAGAAATGAGCTGAGAATTATGAGTGAGAACCAGACTGTCCTGGACAATGTGCTCGGGTGGCTGCATGAGGGCTACCCAGAAGGCGTTCCGCAGAAGGACTACTTCCCGCTGCTGGCACTGCTGAAGCGGTCGCTGACGGAGGAGGAGGTCGTAAAGGCGGCCCAATCCGTCCTGAAGGCAAGCGATTCCGACACGGTTACCGAAACCGAGATCCGCGACGCAGTACACGCAGTGATCGAGAAGGAACCCAATCCTGAAGAGATCCATCAGGTAGCTGCGCGCCTGGCGTCGGTCGGGTGGCCGCTGGCGGCGCCTGCCAGTTGAGTCTTCGTCAGGCTCTGGTGTCGCGCCGCAACGGATGCGATGCCGGCACCTGGACGAAGATCAGCAGCGTCCCGTCGGGATCGACCACATGCATTTCGTGCAGGCCCCACGGTTCTTGTTTTGCCTCGCGGGTGATCTCGACGCCGCGGCCACGCAGCTCCTGCTCGGTGGCGTACACGTCGCGCACCTGAAGCCACATGGTGCCGCCCGCAATCGGAGTGCCGTGGCCGGCAAGTTCGATCAGCGACTGGCCCGCGAAAAACACCGTCCCCGCCCCGTAGTCGCGGAAGGTCGCCAGGCCGAGCTCGTCGCGATAGAACCGCAACGAGCGCTCGTAGTCTGCCGGCCGAATGAGCATCCGGCTGGCCAGAATCTCCATGAATCCGTGTCTATCACTTGCGTCAGCCGATTCGGCGCCCGACACCCTCCCAATAGGGTTCGCGCAGCGTGCGCTTGAGCAGCTTGCCGCTCGGGGTGCGGGGCAGCGCTGAAGCGAAGTCCACCGATTTCGGCAGCTTGAACCCGGCGAGCCGCTCGCGGGCATAGGCGATCAGCTCCGTCTCGCTTGGCGCGGTGCCGACCGCAGGCACAACGACGGCCTTGACCGCCTCGCCCCACTTTTCGTCGGGAACGCCGATGACCGCGACGTCGCCCACCTCGGGGTGTGTCATCAGCACGTTCTCCACCTCGGCGGGCGATACGTTCTCGCCACCGGAGACGATCATGTCCTTCACGCGATCGTGGAGATAGATGTAGCCGTCGTGATCGCGGTAACCGGCGTCACCGGTCTTGAGCCAGCCGTCGCGAGTGATGGTCGCGGCTGTCGCGACGGGATTGTTCCAGTAGCCGAGCATGTTCTGCGGCGACCGGGTCCACAGCTCGCCGACGGTGCCGTCCGGAACGTCGGCGCCTTGGTTGTCGACGATGCGCACGTCCACCCACGGGTAAGGCTTACCGCACGAGCGCAGCAGTTGCGGCCTGTGCAGCGGGTCGTGATCGTCGAGTTGCGTGATGGAGCCGGTGGTTTCGGTTAGCCCATACACCTGCAGGAACTCGCAGCCGAAGCGGTCCAAGCCCCTGATCAGAATGTCATCGGTGATGGGCGATGCGCCGTAGACGATCGCCCGCACGCTGGAGAAGTCTGTGTCGCCGGGTGTGGCGAGCAGCATCTGGATCACCGCGGGCACCAGCAGCATGTTGGTAATGCGATGCCGCGCAACAGCATCGAGAATTGCCGGTGGATCGACGTCGCGCAGCACCACGGTGGTGCAGCCTTCGTACAGGCCGACCAGTGCCCAGCCGGAGCCCGCCATGTGGAACATCGGCATCACGGCGAGGCTCACGCTGTCGGCGTCGAACCGCCACTTGTCCGCGATGCCAGTGGCCTTGCTGAAGTAGTTGTTGTTGCTCAGCATGACGCCCTTGGGCGAACCGGTGGTACCGGACGTGTACATCAGGAACGCGATGTCGTCGGAACCCGTTGTGACGCCGGGGTCTTCGGCGGGGTGACCCGTCACCCAGTCGTCGAAGTCGGGCCAACGGGCATGGTCGCCGATGGCCACGATGGAGGCCGCGAGGCGCTCTTCGATCGATTCCACGTGTCCGAAGAACTCCGAGCCGACGATGACCACCTTCGCCTGTGCGTCCTCGACGATGTGCAGCATCTCCGGTGCGGCCAGTCGCCAGTTCACGGGTACGCCGACGGCCCCGAGCTTGGCCAGACCGCAGACGACTTCGAAGAACTCGGCTCCGTTGCGCTCGACGAACGCGACCCGGTCGCCGAACCCGACGCCTGCGGCCCGGAACGCCTGTGCGGCTCGGCTGGAGCGGGCGTCGAGTTCGGCGAAGGTGATGACGCGCTCCGCGACGACGAGAGCGACCGCGTGCGGGCGCCTCACCGCGTGGACACGCACCAGGTCAGCGATCGTGGCGATGTCGGACTGCGCCATGGGGGGCAGTGATTCAGTCTTTCGGCTGGACTCGCTGGCGCTTCATGATCGCGTCGACGGCGTTCGGCGCGACACTGTTGAGCGCGGAGGCCGTGACGGCCATTCGCGGGGCGATCCGCACGGGGCGAGTTCTGGCCGCGGTGATCATCCAATCCGCGGCCTCATCGGCGCTCAGCCCCGGTAGGCCGTCGTACTCCCGGGTGGGTTCGATCATGGGCGTCTTCACCAGCGGGTAGAACAGCGTGGTTGAATGCACGCCCTTGTCCGCCCACTCGGTTTCGATGATTCGGCTGACCGCCGTCAGCGCTGCCTTGGAGGCGTTGTACACGGCGAACAGCGGTGAGGACTCACTCAGCACGCCCCACGTCGAGACGTTGATGATGTGCCCGTCGCCGCGCTCGATCATTCCGGGAGCGATGCCACGGATCAGCCGCAGCGGTGAGTAGTAGTTCAGCGTCATCGTCCGCTCGACGTCGTGCCAGCGATCCAGCGACTCGGCGAGCGGCCTTCGGATGGATCTGGCCGCGTTGTTGATCAGGATGTCCACCCCGCCGAGTTCCTGCTCGACCTTGGCGACCAACTCGTCGACGGCGTCGAGGTCGGAGAGGTCGGCGGCGTGCGCCCGGGCATCCCCGCCCGCCTCGGTGATGCGCTCGACCAGGGCGTCCAGCAGTTCCTGACGGCGCGCGACGACGACGACGCGTGCGCCGCGGCGGGCGAACTTCTCTGCGGCGGCCTCGCCGATGCCCGACGATGCACCCGTCAGCAGGATGCGCTTGCCGGTGAGGTCGACGGGGTTACGGGGGCGTCGCAACACTTGTTCGATCAATGCCGGCCGCATGCTGGTCAGTACCAGGCTCTCGGTCAGCCTGCGCAACGGACTCCTGCTCACGGATCACGAGTTTAGGAGGTCTACTTTTCGGCGGGTCGGCAGCAGGTCAGCGGGCGCAGGTCTCGTATTTGTTGATCAGGGCTTGTTCTTCCGGTATCGGCCGGTAGACGAGCGGATCACGCTTCGTGCAGCCGCCGATGGTGACCGATAACGGCCCCCTCGCGAAGCCCTGGTCGCCGATATGGCCGGAGATCTGGTCGCTGGCGCTGTAGAGGACCGGTGCGGGAAGCGTGGCCGCAATGGGCAGGTGCCGTTTGGCGAGTTCTAGTGCCACGGCGACATCGCGGGACTGCGTGGTCTCCTCCGATATCCAGACAGGTGGTGTGGCGGGCCCATTGATCCTGAGCCGGTCGATATGGGGGATGGATTGGTCGGCATTGAGGCGGTTCCACACGTCGAGCTCGGCGGCGGTTGGTAGCCGGCCCGAGGACACGATCAGCGCGGGATGGTCCTTACCGGCGCTGATGGTCCAATCGATGCCTGCGAGGCGGGGGAACCGCTCGGCGAGGGTGCGCGCGGCTGCGGCGACGCCGGTGTAGTCGGCGCCGCCGGGAAGGGTGATCGTAGCGGCGTTGGAATGACCGAACTCCTGGATCGGCATCTGGCCGTCGGGATGGGCGACGGTGGCACGGAATCGGACTGTGGCACCTGGGAATTCGCTTCGCAGGGCCACCCAGGTGCCTGCTTGTTGCACGATCTGGTCGGTGTTCGTGATGGGCAGGCGCCCGCTCTCGACGGCGAAGAGGTTCCACCCGTGACGCACGTCCATTTCGGCTCGATAGCCCCCGTACTTTCCGGTCCGAAGTTGCCGTAGATACCGTGCGATGACCGACCTGAGCTGCTCGCCCGTCAGATTGTCCGCGACGTCGACGTAGATGGTGAAGTAGACCATTCCCTGGGCGCGGCTGTCGGCGACGTCATAGGTCGCGGCGACAACCCCGGGCATTTCGCGGATCCGGTCGGTGAACGAGGCGACGTCTGCGCGCCGATCAGGTGGGTCCGCGTCACAAGCGGCCAGCAACACCACGATCAGCGCGAGGAGCCCGGCAACTACGCGGTGAGGGGGCGGAACAAACATCGGTGCCGAGTTTAGGTGGACTATTCGTCGATGAATTGCGGGCCGCGGTGCGGTCAGTATCGGTATGACTCTCACCGGCCAACTCGACGTCCGATTCAGTGAAGCCAAGCAGGCCGCCGCCTGGGGCCAGGTTGCAGACGCACTGGCCAGGGCCGAGCTGTACTGGCTGACCACTGTCCGCAAGGACGGCCGTCCGCACACCACGCCATTGATTGGGGCGTGGGTGGACAGCCGAGAAGGACAGGGGTTCGTGTTCTGCACGGGCCCCGAGGAACAGAAGGCGCAGAACCTCGCGCACTCCGCCGCCGTCACCGTCACCACCGGCGTCAACACGTGGAACGACGGGCTCGACGTCGTCGTCGAAGGCGACGCCGAGCGGGTGACGGGGCTCGACGTGCTGACCCGGCTGGCCGACGAGATCCGCGAAAAGTATCACGGGGTATGGGATTTCACGCCTCATGAGGACGGCTTCGGGCACACGGACTCGGGCGGGGACAGCCACATCGCCCACGTGTTCCTGGTGCCACCGGCAAAGGTGTTGGCGTTTGCGAAGTCGCCGCACGGCCAGACCCGCTTCCGTCCTTAGGCGGTCCCGGTTCGACAAGGTTCTGCATAGCGGACTATAGTTCTGCGTGTTCGTGGAGGGGAGTATTCCTCCGCGGCACCGTCGTCATCACGGACGGCCCTTGGCCGACCCGGCGGTGCCGGTCCCGGCCAAGGCCGTGGGCGGAAGAGACCTCCGGACCGTTGCTTCGTGCCGTCCGGAGGTCGACTGTGGTTTCTGTTGTCTCGCCGCTGGTTTGGGTCATCACCGTCGTGGTGTTGCTTGCGATCATGGTGCTCGACCTGACGGTGATCGCCCGGCGACAACGAACCGTCACCACCAAGGACGCCGTCCGGTGGGTGCTCGTCTACATCGGCCTCGCTGCGGCGTTCGCGGCGGGACTGTTCATTTTCCTGCCGGGGTCAGCGGGCCAGGAGTTCGTCGCCGGGTACATCACCGAATACAGCCTGAGCGTGGACAACCTGTTTGTGTTCATGATCATCATGGCCCGGTTCTCGGTGCCGGCCCTGGCTCAGGACAAGGTGCTCTATATCGGGATCGTGCTGTCGCTGGTGTTCCGCGCCATCTTCATCTTCGCCGGTGCGGCGGCGATCGCGGCGGCGAGCTGGGTGTTCTATCTCCTCGGCGGTTTCCTGATCTACACCGCGGTCCAGCTGGCGCTGGAGGATTCCGACGAGGAGCCGGACTTCCACAACAACGCTGTGCTGCGGTTTCTGCACCGGATCCTGCCGATCAGCGAGGACTACGACGGCAGGCGCCTGGTGACCCGCGAGCGCAAACGACGCCTGCTCACCCCGCTGGTGATCGTCATCGCTGCGATCGGAATGGCCAACGTCGTGTTCGCCCTGGACTCGATCCCGGCGATCTTCGGCCTGACGAGCGATGCGTACATCATCTTCACCGCCAACGCGTTCGCGCTGATGGGCCTGCGGCAGCTGTACTTCCTGATCGGCGGGCTCCTGGAGCGGATCATCTACCTGAACGTCGGCCTGTCGGTGATCCTGGCGTTCATCGGCGTGAAGCTGATCATCGAGGCGCTGCACGGCTCGCACATCGACGACATCGGCGCGATCCACCTGCCGCACATCGGCATCCTGACCTCGCTGGGCTTCATCATCGGCACGCTGTTCGTCACGACGGTCGCGAGCCTGATCAAGATCCGCCGCGATCCGGACGCCCGGGCGCACGCCGGGTCGCTGCGCGGTCATGGTGACGAAGGCCGGCGCGAAGGCGCCCCTCGCTCTCCGTGACCTCGGTCCCGAGCTCGGCGCACGCCTCCGTGAACCGGCGGGCGATCCACTCCGCATCGTCGCCGCGCGCCAGCTGTTCGGCTTTTCCATCCTTTATCTGTTCGCATTGTTTGCAACCCTGCTGGTCGAGGCGCTGCTGCCTGCGATCGGCAGGCTGATCGCTTAAAGACGCGGGCGATGGCGAGCCGATGGACAACGATCAGGCGCGAGGCGGAGAGCAGAGCGGGGGCATTGTTCTCAGCGAGGAACAGAAACGACGCAGGCGGCAGCGTTCGATCGCCATCGCGTTCGCGCTCGGCATCCTGGTGGTGCTGTTCTTCGCGGTGACGATGGTGAAGGGGCCGGCGGTGCTGCACCGGCCGATGTGAGTTCTGAGAACTGAAAGCGGTTCGGGGATGGCGAGCGAGACAAGCAAAGGGGCAAAGGCGCGGATCGGCCGTGACACGGCGGTCGCGG
>Ga0081455_10008230_pt1 | contig 10869 bp, 11 predicted proteins | sample TabmetS3T2R1_FD_70207 | JGI IMG/M metagenome (GOLD analysis project Ga0081455, IMG submission 70207) | Tabebuia heterophylla rhizosphere microbial communities from the University of Puerto Rico - S3T2R1 | ecosystem: Host-associated > Plants > Roots > Rhizosphere ... | reverse complement strand
TTCAACCGCGAACGCGGAATCGGAACCGAAAGTTTTATAAATCCGCAATCCGCAATCCGCAATCCGCAATCCCTACTCCCCACTCCCGATGCTTACAACCATGTCCGAAACCAAAATCAGAGTACTGTTAGCCAAGCCCGGTCTCGACGGGCACGACCGGGGCGTCAAAGTCATCGCGCGCGCGCTGCGCGATGCGGGGATGGAAGTGATCTACACCGGATTGCGCCAAACCCCGGAACAGATCGTCAACGCCGCCATGCAGGAGGACGTCGACATAGTCGGGCTGTCGATCCTGTCGGGCGCGCATATGACGATCTTCCCTCGCGTGATCGAATTGATGCGCGAAAAAGGGATGGACGACGTGTTGCTGTTCGGCGGCGGCATCATTCCCGAAGACGACGTCCCGAAGCTCAAAGAGGCCGGCGTCGGCGCGGTCTTCCTGCCCGGGGCCTCGACCGAAGAGATAATCAAATACATACGCGAGAGCGTGAAACCGCGCGACTAATGCTTTCCGCTCAAGACATAATCGAAGCCGAATCGCGCATCCGCCCGCTCACACGCGAGACGCCGGTTGACCGCTCTCTTCATCTGAGCCGGCTGGGAGGCGCCGACGTCTACCTCAAACTCGAACACCTGCAGCACACCGGCTCGTTCAAACTCCGCGGCGCGACGAACAAGATTCTCTCGCTCGACGACGAGCAATTGCGCAGAAGCGTGATTGCGGCCTCGACCGGCAATCATGGGATGGGCGTTTGTTACGCGGCCCGCCACGCGGGGACGACGGCGACTATCTATTTGCCGCGCGACGTCTCGGAACAGAAACTGGCGGTGATCAAACACCTCGGCGGAATCCCCGTCCTGTCCGCCGGCGATTGCCTCGAAGCGGAATACACAGCGCGCGAAGCCGCGCGGAAGTCGGGCCAAGTTTTCATCTCGCCGTATAACGACCTGCAGGTCATCGCCGGCCAGGGCACAATCGGACTGGAACTTGCGCGACAGTTGGACATGATCGACGCGGTCTTCGTCGCGGTCGGAGGGGGCGGGTTGATCGCCGGAATCGCGGCGTATTTGAAATCGGTCAGCCCGCACACCCGCATCATCGGCTGCTGGCCCGAGAATTCCCGCCCGCTTTACGAATGTTTGCGCGCCGGCAGGATCATAGAAGTCCCCGAAGAACCGACCATCTCGGAAAGCACCGCGGGCGGCGTCGAGAAAGGCTCCGTTACTCTCCAGCTCTGCCAACAATTGATTGATGATTACGCGCTGGTCTCCGAAGCGGAAATCCGAGAGGCGATGCGGCTGATCTTCAATGAAGAGCGTTGGGTCATCGAAGGCTCGGCGGGCGTCGCCGTCGCGGCTTACCTGAAAGAGCGTCAGAGATACGCCGGTCAACATGTCGCGATCATCCTCTGCGGACGCAACATCTCCTCATCACTCGTGGCGAACACGTATTTCCCCGAATTGGCAGGATAGCGGCCTTGTTTTGAGACGTGTGCAAATTGCGGAAAACGGCGAGATATCTCATCTCACTTGAGAATCAGATATAACGCTTACAACAACGAATTCTTTCATAGCGTCGAAAAATTTACAGAAGGAATTTCGATCGGAATGTAAACTTCCGCGAAATTTTGTTCCCCCGTTTCTCACATATGAATTGAACCTTGTTCGCGTCGCAGAAATGCTCGATAACGCATCCCAAGTGGCTAATGGCAATCAGATTTAATTTGCACAGGCTTCGTCAAATTGGCGACGCGAGTATCTGATGGCCGTGTCCAAATAGGCCCTAACGATGGAGGTAGAATATGGCTCGTTTCCTCTTAAACGCGCTATCAGTAATCGCCCTGGTATTCTCAGCCGAAATTACGAGAACGCCTGCCTTAGGTAGTCAGCATCAGATACTCATTCAACCTGAGCAAAGCCCGCAAAGCCGCCGCCACGAAGAAAGCCCCGAATCCGGTCAGAGGGCCGGCGCCATTCAGGAAAAACGATTCGCTTTGGTCATCGGCAACGGCGAATATGTCGGCGCAAATCCACTGCGCAATCCCCCTAATGACGCGCGCGCCATGAGCGCGGCGTTGAGAGAAATCGGGTTTGATGTTATCGAACGTACCAATCTCAACAGTCGTGAGATGAAGAAAGCCATCATCGACCTCGGGAACAAACTCAAAGCCAATGACGTCGGGTTGTTTTATTACGCCGGGCATGGAGTGCAGTCAAACGGCAAAAACTATCTGATCCCGGTCGACGCGGAAATCGAAAAAGAAGCCGACGTTGGAATTGACGGCGTCGAAATGGACAGTGTGTTGGCTCAAATCGAAGGCGCGAAAAACCGCATCAATATCGTGATCCTGGACGCCTGCCGCAATAACTTCTCGACTCGCGGCTGGAGTAGCTCGGGCCGCGGGCTGTTACAAGTGGCGAATGCGCCCTCCGGAACATTCATCGCTTACGCCACGGCGCCCGGCAGCACGGCCAGCGATAACAAATCCGGTCAGAACGGCCTGTATACTCAGGAACTATTGAAGGCCTTGCGCCAACCCGGCCTGCGCATCGAAGAAGTGTTCAAACAAGTTCGCCTGCGTGTCAAAGAACTGAGCGAGGGGCGCCAAATACCTTGGGAATCGTCCTCTCTCGAAGGCGAGTTCTATTTCATCCCGCCAAACTCGACAGTCGCGTCATCGAATCTTCCGAGCCCGTCCGGCGCCCGCCCCAATAATTCTCCCATGGCTTCGGCGTCCAACGCCGACACGCTGAAAAACAGACAAAATAACGCTGTCAATCCTGATCCAACTTCAGCCTCGCCTCCAATCAATCCCAGTCGGGGCCGGGATTCAATCCAAAGAAAACTTGACAGCGGATTCTATGACGATCTCATCCAGGAAGCTCTAAATTATCTTGAAAGCCAGCCCAATGATGCGCAGGTCAATTGGCTGCTTGGTCTTGGTTATATCAAGAAAGGACTTTTCCCAGGCGGATTTCGCCACATCTCGAAAGCAGTCGAGAATGGGATGCCTGTGATGTTTGACATCTCGGAATCAGGCTTCCTAAGCGCTAAACAGGGGACCTTAAAAGTACAGAAAGATGGCATCGAAATACAACTTGACCAAACAACTACCAAGGTCCCTTTCAATCTCGTTCGCGAAATCTCAGCCGTGTCTGACTCTAACCTCATCACACGAATTCACCTGAAGGTCGGAGGTAACCAAACCAATAAAATCAAAGAGAAGGTGTTTAAACTATACATACAGTTTTTTCATAATTATCAACTGACCGCCGATGACATGGCTAGACTCAACAGCGGAACATATGACGCCTGGGTCAGGGGCGTCGCCAACTTTATCACTGATATCAAAGCCAAGGCTCAATAGAGACACGGAATGTGACTGTATGACTATCCCTGGCGCCGGCGTCGCAAAATTGCGCCCAAGCCCTCCGATTTGGTTCCTCTGCTCTCCGGCAAGCGTCTGCTTTTTAACAAAACTTTTCTCGACTTTATACCGGCGCCTTAAGTCTTAATCGGCGGTACCCCTAGAGCGCATTAACTTTCGGGACTCCCGCCCGACGCGGCGGGCCAAGGAGGTAATTAACAATGAATAAAATGAAGAGGTTCATGAAATGGTTCACAGTGGCGGCGCTGGTGGCCGTCATTATCCCGGCGGCTAGCTTGGCGCAGGGACGACGGAACGGTATCAACGAACGCCAACGCAATCAGCAACAGCGGATTCGACAGGGCGTTCGCAGTGGCGAGTTGACAGGGGTTGAAGCGGCGAGGATTCAAAGACGGGAGGCGCAGATCAGGCTGAACGAGGCCCGCGCGCGCCAGTCCGGCGGCGAATTCACGCCGCAGGAGCGGGCGAGAATCCAGGGCCAGTTGGATCGGTCGAGCCAGGGCATCTATCAGCAGAAGCATGACGCCCAGGACCGCAATCCGAATAACGGTATAAACGAACGCCAGGGGAACCAGCGAGATCGGATTCGACAGGGCGTTCAAAGCGGCGAGTTGACGGGGGTCGAGGCGGCGAGGCTCCGAAGGCAGGAGGCGCAGATCAGGCTGAACGAAGCCCGCGCGCGTCAATCCGGCGGTGAATTCACGCCGCAGGAGCGGGCGCGAATCCAGCGTCAATTGGATCGGGAGAGCCGTAGAATCTACCGCCAGAAGCACGACGCCCAGGACCGCAATCCCTAATCATTGACCAACAAGCATCCCGAAATATCCGCCCGCGGATCACGCGGATGACGCTATGTTCGCCAGACCATCGCGCCATCCTGCTGATCCGCGGGCTTGATTTTTATTTCGGCGTTTCAGGCGAGATGCTGGTGCGCAATTCGTCGCGCAACTTTTCGATCTCGGTCAATTTGTCCTGAATGCGCTGGAACAGCGCTGATTGCGCTTTAATTCCCTCTTCGATCAAGAACGCCGCGGCCTCACCACGGCTCCTGAAAACTCCGGCCGACACCAGCGTGTCCACCTTGTCTGATGATTCGTCGCTCAAACGAAGCAGCACCGTCGTGTCGCGGACGTTGATGGCGCGCTCGACCGCTTTGCTGAAGGTGTCGGGCACGCGGCTGAACAGGTCGCGCAATGTTGAAGTGATTTCGTCAATGGTTTCTCCGGCGCGGCCGCCGGAGCCCTCGCGCCGAGTCTGCGACGTCAACGGGCCGCCGGCGTCGTTCGGTTGATTCGGATCATTCTGATGTTCGCTCATAAAGCTCCTTTCATAATGAGACCCATAAGTCCCATAAATCTTATAGGTCCCATTCATTGATCTTCTGAAATATTCGCATCGATCTTGTGGAACTCAAGCCCGAAAGCCACCAGCGAAAACGGCAGACGCAGAATCGTCTCGTTGTAAGCGGCGACCGTCTGCAAGTAATTTTTGCGCGCCGCTTTAGTCGCTTCGACCGACTTTGTAAACTCATCGATCAGGCGCAGGTACGCGTCATTAGCCTTCAAATCCGTGTACGAGTCGCCGAGCGTCGCAACCGATTCGGTCTGCTGATTCATCTCGCGATAGGCGTTGAGAATGTTCTCGGTCCTGTTCTCTTTCACCGCTTCGGTCAGCGCGGCGCGGGTCGCTCTCACCCCGACCAGCGGCGGCGGATCGATTTTCAGAACCGCCTTCGCGGTCTCCAGCGCTCGCATTGCGGCTTCGCCTTGCTTGTTAACCGCGGCGACTAACGCGCTCCAGCCCGCGACGGTCGCCTGTTTTCGTTTTCCCAGCTCGTCTTTCGCGTAGGGGAAGAGTTTGTCTACAGGGTAGAGTCTGCGATTGTTTTCGAATTGCTCCCACGTCCATTTCTCTTCCTTATCGTCGGCGGCGGGCGGGGCGAAAACGAGGCGGATCGACTTGCCGGCCTGGGCGGCGTCCGAAGGGGCGCGCTCCTTGATCGTGGCCTCGGCCTTGCCGTCGGGGCGCATCGTAAGGTCGGTGACTTCGATCACCGTGTCGAGTTCGCTGGCGATCGCGGAGCTTGGCGACTCATTCAACGCGTTCAATCGCCGCGCGACGCTGGAATAGAGTTCGTCCTTTTTCATTTGTTTGCCGCCGGAGCCGCCTTGCGCCAGCGCGCCGATCTGGCCAATCCAGACGGACAAGGCCGCCGCGACCGCGAGGAGAAAGATTGAAGGCAGGTTTCGTTTACGCATTGTCGCTCCTTGGGGGTCCGTCCACGAAGTCACACGAAGCGCCACGAGAGTCGAACCGGACTTCGCGCCTCTTTGTGTTTCTTCGTGGAAGATCCTTAATTTTACAAGTCCGATTCCTTGCGGCATCATTTATCTAGCGCCATTATTCGGGCGCGGATATTTTTCTAAAAAGGAGTCTAGGCTATTCCTCAAATCGAAGGCAAGACATTGGGGTTGAAAGCGAATCAATTGCGGCGGCTGGAGAAGATATATCAACGACGCATCCCGCCGGCCCAGATCGTCACTCCGGAATTTGCGCGCCAACTGACAGAAATCTCGCACGAAATCGGCCGACAGGTGGGCGTGCTGGTTGACCGCAAAGGTCACGTCACCGACGTCGTCGTGGGGGACGCGACCAAGATCGTGTTGCCGGCGCAGGATCGCTCGCGTCTGGGCCATTCGCGCTTCAACGGGCTGCGGTGCCTGCACACGCACATTCGCGGCGAAAAGGGCTTGACGCATGACGACCTGACCGACCTCGCTCTACTCCGGCTTGATTTGATGGCCGCGATCGACGTCGATCCGAGCACCGGATTGCCGGGGGTGGTTCGCGCCGCGCACCTGCTGCCGGCGAAAGCGCATAAGACCAACGGCGATGAGAACGGCGAGGCGGAGGCCTTCCAATTCCTCGCCCCGCAACTCCCCAGCCATCTTGACATAGATTTCATTGAGCTGATCACGTCGCTCGAAGAAGAGATGGCGCGCAACCGGGGCGCGCGCCGGGCTTCGGACAACCGCGACCGCGCGATCCTGGTCGGCGTGACCACGGGGACGACGGCCGAAGCGCGCGATTCGATGGACGAGTTGCGCGAGTTGGCGATCTCAGGCGGCCTGGTCACGCTCGACGAAATCATTCAACGCCGCCCGACGCTCGACCCGAAGACGCTCGTCGGCAAGGGCAAGCTCGACGACATCATCATCCGCAGCTTGCAAATCGGCGCGGACATGATCGTCTTCGACCGCGAACTCTCGCCCGCCCAGGTGCGCGCCGTCAACGAGGCCACCGACCTGAAGATTCTCGACCGCTCGCAACTGATCCTGGACATCTTCGCCCAGCGCGCGCAGACCGCCGAGGGGCGCATTCAGGTCGAGCTGGCGCAGTTGAAATACCTGCTGCCGCGGTTGTCCGGCAGCGGGTCCGAGATGTCCCGGCTGATGGGCGGCATCGGCGGGCGAGGCCCCGGCGAAACGAAGCTCGAAGTCGACCGCCGCCGCGTGCGCGAACGCATCGCGCTGCTCGAAGACAAACTGGAACACGTCCGCGAAAGCCGGCGCCAGCGCCGCGTCCAACGCGTCCGGCGCAACATGCCCGTGGTCTCGATCGTCGGTTACACCAACGCCGGCAAAAGCACCCTGCTCAACGCGCTGACCAACAGCCAGGTCGCCGCCGAGCAACGAATGTTCGCCACGCTCGATCCGACCAGCCGCCGACTGCGGCTGCCGCGCGACCAGGAGATCATCATCAACGACACCGTGGGCTTCATCCGCGACCTGCCGAAAGACCTGTTCGCCGCGTTCAAAGCTACATTGGAAGAGATGGAGGAATCCGACCTGCTGATCCATCTGGTCGACGCCGCCAGCCCTCAGCTCGAAAACCAGATCGCGTCGGTCAATCGCATCCTTGGCGAATTGCAGCTCGACGCCGTTCCACGACTGCTGGTCTTCAACAAAATGGATCTGGTCGAGCCGGAAGAATTGGAGAACCGGCAGCGCGTGTATAATGCGATTCCGATCTCGGCGGTTGATCGTTCGACGCTGGGAACTTTAGTGAATGAAATCAGCCAGCGGCTGGCCGACGATGTAGCGATAGAAGCCGAGTGACAAACTGAAGCTTTTTATTGCTAAGGGCAAGTTTACTTAGGAAATGATGAGACAACTTCGTGATGGACCTCGAACACTATAAGAATGTGCTGGAACAGGCGGGTGTGCTTTTCGCTCCTGGCCTGTCAGAATCCGAAATCCATCAGATTCAGCGTCGACATCACTTCTTTTTTCCTCCTGATTTGAAAAACTTCTTGATGTTCGCACTGCCGATCTCTAACAGGTTTATCAACTGGCGAGATACCGACGAAGTAAAAATATCAGAAAGGCTGTCATGGCCTTATGAGGGGATGTGTTTTGACATCGAACAAAATTCATTCTGGCTAGAACAATGGGGACAACGGCCCGCGTCTCTCGACGAAGCTTTTTCAGTCGCCAGAAAAGCCGTCGAACACGCACCCACCCTCATCCCTATTTGCGGCCACCGCTATATTCCCGACAGACCTAATGAGGCCGGTAACCCAGTCTTTTCTGTCTACCAAACAGACATCGTCTACTATGGCGGTGATTTGGCGGAATATCTTGAAAACGAGTTCAGATATTACTTCGGGCGAAGCGAATTCAACCTGAAAAAAGAAATCAAGTATATTGAGTTCTGGTCACAATTGGCCGACTAAGAATAACGGCAGCATGCGAAAGTTACCTTTAGGAGGCATTTGATTGGAAGTCCCGATTCTTCATATTGACGCGTTTACATCAGAACCTTTCAAAGGCAACCCGGCGGCGGTCTGTCTGCTCGACGAACCCCGGCCCACCGAATGGATGCAGAACGTCGCGGCGGAGATGAATCTGTCCGAGACGGCATTCGTAGTTCCCCGCCAGGACGGGGGCTTCGATCTGCGCTGGTTCACTCCCAAGATTGAGGTTCCGCTTTGCGGTCACGCGACGCTGGCGAGCTCGCATGCGCTGTGGGAGACGGGCCGGCTCGCGCAGGATAAAGAGGCCCGCTTTCACACTTTGAGCGGATGGTTGATCGCCAGACGCGACGGCGACAGAATCGAAATGGATTTTCCAGCTCTGCTTGCGAATCGAGCCGAATTGCCGAAAGCGGTTGAAGAAGCTTTGGACATCAAGCCGCTCGCCGTCGTCGCCAATCGGCGTAAGGACGGCAGCGACGGAAATTTCCTGGTCGAACTCGAATCCGAATCGACTGTCCGCGACGTCAAGCCCGATTTTGAAAAGCTGCGACGCGCGGTCACTGTGGGCGTCATCATTACCGCCCGCGGAGATTCGAAGTACGATTTCGTCTCGCGTTATTTCGCGTGTTATGCGGGCATTGACGAAGACCCCGTGACCGGGTCGGCGCACTGCATGCTCGCGCCGTACTGGTCGGCGAAATTGGGCAAGGACGCGCTGTCGGCTTATCAGGCCTCGGCGCGCGGCGGCGAGGTGGGCGTTAAGTTCAAAGGCGACCGGGTAGTCCTCGGCGGCGACGCCGTGACGGTTTTGCGCGGCTCTCTATTCTGCTGATTCCTCTTTCAGCTTTGATCGTCGTTCGGCCCTGTGGCCGAACGACGATCAAAGCCCCTCTTCCTGCGCTGTCGATTCAATATAAGATGAACTCAACACCTTCAATCCGCATTGCAGTGGCCGCCGACGCCGAAATGCTGGCCGAATTTGCCAGGCGTACTTTCTATGAAGCTTTCGCGCAGATGAACTCGCCCGAGAACATGGAAGCCTACATGTCACAGAATTTCACCCTGCAAAAATTCTCGGCTCAGTTCGCCGATCCCGGCGCGACTTTTCTTATCGTCGAGATAGAAGCCACGCCGGTCGCCTTCGCCAAACTCTACGACGGCGAGGTCCCGGATTGCGTCGGAGGTTTTGCGCCCGTCGAGATCGAGCGGTTTTATGTCGACCGCCAATTTCACGGCATGGGCGTCGCGCAAACGCTGATGCAAGCCTGTTTCGACCGCGCGAGACACTCGGGACATGGAACGGTCTATCTCGGCGTGTGGGAAAACAACCACCGCGCCATCGCCTTTTACCGCAAATGTGGCTTTGATGTCGTCGGCTCACACCCTTTCCAACTGGGCGACGAAACGCAGAACGACTTGTTGATGGAGAGAAGATTGCAGGAGCCGGCGCAATGAACGCCCCCCTCATCGTCTGGCTCGCGCTCTGTCTGATCTGGGGCTCGACCTGGCTCTTCATCAAACTCGGATTGCGCGACCTGCCTCCGTTCACATTCGCCGGATTACGTTTTCTACTCGCGTCGGCGATCCTCTGGGCGATCGTTATCGCCCGGCAGCGGCCGTTACCTAAAACCGGGCGCGATTGGTTGAAGCTCGCGTGGATGGGGAGCATCACGTTCGCGTTGAATTACGGCCTGATATTCTGGGGCGAGCAGCACATCAGCTCCGGGCTGGCGGCGGTCCTGCAAGCGATGATCCCTGCGTTCGGCCTCATCTTCGCTCACTTCTATCTGCCCAACGAACGCCTCACGGCGCGAAAACTGGCGGGCGTGGCGACCGGCGTCGCGGGCGTGGGGCTGATCTTTTACGATCAGATGAAGATCGAAGGCATGGCCGCGTTGCAGGGCAGCGTCGCGCTGCTGCTGAGTTCGGTCTGCGCCGCTTACGCGAACGTCTTTATCAAAGACCGCTGCCAGCACATTGATTCCTCGGTGATCGCCGCCGGGCAGATGGTCTGGGGAGTCTTTCCGCTGCTCACATTGGGCGCCATTTTGGAAGGCGATCCGTTCGACCATCGCTGGTCCATGCGATCCGCGCTGGCGCTGGCCTATCTGGCGCTGATCGGCTCGGTGCTGGCGTTCCTGCTCTATTTCTGGCTCGTCACGAAAATCGAGGTGACGAAGACAATGCTGATTTCGCTCGTCACGCCGGTCACAGCGCTGCTGATCGGATGGCTGGCGCTCGACGAAAGACTGTCGTGGCGCGTAGCCGCCGGGAGCGCCGCGATCCTGGCCGGCATAGGGTTGATCGTCTTCCAACGAAGATCGAAGGTCGAAGATCGAGGGTCGAAGATCGAGGATTGAGGATCGAGGATTGAATATAGTAGATCGCCATGCGCGCGATGAGCGGCTTTGTACTAACTCATCCCGCGCGCAAGACGATGGACGGGAAGATCGGCGCCCGGATTGCGTCACGCATGGCGCGCCGTCAAAGAGTGACGCGCTATACTTCAATGAGAAATGGTTACAGTCGCACGGCCGAAGTGATGGCCGCGATACGCGCGCTCGAACAATTCCAGCCCGCGCCGCGCCGCATCATTTGCGATCCGTACGCGAGCGAATTCCTGATCAGACCGTCTTTTAGACTGCTCGCCCAAGCCGGCTGGCTGGCCAATCCGGCTACGCGCGCGGTCGGCGTCTGGGCGCCGGGCGCGCTGGAGTTCCTGAC
>Ga0081455_10008229_pt1 | contig 10869 bp, 10 predicted proteins | sample TabmetS3T2R1_FD_70207 | JGI IMG/M metagenome (GOLD analysis project Ga0081455, IMG submission 70207) | Tabebuia heterophylla rhizosphere microbial communities from the University of Puerto Rico - S3T2R1 | ecosystem: Host-associated > Plants > Roots > Rhizosphere ... | reverse complement strand
CGTCCCGCACTCGCCGTCGACCCACGAGTGGATCGACCATGGGTACGGAAACCTGGGGCTCGGCCCGATTCTTGCCAGTGGGCGTGGGATCTCGACCAACAGACGCTCGGCCAGCCATGGCAGCCAACGGAACTCGGTGTCGATCGGTCGCGTGGCCGTCTCGCGCAGCGGCACACGAGCCACAGCATCGCCAAGTCGATAGAGGGCGTGGTCGGTGCCGGTCGAGGAGACCTCCCTGATCGGACAGTCCGCCCACTGCGGCTGTTGGTCCCGCAGGATCTCGACGACCAGCTCCGCGTCCGACGCGAGCTGGTCATCATGCATGCGACGCGCCACGGCCACAGTCCAGCTGACGGGCCGGGTACCGACTCCACAATTCTCTGAGGGCCGACGACATGCCAGCCGTCGTCGCTCCGTATTCTCCTCGGTCGTGGCCAGGTTCGATCGGTTCCGCAAGAAGCCCGAGATCGAGCTGACTGCCGACCTCGTGCGAGAGATGCTGCGGGACCAGCATCCCGACCTGGCTGACCGTCCGCTCACGCTCGGCGCATGCGGTTGGGACAACCAGTTGTGGCGGCTCGGCGACGATCTCGCCGTCCGGCTTCCCTGGCAGACCGAGACAGCAGATGCGCTGCTGCTCAAGGAGAACACCTGGCTTCCCATCCTGGCCCCGCTCTTGCCCCTGCCAGTCCCCGTCCCCCAACGCCTCGGTCAACCCTCTACGCGCTACCCACATCCCTGGATCGTCACGACCTGGGTCCCAGGTACGCCCGCCGACCGTGCTCCCGCCACGCGCAGCGGCGGCGTGGAACCGGCGCTGACCGACACCGGCGCGCTCGCCTAGCGCCGACCACCAGCGATTCACGTTGCGCGGTCCAGTGGCGTCCTGATTGCCCTCTGAACACATGCCCCGGAAAGAGCCGGCCCTTGCGGTCCGGCTCTGACCTGGGATTACTTAGTCGAGCTGGCGGTGACGTTGGCGTTGTGGGCGTGGGAGAACCGGCCACCCGAACGGCAGGTCCTTATCGCATGGGCGTGAGCAACGAGCTTCGCCAGTGCCGTTGTGCTGGGTGGCCTCACACCGGCACGAGGTACCACTCCGGCCAACACGTTGGTTCGTCGGCATCGCGCGCCAATGATGCAGGCGTTGCGCCAGTCATCGGCGAGTGGGCCCGGGGATGATCAGAGTGCGGTGTTGGCTGGTTGAACGATTAGTTCATCCATTAGTTCGGCGATTCGGCTCGTGCGCGCGCTGGCCGCCGCGGCGGCGACCGCAGCTGGGTCGAGCTGTGTCCTGGCGGTCTCAACCGTTCCCGCCAGGGGGCCGCGGACGAGGTAGCCGCCCCGGGGTCCGGGAGGCCGGTGGGCGTCATATGCACCGAGCGCATATGCCGCCAGCGCAGGCATCCCGCGGGCCAGGTGGACGACTGCTGCGGTTGCGAGCACGTTCGACTGGCTGGGTAGCCGGCCGACCTGCTCACTGAGCTGCACCGCCTCGGCTAATCCGTGCAGCGCCTCAGCGCCGCGTCCGGCAATCGCCGCTATGGCCGCTAAATCCTGCAATGCGCCTGCCGTCTGCCAAGGATCGTCGAGGTCGCGGTAGAGCACGATTGCCTCGTTGACTAACGCGAGTGCGTCGTCGAGTTCGCCCCGCCAGCTCGCGATGTATGCGAGGTTGCACAGCGCCTGACCGACGGGGTGGCGAGCCCCTGCCGCGTCACACTCCTCGATGACTTGGTGGGACAACTGTTCGGCTCGGTCGAGATTCCGGTCTTCGATCGCCTGCTGACTTAGCGAGATTCGACACCAGCCCGCTGTGACCCGATCGCCGAGCTGGATGGACAGCTTGAGACTCTCCTCAACACACGCGTCGGCTTCAACGAGGTCGTCACCGCCGTCTCCTGGTCCTCGTCGGAGCCGAAGAGCGCGGCCGAGCCAGAGCAGCGATGCCGCCTGACCTGCAGTCGCTTCCAACGACTGGTAGATCGCCACTGCGTCCCGAAGCCAGGCAATGGATCTGTCCCACGCCTGGTCCTGCTGCGCAATCATTCCGGCGCTGAGCAATGCTTTTGCCCGTCGCCGAGGAGCTGCGTCATCGCCTGCGGCAAGGACTTGCTCACACCAGCGGCGGCCACCGGCATGGTCGTTGAAGCACCAGTACTGACCCAGCGAACCGACGATACGTAGGGCCGTCTCGTGATCGTCGTGAACGAGGGCCCAACACAGGGCAACGTCGATATTGGCGCTCTCTTCGCGGAGTCGAGCGCTGCGGGCTCTCTGATCGTCGAGTAGACGGGTACCGAGCCGCTCACACAGCTCCGCCACCCACTCCGCGTGCCGTCGACGGCACAGCTCTCCCTCGCCCGGCTCCTCGAGCCGACCCGCCAGGTACTGGCGGATGGGTTCGAGCAACCGGTACCGCGCTGTCACACCGTCGAAGGTCACGAGGGACTTGGCGACAAGTTCATCGATTCCGTCGAGTACGTCGAGGGCGTCGCCGCATGCCGCTTCGACCCCGTCCAGCCGGAATCCACCGGCAAAGACCGACAACCGCCTGGCCAACATCTGGTGATCCTGGCTAAGCAGGTCATAGCTCCAGTCGAGAGTGGTACGCAGGGTCCGGTGACGCGCCTCGCCTCGACCGGCCGGTCGATGGCGGGCCAGCACCGCGAGCTGGTTGCCGAGCCGCTCGGCAAGGTCAGCGAAGCTGAGCGAACGCAGCCGGCCGGCCGCCAGCTCGATCGCGAGCGGCATCCCGTCGAGCACCCGGCAAATCTGCACTACGGAGGCCACGTCATGGTTCGTTACATCGAGATCGGGGCGGACCGCCCGGGCACGGTCGAGCAACAGCTCGACCGACTCCACTTGGACGAGATGTTCGCGATCGCGAAGCGATTCATCGGGTAAGCGGAGCGGCCTCACCGGCCACGCTTGCTCGCCGGCCAGACCCAGCGGTTCCCGACTTGTCGCGAGCACCCGCAGCTGTGGCGCGACCGCGAGCAGCCGTTCGGTAAGCGCGGCGCAGGCATCCAACAGGTGCTCGCAATTATCGAGCACCAGCAGGCCGGCCAATAACTCTGGTTGTGCCACCAACGAGTCGATCGGATCGCGGCCACCAGGCTCTATTCCGACCGCGATCCCGGTCGCCAGCGCCACCGACTGTTCCTCGCGCAATGGCGCCAGCTCGACTAGCCAAACCAGCTCGCCTCGACGTGTGGCACTCCCGGCCACCTCAAGCGCCAAGCGCGTTTTGCCGCAGCCCCCAGGACCTGTGAGCGTCACCAACCGATGGTCCTCCACTAGCGCTACCAGCTGTCGAACATCCACGTCCCGCCCCACGAACCGGGTCATGGTCGCGGGAAGACCCGGAGCCAGCCGCGAGTCTGCGACAGTCAGCCTCGGGTCGTCGGCGCCAACAAGCTCCCACACCTCCTCGGGTCGCTCGATGCCCCTGAGGACTCGACGCCCCCGATAGAGCAGCCGCCTCGCCCTTGGCAGCTGGTCGGCCACCAACCCGGCCGTCGCGCCCGACACGAGCGTCTGACCACCATCGGCCAGGGCCCGCAACCGGGCCGCCCGGTTCACGGCTGGGCCGTACCAGTCGCCATCCCGCGGCTCGGCGTCGCCGGTGTGTACGCCGGTGCGCACCTGTAGCGGCGTAGTCGACGGCCACTGCTCGGTGGCGATGGCCTTCTGGATGGCCATGGCCGCTGCTACCGCCTCGGCAGGGTGAGTGAAGACCGAGAAGGTCGAATCGCCCTCGCCCTTGGCTCGCACCAGCGAGCCGCCGGCCGCACTGACCTCGCGACCGACGATCGCGTCGTGACGGGCAACCGCCAGCGCCATCTGGTCGGCGTCGCGTTCCCACAGCGACACCGAGCCCACGATGTCCGTCAAAACGAACGAACGCGGGTACCAACCCCCGCTACCGGTCGGCACCGCCACATTGTCGCACCTCCACCCGACCCGTTGATCAGGGTGTTGCCGCAGCGCGAGCCCGCACCCTTCTCTTCGGCAAGGACTCGGGAGCGGGGAGAGAACCACGGACTGACAGTGTGTGTCTCCATTTGCCGGAAAGGAGCGGTCGTTCCAGCGCCACTTGGACGATCAGGGGCAGAGTCCTTCTATGAAGGCACGTCGCTTGGCACGGACGCAGCTCGAAATGCCGGCGTGAAGTAGGGTCTGCCGGTCGCCGACCCGGAGATCGGGCGGCTCCGCAGCAGGTTTGATGATTGATCAGCTGCCGGCAGCAGTTGAGGCGTGATGGCATGCCTGTTCACGGACTGACCTTGAACAGGCGCCATTTACCGTCAACGCCCTTGAGGGCGTGATCACCGAGATCGTCGAATTGGATCCCCGTCCCGGTGACAAGGTCAGCGGTGGTGCGCGAAGCAATCAGCTCGCCAGGCTGTGCCGCCGAGCACACGCGTTGGGCGATATGGACCGCGATTCCGGCGATGTCATCGCCGCGGTCTTCGATCTCGCCTGTATGAAGACCGACACGGAGGTCAACGTCTAGGAGCGCAGTCGATCGGCGGATCGCGTCTGCGCAGCGGATGGCACGGGTGGGCCCGGCGAAGGTGGCCAAGACACCATCGCCTGTCGTCCGGATCTTGCGGGCGCCGAAGCGCTGGAGCTCCCGATCGAAGAGCTGATCGAGCTGATCAAGGATCTTGCGCCAACGATGGTCACCGATCCGGGCTGCTCGTTCCGTCGACTCGACAACGTCAACGAACATGACAGTGGCGAGCACCCGATCAAGCTCAGGCAGGTCGCGGGTGCCGGTTAGGAACTCCTGAATCTCGCCGAGCGCGGCCGTGGTATCTCCCAGGAAGCAAAGGTTGTCGATGCCCGGGATCTCAACGAGCCTCGCGTCAGCGATCTTCTCGGCCAAAAAGCGGGCGTGCGGTTCACCCCCAACGAGAGCCTGGCTGCGGTAAAGCACCAATGTGGGTGCTTGCACCGCAGGCAGTAATGTCCGCACGTCAGCGCTGATCACTAGCCGGGAGATGGCCATTGCCATCGCCGTGTTCGCCGAGGAGCGAGAGACCCGTCGCCATCCGGCCACGAACTCAGCGTTGTCGCGCACGCTCGGAGCGTTGTACTCCAACTCCTGGTCCAGCTGCGAATCACGGTCCTCGGAGCGCTTCAGCGCGATTTCCAAGGTCTCCCTCGGTAGGCCCCAGGCGTAATCGGGGGCCCAAGGGGTCCGTGCCCAGCAGCCGTCAAGCACCAGCGACGCGATGCGGTCTGGGTAGCTCGCCGCAAAGACGATGCCCATCAGGCCCACCCACCCGTTCGCCAAAACGGCGACGTGTTCGCAACCTGCACTGTCGAGCACCGCAACCAAGTCGGCGGCGATGTCATCAAGTGACGTTGGCTTGCCTGGCGCCAGTGGATCCGACTGGCCCGAGCCGCGGAAGTCGAAGCGGATCAGACGGCTGAACGACACCAGGTGATCGACGTAGCTTGCAACCTGCGGAATGTACCGCTCGACTTCGAGATGCGACCCGGTCCCCAACCAGACCAAGTCGATCGGCCCATCGCCCGCCACCTGGTAGGCAATGTCAGCCGAGTCAATCGTCGTCGCGTACTTCGTCTCCGATCCACCGACGGGCACGCCGACAGAACAGCATCCACATGCCCATCCGGCAACCGCGACCGCGTTATTGCGGCCCTAGACGGCTCCGGCAAGCGCAGCCCTCATCCGTCGCCAGGTGTGCCGTCAACGGCCCAGCCATCATCGGCGACAGTCCGGACGCAGTGGCACCCACTAGTCGGCGCGACCACTCCCAGGCACGGGGCGCCCTACGGGGCCCGATCCAGGGAACTACACGCCTGTCATTCGTGTCGCTACGATCCCGGCCGCCGTGGGCATCGCCGAGGTAACCGACGGCAGTTTCAGCGGCATCGGTCGGTTCTACGTCCCGTTGGCCGGCACGAGACCGGCATGTTGGGACGACGCTGCCTGCCGCGGCAAGGGACCGGAGGTGTGATACCCCGTTGGATACGTCCAGGCGAGCGCCGAAGTGCTTGAGACGTGCGCCGGCTGCCCGGTGAGCCGGGTGCCGTGTTAGCTCGCACGGGTCGGCCCCAACATGACCGCCGAGCAAGGCCAACGCGCCACCGACGCCCTCAACGCCTGCTAGCGCCCGTCGTCGGCACCTTCCCACCTGTCGCGACCGCCTGCAGGGCCGTACGGCGCCACACAGCGACCGATCCGGGAACTACAGCGGTGTCATTCGCCGGCAGTGTCGAGCTGGCGCCGCATCATCGCCTGCCACACCGGGTCGTCGTCCACCAGCACGAACACGCCGATGAGCCCGCCAGTGTCACCGATGCGGCCGCTCACTTTCCGCCCGGATGGGATGGCCTCGACGCGGTCAGCGGCGTCCCGCAGGATGGCCGGTCGGGGCGGGCGCCAGCGGTCGAGCGGCATACACGGCCGAGGGTGAGCCGTAGACCTAGGCTCACGGCAAGTGAGCGATGAGCGCTTGGGCCTGGTGTTCGACGAGGCGAAACGAGCCATCGAACTCCAATCGCGGCTCATAGACGGAGCACGGAGCCGAGCCGCAGCCCTACTGACAGCCGCCTCAATTGGCGCAAGCTTCCTCGGAGCGCAAGCACTCGAGGATCAGAACCCGGGCAACTGGGGAAAGGCAGGCACCGCCGCGTTCGTCGCTGTCGTTGCTGTTGGCGTCTTCGTGATGTTTGAATCGCACTGGGTCTGATGGAGGCTCGGGCTATTGGATTCCAACCCCGGCGGGGTCGGCGTGTTGGGCAGCGTAGAAGGCTGCTTCGAACTCTGCGGGTGGCACGTCGTCGCAGCGGCCATGGAGCCGCTGCTCGTTGAACCAGTGCACCCAGGAGAGGGTGGCGAGTTCGAGCTCGTCGACGTCGTCCCACCCGGTGGCGTCGGGTCCGTAGACGCACTCGGTCTTGTAGAGCCCGTTGGTCGTCTCGGCCAGCGCGTTGTCGAACGAGTCTGCGATCGTGCCGATCGAGGGGCGGGCGCCGATCTCCTCGAGTCGCTCGGTGAAACGCACGCTGGTGAACTGCGAGCCGGCGTCCGAATGTGTCACCAGGCCGACGAGGCGGCGGGCGCCCCGGGAGACCCGGGCCATCTCGAGGGCGTCGAGGACCATCTCGGTGCGCATATTGGATGCGACGCGCCAGCCGACGATCCGCCGTGAGAACGCGTCGACGATGAAGCACGCGTACGCCATCCCCGACCTCGTTGGCACATACGTCAGGTCCGTGACCCACAGGGCGTCGGGACGATCGGCGGTGAAGTCCCGGTTCACCAGGTCCGGTGCCCGCCACGCGTCGGGGTCCTGGCGGGTGGTGAACACCTTGTTCCGCATCCGTGACACGCCACGGATCTCCAGCTCACGCATCAGGCGACCGACCTGGTCCCGGCCGATCTCGTTGCCGGCCCGCCGGGCGGCCTTCCAGAGCTTGTGGGCCCCGTAGACCTTCCGGTTCGCCATCCACAGCGCCAGCAGGATCGGCATCAGCGCCGCGTCCCGCTTGGCCCGGGCCGACGGCTCAGCCTGGCGCCGCTTGGCCGCGTAGTAGGTGCTCGGAGCCACCTGCAGGTGCCTGCAGATGAACTCGACTCCGAACTCGCCTCGGTGCTCGTCGACGAACGCGACGATCACCGCGATGGGCGGTCGAGCTCCGCCGCGAAGAAAGCCGAGGCCCGCTTGAGCAGATCATTGGCCCGACGCAGCTCGCGGACCTCCTGCTCGAGCTCCCGGATCCGCGTCTGCTCAGCGGTACTCACACCGGGCTCGAGACCCTCGTCGATGTCGGCCCGCTTGACCCACGTGCGCAGCGACTCGACGCCACAGCCGATCTGATCAGCGACCCGCTGGATCGTCCCGTGAGACGTTCCCAGCTCCTTGCGCAACTGGCGAACCAGCCGCACCGCACGAGCCTTCTCCTCCGGCGTGTACCGACGCGTCGTCGGCCTCCCCGGCGTCCGTTCGTCTCCCATGACTCCATCCTCGTTTCCAAGGTCTGGAGCCTCCAACGAACCCAGGGCGATTCAGTTCCCCAGAGCGTTCACCTTCGTGCTGGATGCCCGCAGGATCATCGAACACCACATTGATACCGATGAGGGGAACGATCCGGACCAGCTCCGTTGGGCACTGGCGTTGGAGCTGGAAGACGCATACGCCGACAACGAACGGATCCGCGAGCGGCTGGGATGGGGGGTTTCCGTCGGCTGCATCGCGCTCGGTGTCGAAGTGCTTGCCTGGCTCATCGAAATTGGAGGCTGACCCCTATGGGCGACAACCCTGGACCGATCGACGACCCTGAACCTGAACCGACTCCACAGCGCCCGAAGCGTCCGCCGCCACCGATTCCCAAAGGGTCGACGAAGAAGACATCACGCAAATTCACGACGAAGAAACGCCAGCCGAAGAGGCCCAGGTGATGCGGCATCAATCATTCGCTGCATCCACGTGGGCGGCGACGTAGCGGTCGGCTGCGTCCATTTGCCTCGTCGACGGCGTCGGACTCACCGCACCGCGGTGGGACGACACCAGATCGAACCCCGCACCGGCCAGCGAGCCAGCGGAGGCGGCGGGCACCACCGAAGGCGTCTCCAATCCGTTGAATGTCGGCGACCAAGGCGCAGAGGTCATCGTCGTCCAAGAGCGCCTTGCCGCCGAGGGGCTACCCGTCACCGCCGACGGCGTGTATGGCCAGGAGACCGCCGACGCCGTCATGGCGTTTCAGGAGCAGGAACAACTCACCGTTGACGGCGTCGTCGGGTCAGAGACGGGTGAGGCACTCGGCATCTGGACCAGCTGATGATGGCCGCTGGCGGATGTCGCTTGACCAATGATGCGGAAGCTCCCAGCCCGTAAGCCGAGGGGCGGCAACTTCGGCGTGTGCGCCGAGGTTCAGAAGTGGGCGGTGAGGCACTGCTCGCAGAGGGTACGACCGATCACCCGTCGCCGCTCCCCCGCACCGCTCACACATCTCGTCCGGGTCGGTTTCCATCCCGTGCACGATCAGGTAGCCGAGCCGGTCGAGGTCCCACGGCATCGGAGGCGGAAAGTCCGCTGCGATCACCACGTAGAGGACCCGGGCCATCTCTTCAACGGTCATCGTCCCTCCATCCCGCGAGCCTGACCGATCTAGAGAAGACCGTCGGTGATCGCCACCACGACGAGCTGTAGGTCTTGGAGGGTGCCGAACAGTTGGACGGCGACCGGTCCCCGTGCGACCTGCACGTGGACCGGGTCGACGGGTTCACCGACGTCGGGCGTCAGACCTCAACGACGCGGACGTCGGTGGTGTGGGCGTGGGCGATCATCGTCGTCGACGTCAGGGCTACCTTCGGGTCTGGCACCGGAACCTCGTTTCCGGTGTCCGGGCCCGGGGTGTGTATGCACCGCCGGGCCACCTTGTCGGTGCCCGTTGCTCACCCGGTTGCTCACCTGTCCGGTAAGGCCAGTAGAGCCGGCCCCGTGGGACCGGCTCTGACCTGGACTTTCGTCAGTCGGGCTGGCGGGACTTGAACCCGCGACCCCTTGACCCCCAGTCAAGTGCGCTACCAAACTGCGCCACAGCCCGACGGGGATCGTCATCCTACGCCGCTCAGCGCCACGGCCCCCAGATGGCAAACGTGGTGCCCGGCACCTGGACGTTCACGAACAGCGTCCCGCCGTCGGGCGAGAAGGTCGCACCGGCGAACTCCTCGTCGCTCAGCCGGTTGTGGGCCAGCGGGAACGTCTGGCCCGCAGGCGTGATCCCGGCCAGGAACTGGTTGGCGTCCTCGCCGTCGGTGCACATGACGGCGTAGCCGTGGGGCGACACCGTGATGTTGTCCGGGCCCTCGAAGTCGTCGTCCTGCTCGAAGCGCACGACCAGGCGCAGCGTCCCCCGGTGCGGGTCATAGGCCCAGATCTGGCCGCCGTGGGCGGCGGCGCTTCGGTCCTCCTCGTCCTCCGCGTCGGGGCCACCGCCGTGCGAGGACACGAACCAGATGATCCCGTCGCCCCACCACGTGCCCTCGCACTTGGGGATCGGCGTCGCCGCGTGCAGCTCCCGGACGGTCTCTCCCTCGGCCGGATCGGGCACGTCGATCGGCACCCACTCGAGGCGGCGGAACACGGTGCCGGCCGTGGTGACGGCGGACAGGTCGGTGCCGTCGAGGTCCCGGATCCGCAGCGCCTGCAGCGTTCCCCCGGCCCGCAGGTCGCCGGGCCGCTTGGCTCCGCCCCGCCGGGGCCGGAAGCGGTAGAAGTAGCCGAAGGGCGTGTCGGCGTCCTCCGTGAGGTACGCGGTGCCCTCCCGCGGGTCAAAGGACACCGCCTCGTGCTCGAACCTGCCCAGCGCGGTGATCGGCTGCGGATCCCCGCCCCGGAACGGGTCGACCTCGTAGACGTAGCCGTGCTTCACGCCGTCGATGACCTCGTCGGTCTCCTCGCACGTGAGCCAGGTGCCCCAGGGCGTGGGGCCGCCGGCACAGTTGGCGGACGTGCCCGCCAGGCTCACCGCGTGGGACAGGAGGCGACGGTCACGGTCCACCACCAGCGTGGTGGTGCCGCCGGTGCCGTTGGGGTCGTACGTGTGGCCCGGCACGTGGGGCACCGGCGCCACGCCGTCCTCCTCCACCGCCTCGGGGTCGATCTCGTGGTTGCGTACCAGCACCGTGCGGCCCCCGCGGCCAGGGAACGCCGCCATCCCGTCGTGTGCCGCGGGGACCGGCCGGCCGTCGTCGAGCAGGTCGACGCGCTCCCGGGAGAACGCCCGGTAGCGAAAGCCCGGGGGCAGGTCGATCAGCCCGGCCGGATCGAGCACGAGCGGCCCGTAGCCGACCTGCCGCCGGCGGGATGCCGCACCGACCGC
>Ga0081455_10008228_pt1 | contig 10871 bp, 11 predicted proteins | sample TabmetS3T2R1_FD_70207 | JGI IMG/M metagenome (GOLD analysis project Ga0081455, IMG submission 70207) | Tabebuia heterophylla rhizosphere microbial communities from the University of Puerto Rico - S3T2R1 | ecosystem: Host-associated > Plants > Roots > Rhizosphere ... | reverse complement strand
TCCGCTGGCGAAGTAATAAGACCTTCTACCCACGCCATCCGAGGGGCGGCGCCAGCGCCGCCCCTCTTCTCTGAACCTCCAGCAATGCGCTTTCCCGCTCCGCTCCTCCCCGCCATTCTGGTCAGACGTTACAAGCGCTTTCTCGCCGACGTCGAACTGCCCTCGGGCGAGACGGTGACCGTGCATTGCGCGAATCCGGGATCGATGATCGGCCTCAATGTGGCGGGTGCACGCGTGTGGCTGTCGAAAGCGGCCAATCCCAAGCGCAAGCTGGCGCACAGTTGGGAATTGGTCGAGGTCGATCTCGGCGGCGGCGCCGAGCTCGTGTGCATCAATACGGCGCACCCCAATGCGCTCGCTGCCGAGGCGATCGTCGCCGGCGCAATCCCCGAGCTTGGTGGGTATGCGGTGATGCGTCGCGAGGTGAAGTACGGAAAAAATTCCCGCGTCGATTTTCTGCTCGAAGCGCCGGCGCGGCCGCCGTGCTACGTCGAGATCAAGAACGTGCATCTGATGCGTGAGGCGGGACTCGCTGAATTTCCCGACGCGGTGACCAAGCGCGGGGCCAAGCACCTTGCCGAGCTCGGCGCCATGGCCTCGGCAGGGGTTCGCGCCGTGATGCTGTTCCTGATCCAGATCGGCTCGGCGCGACGCTTCAAGCTTGCCCGCGATATCGATCCTGCCTATGGCGCGGCCTTCGATGCGGCGCGGACCATGGGGGTCGAGGTCCTCGCCTACCGCTGCGGCATTACCTGCGACGGGATCGAAGTGGCGGAGTCGGTGCCGATCCTTGCGTGACTGTGCCGCTTGCGTCCTGTCCCGCGTTGCTTACATTGCGCTTGAGCAGCGGCAGCGGGGGCCGCGAGGAGGCGGCGCGGCCGCAATGCTTTGATGAGTTACGTCGACGCGGCACTCGCGCCGCAACGCAAGACCGGACAGATCAAGCTGCACGGGCCCGCCGCCTTCGAAGGCATGCGCAAGGCGGGGCGGCTGGTAGCCGAATGCCTCGATATGCTCACAGGCGAGATCCGGCCAGGCGTACCGACTGAAAAGATCGACCGGCTGGTGCTGGATTTTGCGCTGGCGCACCACGCGACGCCAGCGACGCTGATGTATCGCGGCTACCGCAAGGCCACCTGCACGTCGGTCAATCACGTGGTCTGCCACGGCATCCCGGGCGAGAAACCGCTCAAGGAGGGCGACATCGTCAACGTCGACGTCACCCTCATTCTCGACGGCTGGCACGGCGACTCGAGCCGGATGTTCGCCGTGGGCGCGATCCCGCGCCGCGCCGAGCGCCTGATCGAAGTGACGTACGAAGCGATGATGCGCGGCATTTCAGTGATCCGCCCCGGCGCGACCACCGGCGACATTGGCGCGGCCATCCAGTCGTATGTGGAGGCCCAGCACATGAGCGTGGTGCGCGACTTCTGCGGCCACGGTGTCGGCCGGCTGTTCCATGACGAGCCCAATATCGTGCACGTCGGCCGCCCGGGCGAAGGCATCGTGCTGCGTCCCGGCATGTTCTTCACGGTCGAGCCGATGATCAACCTCGGCCGTGCGCACGTGAAGGTGCTCTCCGACGGCTGGACCGCGGTGACCCGCGACCGCTCGCTATCCGCGCAGTTCGAGCACACTGTCGCCGTGACCGAGACCGGCGTCGAGATCTTCACGCTGTCGCCACGAGGCCTCGACCGGCCGCAGCCCTCCGCCGCGGCGCACGCGTAGCCATCCAGTGGTCATGCGCGGGCTTGACCCGCGCATCCATCTTCTTGGCAATAAGCCTCTTGCAAAGATGGATGGATTGCCGGGTCAAGCCCGGCAATGACGAGGTTAGTTTAAGCGCCCATACCGCGTGCATGGAGACGGCGCCATTGCAAAACGAGAGAAAGCGCGGTCATCTTTGTTTCTGGGGCCGCGTACCGGTGACGCGGCGCAGATGCACGTCCGATGCCCGGCAACGACAAAAGCACGAAATCCGCAAAAGCCGCCGGCGCGGCTCCGCATTACCACGGGCATCGCGAGCGCTTGCGGCAGCGATTCCTGCAAGGCGGCAGCGATGCGCTGCAGGATTACGAATTGCTCGAGCTCATACTGTTTCGCGCCATACCGCGGCGCGACGTGAAGCCACTGGCAAAGGGACTGCTCAAAAAATTCGGCTCCTTGGCCGAGGTGATTGCGGCGCCCGCCGAACGGCTCAGGGAGGTCGACGGACTGGGGGATTCCGCCATCACCGACCTCAAAATTCTGCACGCGGCGGCCAAGGAGCTCCTGCGCGGAGCAGTGCAACAGCGACAAGTGCTCTCGTCGTGGTCGAACGTGCTCGACTACTGCCGCGCGGCGATGGGTTTCGAAAGCAAGGAGCACTTCCGCATTCTGTTCCTCGACAAGGGCAATCACCTGATTGCGGACGAGCAGCATCAGACCGGCACCGTCGATCACACCCCGGTCTATCCACGCGAAGTGGTCAAGCGCGCGCTCGAACTCTCCGCCACCGCGGTCATCCTGGTGCACAACCATCCCTCCGGCGATCCCACGCCCTCGCGCGCCGATATCGACATGACGCGGGCGATCGTCGAGGTCGCGCCCACTCGGCATCGCCGTGCACGACCATCTCATCGTCGGCAAGGACGGCCACGCGAGCCTCAAGGCGCTGAAGCTGATGTGAGCGCGCAAGACATAACCCGGGCAGCCTAGTGGCCCGCCAGGTTGACGTACGAAGCTGCCGGGCCATATTCAGGCGGCAGCCGGGGGCCGTGCCGCTGACATCGAAGGTACGCGCTCGCCGACGCCACCCTGTCGTTCGAACTGTCAGCCGGCCATCCAAGCCAAAGTTCCGCGCGGAGCGCAGATCAAGTGGAGCAGTTCACAATTCAAACTCTTTTGAGCACGCCGGCCGTCACGGTCACGGACGTCGTGTGCTCGGGCGCGTGTCGCCACAAGTCCGACGAGGAATGCGCGACTGAAATCCATCTGGTGTTCCCCCATCGGGGCGTATATGTGCGCCATATCGGCCGCGACGATGCCGTCGCCGAGGCCAATCAGGTTTTGTTTTTCAACGCGTGGGAGGGTTACCGCGTCAGCCACCCATTAGGAGGCGGTGATGCCTGCCTGGACCTCGTCATCGACCATTCTCTCTTGCGCGAGCTGGCACCCAGAGAGCGCGTGCGCGACGGCGCACGCCTCATGTTTGTCCGACAGCGCATGCGTATCGATCCACGGACGCAAGTGCTCGTCGCCCTGCTGCGGCACAGCCTTCATAAGGGCATTGCGGAACCCCTGGAAGCCGAGAGCCTGGCTTTGGTCCTCGCCCAGCGCGCCTTGGGGCCGCGCACGTCGCATGTCGCCGGCCCCAGTTTCGGCCAACAGCGCCTAGTCGATCGCGTAAAACTGGCACTTGCAAGCGATCTCGCGCGGCGCTGGACGCTGCACGAGATCGCCGCGGAGATTGGAGGATCTCCGGTCTATCTCACGCAAGTCTTCCAGCGGGTCGAAGGCGTGCCGCTCTATCGCTATCAGCTGCGGCTGCGGCTCGCCAGAGCGCTCGATCTGATCGATCAGTACGATGATTTGTCGGCCTTGGGCTTGGATCTCGGTTTCTCCAGCCACAGTCATTTCAGTGCCGCCTTCCGACAGGCCTACGGGCGTTCGCCGACCGCTTTCCGCCAATCCGCGCTGAATCGCTAAGTCGCTAAAGAATCCGACAGCGGCACCGACCGCCCCATGATGTTCTCCGAAGGTGTGCGTCATGACAAAGCGGACCTGCGCTGCCTGCGATGGCGAACTCGACGACAACCCAATCCAGGTCAAGATCCGCGGCAAAACGGTGGAGGTGTGCTGCGAGGACTGCGCCACGAAATTGAAAGAGGCAGACGGCTTCGCCGAGCCTGGTGCGCCTCTTCGGACCGCGCGACGCAATTTCCTGGTGGGGGCAGGCACCGCGGTTGCCGCTGGGCTCGCGCCGACGGCGCCGGTCGCCGGGAGGGATTATATGTCGCAGCAAGGCAATGCCGCCCGCAAGGCGAGTGTGAAGACCGTGTCCGGCACGATTGCCTACGCGGAACAGGGAAAGGGGGCGGTTGCGCTGTTTGTGCACGGCGTGTTGCTCAACGGGCATCTGTGGCGGCATCAATTGGCCGCGCTCTCGGATATTAGACGCTGCATCGCGCCCGACTTATTGGCACATGGCGATACCGAAATCGCCAAGGAGCAGGACGTGTCGGTAACCGCCAATGCAAAGATGCTCCGGGAGTTGCTGGACGCGCTGCACATCGATCAGGTCGATCTGGTGGGCAACGATAGCGGCGGCGGCATCGCGCAGATTTTCGCCGCCCACAATCCGCGGCGGGTGCGCAGTCTCGCACTCACTAATTGCGATGCGCATGACAATTGGCCGCCCAAGGCTTTCAAGCCATTTCTCGAGATGGCTGCTGCCGGCGGCCTGCCCAGCACGCTCAGCGCCATGGTCAGCGACAAGAATATCTACCGCTCGCCGCAGGCGTTGGGGCCGGCTTACGAGCATCCGGAGAGGGTGACGGATGAAACCATAGACGTCTATCTCAAGCCGCATTTGCGGACGGCGCAACGCACGCGTGATCTCGAGCGTTTCCTGGCTGCGTTCGATCCATCCCATACCGTTGCTATCGAGGCGCAGCTGAAGAAGCTGCACGCGCCCACGCTGATCGCTTGGGGTACTGACGACATCTACTTCGACGTGAAATGGGCCGACTGGCTTGCAGCTGCCATACCGGGGACGAGGCGGAATGTTCGCTTCGAGCGCGCACGGATCTTCTTTCCCGAAGAGCGATGGCAGGAATTCAACCGGGAACTGCGTGACCATTGGTCTGCATGAGTGGAAGATGATGTGTGCGCAAGCCGCCAAGGCTGAAACGTTTCGATCGCTGCATGTGTCGGGACGACCGCTCGTGCTGTTCAATATCTGGGATGCGGGCAGCGCAAAGGTCGTCGCCTCGCAAGGCGCACGAGCGCTTGCAACGGGGAGTTGGTCGGTGGCGGCCGCAAACGGGTTCGCCGATGGGGAACACGTTCCGCTGGATCTCGCCATCGACAATCTCGCACGCATTGTCAAGGCAGCCGACCTCCCGGTGACTGTCGATCTGGAAAGCGGTTACGGCGAGACCGCCGGCGAGGTCGCGCAGAGTGTCGCGCGTGCAATCGAGGCTGGCGCTGTCGGCTGCAACCTTGAAGACAGTTTTCCCCGGGATCGGTCGCTGCGTGATATCGGCGAACAGGCGGAAAGGATTACCGGAGCTCGCAGAGCCGCCAGTGATTCAGGCGTTGCCATGTTCATCAATGCACGGACCGACGTTTTCTTCCAGCAACCGGCACAGGCCCATGACGAAGCCATGGTCCGCGCCGCGGTGGATCGCGCCAAAATATTTGCAAGAGCTGGTGCCGACGGCCTGTTCGTCCCAGGCATGGTCGATGAAACGCTCATCGGGCGCCTCGTGGAGGCATCGCCGCTTCCGGTGAACATCATGGTCGAAACAAACACACCCTCCCTGTCGCGACTTGCCGAACTGGGTGTGGCGCGCGTCAGTCACGGCCCCGGGCCTTATCTTGCCATGATGAAGGTGCTGGGCGATGCCGCGCTCGCCGCGCTGTCGTGACGATGCGAGCCGGTGCCGCTGCTCGAGCGCGCTGACGAGGTGATCGGACGAAGGTATCGTCCCGCCCGTGCCGAAAAATGATCCAGCAGGAAGACGCGTGACGCACCGGGGTGATCACAAATGGGCCCCTCGGCCGCCGTCAAGTCTTTCGTTGCGCGCTCGCTCAGGTGCGCGGCAACCCAAAACCAGCGTGCGCTAACTCGCCCTTGTCCGCTCACCACGGTTCGAGCGCCGACGACCGGATCGTCGAGCCTGCGTTTGCATGGCCGCCGCCAGCTGCCGCGCGCAGATCCGCAACGGATCGGCCGCTTGTTCCGCCTTGGAGAGTGCAATGGAGCCCGAATACGACGCCACGACAAACGTCGCAAACGCGTCCGCGTCTAGTTTCGGCAGGATTCCCGCGGCCTGATCTGCTCTTAGCTTCTGTGCGATCGTCCTGCGCCAGTGCGCGAAGACGTCCTGGATCGCATCTCGGAAGTCGGGGGCGGCGAGCGACAATTCGGTCGCAAGATTGCCGAGCGGACAGCCCAGCACGACATTGCGATCTTCCAAGCCGTCCGCGATCTGCTCGAGCACGCCCAAAATCCCCTGCGCCGCAGTATTCGCCGATCGGATCGGCTCGATCCAGGTCTGCTCCACCGCCCGCGCGACCCGCTCGCGAATGACTGCTAAGGCAAGCGCCTTCTTAGTCGGAAAATGGTGATGCAGCGCGCCGCCGGTCACGCCGGCCGCGCGCATGATGTCATGCGTGCTGGTCGAGTGATAACCATGTGACTGGAAGGCCTCGGCGGCCGCATCAAGAACCCGCGCGCGCATGGCCGCGGGATCATTGGAGCGCGTACGCCCGGGCGCGGGCTTCTTTCTCATCGTCTCGTCCGTTGCTTCGTCCACCATAGCACCTTGACAAAACCGGGCAACCGGTCTGTAATATAAAACAGGTCATCCGGTCTGTTTTACTCCAGAGCCCCGAAAGCGGAGGCGTTCGTCATGCAGAGTGCTCAACCGAATGACGGCAACGGCACAGGCACGATCTGCAGCCCAATTGTCGATCTCCGGCAGTACACGCTCTATCCCGGGACCCGCGACGGATTCGTCGAGCTGTTCGACCGCGAGTTCGTGGAAACGCAGGAAGCGGTAGGCATGCGGGTCATCGGCAGTTCCGCGATCTCGGTGATCCGAACCGCTTTGTCTGGTTGCGCGGCTTTCCCGACATGTCGTCGCGGCAAAAGGCGCTCACCGATTTCTACTTGCACGGCGCTGCCTGGCGGACCCATTCCGAAGTCGCTCGAGCGAAGATGATCGACAGCAGCGATGCGCTGCTGCTACGCCCCGCCCGACCGGACTGCGGCTTCTCACTCGAGCCGCCCGACCGCCGTCCCGCGCTCGACTCGGCCATCCCGCAGGGAATCATCGTCGCCACGATCTATTCCCTGCCGGCCCCGGTAGACGCGGATTTTCTCGCCTTCTTCGAAGGAACAGTCGGCCCGCTCCTGCGAGGCGCCGGGGCCATCATCCTGGCGGCGTTCGTCAGCGAGCACAGCCGGAACAACTTTCCGCGTCTCGAACTGCGCGAAGGCGAAAACGTCTTCATCCTGTTCGCCGGATTCAAGGATCTCGCAGCCTACCACGCGCACATGACTACGCTCGGACGGAACCCGCATTGGCGCGGCGAGGTCGCGCCCGCGCTAATGCGGCGCACCTGCGGACGCCCACATGTTCTTCGCCTCGCGCCAACATCGCGTTCACATCGCGAGTGACCAGCCGATCGGGAGACCGCGTCATCGAGTGAGGCACACAGATGCGGCAAATCCGTCATCCCTGACGACAGCAGCGACTGGGTCGACCGTAGGTAGCGGATGAGAATCTTCTCCGGACGCATGACTGTGGCTGTGCTCGTACTAACTTCAGCGCCAGCGCGGATTTGATCGCTACTCGATGAACCCTGCCAGCCGAGGCAGCCAGAGACTGATGCCCGGGAAATAGATGCACAGCAGAAGCCCCAGCACCTGGAGCGCGACAAAGGGATACATGGCGCGGAACACGTCGGTCATGGTCACCCCCGGCGGGGCGGTCCCTTTCATGTAGAACAGCGTCGCTCCGAACGGCGGCGTCATGAACGCGGTCTGCAAATTGACCGCGACCAGCGTGCCGAACCATGTCATCAGGGCGGTGTTGTTGCCGATGTGGTCGGAGAAATCGTACTTCGCCAGGATTGGCCCGAAGATCGGGAGCACGATCAGGCAGATCTCGATCCACTCGAACGGAAAGCCGAGCAGGAAGATCAGCACCATGACGAAGGTGAGCATCTCCCACTGCGTGTTGATACCGAGGTAGGACAGGGTCGAGACCATCAGGGTGTCGCCGCCGAGCACGCGGAACACGTAGGAGAAACCGGTCGCGCCGAGGAAAAGGAGAAAGACCAGTCCGTTGGCGCGGCAGGAGGAATAGATCGACTCCTGCAACATCTTGAGGGTGAGGCGATTATTCAAGGCGGCGATCAGCATGGAGCCGAGCACGCCCACCGCGCCGCTCTCGGTCGGGGTGGCCCAGCCGGCAAAAATCGATCCGAGCACAACCACCATCAGCAGCGTCATGGGAAAAAGACCGCGCCAGACGGCGATCCAAAATTGAAGGCGCGTCTGCGGTCCGTAACCTGGCGGCAGCTTGGGCGCCACGCCCGGCTTGAAGATCGCGACGAGCAGGATATAGACGAGGTAGAGGCCTGAGAGCAGCAGTCCTGGCATGATCGCGGCGAGAAACAGATTGCCAGCCGAGGTCGCCAGCATCTCCGCCATCACCACCAGCATGATCGCTGGCGGAATGAGAATGCCCAGCGTTCCGGCCGAGGCGATCGTGCCGATGGCGAGCCGTTTGTCGTAGCCTGCTGCCAGCATTTGCGGTAGCGCAATCACCGACAGCGTAATCACGGCCGCGCCGACCACGCCGATCGGCGCGGCGAGGATCGTGCCCATGACCATGACGGCGACCGCGAGGGCGCCCGGGCACCATTTCAGCAGGACCTCGGTGGCGTTGAGCATGTCTTTGGCCGATCCCGATCGCTCCAGGATCGCGCCCATGAAGATGAACATGGGAATCGATGCCAGCACCGGGTCGTTGGCAACGCCACCCCACATGCGCAACACGATGTCGGACAGGCCGATCAGCTTGAAAACCCCGAGCCACGCACCCAAGAGCGCGAAGATGAGCGACAGCCCGCCCATGATGAAAGCGACCGGGTAGCCCAAGAAAATGACGAAAAACATCGACACGAACATGATCATCGCGAGGTGATCGGCCAGCCAATCGAGCACGAGATGAAACTCCTTGGTCTGGACTAGCGCATGCCGCGGCGAGGGCGAGCACCGGTTCGCCGTCGAGGGACATCCGCCACTCAATAGTTCTGAAGCGCGTCTCGATTCGCAGGAACCGGACGCGCCTTAGACCTCCGTAATCACTGCGCCGATCTGCAGATTGACTTCCTTCGGGGACAGGCGACCGAACAGGAAGACGATCACCCGCAACAGCACGCTCAGAATGCCGAGCACCACAAGCCACAGACCGGCGGCGTAGATGCCCTTGATGATCCAGCGGTGGGTCAACCCGACCGTGCTGTCGGACTGCTCGCCGATCCGGTACGACGCCTCAACGAAGTCTATGCTGTAGTACGAGACGATAGCGAGGTAAGGCAGCGCGAGCAGCACGCAGCCGATCAGTTCCACCCAGGCCCTGCCGCGATACGTCATCCGCTCGGTGAAGGAGTCGACCCGTGGATGCGCGTTGATCGTGTAGCAGTAACCCATCCACAGCGAGAAGATCGCGGCGTGGAAATGCCATTCCAGCTCTTGCAGCTTTGTGTACGGCAGCTGCATGCCGAACTTGCGCGCCACGACGTCGAAGGAGGTGACGCACGCCATGATGACCATCAACCATCCGGACGTCAGGGCGATCCATTCGAGCGGCCGCCGCAAACTCTCGGACAGCTTCAACAACGCTCTCATCTTGTCTGCCCCCCGCCGCCGCGCCTATGGCCGCGACGGGCCGCCCAAGAGCACCTCTGTCGCATAGTCCGTTGCCTCCCTGGCCCGGTCGTCCTGTGGACCATGTCTTCACCGAGCATCGTGCGCCGCAATCCCTTCACCCCGCGCGCCAGATGCGGATGCGAGGCGCGCGGGCAGCAGCGTCGGTATCTCGTGGCCGGAGCGAACCCCGCTGACCCACGGGTTTGCAGGCGCAGCCGCAGGCTGCGCCCGGCATCCGCTTACTTGCCGCTCAGATAGGTCGGCTTGACGACCTGCGCGTCGCCCCAGATGGCGTACTTCTTGCGGAAGTCGAGATAGTGGTCGGCGACCTTCTTGAACGTCTCGTCCTTGGCCGACTCGTCCTTGAGCACCTCGAGCCATGCCTTCTCGAAGGCGGCCAGGTCCTCGTCGCTCCAGCGCTTGACCTGCACCTTGTGCTTGTCGCGCATCTCGGCCATGGCGCCGAACTGCGCCGCCTCGCTCTCGGCGTAGGTCTGCGCCACCTGGGCCTTGCCGGCGACCTCGATCATCGCCTTGTAGTGGTCGGGCAGCGCCTCCCACTCCTTCTTATTCATCAGGAACTCGCTGCAGGAGACGAGCTGGTGCCAACCGGGGAAGTAGTTGAACTTCGCGATCTGGTGGAAGCCGAGCTTGATGTCCATCGTGGGCATCGAGAACTCGGTGGCGTCGATGACGCCGCGCTCCAGCGCCTGGTAGATGTCGGCCGCGGCCAGTAGTTGCGTCGAGACGCCGAGCTTCTGCATCACTTGGGCGCCGAGGCCGAAGAAGCGCATCTTCAGCCCTTTCAGCTCTTCGATCGACTTGATCTCGCCACGGAACCAACCCGACGTCTCCGGGCCGATGCAGAAGCAGTCGACGGCAATGAGATTGTGCTTGGCGTAGATTTCTGCTCGCAGCTCATTGCCCCCGCCGAACCACTTCCACGCCAAGAACTCGCCGAACCCGGGGCCGAATGGCACGGTGGTGAAGAAGGCGAGAGCGGGATATTTGCCGGTGTGGTAGCCGGGCGTGGTCCAGCACGATTCGATCGAGCCCTTGGAGACGGCGTCGAAGCACTCGAGCGGCGGGATCAGGGCGCCGGGCTCGTAGAACTTCACTTCGAATTTGCCGCCGGACATGCGCTCGATGTCCTTGGAAAAGCGCACGCCGGAAGGACCAAGATGCGGGAGCTGGCTACCGAACGCGCTCTGCATCTTCCAGC
>Ga0081455_10008227_pt1 | contig 10871 bp, 7 predicted proteins | sample TabmetS3T2R1_FD_70207 | JGI IMG/M metagenome (GOLD analysis project Ga0081455, IMG submission 70207) | Tabebuia heterophylla rhizosphere microbial communities from the University of Puerto Rico - S3T2R1 | ecosystem: Host-associated > Plants > Roots > Rhizosphere ... | reverse complement strand
AACATGGGGCTCGTTAGCCTCGTTCGGAGCGCGTCCGTACAAGGGATCGAAGAAGATCTACGGCACCAGCGGCAACAGCTTTGTGGCCGTCGTCGAGTTCGGCAAATCTGTGCGCGCCAAAGCCGTGACCGCGGGTGGAGAAAGCGGCAATCCGTCGTCCCCGCACTTCAATGATCAGGCGAAGCGGTACAGTACGGGTGACCTGAGGGATCTGTATTTCTACCGCTCGCAGCTCAAAGGACATACTGAGCGAGCGTATCATCCGGGGAGCTAAGTTTAAAAGGAAAGCATTTATCATTTTCCATTTGTAATTTTAGATTTTACATTGAAAGAAATCGGATCGCGCAGTTTTTCCTCAAATGTAAAATCAAAAATTACAAATGGAAAATGATAAATGCTCTCCTTAAAAGCTATAGCTAAAGCCCCATATTTCGGAGATAGATATAAACGTCATCCGGCTTCAAGCAAGTTGCCCGGCTTTGACGATGCCCCCTTGCATAACGGCGATGAATTTGTTGCGATCCGTTAACAAGGAAATATCCGCGAGCACATCCCCGTCTACGATTAGTATATCCGCAAGTTTGCCCGCTTCGAGCGTACCGAATTCTCTTGCTCGTCCCATAATTTCGGCGCCGGTTCTGGTCGCGCAGGTTATAACTTCGAGCGGCGTGAAGCCAACGTCTTTCACGAAGAAGGTGAGTTCATCGGCATAGGTACCATGCGGCGTCCAGGCAAAACCATAATCACCTCCCATGCCCAATCGCCCGCCAGCTTTAAGAATCATCTGCGCGCTTTTGATTCCAGCTTCGAGCGTTTCCCAATGACCGTCGACGACCGCCTGTGACATCCCCCATTGTCTTCCCAGCATCGCGCTGGCTTTTTCAAATTGCAATGCCGGAACAACGGGAGTGTTCGCCGCCAGCAGCATATCGAGTGTCTCATTCGTCATGAACGTCGCATGTTCAATGGAATCATATCTGGCCAGTAATGCATTCTTGATCGCCTGTGTCGCGCGGCAATGCCCGGTTACTCTCAGGCTATGATTGTGCGCAGTGTCGGCAACGGCTTGCATCTCGTCGAGTTCCATACAGAGGGCATGCTGATCGTTGGTGCCACCGGCCGCCGCCGCATCGCCTGACGGATAGGTCTTGATCCATTCAACCCCATCTTTCACGAGCTTGCGTGCCGCAGCGCGCGCTTCGACCGGTCCATCGATCAATAACATCAATCCCTCCATACCGATCTGACGGTAGTCGGGATTCCAATCCATCAGCCCGCCCCGGCTGCAGATTTCACGTCCGCTCGTCGCCAGACGCGGTCCCGGATGCAGGTCTTCTTCAATGGCGATTTTCAGCCAGACATCGATATTGAAAAGTGAACCGCAACTGCGAGCCGCTGTGTAACCACAGTCGAGCGCGAGCTTACAATTTGCCGCGGCACGCAAAGTGACATACTCCGCAGGGTATTTCGTATCGAGGTCGGGCAGGTCAGCGACGTTAAAGTATGTCGCGTGGAAATGCGCTTCGACCAGCCCGGGCATGATTGTGCCACCGCAAGCGTCAATGCGTTTCGCCGAGGTCGGTATCGGCGGCGCAGCCTCTGCGCTTCCTGCATACGAGATTTTCTCGTCGTTGACGATGATCAACCCGTCGGCGACGGGCACTCCACCGTTGCCGTCCACGAGCTTTCCGTTATGAATGACAGTCGTGCCGATAGCTGATTTCATGATCAACCTCCAGTTTTACAATGATTCCAAAAAGCCCAGCACAATCCGCAACGCGACATCCGGCGCGGCAGTATGAATCTGATGTCCGATGCCGCTGACTCTGACGCGCGTGACATCGGCAATAATCCGTTCCAGTAAATCCGCGTCCCCATCTGTCAACATCCCGCCGGCATTGCCGTCCGCCTGGATAACAAGTACTGGACATTGAATATTCCCGGAGATGGTTCGCAGGTCGTATCCCTTGAGCCATCGCGATTCGACGATTGGCCGCATTACCAGAGGGTCGAGTTGTTGCAGGCATTTCGCCGTGAATCGCAACGCCGAGAAATCCCGCACATTGCGCAATGCAGTCTTTCCGCCGGGGGTATCGATTTCAATTGCGCCAAGCTTTTCGACCAGATGGGGAATATCCATCCCATTGCCCGCCAGCGATTCGAGTGCGACGAAGTATGAGTAGAGCGGATAGCTGCTGATCCGCGCGCCCATCGTGTCGAAGGGAGGGTCTTCTAGAATAACGGCCCGGACAAGGTCGGGCGCTTCGGCGGCAACCGCGAGCGCGACCATGGCGCCGAGCGAATGCCCGTATACGACAGTAGGAAGCTTGATTTTATGACGCAAGAAGCTCACCGCGTCCGGCACGTAGTCAACCGCAAAATAACTCTTTGCACGTTCCGATTTACCGTGCCCTCGATGATCGAGCGCATACATCTGCCAGCGTAATGCAAGTGTGGGAACCAACGGCAGAAAACTCTGCCAGCGGCGCGTCACACCGTGTAAACACAGGAGCGGATCAGCATAGTGATTATCCGTTCGCGCAAAGTTAAGAGTTTTGAATACGTATTCGTGGAGCATGGGGAAGAAACAAATTGGGAAAACCTATTCACCGCTCTCTGCTGCCTCTGTTTGCTCTGAGCCTCTGCGGTGAAATTATTTTTGCGGTTTATTCTCATTTCGTAAGACAGGGATAATGACAAGATTCTGGATTAACATTTCTGCCCCATTAACCGTACGAAAGCCAATACCGCCAAATTTAAAATTGTTGTCTTCGAATGTCCCCAGAGGTTGGGGATCATCGGCTCGAGGTGTACTAAAGACACGGATTTTATGGGTGAATCGTGCGCCACGCGCCTCGAGCTTGAGATGATAAGAATCGTCCGGCTTTTCCAGGGTCTCGACCACATTTCGGCTGTCTTTCAAATTACATTGCCCATTCCGGCAAAGATAAAAATTGAAGAGTCTCCTCGCCGCGCTGTTGGAGGTGGTCAATTCAAAGAGGTAGTAATTATCGTTGTCTTTAGCGCGAATGATCCATGCCGCGCCCCGACCATTAGGAAACCGCACGTCGAAGTCCAGGTCGAAATCGCCGTAAGTATTATGATTGCGAGTTTCAGTCGCTCCCTTGAAGAGACCCGGTTGATCGCCGCTGATATGAAGCCCTCGTTTATCCAACCTCCAATTAGCCGGCACAATCCATTTCGTGAGTCCGGTCGTGAAGTTCTCACTCACTTCTCCTGACTCGGCGACAGGCGTCAGTTCGATCGTCTCCACAGGCTGGCGGTCCACTAGCGTTAACTGCAGGGTCTTGTTAACTGTTTCAAATCCCTCAAGCGAAATATGCATGGTATATGTGCGGGGCAACAATCCGGGAATTATCAATACTCCGTCAGGTTGGACCACGCCTTTTTCCACATTATTCAAGTAAACCTGGGATCCCGGCAGCGATTTAAGAGTGAGGGTCACGGTTGAGAGAACCAGTGTTACTATCGCGGGTGTCGTTTTACCCGAATCGACTTCGAGATCAGCGTTCCCATCATCGAATCCATCTTTAGTAACCTTAAGGTAATGTTTGCCGACAGGAACTTTTAAAAGGGTGATCTTACCCGAATTATCGACTATTACTTTTTCCGCATCCCATTGTTTGTCATCAAGCAGGATTTGGACGTCTTTTGCGTTACTGACAATCGTAATCTCGCCATACAATGAAGAGAGTTTTAGATTGGCGTTGATCGATGTGACTGAACCTGCCCTGATGACTATACTTTCACGGTATGGGCGAAAGTCTTCGTGATCTATCGCAAGCATGTATCTGCCCGGTGTAATATTGGCGCGAGTCAATGTGCCATCCTCACTGATTCTGTCGATAAACGGTTTGCTGGCTGATCTTTTATTCACTCCTTCGATCAAGGTAACAGTCACATTCGCCCCGGCCACAGCCGAGAGGCTTAGATAGCCTCTATTTTGGGGAACTCTCGGCTTGATAATAACCTTTTCCGGTTTCGCCTCTGAGAAGCTACCAGGTTGCGATGGATTGATCGTCACACTGGAACCGCCTTTGACCGGAGGCTTGTTCTCTTCCACAGCTGAGCCGCCTTTAACAGGTGCTTGCGCTTTAACCTCTACAATTGGCGAGAAATTATAAAAACAAAAGACCAGAAGGAAATACGCTGAAGAAATGATCCGGTGGTTCGATTTATTGTTTTCGCCTTTCGATTTTCGATTTCCTGATTCCATGTTCAAAGGCTGATTTTGACTATTTCGCGTTCATTGCGCACCTGAAACCGATCTTGGCTTTTAAGTTGATTTCAGGGTCCGGCGATAGATACCAGCGATAAGCGCTGGTAATCTTCTCTGCCGGGGTCTCTCTTTCAGCGAAGCTCCCTCCACGGAAAACTTTCGTTTCCTGGTAGACTTTGTTACCGTCGTAGGATCTGAAGTTATTTTCGACCCATTCACTCACGTTGCCCGCCAGATCGTATACTCCGAATTCGTTCTTATCGATTTCAAAACTCCCGACGGGAAACGGCCTGTTCAAATTAGTGATTCCAACTGCCGTCATGTTCGGCTGCCATTGATCACCCCATGGGTATAAATTCTGCTTGCTCCCATTACGCGCAGCATATTCCCATTCTTCTTCAGTCGGGAGCCGCTTACCTGCCCATTTCGCATATTGAGTAGCATCGTACCAACTGACATGCGTGACCGGCAATCTGGCTTCTCCGAGCGGATATGTGCGATCCTTCCAGTGAGGCGGCGGCAGATGCGATGCTTCGTCGACAAACTTTTTATATTTCTCGTTAGTAACCTCGAACTTATCCAGGTAAAAATCCTTTACCCGCACTTCGTGGGCCGGACGCTCATCAAACTCACCATCGTTGCGCCCCATCAGGAAGTTCCCGCCGGTGACCAATACCATCTCTTCGTTCACCGGATTGACAGCAGTCTTGCTCGGCCAGGTAAGGTAGAAAAGCCCGGCGATCAACCCGACCATTAAGAGTAATCCGGTTGCTACCACTTGCCAACTCAGCATCCCAGCATTTCGCAATTTCTCGATTCGGTGAGTTGAAACGGCACGCATTTTGGAGGTCCATCTGTTCGGCACCCTCGTATGCACATCAGCTGCCGATTCCGGACCCGGCGATGCATGTTCTGACGATGAGAATTGGACTGGAGAGTCTCGGACAACTGTCGGAGCCAAACCTAGGGCTATTTCCTCTTCTGCCCTGGCGAGTGCTTGCTCTAATTCAGCGGCAAACTCAGCAGCAGAAGCCTGGCGCCTGGCAGGGTCTTTCTCGAGGGCGCGCAATACTGCACTTTCGATACTGTAAGGCACATTCGGGCAGACTTCCCGCAGCGGGCGCGGCAATTCTCTTATCTGCTTGACCATTACATCGATGGCTTCGCTGCCCGGATAAAGGTGTTTTCCACTGAGCATTTCATAGAGGATAACGCCCAAACTGTAAATGTCCGAGCGTGGGTCCAGCTTCCTCGCACGGCATTGCTCCGGAGACATATACTGCGGCGTGCCGATAATCGTTCCGGTCTCAGTAATTGTCCGGTAGAGTTTATCGGGATCATCGATGGAATTTTCAGATGTCGATTCACGTTCCCGCAACTTGGCGATTCCAAAATCCAGCACTTTAATCTGCTCACTGTCGCCGACCGGTTTGATTTTAATATTATCAGGTTTGAGATCGCGGTGAATGACTCCGCTCTGATGCGCTGCCTCGACTGCCGCGCAGACCTGAAGCATGATGCCAACCGCGCGGCGATAGTCCAAAGAACCTTCCGATTGAAGTAGATCGGCGAGCGTTTTGCCGTCCACCAGCTCCATGACCAGGTAGACGATGCGATCACTAGTGACGCCGAAGTCAGTCACTTGAATTGCATTGGGATGCTGAATGCGACCTGTCGCTTTCGCTTCACGGCGGAAACGTTCAATCGCGGATTGATTAGCAACCAGCTGCTCGTTAAGGATTTTAACCGCGAATTGGGTGTCGAGATGGATGTGCGTGGCACGGTAAACTACTCCCATTCCTCCTTTGCCGAGCAATGATTCGATGCGATATCGGCCGTCGAGCGTCTGTCCGATAATCGTGTTGATCAATTCCAGCGGTTGGCCATCTTCTGAGCAAAAGGAGAGCGACTTATCGAAAACCCGGCCACACGTATTGCACTTCTTGGCTTCTGTCGAATTCATCAAACATTCCCACAATCAATTTCGCCAAAACGGGAGGTGAGTATAGCCCAGTTTTTGTTGTTAATGGAATGAAGAGAGGTTATGGATAAGCATCAATAAGAGGGATTACGAAATAAACGAAAAGAACGAAATAAACGAAAAAATAAAAAATTTCGTTTATTTCGTTCTTTTCGTTTATTTCGTAATCCCTCTTACTGTGTTTCACTCGAACGAGCTTTCGTTTAAAAAATGTATTTGAGCGCGAGCTGCACCTGACGCGGGTTAAGCGAGGTATCGACCGATCTGCCGAAGCTCGGGGCTTCGAGGATGCGTACCGGGATCCCGAAGTGAGTGCGGTTGAAAAGATTGAAAAACTCCGCGCGAAAAGCCAATACCTGCTCCTTCTTAAGGCGGAAGTTTTTAATCAGGCTCAAATCGACATTGGCAATCCCGGAGGAGCGGAATGTGTTGCGTCCCACCTCCCCGTTTTGTCCAGCCGGCGCGAGTAATGACGTCGAGTTCGCTCTCAGGTCCAATCTCTGCTGGCGGCTGTCCATAACGGTCAAGCCATTGACAGTGTCCAGGCGGTCCGTAAGGTTTCCGTCGAGATTGACATCGAAGCTCGTATTGACCGTGAAGGGCTGCCCGGTCTGGAGAGTAGCGATCGAACTGATCTGCCACCCCCCAAGCAAAACACCCCTGGTTCCGGCCGTGCTGTTGAAGCGGCTGATAAAAGGGAAATTTGAGAGCGTGCTCACGACGAAGCGATGGCGCAGGTCGAAGTTCGCATCTCCGCGCTCAAATCTCAAATTAAGATCGTCCTGTGGCAGATTGTAGGCTCCTGCGAGATCAAAGAAATCCGAGACCTCGTCAATCGCGTGCGACCAGGTGTAGGCCAGGGTCATCTGCCAGCCTCTCGAGAAGCGTTTCGTCAAGCTGGTTTGCAGTGCGTGATAGCTTGAAGACGCCGACGAATCGAAGATCGTGAATGCTCCGAGAGCGGCGACCGGACGATTCAGGTTCGTGGCATCGCTGAGCGGCGGTCTCGCCACTGCAGGGCGGAGCCTTTCACCTCCCTGCGCTAAGGAAAGAAGCAGCGGATCGAGTGGTGAGGTCGGAGAGTTCAGCCCGCCATTCGGGGTGCGGAAACGGGTCAGATTCACTCCGCGTGATCCGACATAGGCGACATTGAGAAGAAAATCGCCGAATAACTCGCGCTCGACCTGCAGATTGAACTGATAAACTTCAGGAGATTTAAGCCCGCGATCCGGCAGGGTGAAAGCCAGCCCGCTGCCAGTGCCTGTCTCCAGTTCTCTGGCGATTGTCGGATTTAAAATTCTGCCGAGAAAGAGCTGCTGCGCTCCCGCCGGAAATCCCAGGACATTGAGCGTCCCCGGCTGTACGAGATTGCAGCGATAGATAACTCTACCCGTTTGTGGTTCAGTCTGGTTGAATTCACAACGAGCCTGATCAAACGCATTAGTGTTTGACGGGCTGCTGCCCACCCGCGCCCGGATCACTGTTGCGTTGGCAATGGAATCATTTCGTCGGGGCGAACCGATGAAGGGCCCGGCCAGGTTGAAGGTGTTGACGTCGACATTGAAGGGGATGAATGTGGGGAAGACGTTACGCGACTGGCTGACCAAACTGCCAAGGGCCACATCGTAGTAAATCCCTAAGCCACCGCGGATCACAGTCTTTCCCACCTGGTTGCTGTTTCCTGACAGTGGGTCCCAGGCGAAGCTGAAATATGGTCCGAAGTTGTTTCTGTCCGGATTGTAAATTCTTGCGCGTCCGTTGACGAAAGGGTTGAGCGCCGCAAGTGTGGCGTCGATCGCAGCCTTGTACAGTTCGTTGTTTCTGGTGTTGTCCGTATCGCGAAGACTCATTTCGCCGAAATTGAAGTCGAAAGCAGAATCTACCGGAGGGAGAATACGAGCCAGGTCGAAGGTGCGTTCGATGCGATCCCTCACTTCACGCGGAACCGTGTTGTACTCGTAACGCAGGCCGAAATTGAGCGTCAGCCCTCGCCGAGTACGCCAGGTATCGTTAAAGAAAAAGTTATATTGCCAGAGGCGAAGCCCGATGGTCGTGTCCGGCGCCCCGACGGAGAGTGATTGAAAGATGCCGGTGGGAACTCCTACGGCCGCGAGGTCCGCGCCGCTAAAAAATCCGGGCGTCGTTCCGTAGCGGCTCAGACGTTGCGCTTCGACGGGCAACAGGCTACCCGGATCTAGTGGAATATCACCGCTGAAATCAGTCGTCCCGCCGAAAATGATTTGCGGCCGGAAATTACGATCGAGGAAGCTGTTGAGCTGCGTGCGGCGGACATCACCTCCGAACTGGAAAATGTGACTGCCACGAAAGAGCGAGACTGTGTCCGCGATCTGAAAGGTATTATTGACGCGGCCTTGTGGGAAGAGAAAGGGATCGATCCCGACCGGACTGTACGGAACGACGATCAACTGTCCGATCGGGCCGAGATTGCTTTCAATAGTCTCAGTCGGACGCAGGTCGACTGAATAGACCCCGAAACGGTTGCGCGGCAATCCCGAAATGCCCGGCAAACTCGCGCACAAATTCTGAAGACTCGCCGGCGATCCCGCCAGATCCATGCAGCTCAGGTTGAGGATGCGTGGATTGTTCAGGAGAAAAGGCGAATTCTGCTCATCGGCTTGAGCGAATTGAGAAGCGAGCAGTGAGGGATCGCGCATCGGACCGAATCCCAGCCGCGTTCGACCGAAGCTTCCGCGAATCTGATTTGACGTTCGGACTCCAAATTGCGTGTTGAGGTAGAGTGAAAGATTCTGAGTGCCGACGCGCGGTTCGATTGCAGAGAAGATCGCGTTGCCGACTGTAGGGACCTGTCGTTTATCATGCGTGAAATTGTAGCGCGCGGTGAATGTCGACCTGCGGTTCGGGCCAAACAGATTGAAGTTGTGATCGAACTTGAACGAAAAGACCGTCCCCTGAGCATTCGCGGTGAGGACTTGTGTGTAGGTGTTGCTGCCGTAGGGCCCGATCGGATTATTGGGGAACGGAAACAGCGAGAAGATCGAATCACCGGCAGTGAAGGTCGGCCTGATGATCGGCGCTCGATCTTGAATGCAAACACCGGTCGGGCTGCTGGGATTCGGTGCCAGGCAACTGCCCATTTGATTCTGCGGAACCCCGATTGCGAATTTAAAAGGCGACGCCACTGGAATCCTGAATCCGCTCGCGCCCGAACCGAGAAATCCGCGCTCGGCAATCGTGGGCACCGAGAAATGCGTCTCCTGCTTTGCCCTCACATCCTGGCGCTCGAAGGAAATGAAGAAGAAAGATTTGGGCTCGCCGGAATGACCGAGCGGGCCGAAGTACTTCTTCGAGAGAGGTATGCCGACGGTAAACCCGCTCTGAATCCGCCTGAATGGGTTTTCAGCTTCCGAAGGGTTTGGCAGATTGATTGGGGTTCGCGTTCCAGTTGCCCCGTCAAGCATTGTCGCAGCGTAACTGCATCCATCGACTGTCGTGACACCGCCCGGCTGGCAGTCGCTCGTTCCAGTGATGCGGGAAAATGTTCGCGCTTCGAGCGGGAAGCCGGGAGTTCGATCGGCTGAGTAGTCGAAGAAATTTCGCGCATTGAGGGCGTCGTCATTGTAGAACCCGTAGACCGATCCGTGAATCAGGTTCGAACCGGATTGCGTAATTACATTTACCTGCGAGCCGGTATTGCGTCCATTACCCGCATCCCATAAGTGTGTGAAGATCTGAAATTCCTGCAAACTCTCGATGTTTTGCGGAATGAGCGAGACAAATCCTTGCCGTCGCACACCAATGTCTTCGTCATTGTTGTCGGAGCCGTCAATTGTGAAGTTGTTCGAACGACTGCGAGAACCGTTTACTGAAAACTGCCCTGCTGTCCCTATGCCGGCTCCAATGCCTGGTCCGACTGTGCCGCTCAAGGGTTGTGGCGGAGGCGAGACCCCGGGAAGTAGAAAGGCGAGTGATTCAAAAGTGCGGATGCCCGGCAAGGGCAGCGTCGTGAGCTGGCGGCGATCAAAGTTTCCACCTCGCGTTCCATTGAGCGTATTGACCAGCTGTTCGATCGGCGAATCGGGATTTTGAATACCTGGTTGAGCCACCGCCGGAGCCGGTGCCCCCGTAACCGAGGCGCCGATTCTGCGAAGCACGATGGGAGGCGGTTCTACAAGGTTGGTTTTCGACAGGCGAATCGGGAAATTACCGATCATCGAATCAGGATCGTTGACATAACCCTGAGCAGAACCACTGACAACGTAATAGCCAGGCGGTAAAAGAGCGATGAAATAAATGCCGTCTGCATTAGTGACGGTCGATCGCTCAAGTCCATTTTCTTGATTCCTCACGGTAACCATCGCACCGGGGATTGGTGTTCTGCTAGTGACTTCATACACTAATCCCCGAACAGCCCCCGTCGTTTGCGTTTGCGCCAAAATTGCTTTCCCTGCCCCAGTGACAGTGATGAGCACGAAGAGCGAAGATATAAGATTAAAACATGTTCGTCTCACAGATACTCCTAATGTAGTTATGAGGTTCTTCAGCGTGGTTTTTTATTTTCATCCCGGGATGCAATAAAGCTGGCTGATTGCTTTAATATGGCTTCAAAAGGTCTTTAATTAAGGTATTTAACCGTATCTGATCGGTGGCTAAGACGGCATTGGCTGTAGC
>Ga0081455_10008226_pt1 | contig 10876 bp, 7 predicted proteins | sample TabmetS3T2R1_FD_70207 | JGI IMG/M metagenome (GOLD analysis project Ga0081455, IMG submission 70207) | Tabebuia heterophylla rhizosphere microbial communities from the University of Puerto Rico - S3T2R1 | ecosystem: Host-associated > Plants > Roots > Rhizosphere ... | reverse complement strand
ATAGGTCGACGAAGCGAACCCAGGGAACTGAAACATCTCAGTACCTGGAGGAAAGGACATCAACAGAGACTCCGCTAGTAGTGGCGAGCGAACGCGGACCAGGCCAGTGATGCGATTGTAAGAACCGGAACACTCTGGAAAGGGTGGCCATAGCGGGTGATAGCCCCGTACGGGTAGAAAGCAGTCGCATCCTCGAGTAGGGCGGGACACGTGCAATCCTGTCTGAACACGGGGGGATCACCCTCCAAGCCTAAGTACTCCTCAGTGACCGATAGTGAACAAGTACCGTGAGGGAAAGGTGAAAAGCACCCCGACAAGGGGAGTGAAAAAGACCTGAAACCGAACGCCTACAAACAGTCGGAGGGCGCAAGCCTGACGGCGTACCTTTTGTATAATGGGTCAGCGACTTACTCTGTGCAGCAAGCTTAAGCCGATAGGTGTAGGCGCAGCGAAAGCGAGTCTGAATAGGGCGACCAGTTGCACGGAGTAGACCCGAAACCGGGTGATCTAGTCATGGGCAGGTTGAAAGTGCGGTAACACGCACTGGAGGACCGAACCGGTTACCGTTGCAAAGGTATCGGATGACCTGTGATTAGGGGTGAAAGGCCAACCAAACTCGGAAATAGCTGGTTCTCCGCGAAAACTATTTAGGTAGTGCGTCGTGTGATTACCGTCGGGGGTAGAGCACTGGATGGGCTAGGGGGATCCAAAGTCTTACCAAACCTAACCAAACTCCGAATACCGGCGAGTACAGCACGGCAGACAGACGGCGGGTGCTAAGGTCCGTCGTCGAGAGGGAAACAGCCCAGACCGCCAGCTAAGGTCCCCAAGTCATGGCTAAGTGGGAAAGGATGTGGGAAGGCCAAAACAACCAGGAGGTTGGCTTAGAAGCAGCCATCCTTTAAAGAAAGCGTAATAGCTCACTGGTCTAAATAAGCCAGCCTGCGCCGAAGATGTACCGGGGCTCAAGCCATGCACCGAAGCTGCGGACTCGAAAGAGTGGTAGCGGAGCGTTCCGTAAGCCTGTGAAGGGAGACTCGTGAGAGCTCCTGGAGGTATCGGAAGTGAGAATGCTGACATGAGTAGCGATAAGAAGCGTGAGAGACGCTTCCGCCGTAAGTCCAAGGGTTCCTGCGCAAGGTCAATCCGCGCAGGGTTAGCCGGCCCCTAAGGTGAGGGCGACAGCCGTAACCGATGGGAACCACGTCAATATTCGTGGGCCTGCTGGAAGTGACGGATCCGAAAAGTGGCTCTAGCTCGTTGGCGAATGCTAGGGCGGCCCAAGGGTTCCAGGAAATAACTCCAGCGTATAGACCGTACCCTAAACCGACACAGGTGGACTGGTAGAGTATACCAAGGCGCTTGAGGGAACTGTGTTGAAGGAACTAGGCAATTTACCCCCGTAACTTCGGGATAAGGGGGCCTCTGTCGGTCTCGACAGAGGGGCACAGACTAGGGGGTGGCGACTGTTTAACAAAAACACAGGGCTCTGCTAAGCCGTGAGGCGAAGTATAGGGTCTGACGCCTGCCCGGTGCCGGAAGGTTAAGAGGAGAGGTTCACGCCTTGAATCGAAGCCCCGGTAAACGGCGGCCGTAACTATAACGGTCCTAAGGTAGCGAAATTCCTTGTCGGGTAAGTTCCGACCTGCACGAATGGCGTAACGACTTCCCCGCTGTCTCCAACACAGGCTCGGCGAAATTGAATTCCCCGTGAAGATGCGGGGTACCCGCAGTTAGACGGAAAGACCCCGTGCACCTTTACTACAACTTTGCAGTGGCATTAGAGATTGGATGTGTAGGATAGGCGGGAGCCTTTGAAGCTCGGGCGCTAGCTCGGGTGGAGGCAACCTTGAAATACCGCCCTTTTGATCTTTGATGTCTAACCGCGGTCGGTCATCCCGATCCGGGACCCTGCATGGTGGGTAGTTTGACTGGGGCGGTCGCCTCCCAAAGAGTAACGGAGGCGCGCGATGGTGGGCTCAGGCTGGTCGGAAATCAGCCGCTGAGTGCAATGGCACAAGCCCGCCTGACTGCGAGACTGACAAGTCGAGCAGGGACGAAAGTCGGCCATAGTGATCCGGTGGTTCCGCGTGAGTGGGCCATCGCTCAACGAATAAAAGGTACGCCGGGGATAACAGGCTGATACCACCCAAGCGTCCACAGCGACGGTGGTGTTTGGCACCTCGATGTCGACTCATCACATCCTGGGGCTGGAGCAGGTCCCAAGGGTTCGGCTGTTCGCCGATTAAAGTGGTACGTGAGTTGGGTTCAAAACGTCGTGAGACAGTTTGGTCCCTATCTGCTGTGGGTGTTCGAGACTTGAGAGGAGCCGTCCTTAGTACGAGAGGACCGGGATGGACTTACCTCTGGTGTACCGGTTGTGACGCCAGTCGCAGCGCCGGGTAGCTATGTAGTGAAGGGATAAACGCTGAAAGCATCTAAGCGTGAAACCCGCCTCAAAACTAGGTCTCGCTGAGAGTCGTGGTAGACCACCACGTTGATAGGCCGCATGTGCAAGTGCAGTGATGCATTCAGCTTAGCGGTACTAATAGCTCGATCGGCTTGATTTCTTTCGTTCCGTGCAGCGGTCGACATCCGCTGCCGGCCTTGATGCCCAGGACTTTATGCAAGACTTTCAGAATTCTCGCGCTTCGACGACCTGGTGGTCGTAGCGAGGGGTGAACACCCGATCCCATTCCGAACTCGGCCGTGAAAACCCTCAGCGCCGATGGTACTGTGTCTCAAGACACGGGAGAGTAGGTCGCTGCCAGGTCTTCCAAGCGCGCGGATCCTCGTCCGATGGAACCGTCAATCATCGCGCAAGGATTTGCCGCGGGGTGGAGCAGCCCGGTAGCTCGTCAGGCTCATAACCTGAAGGTCGTAGGTTCAAATCCTGCCCCCGCAACCAAATCGGATAAAAACCCCAGCAACTTCACCGAGTTGCTGGGGTTTTTGTTTGGGACATCTTCTAAGCCAGAAGTTCACTGGCCGGTGTCACTACACCGCCACCCTTCTCCACTGTTCGGCGGACAGTGCGGGCAAGCTCGACCGCGCCCGGCGTGTCGCTATGCACGAGGATGCCACGTGCCCGGACCTGGACCTTCTTGCCCTCGATCGAAGTTACAGTGCCCTCGTCCAGGAACTGCTGCACACGTTTGGCGACCGCGTCGGACGAGGTGAGGACCGAGTTCGGAACCTTGCGCGGCACCAGGTTGCCTTGCTCGTCGTAAGCGCGGTCGGCCAGGAAGAGCGTGTGAGTGCGCAGGCCGGCGCGCTCTGACGCGCGCTCCACCTCGGTGTCGGGCATGGAGTAGACAATCAGCTTGCGGTCGATACGGGCGATGGCGCGGGCCAGCAGCTCCGCGACGTCGCGGTCGGCGGTCGCCATGTTGCCGAGCTCCGCGTGGTAGCTGACGTGGGTCACCTTATGGCCGGCGGAGGCGGCGATGCCCTGCAGCGCGCCGATCTGGTAGACGAGATGTTTCTCGAGCTCGGCGCTATCCATCTGGATTTTGCGTCGACCGAAGCCCATACGGTCGGGCAGGCCGGGATGGGCGCCGATCGAGACCTTGCGCTCTTTCGCCATCTGCACGATGCGGCCCATGATGACGGGGTCGCCGGCATGAAAGCCGCAGGCGACATTGGCCGAGGATACGACGTCGATCAGCGCCTCGTCGTCGCCCACGCGATAGACGCCGAAGCCTTCGCCCATGTCGGAATTGATGTCGATCTTCATCGTGTCCTCCTTGCCTGGATGATGTCAGGGATGCCGGTAGAGCTCGGCCGTCCGACGGATCTGCGCGACGTACTCGTCGACTGGGGCCATCGCGGCGACGGCCGCCTCGTAGCTCACCTCCTCGAAGCGCAGGAAGCTGCCCAGCCGCGCCTGGGCGAGGCGCCAGAGATCGGCCTCGATCACCGTGCCGATCTTGGGATAGCCGCCGGAGGTGTTGGCGTCGCTGAGCTGGATGATGGGATGGCCCGACGGCGGCACCTGGACGATGCCGGCGACCAAGCCGTAGGAGCGCATCTCTACCGGTGCTGGCAACTTGAGCGCGGGTCCCAGCAGGCGATAGCCGCCGCGATCGCTGTTGGGCGTGATCTTCCACTCGGTCGTCCAGAACCGCTCCTGCATCTCCGATGAGAAGAGGTCGTATTCGCCGGAGCGCAACACGCGCACCCACATGGTCTTGCCGTTGGCGCTGGGGGCGTGCTGGGGCATGGCGAACAGCGGCGGAATGACGCCGAGCCCTCCCGCTGGAGACGACGCGGGCTTGCCCTTGATGGCGAGCGTCCCCAGGACATCGCCCTTATGCAGGAATCGGCCCTGCAGGCCGCCGAACTCGCTCCGCAGATGGGTGCTGCGCGAGCCCAGGATGACCGGCACGTCGATGCCGCCAGACAGAGTTAGATAGGCGCGCGCGCCGCTGGCCGGCGGTCGCAAGGTCAGCGTCTGGCCGCGCTTTGCTGTCGTCGCCCACCACGACGGCAGCTCCTGGTCGTCGAGTGTGGCCTGTGCGTCAGCGCCGGTGACGGCAAACGAGGTGTCGGCGAGGAAGCGCACGACGAAGGGGAAGATCTGGATTTCTATGCCTGCGGCGTTGTCGGAGTTACCCAGCAGCACGTTGCCCACGACGAAGGCGACCGGATCCATCACGCCTGACGTACTGACACCATAGTGGCGCGAGCCGAAGCGGCCCAGATCCTGAACCGTGTTCAATGGCGGGGTAGACACGACCTCGATCACAGCTCGATCCGCTCGACGACGAACTTGATGCGGTCGCCCGGCGCCAGAAGGCAGGGCGGGTCCTTGGCGAGGTCGAACATCGGCGTCTCGGCCCAGCCGATAGCGTTCCAACCGTTGGGACCCGTGGACACCGAAATGCCCGCCTGCATGCCACCGATCGTCACCGTGCCCTTCAGCATGCGCAGCGACGGCACGGTCTTGCGCGGCATGAAGATGCGGGGATCGAGCCCGTGCAGATAGCCGAAACCCGGCGAGCTGCCGATGGCACACACCGTGTAGTTGCCTGCACTGTGGATGGCGATGACCTCCTCCGGCGGCAGGCCCGAGTAGTCGCATACGGCAGCCAAATCCGATCCCAGCTCACCGCCATAGATCACCGGGATCTCGATCACGCGGCCCGACACGGCCTTCTCGGGAAGGCGCCGCCAGGCGTCGAGCAGGGCAGCCTGGGTCGCCGCGAGATCCCTGGGCGACGTGCGAAACACGACCAGGAGGTTGGTGACTCCCGCTACCGCCTCCTCGACCGTGGGCCAGGTGAGGACTTCGTCGGCGACCGACCAGATGCGCTTCTGTTGGCTGAGGTCGAAGGCGCCCGGTGCTTCCAGCAGAAGCGCGCGCGTGCCGATGGAGCTGACCTTGGGCGCCGAAAGCGCCGGCCGTTCCGCCGTGGCGACCGGCCTTGGCCTGATCGCGTCCGTCATCGCCGATGCCATGTCCTAGTCCTTGGCGATCACGTGATTGCTGAAGCGGTCCCACCGCACGATCACCTTCTCGCCCTGGGTATAGGCGTCGACCGAATCGCGTGTCTGGTTCTGCTGGTAGGCGATCAGCTCCTGGCCGTCGTGGAGCCGGAGATAATAGTGGCTGATGAAGCCGCGATAGATGATCTGCTCGACCTGCGCGACCATAGTGTTGAGCGCATTGTCAGGCAGCGACGAGCCGTTGAGCCGATTGACGACCACGGCCTCGGGTCGCACTGACACGATGGCACGATCGGCGTCGGACGCAACGCCGTCGACCTGCAGGCGCAGCCCTCCCGCCGTGATGACGATAGCCTCGCCGCCGCGGCGCTCGATCCGTCCGTCGAACAGGTTGGAGGCGCCGAGGAAGGTGGCGACGAACCGCGACGCCGGCCGCTGGTAGATCTCGGTCGCTGTGCCGACCTGTTCGAGGCGGCCGTCGCGCATGACGACAATGCGGTCGGCCATGGTCAGGGCCTCGTCCTGGTCGTGGGTCACCATGACGGTGGTCACGCCCAGCCGTCGCTGCAGGGCGCGCAGCTCGACCTGCATGCTTTCGCGCAGGCCCTTGTCGAGCGCGCCCAGGGGCTCGTCGAGCAGCAGCACGGCGGGCTCGATCACCAGCGCGCGCGCCAAGGCCACGCGCTGCTGCTGACCGCCCGATAGCTGGGAGGGGAAGCGGCCGCCGAAGTCCGTCAGCCGCACCAGGTCAAGTGCGCGCCTGACGCGCTGCACTGCGTCGGCCTTGCCGATGCCGCGCATCTGCAGGCCAAAGCCGATGTTCTCGCTCACTGTCATGTGCGGGAACAGCGCGTAGTTCTGGAACAGCATGCCGATGTTGCGCCGGTGCACCGGCACACGGGTGATGCGGCTGCCGTTCAGAAGGATGTCGCCGGAGCTCGGCGACACCAGGCCGGCGATCATGCGCAGGCACGTCGTCTTCCCGCAGCCGCTTGGGCCGAGCAGCGCCACCATGCTGCCCGGCTCGATCGTCAGCGACACGCTGTCCACGGCGGTGATGCGGTGGTACTGCTTGCTAAGCTCATGCAGGCGGACTTCGGCTGACTTCATTGGCCCCGCCTAGCTGGTGAAGAGCTGGTTATAGCGCTCCAGGATCGCCGCCCGGCGTGGGATGATGAAGTTCCAGTCGGGCGTGAAAAGGCCCATGTCCACCATCTTGCTCTCCGGATAGGCGAGGAAGCGGGCAACCTCGGGCTTGAAGTTGATCCCTTCGACGGAAGGGGCGCCGTAGGTTCGCGAGGACAGCATCTCGAGCACCGAAGGCTGCAGCATGTGGTCGATGAAGGCAGCGCCCAGCTCGGGCTGTGGCGCGCCTTTCACCAGCGTCATGCTGTTGATGCCGGTGAAGGCGCCTTCCTTGAGCTGCGCCATGTCGAGCGGAATGCCCTTGGCGGTATGCGGGTAGACGGCCTTGGAATAGTCGATGCCGCCGATGTCGGCCTGGCCCTGCGCCACCATCAGCACCATCGCCTCGCTGTCGTAGATCGTCAGCACATTGGGCTTGAGCTGGGCGAGCTTGTCCCAGCCCTGGTCGATCAGGTACTGCGCGTCCCTCAAGGGCTTGCCGGTGGCGAGCGCCGTGGCGACGATCAACATCAGCACGCTCTGGGTGTTGCGCGGTGTGTTGAGCAGAATGCGCTTCTTGTACTTGGGGTCGAAGATCTGCTCGTACGAGGTCAGCCCCTTGGTGACCTGCGGGTTTATGAACATGCCGGCGCTCGAGATGTTGAAGCCGACGCCGTAGCTATCCTCGAAGATGAAGCGCTTGTAGACCTTGGCGAGGTTGGGGATCTTGGCCGGATCGAGCTTGTCGATCAGCTCTTCCTGCTTGGCCTGCGGCACGCCGACATCGTCCATCATCATGACGTTGAACTTGGGCGTCGTGCGCGTGGCGCGAAGGGCTGCGATGTTGGAGAGCGTTGCGCCCTCGATGGTGAAGACGCGGCACTTATGCCGGGCCTCGAACTCCGGGATGATGTCCTTCTGGACGATCTTGCCGAGGGCGGAGTTGTAGACGCCGACATGGAGCTGCTTTTCCTGCGCGTATGCGCGGGAGATGATGGCCGGGAAGAGCGCTGCGCCTGCCGTGACCTTGATTGCCTTCCTACGATTGACCCTCATGACAATGCCCCTCTGCTGTTGTTCAGGTTGTTCGATCGCTACATCGCTGCAGCCCGCCGCAATCCAACGAGGCGCTCGAGGATGAGCACGCCGATCACGGCCAGGATGATGATCACCGTCGACATGGCAGGGATCGACGGATCGAAGACGTTGACGAGCTGGCGCATCAGCACCAGCGGCACGGGGCTGTACTGCGAGTTGGCCAGCCACATCGTCACCGGGTAGTTGTCGAACGACACCATAAAGGCGAACAGCGCGCCGGCCGCGACGCCGGGCGCGATTTGCGGCATGGTGATGCGCCAGAAGGTGCGCAGCCGGCTGGCGCCTAGGGTGCGCGCGGCGTCCTCCAGATTGAAGTCGACCAGCAGCAGCGACGTGACGACGGCGCGGATCACATAGGGCGAGGTGACGACGATGTGGCCGATCAGCAAGTTCAGCCGCGCATCGCCCGAGCCCATCTTGGCCAGCAGCTGCATGAGGGCGAGGCCGGTGACGAGGGCGGGGAAGATCAGCGGCGAGAGAACCAGGCCCTTCAGCAGCGCCTGGCCGGGGAAGGCCCCGCGTGTAAGCGCGATAGCGGCCGGCACACCCAGCAGCAGCGAGCCGATCGTGGTGCTGAGCGCCAAGAGGGCGCTGAGCTGTAGAGCGTCGAGGAACTCGTGATCCTGCAAGATCTTGACGTACCACTTCAGCGTAAAGCCTTGCGGCGGGAAGGCGACGAAGTAGCTGTCGGACACGGACATGGCGACGACGACGGCGAGCGGCGCCAGGATGAAGACCATCATCCCGGCGGTGACGAAATAGAGGACCCAGGCACCCGGGCCGCTCAGCCGCGGGTTCACGACAGGGCCCTCAGCCGGCGGCCTTCCAGCAGGCGCATGGAGAGCGTGTTGATGGCGAACACCACGACCACCAGCACGACGGCGATGGCAGCGCCAAACGGCCAGTCGTAGACCACGAAGATCTGCTGCTCGATCAGGTTGCCCAGCATGGTGGCCGTCGTGCCGCCCAGGATCACCGGCGTCACGAACGAGCCGGCGGTCAGCGAGAAGACCAGGGTGAAGCCCGCGACCAGCCCCGGCACACTGAGCGGCAGGGTGACGCGTGCGAACACCTTCCACCACGGCGCGCCCAAGGTGCGCGCGCAGTCCTCGAGATTGGGATCGATCTTGCCCAGTGCCGACGCGAGCGGCAGCACCATCATGGGGTAGAAGACGTGCAGTGAGCCGATGACGACCGCGGTCGGTGAATAGAGCAGGGCGAGCGGCGAGGAGGTGATGCCGAGCGACAGCAGCACCCAGTTCAGCAGCCCGGCTGGCGTGTTGGCGAGGATGAGCTGCCAGCCGTAAGAGCGCACGACGACACTCACGATCAGCGGCGCGATGACGATCAGCGAGATGGTGCGCGACACGATCGGCCGGCTGCGCGCCATGACGATGGCCACGGGATAGCCCAGCACGATCGCGATAGCGGATGTGATCAGGCTGATGCGCAGCGTGTTCCAGAACACGCGCAGGTACAGGTCGACCTCGAAGAAGCGCGAATAGTGCGCGCCCGTCAGCGGCGGCCCGACGACGCCTTTGGCGTCCTGGGTCATCAGGCTGAAGAACAGCAGGTTGATGGCGGGATAGAAGAAGAAGATCGCGAGGAAGACGAGGATCGGAACGGCGAGCCACGCGGCCGGCAGCGCGAGCCGCGGGACGATTCGCTCGAGAAGGCTGCCGTTGCCAGCTGTGAGGACTTGCGTGTCGCTGCTCACCCGCGACCTCCGTCACCAAGAGGTCATATTGTTAGGTACCGCTCGGAGAGTCCGATAAGACTTTCTTCGTTTAGGGCTATCGTGGAAGCTTATGCCGTAGCGCTATTAGCGAAACCTATGGCGGCAGAGCGAAGTCGTCTTGGCGCCCCGGACGCGGCTCTCCTAGCCTGCGGCCATGTTCAAGGTCGCCCGCCGCCTGAAAGATGTGAAGATCTCGGCTTCGGCCGCGATGACCGACCGTGCCCGCGAGCTTCGGGCACGAGGCGTGAAGATCATCAGCCTGTCGTCCGGCGAGCCGGACTTCCCGACGCCCCCTCACGCCATCGAGGCGGCCCATCGCGCAGCTCTGGCGGGCGACACCAAATACCCGCCGCAGGACGGTACGAAGGCCCTGAAAGAGGCCGTGCGGCGCAAGTTCAAGCGCGACAACGGGCTCGACTATGCACTCGACGAGATCCTGATCGCCAACGGCGGCAAGCAGATCATCTTCGACGCCTTGATGGCGACCTGCGATCCGGGCGACGAAGTGGTGATCCCCACTCCGGGCTGGATCAGCTATGCCGACATGGCCGCGGTGGCTGAAGCAACCCCCGTGCCCGTCGCCTGCCCGGAGAACAATCAGTTCAAGCTCCGGCCCGAGGATCTCGAGGCGGCGCTGACGGAAAACACGCGCTGGGTGATCCTGAACTTCCCCAACAATCCGACGGGAGCGGCCTGCTCGCGCCAGGAGATGCGGGAGATCGCCGCGGTCCTGCTGCGCCATCCCGAGGTCGGCATCCTGACCGACGACATGTACGAGCACCTCGTCTATGACGGCTTCGAGTTCTGCACTATCGCCGAAGTCGAGCCACGCCTCAGGGATCGCGTGCTGACCGTCAACGGCGCGTCCAAGGCCTACGCCATGACCGGCTGGCGCGTCGGCTTCTGTGGCGGCCCCAAGCCGCTGATCGCGGCGATGAACAACATGCAGGGCCAGGCCACGAACGGCATCTGCACGGTGGCGCAGGCCGCCACCATCGCGGCACTCGACGGCCCGCAGGAATGCGTGGAAGAGATCCGCGCCAAGTACGAGAAGCGTCGCGACGTCATGGTGAAGGGCCTGCACGACATCGGCTGGAAGGTCGAGGTGCCGAAGGACTACGTCGCCAACGCCATTACCGACACCGCAATGTTGCGAAGCGCCGGTTACAAGATACAGCAGACCGATATGTTGCGGAATATGCCGGTGGTACCGGACAAGTCGCGCGCGACCATGCGCCTGAACGGCGAAAGCGCGGAGCTGCACCGCGCCTGGTATCGTGGGCAGATCGCAAAGTCCTTCAGCTTCGATGAAGTGTCTCTGTCGGCGAACGGGAACACTGTCCCGGTGTCGCCAATTTATGTGACCTTCAATGCCAATCCCGACCAACCGAACGGCGGTCCGGGCTCCGGTTTTAAGAGTGAGCCAAGTTCTCCGCAGACCCACAACGTCCCGGCTACTCTCCCGGG
>Ga0081455_10008225_pt1 | contig 10878 bp, 10 predicted proteins | sample TabmetS3T2R1_FD_70207 | JGI IMG/M metagenome (GOLD analysis project Ga0081455, IMG submission 70207) | Tabebuia heterophylla rhizosphere microbial communities from the University of Puerto Rico - S3T2R1 | ecosystem: Host-associated > Plants > Roots > Rhizosphere ... | reverse complement strand
TAGGCAAGCACCGCGACGACGGCAGCGTTCTCCGCCAATTGTTTCGGGACAATCTTGTCCAGGGTGTCAGCGGCTGAGTGATGATAATTGAAATAGAAACGGCTGTCCTGAATCGGACTGAAAGCAGGGACTCCTGCTTTTTCCATCGGTCCAATATCAGCGCCGCAATGTTCCACCAGACTCAGCATGCCGGCGCCTGACGTCTGCAAGATTGCTGCGACCGGCGCGAACATCTTTTTCACTTCCGGCTTTGCCTTGATGTTGATGCCCAGCGGATGATCGGCACCACCGTCTGTCTCCATGGCCGCAAAATGGTTCATCCATTCCTTGTCGTGATCTTTTGCATACTGTTTCGATCCGGCCAGCCCGTTCTCTTCATTCATCCACGCTATCACCCGAATCGTGCGCTTTGGTTTGAGATGAAGTTTCTGGATCAGATTCGCCGTTTCCATTGAGACTGCGACCCCTGCGCCATCGTCAATCGCGCCCGTGCCGAGATCCCAGGAGTCCAAATGCCCGGACACGACGATCACCTGTTCGGGATGTTCGCTGCCTTTGATGTCGCCGATCACGTTTGCACTTTCGACATCGGGCAGAGTTTGGGGCGTAAGGACCAATTTCATTCTGACCGCTCCCTGTCGAACCAGGTCCGCTATCAAATCCGCATCTTCAGCGGTCACCGCCCCGGCTGGAATTTTCGGCGCATCATTTTCGTAATCCGTTTCCCCGGTGTGCGGAAGCCGATAATCGGCGCCGCCCACTGAACGAATCAGGCAAGCGACCGCGCCCTGTCGTGCAGCGGCGCTTGGACCTTTACTGCGATAAACGACTGCTTCGCCATACGCTTCGCCACCACGACCTTCCGCCGCCATTTGTTTGTCGAACGGATAATTGAAAAGGACGATTTTGCCCGCAACTTTGTCGCGAGGCAGCGATTTTAGTTCGTCAAAATTTCTTACCACAATCGCTTCTGCTTCGATTCCATTCGGGGGCGTCGCCACGCTTCCTCCAAGCGCGCAGAGCACAATTTTCTGCGTTGTGCCTTGCGCCTGTCCGGGAAATTGAACAAGCGCTGCCATCTCTTCGCCGCGCACCCAATGCGGCGCCATCACCTTCTCGAGCTGTACCTGGCATCCGACCGACTTCAGTTCGCCGGCGACGTACTCAACCGCTTTGGCTGCCTGGGCGGATCCACTCAGGCGCGGTCCAATGTTGTTCGATAAATGGGCCACCTGCCGGTAAGCGTAGTCACTGTTCAGAGCTGCCTGCTGCAATCGTTTCAGCTCCGTCAGTGTCTGCGGTGAAAAGACCACGGGCGTCGGCGACGGTGACGCATTCGGACTCGATGTCACCCCTGGCGTTTGTTGCGCACCAACTTGCTGAGCGCAAAGATACAGCAAAACTGACAGGACACAGACGACGCGTAATTGATTCAATTCAAACATCCCGATTCTCGCTACAACATTTTCCCTGGATTCGCCAGAGGCTCTCAGTGCAGCGCGATTACTTTTCTTTGCGAAATTCGATCTCCTCGCCAAACAACTCGCGGTTGCGCGCGTTTTTAGTCAAAAGCGCAGCGGCAGCCGCGGAGTCCTTCGTTTCGTTTGGGATCACCTTATTGTTGACGCTCCGTAAGGTCAGACGTTTGCCGTCATCTGACAGTTTCCAAGTCACATATGCGTATTTGCGATCGTTTGAGTTGAGGTCTTGAACGCTCACCAGTGGCATTTCCGCCAGGTCGGAGTGATATGCGCGGAAGAGATCGCCATCGTAATAAACAACGTAAGTGCTGTCGTCCAATCGCCGCACCCTCATGTTCTCCTTGCCATCCAGTGAAACCCAGTTTCCGAGAAGCTGCTCCTGTACTTTGCGAGTCGGAGTCGATGTGATCGGAACTTCGTATTGGCAGGCGTCGAATGCCAGGATGCAGGCGCAACTGACGACACCGAAAATGATTCGCCGGCAGATCACGTTTGATAAAATCACAGAGTCTTGGTCGCCTCCGGGAGCCGGCCTTCGTCGAAATCGATTAGATCGGGGATCGTTACAATGTCATCGCGATCTGTGATGCCATGCTTGCGCTTTCCCTCCTCCAGAATGGACGTGGCAGAATCGCGCCATCCGAGTTTCGATGAAAACCCATTCCAAACAAACAGGTCGCCCTCGTTCAAGCGCCGGCCTTTTTCAAAGCACCATTCGAGGATCTCTTCATCGGCACCGCCTTGGAGGACGCGTTCGCGAAGATCCCGGTAATGGACGCGCAGAAAATTGCAGCACACTCCATCGGCCGCTTTCACTCCGCCGAGGTTTTTGTGATAATCCTCATGCAGCTCACCGCGCGCATGCAGCCGAATCTTGTCGAGCATTCGCGGGAAATACATCATCCCGCGCGTCATCTCTTTTGGGCTTTTTGGATACGTACTCATGCGGCAGTAAATCGCATGGTCGCAGCCAACGCAATTTTTCCGGGCGCAAACCGTTGCGTTGTAGCCACGGCGCTGTGCCGCCGTGTCGGTAGCAGCTCCAAGAGCGCCTCGACACAGCGAGGCGGCTACAGCAACGAAGCGAGGCTCAGGGAGTTCCGTGGATGATCAATGCAGTCGCAATCAATTCATCCACACTCGCTCCACGAACCAAAAGCTGCCGAGCAGCACAACAACCGCTGAGCACGCCGGCGCCCATCGCGCAATAAATATCGGATTCTGCCGCAGCTTCCAAATGATCGGCAGCGCGGCGGCAGCAACCATGATTTGACCGACCTCCACGCCAAGGTTGAAAGAGAATAGCGGGAGCAGAACACCGCCGGTGCCCGAGCCGATGCCGGCCTCTTCCAAAGCAGAAGCAAACCCAAAGCCATGTATTAAACCAAAACCGAATGCCACCATTCTTCGCGCGTTCAGAGTATCGCCACGCAAAAGGTTCTCCACGCCGACAAAGACAATGGAAGCAGCGATGAGCGGCTCAACGATTCGACCTGGGATTTGTACAAGGTGCAATGTGGCTGCCGCCAGTGTGATCGAGTGCGCGATCGTGAATGACGTGATGATATTTAATGCGGAGAAAAAGCTCCGTGCCACGACCAGCAGGCCGAAGAGAAAGAGCAAGTGATCGTAGCCGGCCAATATATGTTTTACACCCAGCGAAAGAAAATTCGCAAAGCAACGAACGGTTTCGAGCGGGGCGATGCTTGCGTTGGCGCTGGGCATTTGCACGGTCACACGGTTTGCTGCCGTGCTGAGCAAACTTCCAAAGATCGTTTTCCCGTGTAAATCTTGCGTCTCGAGATATTGACGATGCCCAAACGGCAGCGAGGCAATGATTTTGGATTGAACCTCCAGTCTGGAAAAGGTCGTGGCATCGAAATCCAGACGAACTTCTACGTTGTTATTCTCGTCGAGACGGCTGCTAATCGATTTGATTTTGGCGATATTGCCATCAGCCGCGACGACAACCTCCCTGACCACAACCGCTTCGAGTTGCCGTCGACTTCGGACGAATTCGGTATGCGTGAAAGTCCCGTCGCCATTCTCATCAAGTTCGGCAAGACGCGCCGCGTCCTTCACAGCCAGCGTCAACAGCGATTCAAGACCGCTGGGGCGTTGGCGAATAATGAGACTGCTTAGGCCCGGGTCATGCGCAGCCGCGTGTGGAAGCGGCAAAAGCGAAAACATAATCGCGAAAACAAAGCCTCGAAGCGTGCGCGACCCGGCCAGGAGCGCAAAGGCTGCCTGACCGGGATGCTGAGAATGCATAGGGAATGACTCAGTCGCGACACGGAGCAGTTATGGATGTGAGTGATTGCGGCCGTTTTGCGGCGTGGATTCGTACGGGAATACTTTGTTGTAGGCCACGTCGTTGAAATCCAAATTGTCGCCGGCCGGACCGCGAATGATCGGTGGATTGACTCGAAGATTGCTGATTAGAGCAGTCACCGCGATGTCCACCACATCGTCGCCAAACCGGCGGCCGTTCGGCCAGCCACCCGGAATAACGCCGTTGCCAAAGCCGGGTTGAATTTGGCTGACCAATGTGTCGCCGCCAAAGATGCCCAGCCGTGAGAAGCCAGGATCATCGGGGTTGGGGCCCTGTTGAGTTCCGTTGCCGGCAAGCCGGCAGGGATCTGTGGACAAATCGACTTTAATCAAATCAGGAATGAAAATCCCCGCGATATCAGTGCGTCCTGTCTCCACGTCCGGTAACTGGCCATTGAAGATGATTTGGTTGATCAGCCTCGCCAGTTCGGGAGTTACCGCGTATTGACGGAACAAATCGTTATCAGACTCGGGGCTGGTACGGCCGTATCGGTCCTTATCAGCGATCGCGACCAGGCCTTCGTTGAAGAGCGGGTTGCCTTGCCGTGCCACCTGCACCCAGGGGCCAACCAGTTGTGGATCGCCACTTCTTACTGGACGTCGTCCGGTTTCATCCCGCAGTATCTGGATCTGACGTCGGCTGGTGGTTGCGTAAACACCGGCGATTTGCTGGTCTCCGCCCAATTCGGTCAGAGGAATCACAAGCGTCATCATGTGGATGTTGAACCCGCCCTGGGAGTCCACCCCCGGCGAACGAAGCTGCAAGAGGTCAAAAATTGCATTGATGTCGCCGTAGAAACCATCGTCACGCTGGCCTGCGAAGGAGAAGTAACCGCCACCCAGATTCTTAATGGTCTGTGTGGTGTAACGATCCAGATCGCCTACCGTCGCGACGCCGTCTCTTGCGGGATTGTTGCCATCGTTACCCTGATTATAAAACGGTGTAGCGATGCCCTGATTATTGGGTGGAACCGTGCCGGTTCCAAGCACGGTGCGATGATTATTCTGGCGATGGTCCACCTTCGTAACGGTGTAGGTCTGCACCAGGTTCTGGTTTGGATCGCCGGCGTCATTGATGACGCCGAGATACGACTGCAGAATCGTGTTCCGGTTTCGGAACGTGGTGTTGAATTTGAACTCGTAGCTAAGCGTGGCTCTGCCAGCAGCTACATCGTTACCGGTGGCAACGTGGATTTGATACAGCACGTTGTCGTCGAAGTTGTACTTGTTCGGTCCGATGCCGGGTTCTTCGTGGGGATAAACGCCCAGCGCGGTGACAAGACTCTTCATTCCATTTCTGTTCTGCACGAACGCGTAAACATCCGTGGTGTTTGCCGCGGGATCGCGAGTGATCAGCGGCGCATCCATGTGACTGGATGCTTGTGCCGCTCCGATTAAGTGCGCCGCGAACAGTGCGACAACACCGCGCGACAGGAGATATGTTATTTTTTTCATTTGTTCCTTAGGTTTTGGTTTGAGGTTGGGGTTGGGTTTTCCGCGCGGTATTTGGTCCGCGTGAAAAAGTTTTTTGTGGGTTCGAGGCAACGGAGGCCTTTTTTTCGGCGCCACGCGCCGCGTTTTGAAGTTCGTTGCGTTCGGATGGCAAAAGCAGCTGCGAAAGTTCGCTCGCTTTGCGCAGCCAGCGCTCGGCATCAGGTGCGTGACCGGCTTGCGAAGCAATCATGGCAGCATGGAAAAAGAGACGGCCATCTTCCGTGCCTTCTGCCAATGCGCATTGCATCTCGCTCCAGGCTTCAGTCAGGTTACCCGTCGCGGCCAGCGACCACGCCAGGGCGTCGTGGGTGAAGACGTCGCTACGCGAATCAAGCTCTGCTCGCGCAAGTTGAACCGCCGTCTCCGGATTTTCGTGTCGCGTCGCGAAAAACAACGCCGTTGTCCGTGGATCGCTGCTGGCGCCGTGGTTCCGAACTTGCCCTTCGATTCCAGATGCTTCGTCTTCTCGGCCAGCTGCGCGCAGCGCCTCGGCCAGGGTCCACTGATATTCCGGAAGCGGATTCAGCTTCGCGGCGTTTTGCAAAACATCCACGGCTTCCTGAAACCGATCTTGCGCGAGCAGCATTTTTCCCTTTAACAAGAGCGCTGGCGCGTAATTTTTTTGCAGTGACAGAGCGAATGCGCACCCTTCTTCTGCTTCCGCAACGTCGCTGGCTTGAAATTCGTAAAACGCCAGTCGCGTGTTCACCCAGGCGGCGGATTCGGCATCGCTTGGACTGGCAGCGCTGACGGCCAGTTGCATCGCCTCAATCGCTCCCCCCAAATCGCCTTTGAGCCAGCGCATGTGCGCGGCGCGAGCGTACGCGCGAAGGTCGGGTTTCAAATTCATCATCCGCTGATAGGCCTCAACCGCCTCACTCAGTCTCCCTTGCTCCATCAACGCATCGCCCAAGAGACCGTAGTCAAAACTGAGGCCTCGCTGCTCGACGAGACGGTGTGCCAGCGTTTCGGATTCTTTAAAGCGATGCAGATTCTGCAGCACGTGCCCACGCAACAGCATCGCTTCCTGGCTTTGCGGATTGTATTTCTCGATCGAGCGCGCGCATTGCTCCGCCAGTTTGTAGAACCCTGGATCGAAACTTTCGCGTGCCTTTGCTACAAACGCCCAACCTAGTTGTTCGAGCCCAAGCTGAAGATTTCTTCCATTACGAATTTGCTGTTGGAGCCGGGAAATTTCCCTGTCGTTGCGGCTCTCTCCCATCAGTTGCGCCAACACCAGGGCCTGTGGATCATCAAAAATTTCCGCAGTTGAAGGCGTCTTATTTGCTTCGCTCTTGTTCTTTGAGCGAATTGAAAGAATTAGCAGACAACTGATAGCCAGGAGCAGCGCGACAGAAGCAAAAACTTTGCCGCCGCGTTTGGTTGTGCGCCTCCCGACGCCTTGCTTGCGAGTTTTCATTTTTCCGTGTTCGGCAAGCATTACGCCGAGGTGTGGCAACTGGATGCGCAAAAACTTTTAGAGGCGCTAAAATTCCACTGTGATGGTGACCTCGAAATTCCACTCGCTATCTTCCTTCTCCAAGTTGAGCGAGATGTCGTAACGGCCGGAAGCCTCGTCCGGGCGATCGAACAAACCGAGGCGATCGATAAGGCGTTCGTCGATCACGCGCTCGAATATCTGATGCGTTTGATCGGTAATCGACAAACCCTCTGTCGTCGCGGATGAAGCGCCATTTTCGTACGCAACAATTGATCCGGTAGCAAGAACAGCCACCATGAAAATTAAGGTGATCGTTTTCAAATGCCCGGTAATACGCCGCGGACATCCGCGTGGATGCTTTGTCCTGCGGGGGTTTGTGTTGTAGCCACGGAGCTATGGGCCGTTTTGCCGTGAGTGAGAAGGCACTACCAACACGTACCGGCCACAGGCCGGTGGCTACAGATTGTTCCTTACGAACTATTTCAGGTAGTACCGACGAGTAAAATGGGTCCCTCTTTCTTCGGGACGCCGCCTTCGCGCTCCAGGCTGATCGCAAAAGCCTTTACATGTTGCGCTTTCTCGACCGGTTTGAAACGAACCTGCGCAACACCATTCTTATCTACACGAACGATGCCTGCGCTGATTGGATCCTTGTGCTCTGCATCGACCGCCCATAACTGATAATCCTTGCCCGGCTCTGGCGCGGGAAGATTGCTGATGCGAATCACACCGCTTTGGCGACCAGGTTGCCATGCCACGGTCGCCTTCGCATCGGCTGGGGCGGGCGCAGATGGCGCGAGAGCGTAAAACGTCGTTTGCATCAGAGGATCGACCGCGCGTATATCGGCGAGCTGGCGCTCCAGCCGCATGCGATCGAGAGCGAGCAGTCCGCAAAACAACGCCAACGCCGCGGCTATGGCCCACGGTATCCAGCCAAGCGGAGGGCGCTGCGCCGGCATTGGAACAACTCGTTCGGTTTGGGTCGCGACATCATGCATGATGCGTTGCTTTAACGATGCAGGCGGCTGCAGCGATGGAGCAGCCAGGGCGAGATCGCCCGCTGCCTCACGAAGCTCGCGGACCAAATCGCGCAATTCAGCGTTTGATCTCAGCTCGGATTCGAACACAGCATCCTCATCCGCGCCTAGTAATCCAAGCGCGTAAAGTGTTGCCTGATCCTGTTGTTCTTCCGAGATCATAAATTGTGCAGTCGTTCTCTCAATTTTAGCAGTCCCCGCCGAATCCTGGCTTTTATTGTACCCAGCGGCTGCCCAAGCCGTGCCGCAATTTCGTGATGACTGAGATGCTCAAAAAAAGCCAATTCGATCGCCTCGCGTTGTTCGGAAGGCAAATTGTTCAACACATATCGCACGCGCGCTGCCTCATCCTTCTTTTCAGCGGTATCCGCAGCGCTCTCTGCAACGGATGCATCGGCCTCAGCACCAGACGTATCTTCAGTAGAACCGACTACCACGCGCGAACGCCGGCCACGTGCCCGCAATCGATCGATCACTCGGCTTCGAGTCAGCAGCACGGTCCAGCTGAAGACACTGCTTTGTTCTGGGTCGTACATGCTGGCACGCGACCAAATTTGCAGGAACACATCCTGTAACGCGTCCTGCGCCTCTGCAGGATCTCCGAGCATTTTAATCGCCAAAGAATAAAGCGGACCGCTCATCCGATCGTAAAAAGCGCTGAAGGCAGTTTGATCGCGGCGTCCTATCCGGGCGATCATTTCCTGATCCAGCATCTGCTGCGCTGTAGATGTGTCCGCCATACGCAGGTCAGTCCGGCTTAGTTCATCCCGCGCACGCGCACAAACGGGAACTCGCGAACGTGAAATGCGCAGCCATTACAACACAAGCGCCGCTCTCGACGTTATTCAAGCGTGTTTCCAAGAAATGGATGCTCCGTAGAAAGACAGACGAGCGGTGTCTTGCAACCGCCCGTCTGCCATCTGCTCTCGAGTTCCCTGTCGTTGGTCAAGGCATCAAGACCGTGTCGATAACGAAGATAATGCCGTTTGATTGCATGACGTCGGAGATGGTCACCATCGCCGTCCTGCCCTTCGCGTCTGTCAACTGCACGCCACCGTTTTCCAGTTTTGCCGTCAGGGTTTCACCATTCACGGTTTTGATGGATGTGCTGCCGCCATCGGCTTTAACTTTATTCATCAACGTTTCTGCGGTCCACTTTCCTGCTACGACATGATAGGTGAGGATGCCGGCGAGCTTTTGTTTGTTCTCCGGTTTGAGAAGCGCCTCGACGGTTCCGGCCGGAAGTTTCTCGAACGCCTGATTGGTCGGCGCGAAAACCGTAAATGGTCCGTTGCCTTCAAGCGTATTCACCAAGCCTGCGGCTTTCACCGCCGCCACAAGAGTCGTGTGATCTTTCGAGTTCGCTGCGTTTTGAATGATGTTCTTGTTCGCATACATCGCCGCTCCGCCCACCATGGGATTGTTGGTGGCAAGCAGTGTTGCCACCGCGTTGGCAGCAACAAGAGCGGCGATTGTAAGATTTTTTTTGTTCATATTAATGTTTGTTTCACCGGGCCTGCACAGCGCCCCGTCGTTCGACAGAGTTGTGTTTGTCGCGTTGCGGGATCAGGTGTGCCTCGTAATCCGATGAATCGTCGCGTCTGGATGCACAGATTTTTTCGCGCGCGTTGGCAACGACTTATTTCGCGATCCTGCCAGCCAATCAGTAAGGACCTTTTTGTTAGCTGGCCCTGTCCGGCAGCGCCAGGATCCGCGCTTTTTTCCCGCCATAATCGAGCGAATGAAAGCGCCGGATTTCATCAAGCCGCCGATGGCTGTTTAGCGTGTCGAGGTAACGCGTATAGCTCGCGGCAAGCTGACTCGTCTCCAGATAACGGCCACGCAAGTTCGTATCACGAAATGTTTCCGGGCACTGGCGCGCGAAAAGATGAAAGCGCAGCCAGCGGCGATCCATACGGGACACTCGCTGCGTTTTTCGAAAGAAGGCAATAAACAAAAGCAAAACGAGGTAGGTATCGACCTGGGCCTGGAGTTCCAGATTGCGCGCAAAATCTTCGGAAGCGATCTCGCGGATTCCGCTTTTGAATTGAAGCGCGGCATGCAACGCGTGATTGAGTTCTTCCACGAACATGATCAGCGACCGGATATTGCGATCGCCAACTCCGGCTCGCGGATCGTGCTGTTCGAGCTGTTCGATGAGCCAGCGTGAATAATAAATGCCAACGTAAAGCTGATCCCCAGCACGCCGCAGAAATGTGCGCGCAAGCTCGCTCAATTCCCGCGCCGATGTCCCCGCCAGGATCGACAACTGGGCGCAACGCGTCCGATCGATGATGCAATCTTCGAGGTTGATCCCAACCTGCGCGTAGGTTCGCTCAAACAATTTCTGGATTTGGCTAAAAAGCGTCTCGTTCACAGCGCGATGGCGGAGCGGGCCTCATCGTCCAGATTAAGCAATCGATCGGAAAGCTGGTTCAGAGCGAGCCGAACATCACGAAATCGATCGGCCAGGCCTTCGAACACGTCATCCAGTTCGCACTGACGCGCGACGGCGTGCGACGCTACGAGTTGATAGTTTGTCCGACCAACTTGCTCGTAAAATCCGATGTCCGGTCCTCCGCGCAAACTACGGCGTTGCGCGTTCTCATGAAAAATTCCGCTAATGAAGAGCGAGTAATTGCCGATGTGCGCTCGTAGCAGGAATGCCTGTTCCGGAGTTGCGCCGGTCAGCGCAATGAGAATGTCGTGGATGTATTGCCCAACACGTTCGCCAATGTTTTCGGAAATTTGTAATTGGCTCGCGCGCGAAAACGCTTCCAATAACGACGCCACGTAGTCGCAAAGTTTCCGGTCGCCGATCCCGCCCTGTTGCAACACGTGCCGGGCCAGGACGTAGAAATAGAACTGGGATGATATCCGCAGGTGCCCGCAATTGTTTAAAATCGCGTCAACCAGCCGCGGATGATCGAGAACGGAGTCGCGCGTTTCTACGTCGCTCAAAAGATCGACGAGAGAAACTTGATCGGTTTGCGAACGCGCCAGCGTGCGCACGATGAAGTCGAAATCGGCAGCGGTAAACCGCGCCCGACAATTCGCACGAATCATCGGGATTTCATTATCCGCGACATGCGCA
>Ga0081455_10008224_pt1 | contig 10879 bp, 8 predicted proteins | sample TabmetS3T2R1_FD_70207 | JGI IMG/M metagenome (GOLD analysis project Ga0081455, IMG submission 70207) | Tabebuia heterophylla rhizosphere microbial communities from the University of Puerto Rico - S3T2R1 | ecosystem: Host-associated > Plants > Roots > Rhizosphere ... | reverse complement strand
CTAGCTTTAACAGTCGGTGTCGTAATACCTGTATCTCTGGAAATTTCACGAAATGACTTGCGTCCATTTTTTATCAATGCCTGAAGTATGGATACATCATACTCGTCTAACTGAAAAGGCATCTATAACATTGAAATTATTGGAAAATAGACTATTATATTTTTACATTTGTAAAGGCCCACACTTATACATCTGTTATTCAATTTAATAGGTGTAGAGGGGAGCGACATGGCAAAAGACCCGGTATGCGGAATGTATGTTGAAGAGAAACCTGACACGATACAATATAACAAGGATGACAGAATATACTATTTTTGCAGTACACAGTGTCTGAACGAGTTCATTGAGCCTGAAAAGGAACTACGGAAGCTCAAGCTATATGTTGCAATAAGTGTTACGCTAACCATACCGATAGTATTCTTGAGCTTACCTCACATGTTTCCATTACAGTTTGGCCATCTATTTCCAATGGAGATTATGAATTATACTAATTATGTAATGCTAGCACTTGCTACTCCATTACAATTTTGGATTGGTTTGCGTTTCTATAGAGGATTATGGGATGGAATAAAGGCTAAAGCGTCCAATATGGATACGCTTATTGCAATAGGCACAACTGCTGCTTATCTATATAGTGCAGTAGTCACAGTAGCTCCTGGATATTTCCCATTTGAATCAGTGTATTTTGAAACTGCAGCAATTATTATCACTTTGATACTAATTGGGAGATTGCTTGAAACGAGGACAAAGGAGAAGGCCTCTGATGCTGTAAGAAAATTGTTGGATCTTCAACCGAAGATGGCCAGGATCATAAGGAAGGAAGGAAATACAGAAGTAGAAGTTGAAACTCCGATAGAGCAGGTGCTAGAAGGAGATGTTATGATCATAAGACCTGGAGAGAGGATACCAACAGATGGAATCGTAATAGATGGATCGTCATCTATTGATGAATCAGCTGTAACTGGCGAAAGTATACCCGTTGATAAGAAAAAGAACGATCAAGTCATTGGGGCTACAATAAACAAGAGTGGTCTGTTACGGGTGAAAGCCATAAAAGTGGGACAAGATACTGTGCTTTCCAAAATCATTGAACTTGTGGAAGAAGCTAGGACAGGAAAAGCTCAGATTCAAAGAATAGTGGATCAAGTAGCCAAATATTTCGTACCAGCAGTACTAGCAGTTGCAATTGGAGTAGGATTAGGATGGTACTTTATTGGTGATATAGGTATCACTTTTTCACTTTTGGCGTTTGTATCTGTGATAATCATTGCATGCCCATGTGCACTAGGTATCGCAACGCCGGCTGCATTGATGATGGGTGCAGGAAAGGGTGCTGAAAATGGTGTCCTGTTTAAAGGAGGAGAATATCTGGAAATAGCAAACAAAGTAAAGATAATAGTATTTGATAAAACTGGGACCTTGACAAGAGGTAAGCCAACTGTAACTGACATATTGGTTCTGTCTGACAATATAGGCGAAAGCGAAATCCTGAGGCTTGCCGCAATTGCAGAGTCAGGATCAGAGCATCCATTAGGTCAAGCAGTCGTAAATTATGCAAATGAAAGAGGCATTTTGGTATCGAATCCAGATTCATTTGAAGCAGTATCGGGCCATGGTCTTATGTCCAGATACAAAGATCATGTTATACTTATTGGAAATAGAAAATTAATGGAAGATAGCAATTTCCCTGTTACCGAAACTATAGATTTGAAGCTCAAAAATCTTGAAAGTGAAGGAAAAACCGCAGTTCTAGTTACAATCGACGGCAGGTTTGTAGGAATCATTGGTATTTCCGATACTATTAAAGAGGATGCCAAAGAAGCGATCGATTCACTGAAGTCTATGGGGATGGAGGTGATAATGCTCACGGGTGACAATAAGAGAACAGCCGATGCGGTTGCCACTAAACTTGGAATTGAAAGAGTAATCGCTCAAGTATTACCACATGAAAAAGAACAAGTAATTTCTAAACTAAAAGACGAAGGAAAAATGGTGGCGATGGTTGGTGATGGAATCAATGATGCACCAGCTCTTGCCAGAGCTGATTTAGGTATTGCAATAGGTTCCGGAACAGACGTCGCCAAGGAAACAGGGGGTATTATATTGATCAAGGACGACATAAGGGATGTAGTTACAGCCCTTGATCTAGGAAGAAAGACCGTATCCAAAATAAAGCAAAATCTATTCTGGGCATTTGCTTACAACACCGGATTGATTCCGATAGCTGGGGGTGTGTTGGTGCCATTTCTAGGTGTCGGGATATTTGGATGGCTGCCTATGTTAGCTGGGGTAGCAATGGCAATGAGTTCTGTGACTGTGGTAGGAAACTCAATACTGCTTGGAAGATATAAGCCAAGGTTTGCGAAGAAGAATGTAAGCAAAGAAAAAGAAATAGATGCTACTTCCGATTTGAAAGAAGTTGATCCAATACACCATAGCATCTAGAGACAACAACAGATAGTGGTAATAGAAAAAATTGAAAACTGCAAAGAAGATACCACTGCCGTTTATGATGATGCTGAAGTTGTCCTTACAAATTTGTAGCCGGACTTTTCTAATCTATTTTTTATCTCCTCTCTGCTTATTAGCGATGAATTAAATTCTACTATAATGCTATCAGTCATATAATCAATATCGATTCTCTGCACTGCTTTCTCATCTTTAAGTTGCTTTTCCACAATGGGTTTACAAGTAATACAATACATCCCTATGATCCGGAATGAGATTCTTTCTATTTTCTGGCTCATGGTTGTGCACTGTGCATATCATTCAATGTTTATATGTTAATGTATGCTCTTCCCGAATTTGAGGAAAGCTTTTGGTACAGCAACCTACGATCGATATTGAGGAGGAGAAGCAGTCAAAATTACATTAAATCAACTTAATATGATGAATATAAAATTGCAAATAATGACTATACAAAACATAAATTAAAGACATATTTTTACAATCAAGAAAAATATAATAAGCCGAGACCGACCTATTTCAATCGTATTGTTTGCGAAAAATGTGACCCTTATTTAACAAGAGAAAAGAAGATCAGTTAGTGATAGAGTCCAGACGAATAAATCGACTAGATTACGGAGAAGTTGAGTAGTATTAAATGTGTCTAAAGTTTAACCTAACCAAAGCTGTGTAACTATTCCTGAACGATAAAGATTTTCAGTTTGATTAGGCTGCTGAATAGCATCGGTGTTCCTAGTAACGATGACTTAATAAATAGGTGATAGAATCATTCAAGAATAGTAAGTTAGGCGAAAGGTGGCCGAATCGGTGTTTGAAGACCTGATATTGAGCCTGATTCGTTCATACTGGCCTCATTGGTATCGTTATTCTTTGACTTATTTTGAGCCTTCACGCCTTGTTCGATCAGGTCGCTACTACTTCCAATCATGAGACTCGCTATTGCAAAAACAATCAACACGACGGCCTTGAGATTTACCATTCTAACCACTTTATCTAACTACTCGAATTGCAAGAGATTCGCTTTTATGTCATATGAAGAACTTGAGCTAGGCCATACTGCATAGTTATCTATCGTTTGAACAGTATTATCTGGATATGTCACTTCGAATTTATACACTCCCGATGGTACGTCTGTGAATACGTACGAACCATCAGATTTGGTTACCAATGAACTAAAGTAGCCTGCGTTCTTGACTGCTGAATCTATTAGTCCCATTTGTTTGTAAATACTTACTGAGGCACCATTTATTGGTGAACCATCTGAACCAATTACAATGCCATTTACACTTCCGAGATCTATATCTGATGTAGATGTTACTGTTTCCTTAGAAGGGAATGGGAATATGAAAATGTCTGGTCCATACAGTTCAGAAATCATGATAACTGTATAAGCTCCTAAACAACTAATGAGTATTACGAGGACCTTTAGACCATTATTTAACTTATGATAAATTTCTTTATCTACTAGCGTCTCTTCATCATGTTTAGCAGATTTTATAACTAACGTCATCTGATTACAATTACCTCCCGTCTGGTCATGGTATGTTTCATTATTTCCTCCATTACAGCGCAGCGCATCTCAATGAAAGTGCATTGCAGTTCGAATATCACGTCTATTATCAAGAGGGTATCCCTTAATTCTTCTTGTATCATAGTTTGATTAGAAGTATCGTCGAACCATTGAATGCAGTTTCAAATGCAGATTAGTAATAATAGTTCTACAAAGTTCAATTTGAAACAGTAGAATTCATGTCTTGGCCTTAAGCCTCTTAATTAGTATGGCTCTATATTTGGCGAATATGGGAATAGAACCTATTGTAGCTCTCGCATATGTGGCAATTGGATTCGTATTGACTTATTTATCCTTGGAAGTTGCCTGGCATTCACTGCATGTAAAATCAAGACAACAAGTGAAAAGTTGATAAAACCATGTTTGTTTAAACAGGTCAAACTTGTAACACTTGAGAAAGTACTTGATAGATAAGCATGTGTAACAGATTCAAACATCAATAAGAGCTCAAATTGCATTACCTTGTTTGCCATGCGTAAGCGTGATTACTAATTACTATATTATATGATGTTTGATAGCGCAATCTCTATGGTAATAATGTCTTGGCCGTCCACTACTAACCACGACATGATCATTCGTTATCCGTTGTTTACAAGAAATGCAGCATCCATTCTGTTTTTCTTCAATCAATTTCAGTATCCGAATTATTCGTTCATGAGGATAAATGGTTAATGGCAGAACCAATTCTTTTGCTCAGAAAATAGATACAGTAGTATAGATTTACTATAACACAAGCATCGCAGGTAATTCTTTTTCTATTGGGATGATTTCATGAGCTGCTTTATTTAGAGCTAAAGCTTCATTTCCATATGCCTGTAGACCGTATTGTACGCCGTCACTACAGGTGACTTCTACAAATGAATATTCTATTCCGTTCTGTAGAACTGCTAAACTCGTGGTTATATCGGTTATGTCGTTTAAGCTCTGCAAGTCGTGTAGCGCTTCTATGCTGCTGCCGTAAGCAGTCGGCATATCGGATAATATCTCTGTCTCCAACAGGTACTATTAACACGTAGAAGAAGATTAACCCTATTCACAGGGACTTATGATGAATCATGATGGATGTTTATAAATTCAGCAAAAATATCATCAACGACAAGCACCAGATATAATATCAAAGAAAAGATTATCATACGACAAATTTACTAAAGTACTCACACTAGGGGCTGATTCACAGATATGATCACCAAAAGTAACAAATAAGGAATTAAGATATTCTCTTCATTCATTGTACGCGCCAAACTACTCCTAAAACTACTTTGATTTAGGAATGCGCCTCAGAATTTTTTGAAACGTTGGCCGGAGATAGTTGAGATAGGATATCTTCAAGATGTTCATCAATAGCTCAGTCGATGCAGGTCAAATGTGGCGGAGTCATTGGATTCTATGATAATACCACTGCCTAATACAAGTGCAGATACTGTACTGTTTCAAATATTTTGAACTTGGAGACTCCACTAAATAGTCTATCCGGGACAGAGCCATCACTAACGATCAAATGTGTACCAATTTGAAAATTATTTGTGAACAATTATTCTCCCATTTTTCATAGATGCCGAATTTCCCTTAGCTCTATTAAAAGACATATCACTATATTTTGTGTCCTTAGATAATTCCTTCGTCATCTGCCATCGATAAATGAATTTGGCTGCTATTATAGTCCCAACAATAATTGCCCAGACTCACAATGGGGGACCTTCCATTCCTATTAATAATTATACATTTTACGATATATATAGGATGATCTTTTATTAATCGAGACATTTTGTTTTTCACCTAATTTGCATCGGGAAGTTAACAATTAACAGAAAATTCTACTAGAACTAGCTACGTGAAGGGAGATACATTCAAAACTAAATATCTTGATTCCTAGAATTGAGTTGTGGCTATTAAACACGTCGCCAATGCATTTTCTTGACACTGATTTGTAGTGATGAGAAAAAGCTACCTTAGTTTTTCTTTTTCCTTATAGGTTAGTCGTACTACTTTTCCCTCTATAATGGGCGTATTGTCCTCAAGCCATCCCACAACCGTACCGCACTCTACACATCTTAACCACGTCATTCTCTGACTCTTCTTTTCGTATTCTAGCACGTGAGATATACAGGTTCCCATTGCTTAGTGAAAACTTCCTCCCGTAGAAGGTTTTTCCGATTTAGTGAATGACATTGGAAGACACTCGATACTTTTGTCAGTACCGCGTGCAGGGCAACTCGTATTCTGAATAATCACATCTTGTGACCTCGATGAGATCTCATAGTCACAATAGAGTTCTTCACAATAAGAGACGCACCAAAAACAGGATTCACAAATAAGAAAGTATTTCTGAACCTTCTTTTCACTAACTCGGTGGACTTTGCTTCTGTGTTGTGCCAAATTAGCTGTCGCTACTCTCTTCTTGCTAGATCCTATCTGGGATTCTTCAATGACTATGGACGACGACATCATCTCTATATATTATGTTATTATTTACTCAGGGGAATATAACCGCATTCAAATATGAAATATTGGCAAAGAATATGTAATTTTACACTGATCACAGGAGACCTATTAGTGGTTTAACCAATTGTCTGATGAGTTTTTAATGCTTCGAATGCGAATTACTGAGTCAAACTACCTCAATCATTTTATTAAAGCATCTACTATTGCAATTACTGGTGCAGTAACTGAGCAGGATATAGCACGGATAAGTACTTAGTTCTAAACTGTCTCGGTCAGCGGGATTAACCACCTAAAGTACGTTGGTGCAGAAGGACATTATTGTCGCACGGTTCGCAAACAATTACAAATTTATTCTTTGTATCTCAATAGTCTAAATGATAATGCAAAAACTGCAAATATTACACCGGCACTAACTAGAAAAGCAAGGCCTCCAAACGCATTGTACAATAACCCACCAGTAGTTAATCCAATAATACTAGCCACCCCTGTAACACTACCTGCTACGCCCTGCACTGCCCCTTGGTAGATAGTCCCTGCACGCTTGGAGAGAATCGACATGATGGATGGCCACATGAGTCCATTGCCAACTGCAAATAAAACCGCTGCCAAATAGATCAAGGAAAATTCTGACGATATAAACAGAATGAAGTTTGAACCTAATACAGCACTTCCAATAATCACTAATTTTTCTTCTGAGAATCTTTTTAATGCTCTTCGAAGGACCGGTCCTTGCACCAATATCATGATGCCGCTTAAAACTGCGTAAAATACTCCCATTTGTGTTACAGTCCATCCTAGACCAGATACTGCATGAATTGGAAAGGCAGTGTAAAAGATGTTGAATCCGATAAAAATAAGGAAATAAAGGATAAGCAGAAATGAAATGTATTTTAGCTTGAAGACATCTCGCAATTTCAGTCTCTTGGGGTTAGCTGCCTTGTAACATTCCCTGCATTCAAATGCAAAAACCTTGCCAACATTCTCTTTTTCTGGAATCTGCGTAATGATTGAAGATTTGGATTCTTTTAATACAAAAATTATTACTACCAAGACTACTAAAGAAAGAATCAATGCTACCAACACAGGTAGTACTTCCCCATAGATGGTTGCACCCAGTATTCCTGCGAGGGCAGGTCCGATAACAAAACCGAGATTAGAAGCCATCCCCATTTTCCCAAAGTTTCTGCTCCTGTTTTCATCCGACGAAATATCTGCAACATATGCGTCAGCAACGGATACGTTTCCACCTGTAAGGCCATCAACTGCTCTTGCTAGGAATAGAACAGCCAAGGGAAGAGTTATAACAAAAGTTCCTATAAATGCTGAATTTACATTAAAAAGATCATTAACTGGCAAAAATAAGGCAACAAGGAAAATTATCCATCCAGCAAGTGTACCTATATGACTTACCAACAAAATTTTTCTTCTTCCATAAACATCCGACCATCTTCCCAATAGTGGAGCCCCGATTAGTTGAAACGCTGGATATGTCGCTGAAAGAATACCATAAACTAATGCGTTTCCACCGAAATCAGTAACCAAAAAAACCAGAAAAGGTAGAACGATACTAAAACCAAGGGTTCCCACAAAATTAATCAACAATAGCGGTAAAATCGAGACTCGTTCTCTGTGTACGGTGGTCACTGTCTATTTGTAAACATTGAGTATTAATTTAAGCGTTAATTTAGGATTTAGGATTTCTTGCTATCCTCAATTGTTCTTGTTACAGTCTTGAATTTTTCTAGTAATCCTCATCAAACCTGCTATCGGATCGATGAGAAAAAATCTGCAGAAATATCACGGGGAGCGAATTACTTATAAGTATTCCAATAAACTTGTATGCCTATGCATGATACCTCGGATCCAGTTTCATACCTACCCAAGATCATGTTTTTTACAAAAGGTAAAGGGATTCACAAGGATTATCTTACGAGCTTCCAATTAGCCTTAAATGATGCCCAGATATCTGATGTTAATCTCGTCTCCGTTTCTAGCATTATGCCTTCACAATGCAGAATAGTTAGTGTGCAAGAAGGCAGGAGGCACATTATACCGGGCCAAATTGTATTTAGTGTCATGGCCAGATCTGCGACCAACGAACCAAATAGACTGATTGCAGCATCTATTGGATTAGCTAGACCATCGAACAATAACCATTATGGGTTTCTATCTGAACACCATTCAACTGGAGAAACTGCTCAAAGAGCAGGTGACTATGCTGAAGATATGGCAATGGAAATGCTTGCTACTACTCTGGGTTTGGCAAATGATCCTACACTCTCATGGGATGAAAGAAAGGAGGAATGGAAATTATCAGGCAAAATATACCGAACACAGAACCTTACACAATCTGCAGAAGGCAATAAAGACGGTCTTTGGACTACTGTGGTAAGTGCAGCCGTTTTTATAATCTAGATTCTTCAACCGTCAACCGTCATTAATGTAAAAAGGCAATGTAACTCCGAATCAACAAAGACTGGAATGATTTCGATGTAGAGTTACCTTAGTTTGTAACTTCTACTTTTCATATCATTTTTAATCAAATATTGGGTACAATTCTATAGATAGATCCTTGGCTTTTGTGAAAAGTGAGTATGTACAAGTAACCATCAGGTCCAACTTCTAGATCGGTAATACCAGCAAATCCTGTTGCAAACAATGCCTCATTACTTTCCTCTATTGTATTTGCAATCCTATCAGAAAGCTGGCCGTCGAGTAATAACGAATCCCTATTATTGTCAGCTTTGTTGTCGATGGTATTGCTGTTGTTGTTATTAGTTAGATCAAAATGATATACGTTACCATTATTAATATCTTCTGCAAACAAATCATATTGATAGTTTTCACCCAATTTATCATTATCAATAAATCTTAGTGCCGTAATACCTACAGTTTGGTTCCATGCAAATTCAGGATGACTATAAGTACTATTTTCTGAAAGATGTACAAGATCATTTCCAGGAATAGTATCTACTGGAACATACTTACCTCCAAAATATGTGTCTGCTCTCCAAAACCCCTGAAGTTTATTCCATCCGCTATTGAAACCAGACTCGATCAAGTTAATTTCATCGCCAAATCCTGGTCCATTTTCACTATCCCATAGTTTTCCTGTCAACGGGTCAAAATCTATTCCATAGCTATTTCTTATGCCATACGCATAGACACCACTTGAAACCTTTGAAGCATTAAATGGCCCATCTGCGACAGGATTGCCGTCCTTGTCAATTCTGAATACTACACTTGAGTTCTCAAATGCTGCTCCTGTTTTAACATTCTGTGTGTATGTCGAATGATCTTCCAAATCTCCAATAACAACATACAAATTTTCATCGGGGCCGATCAGAACTATTCCTCCATTGTGATGGGTGCCTGGACTAGGTGGAACGCTCAAAAGGAGTTCAGGATTGATTAGCTTGGTGATACTCGAACTATCCTCAGAGATTTCATACTTGTAAAGACGATTCCCAATTTCAACCGCCCCTTCCTTCTCTACTTCTCCCTGAGCTTCTGTATAGTAAACAAATGCATAAGACTTGTTACCTCCGTTACTATCTTTAAATATGTCAATTCCGAGTAATCCACTTTCATCTTCAGTAGTAACAGTAACATCTAAAACTGGCTCCTGTTGAATGATTCCATCATGGATTAGTCTTACCTGACCATTATTTTTTTCTAGAACTAGAATATCTGTTGAATTTAAAAAGACCATATTAGAAGGATATTCTAGGCCCTTATAAACGAGTTCAATATTTAAAGCTAAATTATTAGAAACGATGGTTGGAGTTTTCCCTTTTGGCGATGCGGGCGGAGGGGATTTGGTAGAAGGAGGCAATTGCTGAGCTGAAGCTTCCGTGAATATTGCTGGGATTGAAACCAATGCTTGGATGCCAATTAGGGAGAAAAAAGTCAAAAAAACCAATGATATTCTAAGAAACAATTGTTACACGTAGTCTACTTCTCTTCCTCATTTATATACCGTTATCCTGTTTCACAAATACAAGAACTAAGGATAGAACTATTCGTCCGCCACTAGATCAGTTCATACATCCTTAGGACGAAATGCGAAAGTTGTTCTTAATCCTAGGTACGTTCGTAGTTACGATACTCGACGATGGATTTTGCTATCTTTGAATATTTGTTGAAGGGAGGGATCTGCCGAAAAAGGCCTTTACGTTTGGACGGTAGAGATAATAGAGGATTACTCCATTAATGGCTATACCAACTATCTGGGCTATGATCCCTGTCACAAAACTATTCGTGTCATCGATAAAGGATGCATCAAACATACTTGCAGTTACTCCAGAGACTATTTGGACTGCAATCGCAATAATTGTTAATATGACGGTTATAATCCAAGCCCATTCCTTTCCTTTCAATAATCCATAAGATACAACCAAA
>Ga0081455_10008223_pt1 | contig 10879 bp, 14 predicted proteins | sample TabmetS3T2R1_FD_70207 | JGI IMG/M metagenome (GOLD analysis project Ga0081455, IMG submission 70207) | Tabebuia heterophylla rhizosphere microbial communities from the University of Puerto Rico - S3T2R1 | ecosystem: Host-associated > Plants > Roots > Rhizosphere ... | reverse complement strand
CCCAGGGGATTGCGGGGTGGCCCTCAAGGCTGTGTCCCATTGCCCACGGCTGTAGGGCTCATCGCCTGAGCCGCTTCGAAATAATGTCGGATTAGGGTTAACAGATCAGCCAAACGGTATCCTGCCAGAATCATTCGCCGGTCAGCGATCCGGCTCGCGTTAAGAAGGTAACCCGCAGGAAGCACCTGCGGCCGCTGAAACCATTCGTACAGTCTTTCTGCCTACCTATAGGGGGTAAGGAAAAACGTAAAAGCGGCTCGCTAACAACCCTTAAGACCTTGATAGCAATTTATACGACTATCTTCGCCGCGCAGATTTATACAAATACAACCGCAGACGTAATTTGTGTTAATTTCGCATGAAAACGCATATAGCGAATTGACAACATACAGCCCTCCTATAGCATTCTTCACACAAGAAACCCTGGAGGGGCTTCCAGCGTTTTTATCAAAAGGAGAAAATGTATGATGAAAAAAGTGTTTGCATTTGTTGTCCTGGCTTTCTTGGCTGTGCCCTTTGTGTCTTTGGCCCAAAGTCCTAGCAGTCCTGAGAAGTCCATCGAGAACCTAAATGTGGTGGCTATTCCCGAAGACTCAATAGTCGTGCTCAGCCAAGAGGAGACCGGCGAACCTGGGTACGTTCATGAAAAGTATGCATTTTACTGTCTTGGAGAACTGAGGCTAGTGGATTACTACGGCTCCGCCTTTAATCCGAAGGACCAAGATGTCCTCGAGTTTGAACGCATAATGTGTTCACGACAAAAAATGAATGATTATGACACAGAATGATTTTGAGACATCAAACGACTAACGAAAGTTACGCCTCGACGATCAGCCCCTCCAGGGTCGAACGAGCGCAGTCTCAGATTAAATTCTTGCGGTCGGCGGCTTTGATTCCCAGGACTCAAAGTCGGTGCCCGCCAGTTTGGTGAGCTGACTCCGCTGAAACTCCTGCCGGTTTCGGAGCGCCGTTGCTTCGTTTCGTAGTCGCGTGAGATTCTGGCTGGTGGTAATCACGCCGTCCCAAAACCGGTGCAGGTCCATCGGTTGCGCTGTTTGCGTCACCCGAATACAGATTTCATTTCCACCCCTGTCGCCTTGAGGACACTCAACGGTGAATGGCTGCAAAGTGGGTAGGGATGATGTATGTACAAAACTAACGCCTAACTTGGCTTGATCTAAGCCAGCAAAATGGATGCGGCCATCTGTTTGACTAAGGGGGTGGAAATGAAAAAGTTGATTGCCATATTGCTTCTTGCTTTTGCTTGCGGATGCCTTCCACCAACCAGTCGACGTTCATGTAGTGAGCTTGAAGCGGATACGAGCGTTTCGCTCGATGAGTTTTATAGCCATTGTCGCGCTCACAGTAGGACCGATTGAAACACGACGAAATGAAAGCTGCAGCTATCGAATGTCCAAGGAACAAGGGGCAAGGAAAAACGCTCTCGACAACCGGCAATGAACCGCAGTAAACAGGGGCCGGTATGGGTAACAAAGCTATCGGTGTTTTACTGGTCGGTTTAACTCTAGCTTTCGTCCATTCAGCCGCGGCGCAGCAGCAAGCAAAGGTATCTAAAATTGGGTGGCTCGGAGCCGGGTCGGTTTTCCTTCCAACCGGCCCACGCGAATTATTCTGGCGAGAGTTCCGTAAATTCGGGTATGTTGAGGATAAAAACATAGCGACCGAGTATCGGTACTCTGATAACAAGCTTGATCGACTCCCCGCCCTCGCCGATGAGCTGGTTCGCCTCAAAGTTGAAATACTTGTCGCAGGCGGGTCGAATGCTGCTCTAGCTGCCAGGGACGCTACCAAAACGATTCCCATAGTTTTTTGAACGTGAGTGATCCTGTTGCCGATGGGCGGGTTGATAGTCTCGCGCGGCTCGGGGGAAATATTACGGGATTCACTCCATTGAGGGAGTGCTGGCTGGCAAACGACTCGAATTACTCAAGGAAACGATCCCCAAGCTCACCCGCGTTGCGGTGCTGTGGGATCCCAAGAATCGGCGCTCAGCGGGACAATGGAAAGAAAACCAACTGCCGGCACGAGAACTAGGCTTGCGGCTGCATTCTATGGAAATCAGCAGCGCAGACAAAATTGAGAGTGCGTTCCAAGAGGCCACTAACTAAGGCACGCTGCGGGGCGCTCACGGTTACGCAGAACCCGGTGCTCACTTCGAGGCGAAAACAGGTTGTCGACCTGGCGGCATGACGTCGGCTGCCGGCGATCTACCACCAGGGAGAATTTGTGGGGATTGGTGGTTTGATGTCGTACGGACCCGACCAGGCCGAACCTTGCGTGCGGGGCGCATTGATCGTGGACAAGACTCTAAAAGGCACCAAACCAGCCGACATTCCGTCTGTGACCTAGCTCACGCGATCTATGGAAACATCGTAGAAACATACACAGCCAAGTTGTCGATTCTGAAATACTTTTTGTTTGTACAATAACTCCAAATCAGTAGGTCGGGGGATTCGTTTCATGTCTGCACTATATTCGCCCGGAGCTCGGCTCTTACCGCGGAGATGGCGCCTACCTATGGTCTCACATTTCAATTGTGATGACCTCGAAGGAGTCTCGCAGCAGCACCAAAAACGTGAAGGTCACGTGGTTAGCGTCTTTCGCAAGTCGCCCTCTGGCAAGTGGCTTCTTGCCGCGACGCAAACTCATCCCCACGGGCAAGCAGGAGCAAGCGTGAAGAAAATCCGCGTCTCTACACGGGGATATCTTTATGCGTCCCTGTCTGATATAGTGACATCAGGAATAAAACCTAACGTCCAAATAGAACAAAACTCGGTCTCGTTTGACTGATTTTCGCAGAGGCGGTCCTTTAGGTGTCCGCCTCTTTGCGTTTATGGACCAAGGAGAATCCATGGAACGGAACATATGATGACAGTAAACTCTTTAATGCTTCGACGAAATGCTTTGCTGAAGCGAAAAACATCCTTTGCCGGCGCGCCCCGCGGAGAAATGAGCTTGGTTTGATTTGAGAGACTGCTGTATTTGCAGGAAGGAGAATCGCGTGAGGCTGAAATTTGGCAATAAGGTCGTTTATCCTTATCAAGGCCCCTGTCTTGTTGGCGCGGTGGTCAAAAAAGTGGTCGGCGGCCGGCCAACGAGCTTCTATCACTTGGCTTTACTGGACGGTAGCGGGGGCGAATTGTTCGTTCCGGTAGACAAAATAAGCGGCCTAGGGATTCGGCGGTTAATAGCACGGTCTGAAATCCCTAAGTTGTTTGGCCTCCTGAGGAAACCGGTTGCAACAAGCACGAATTGGAAGCAGCGCGCCATTGACAACTTTAAACTTTTGACCTCCGGATCGGCATTCGACTTGGCTGAAGTTGTTGAGTCACTTACCGAGTTGAATGAGACCAGAGTTCTATCGCCGCGTGATCGCCAAGCGCTGGACAGGGCGAGAAAGATATTGATTTGCGAGATCTCGGAAGTGACGGGAGCAACAAAAGGCAAAGCCGAGGAACAGGTCGACCATGCTGTCAGCGTGCGAAAAAAGCATGAAGGAACCCGAAGGAAAACAGTATTCGGGACATAATGCTGTGACCGGCACCCATAACTGAAAAGGAGGTCTTATGTCCAGTGAAACATTTAAGAAACGGCAGAAGGAAATGGCGCGGCGCGAAAAAAAGCAAAAGAAGGCTGCCCGCCTGTTGGAGCGAAGAACGGAGAAGGCAAAAGTCAGTGCTCAGCTAGAGGAAGAAAAACCAAAAGCAGCCGACTTGAAGTGACCAAGACATGAGAAAACGTATTCAGGAAGTCTAGGGAAGGATTGCGCAGGAACGATGGCCTGCTCGTGAAGGCCAGTAGGAGGACGACCATGTCTAAAGCATTGGAAGAAGTGAAATTGCAAGACGGGACTCTCATTCGGCACAAAACGGTAGGCTATGAAGGTCGCATAGAGGGCACTACTGAGATCACGGCTTGTTTTACGGCTGCCGGAGCGTTATTGCCTGGTTCCAGCAGCAGACAGACCTTTCAATATCGCGTGGTTGTCCCGGGAGAAGCTATGCGGCGCATTGCGCCGGCCGAGGATCTCGAGATTTTGGAAGGAGTGGCATCGGTGGTCTGTCTTCATTGTCGTTACTCCTTCCGCAGCAAGCCTGGTGTTGGAAACAAACCTGGAGGTCGTTGTGAATGCGGCGGATTGATTTGCCCAGCCTGTTTGGCTTGCCAGGGCATCAACGAAGGAACTGGCAAAGACGTAGCTCCCATGTGCTTGAAGCAGCGAAGTCGCCAGCTCAGGAAAATTGCCGTTCGAAAGAAAAGCCGTAGTGATTGACAGAGAGAGGTAAACAACGTAGTGTGAATATACCTACTTCAGTAAACGGCCTTCTGAATGAGGGAAAATAGATCTTGAAGGCCCAGTCAGTCTCTCCAAGCGAAAAGATATCTAAAGGACAATCCGACCAGGGCGTGGTTTCTGTCATTTTGTTCCCCATGTTCTGCTCCCATTAGTAGTCAAATTTCTCAAGGCTAGAGACCCCAACATTCTCTTATAGGAGGAGAACATGAATAATAAAGTATATGTAGGCGGTTTGCCTTTTTCGGTCACCGACGGACAACTTGAGGAAATATTCCAGTCACACGGGACAGTGGAGTCTGCCCGGGTGATCTCAGATAAGTTTACCGGTCAGTCACGCGGCTTTGGCTTCGTCGAGATGGGTTCCGGAAGCGAGGCACAAAAGGCCATCGACGCTTTGAATGGAACACAATTTGAGGGACGCACGCTAACTGTGAATGAGGCCAAACCGATGACAAGTCGCGATGGTCGCGGCGGTGGAGGTCGCGATAACAGAAGCAACGGTCGCAATCGCTGGTAGTATTCGTTCTTAAGTAACCAAAAGGGCGCAACAGGTCGGGTTGCGCCCTTTTTTTTGGCGACTGCGCGTTGCGTTCTGTTGTTCCGTACAACATATTTCTCGCGCCTTATCGCTTTAATGTCCCATTCGTGATCGGGTTGTCAGCCAGGAATGCCTGTGTTCATCAATCCAGATTTTCCCGGCGTCAAGGCCAAAAGTTTCGGTGTCATCCTTGCTTTTGCACGAATGGTCGAGATGAAGCATCTGAAATTGCTGGAAAGACCCGGGCATAATACCACTTCCTTTGCCCTTGCTGATTAAATATTGCTTTATCTTCTCGTATATCTGGAAACTTTTGGTCGTCATAAGAAACAAAACTGAAAAAATCTCAGTCCGTTTCTTGCTAACGGTACAACCGCCCGCGGTCACGAAGGTAGCAGCTATATTTCGCCTCAACTGAATCCCCTTGCTAGCGCGTCTCGACTGCTATAGAGTCATTTCTAGCTCATGCCCTTCGTCTTAATGGCGCGCAAGAGGTAGAAGACCGGGCCACCAAGTAAGTGGTGGCATGAATTTCGGTTCCTTAGGGGCCGAATGGTTTCCCAGTCTTGACCCCCCCTCCCTCTTCCAATATCCACAGGCGCCCTCAACGCCTAGTACAGAGGAGGGAGGGAGTTATGAATTCACTATTGATCATCGCCGTTCCCTTAGGATTGTTGATCTTAGGCATGGTATTGAACAGCATTGGGCTTGGTTATGATCAACCGGCCAGTTCCTCTGAGCAGGATCCGGTTAAAAGATTGACGGCGGAAAGGGAATCTTACCGCCAGTTCTTCGATCGCCAGCGCAGTCGAGCGACAAAAAGGCAGAAAAGGGTCGGACAGTATGGTTGGTTGCTTATGGCCGCCTTTATCGGCGCTTTTATCTGGCTGTATATAGATACCGTGAATAAGACCAGCCTTTCGAGTCGAATTGCCGCGCTTCAAACATTCGGGACAGAAGAAGGCAAACAGATGGTTCTCTCGGTGACTCTGAGAGACGGCAACAATGCAAAGTACCTCATCAAACTGCCGCAAGCCGATCAGTTAGAGACCGCCGCAAAAGAACGCGTTGCAAAAGAAAAAATCTCATCCTGGGAGCTGGAGAAATTGGGCACGGCATTGAGTATCGGCGATAATCCATTGCCTTTTGGCGTCGCGCTGGAGATTTCCCACTGAGCCTCACCGATTTCAGTGAAGTAAGGGCACATCGCGGCTCACGATGTGCCGTCATCGCCAAGATCAATTGCCGTTTGTTATAAGGTGCATAGGAGTGGAAACGTGGCTACGAAAAGGTTGTTTAAATAGCGTAAGGTTCGCCTGGAGGAACGAAGGCATATGATGCTTTATACGGTTGATGTCCGAGACCGAGTCATCCGGAGGGTGACTCACAAATACAACGGCGTGACAGACAACAAGCGTTTTTTTCTGATCAAAGCCGGTTCTGCGAAACAGGCATGGGCAAAGGCAAGCCGCGCATCGGGAGCGATTAGCTACGCCGATTGTGATGAATGCCACCATCGTCATTGTAGAGCTTGTGAAGAATGCTCCGTCACAAAACAATACTCGGACTACTGGATTTGTCACAGATGCGGGGAATTGAACCCGCGTCTGTCCAATTTGCACTAAAGGCCCCGTAATGCCCGGGAGAAAAATAATTTCGGTTGTTGAGGCGCGGTCGCGCTAGCCATCGAATTCAACTAGGCGGATGGGTGACCGGCGGTACTGCCAGGCAATGGCTAAGGAATGGCCGGAGAGATGCCGTTGTACAGAACAATTGATTGGGCGCTCATTGCGGCGATAAAAAGGCCGACAGTCGGGATGCCGATGCCTCCACCAAGCATTTTCAAGCATTTTTATAGATAAGATGTTTCGTTCCGGTGTAGCTTAAAATGAATAGCTTTAATCGCTTCTACCGGAAACCTCGTAAACCTTCCTCATACGGGTTACCCGATACCGCCGATGCCGGGTTGCCCAGGCGTTCTCGTACAAGCGGCTGGGACTTCCCTCAACCGCCCGGCCATGAAAATCAATTGGGCGGGCTATTCGATGCGGAAGAATCCGAGCCCGATATCGACGATGCAACTTCACAGAAGTCCACTGATGCGGCCTTCTCGTATCTGAGCGCAATAGGACCGATCCGCGCTCTTACTCGCGAGGAAGAGCTTGAGCTTGCCGAAAGTATCGCGGATGCTGAGGCGCAGATCGCAGCTGAGACGTTATCTTCGCTACTTGCGCTTCATTGGACTCTCGATGTGGGAAAGCAGGTGGCTAGCGGCCTTATTGATGCGCGCGAGGTGGTAAGGGGGCCAGACCAAGCGTCCGGAAATCCGACAATTGATGGCAGAGTCGTTCGGATTTGTTTCCGAAAGCGATTGAGGAAGCTCAAATCTTTAGCTCAGAGGTATGAGCGGACCGCAGGGCAACGCAAGCAGGCGATGAGCGCGATCAAACGCATGAATCTAGATAGGGAACTAGCTCAGCAGAGACAGAAGATTGCATTATCCCTACAGAGACTTGAGCTTAACCGTGCTCAGCTTAATGGGATTGTTAACAACCACAAACAGATCCATGAAAAACTCCAGAAGGTGGAACAGAAAGCTGGAGGTAAGGCGAAGCAACAAGCAATTCGCCTTATTGAAACTGAAATGGGAATGCCAGCCGCGGAAATACGGCGACTGGTGGTGAGCATTGGCGACAAGGAGGCGCGCGTTGCCCTAGCCAAAAAGCGCTTTATCGAGGCGAATCTGCGGCTGGTCGTCATTATAGCCAAGCACTATTGCGGCAGGGGCCTTCAGCTTCTGGATTTGATTCAGGAGGGAAATATCGGCCTGATGAAAGCAGTGGATAAATTTAACCACCGGCTGGGTTTCAGGTTTGCAACCTATGCGAGCTGGTGGATACGGCAGGCAGTAACCCGGGCCTTGGCGGACCAATCGCGCACTATTCGCCTTCCGGTTCACATGGTTGAATGGTCAAGGAAATTCACTATCACGGAGCGCTCCCTGGCTAGTGGCCGCGGCCGTCAGCCTCCTCTGGAGCAGATAGCTTCCGAAATGGGGCTACCCCTGAAAACGGTCGAGGCTATCCGTGATCTGGTAAAAGAACCGCTCTCGCTGGAAGCACCATCGGCCGAAGATGGAGAAACCTGTCTGGGCGATCTAATCGAGGACGATCGCTCTCCCGACCCTGAGGCGACTACCATTTCGCTAGACTTCCAGCGCGAGACCCAAAGGATCCTGACAACTCTCAGTCCCCGGGAGGAGAAGATTCTTCGAATGCGATTTGGAATCGGAGAAAAAGCCGAACATACATTGGAAGAAACAGGAAAAGTATTTGGCATCACTAGAGAAAGAATTCGCCAAATTGAGTCGTCGGCACTGAAAAAGCTTCGACACCCGACGTACGGCCTTGCAAATCCATTTGGATCGGAGAAACGGACGAAAGACATTAACGCTTTTTTGACGAAGGAGGAAACATGACAAACAAAGTTTACGTAGGCGGGTTATCGTACGCGACTACCGACAAGCAGCTTGAGGACCTCTTCACGGCGCACGGAACCGTGGAGTCCGCTCGGATAATCATGGACAAATTTTCGGGTCGGTCAAAGGGCTTCGGCTTTGTCGAGATGAGTTCCGGGGCGGAGGCCCAGAAAGCGATCCAGGCTCTGAACGGGACTGAGTTCGACGGGCGCAGTATCACTGTCAATGAGGCACGGCCTCAGGAGAGACGGTCAGGATTTGGCGGTGAACGCAGGGGTGGCGGAGGTGGCGGGCGCAATCGCTGGTAGCTCGATTACTAAGACACAACAAATTGCAGGTGCCTTCTCTGATAATTGCTCGGAATGTTGCGGGTTCAACAAACCACTCCTTGCTTGTTAAAAGGGATTGGGTTCACTTGCGCATTCTCAGTAAAAACAACCTTTGAGCTTTAAACAGCGGGCTCTTTTCCGCGCCGTAGCAGAGTTGTTCTTATTTCAGATTTGCCAGGCTCCAGGAATTCTGTAGCCTCAAAGGCTTTTATCACGTCATAAACAGGAGGTTTGATGACTGAACGAGAGGTGGTTAAACAGACCGCAGACGTATTGAGGGGTATTATCCGGAGCATAGACAAAAGGCTTAGTTACAGCTTGGTGGAGCAGACCCAAGAAGGAAGGTTCTCCCTTCGGCTGTCATCACACGGGCGCGAAGGAATCGTTTCCCTACTGACTGACGATTTGCGAATGGCGGGGCAAAATGCCGTCCGAAGGAATATGGTTCGGCAAAAAATCAAAAGCACGCGCGACCATTTGTTATCTAACTATGTCGTAGACGTGATGGACAGAAGAGTCTCAAGGATGTTGAAAAAGGGTGGTGCGGCGAAGGATGACTTTAAGCCGTCTTTTTTTAGGCCATCGCAGGGGAGAAGAAGATAATCGGGCATTTAGACGTAGGAGAAGTGTCAATTATGAAATCTCGCAGTTCAGAAAAGACAAGGTACAAGATAAATGAATTTTACCGTAAACAGCCCTTCGATGCTGTAATTAACAGAGATCCAGCAACTCTCTCCTGGTCATGGAAAGGCCACATCGACTTTGAAGACGGACCGTACTCCGAGTTCTCCAGTCGTCGTACTTTCACAACCGGCTCCGAGGCTGAAGACCATATGCGTCGGTTCGCGCATGAGCGAATTGACAATTGGTTGAGAGTCACACAACCCGGTAGTATGTAATCTTCATAACCGGAGCGAAATCATCGTAGCGCCTTGATCTCCGAATTTCCGAAGTTCGATGCGCTAGGCGGCATAAGGCAAACTCCGCGCTTTATCGCTCGCTCCCATCGTCGGCTCCAATTTAGCGAACTACGCGCGTTCACTCATAGTAGTGAAAATCCGAGGCGAAAAAGGTTGCTGGGCCAAATTGGCATTCTTCTAGTCATCATTGTGGCGGCTGGCACGATGGTGGTCAAAGTCTTCAAAGAGTACGTAAGTGGAGTGGTAGTTCGTTTGGGGTAGCTCATCGCCTTTCGGGGCCTAGCCTTAGCTTTGTTATTTCCTTCATTGAAAAACCGCCAGCTTGAGGGGAGGCGTATAACCTACTTTGCTACAACTTTGCCAGAACTATATGTCACTATGTGTTCGAATCGGCAAAATCGACCGGCTGAGACCGTCGTTAAACGCTTGAATAGATACCGACACATAGTCTCGCTACGGGTAAGAGGACTGAAAATCCTCGTGCCGGGCCGAACCGCATTTCTAAAATATCTCTCAGCCCTGCTCAGCAGTTGTTTCCAAATTGTTTCCACAGTAACCCGGCTAAACCATAGGGATCTCCTTGTCCTTGGTTATTGGACCTTGTTTTCTTTGAGTCTTTTCAGATTGAGAAGGGTTGGAATTGGGATTAGCGTTCTTCGTAATCAGTAGGTCGCCGGTTCGACTCCGGCGGGTGGCTCCAATTTTTTCAACCCACTTGTGAACCTACCGACTCGGCTAGAGTATTCCTCGTGAGTTCGTCTTGCGTCCGTGTTTATTCATTAGCTCGCCTTTTATAGTCTCTCGGTCATGGAGCATCACCTTCGGTGTCTGTGATTGTGTTTGAAGGCGGGCGTGAATTTAAGTCGTCGCACAACCATCGTGCTTCTTTTGCATCAGTGCCAATCGGTGACAATTTGACACGCTGCGATGTCAGGTTGTGCCAAGTTATCTGGCAGATACCCCGGCAAGAGCGCAGACTTCCAGATTTTTAGTCCTGGTATACGTTTTGCGCTGCTACCGAAAACAAAATTGACCGAGGGATACACAGCACATGAGCGAGATGCTTCTAATTTTTTCAGCGGGTATAGTGGCCGGAATTATTCTTGGAATTTTGATGGTACATGAGTAAACACAGCCTGCGGCGAAAGAGTGGCGAGAGTTAACCCTAATCCGACATCATTTCGAAGCGGCTCAGGCGATGAGCCCTACAGCCGTGGGCAATGGGACACAGCCTTGAGGGCCACCCCGCAATCCCCTGGGGTGATGATTCGTGGGATCGATGCCTGCGAGCAACCT
>Ga0081455_10008222_pt1 | contig 10880 bp, 12 predicted proteins | sample TabmetS3T2R1_FD_70207 | JGI IMG/M metagenome (GOLD analysis project Ga0081455, IMG submission 70207) | Tabebuia heterophylla rhizosphere microbial communities from the University of Puerto Rico - S3T2R1 | ecosystem: Host-associated > Plants > Roots > Rhizosphere ... | reverse complement strand
CCAACGGCAGCGCAATATTCTCAGCAAGGGTCATCGAGCTCCATAAAGCCGCACTCTGGTACAGGACCCCAAAACGGTGCATCATGCGTTCACGCTCGGCCGGCTCGACCTGCCAGAGACTCTGCCCGTCGTACAACACGTCCCCCTGGGCCGGGGCTTGCAGACCAACGAGATGCCGTAACAGCGTACTTTTGCCACACCCACTGCCCCCCATGATGATAAAAATATCGCCGCGCTGCACGCTGAAGGTAAGGTCCCGCTGGATCACCAGGCTCCCATAGGCCATAGTCAGATGGTGTACGAAGATGTGCGCCTCCTGAGGCCGTTCTATCGGCACGGGTTTAGATCCCCAGGATGTTATACGTGACGGTCAACACGGCGTCCGACACAATGATCCAGACGATCCCCGTCACCACCGCTGAGGTGGCAGCAGCTCCCACCGCCGACGCACTGCGTCCACACTGCATGCCGCGCAGACACCCTGCCAGCGCAATCAGGACGCCAAAGACGGTACCCTTGATCAGCCCTACGACGAAGTCCATGAGATGCAGGACACTGAGGGTTTGCTGATAATACTGCGCTGCGCCTAAATTGAGCATGCCCACGCCAACGACAGCACCGCCCAGAATGCCCACCAGGTCAGCATAGATACATAGAAGCGGCACCATCAGCATCAGGGCCAACATACGTGGCACCACTAAAAACTCTATAGGGTTCAGACCCATGGTGACCAAGGCATCGGTCTCCTGGTTCACCACCATGGTGCCAAGTTGCGCTGCAAAGGCTGCACCAGTCCGCCCAGCCATAATGATCCCGGTCATCATGGCGCCCATCTCCCGTGCCATGGACAATCCTACCAGGTTCGCGACGTAAATTTGCGCGCCGAATTGCTGCAACTGGTTGGCGCCCATGAAGGCCAGGATCAAGCCTACGAGAAAACTGATAAGCGACACAATCGGTAATGCCTGCGCGCCACTTTGTTGCACGATGAGCCACAGATCGACGGCGCGCAGTCTAGCCCGGCCCCGTATGAACTGCCCAAATGCCAGCGCCACCTGGCCGAGGAAAGTCAGTAGTGCGTGTGTTGCCTCGGTAATGTCGAGGGCACTCTGTCCAAGCCGCACCAGGAGAGCTATCCGCTTCTCCTCGCGCCGGGCCTCCTGGTGTTCTGGCACTGCCGTGGCCAGAGCTAAGAGGCGTTGCACACCGTGTGGGAGCCCTGCATGGTCGAACTCAATCTGATGCTGGTCACACAGCTCTTTGAGTTTGAGCAAGAAGGTGAGCAACACGCTGTCCCAGTCAGCGAGGGCAGACGCCTCAAAGCTGAGACGCCGCACGCCTGGTGCGGCTTCGCACTGAGCCTGTACCTCTGCGGTCGACGGCAGAGCAGCCTGGATGGTCCACTGCCCAGAAAGTTGTACACACAGTGTGTCCGCTGCGAGTTGTGTAACGTCGAGCGTACCGTGGGGGGATGTCTCGGGCGTTGTCGCATCCATGCAATGTGCAGCTCCAGGGTCGCTTGATACAGAAGGATGTACGCAGATGGTATACAAAGTCGTCTTGGGATACAAGAAAAGTGCCTGGAGCATCATTGACCGAGTCTGGTTTTCTATTGTACCCTTGACCTACAGCATACCCTATGGCGAGGAGGTTTTCCTATGTCTCTCCCCCCGCATCGCGTTGTTTATAGCCCGATTATTGATCGTCCGAAAATTACCTGGCCCAATAATGCGCGTGTGGCGTTCTGGGTTGCACCCAATGTCGAGCACTACGAGTATCTGCCGGACTACGATGGCCAGCGCAATCCGTGGCCACGCACGCCGTACCCGGATGTGCGTGAGTACAGCTATCGTGATTATGGCAATCGCGCTGGCTTCTGGCGTATGGCCGAGGTGCTGGACGCCTACCAGATCAAATGCTGTGTGTCCCTGAACCTGGCTGTCCTCGAACACTATCCCGAGATTGGCGAAGCGATGGTCAAGCGCAACTGGGATTTCATGAGTCACGGCATTTATAACACGCGCTATCTCAACACCTACACTGAGGAGCAGGAGCGCGCCTTTTATCAAGATTGTATTGCGACGTTAAAACGGCATACTGGCAAACAATTAAAAGGCATGCTGGGCCCGGCCATTTCCGGCACGGAGCGGACGCCCGATCTGATGGCTGAGGCCGGCCTGATCTATCACACCGACTGGATGCACGACGATCAGCCCGTGCCCATTCAGGTGCAGTCCGGCACACTGATCTCCGTGCCCTACTCGGTGGAACTCAACGATGCCCCCACCTTCAGACAACACTACGAAGGGGACTACTTCGTGCGCATGTGCAAAGCGCAGTTTGACCAGCTGTACAAGGAGGGCGCAGACAGCGGGCGCGTCATGTGCATAGCCCTGCACCCCTATCTGATCGGCCAGCCGCACCGGGTGCAATACCTGGACCAGATTCTCAATTATGTGATGTCCCATGATGGTGTCTGGCAGACCACGGCAGATGAAATCGCCGAGTACTACATCGCGCACTACTACGACCAGGCAATCGCCCACGCCGCACAGCTCAACGCCAAGAGCTAGGGGAAGGGGCGCCGTTAAACTGGCGCCCCTCTGCCCACGCAGTGGCAGGGAACGGGGGCCCGTTAAACTGGGCCCCCTCCGCCGACGCAGTCGCGGGGAACGGGCGCCCGTTAAGCTGGGCGCCCTCTGCTTACACAGTAGCAGGGAGGACACGACAATGCCAGCAGAACGTCGTTTCGGCATGGATCATGCGCACTACGACTGGTCGCCTATCGCCACGCGTGGCGTGCTACGCTGGCCTGAGCAGGCACGTCTGGCGTTGTGTGTCGTGGTCAACCTGGAGCACACGGAATGGTTGCCCCCCGCGGATAGCTTTCGCCCCGTCCTGACAGGCGGTGTGGCGCCACGGCCCTATCCGGATTACGCCCTCCTGACGCACCGGGAGTACGGCCATCGTGTCGGCGTTTTCCGTGTCCTGGATGTTCTGGAGAAGTATGGTATCACACCGACAGTGGCTATGGATGCGCTCACGGCTGAACACTATCCCTATCTGGTACGCCACTGCTTGCAGCGCGGCTGCGAGATTATCGGTCATGGCATCGGGGTGCGCATGATCACCAGCGCCATGTCGGAGCAGCAAGAACAGGCCTATATCCAGCAGGCGCTCGCGACCTTGCAGCGCGCCACAGGCACTGCCCCTGTGGGCTGGCTGGGGCCAGAGTACGGTGAGTCAGCCCGTACACCACAGTTACTGGCGCAAGCGGGTATCCGTTACGTGTGTGACTGGGTCAATGACGAGCAGCCGTATGCCATGAAAACATCGCAGGGAGAACTGTACGCCCTGCCCATGATGCTCGAACTGGATGACATACACGCGCTCTGGGAGCGGCACGTGCCGATGGACCGCTATGGCGAACTCCTCAAGGAGAGTTTTGACATCCTGTATCGGGACGGCAAACAGAACGGCCGGCTCCTGGTATTGCACCTGCACCCCTGGGTCATCGGCCAGCCCTTCCGTATCGGCTTTCTCGATGACGCTCTTGGCCACATGATGCGCCATCAGGGCGTGTGGGCCGCCAGTGGGGCACAGATTGTCGACTGGTACAGAGGGCATCGGCCCGAGAAATGAGGAGTAGAGCTTAAGGCACATGGTCGATAGTGATGCAGTGGATCGTTTGCCGTCGTAGCGACACCAACGCCTTCCGCTTCGAGCTGCTCGCGCAGGACATCGAGCAGATTCCGCGTGCCGAGCACCTCCAGTGTCTGCGTGCGATCGGGTTCAATTGCCGTCATCAGGCGCAGCCCACGTCCGATGACCTGCTCGGGGAGGATCTCCGCTTTGGCGGTAAAAGGCCACAATCCGAGCACCACAGAAACGTTGTGTACGTCCCAGCCCTCACGCAGCATCATAACACTGACGATCGCCTTAATCCTGTTCCTCGGCTGGTCGATATCGCGCGCTACCTGACGGACCTTCTCCAGGTCCCTCTTGGTAATCTCACCCGCCGTGTCTGTGTGGATAATGAGGATTTCAGACAGTGGTCCACAGCGGTACGAAGCTTCTGAATGAGGCTCAAGCACGGTCGCCATGACCTGCAGTGGTGGCGGCCGAGGCCTCGGTCAGTTCGCCAGCACGTGCCACACGGTCACCGGCGGGCGAGGCGCACCGGGATGCCCTGTCTGGGCCGCAGCGTCACCAGCCCCCAGGGCTCCACCGGCAGGCCGGGGACCAGCGCCATGCGCCACATCTGGGCCAGCGTCGTCAGCACCAGGAGCCCTTCCATCCACGCAAATCCTTCGCCGAGACACTGGCGCGGCCCTCCACCAAAGGGGAGATAGGCATGTCGGGCGGGACCAGCCTCTGGTGGGGCCGCCCACCGCGTGGGGACGAACGCCTCCGGCTCGGGAAAAAAGCGCGCATCGTGATGCATGAGGTACGGGCTGAGGAGGAAGAAGGTCCCTGGGGCAAAGCGATAGTCCCCGATCGTCACCTCCTGCCGCGCCCGCCGTGTCATCAACCACGCCGGGGGGTAGAGCCGCAGTGCTTCCGTGAAGACCATCCGGGTATACGGGAGCTGCAGCAGATCCGCAGCGGTCGGCAGCCGTCCCCCGAGTACGGTCTGGAGCTCCGCTTGCATCGCCGCGTCCACGTCCGGGTGGTGTGCCAAGAGATACCAGGTCCAGCTGAGCGCCAGCGCGGTGGTTTCGTGCCCTGCTAGTAGCAGGGTCAGGGCTTCGTCGTGGATCTGCCGCGGACTCAGGGGACGGCCGTCCTCCGTCCGGGCGTCGAGCAACATCGTGAGCACATTCCCCGTCGCCCCGCCTCGCGTCCGGCGCTCGTCAATCAGCTGGTAGATGAGCGTATCCAGATACGCCTCGGCGCGACGCAGGCGGCGCTGGCTCGGCAGGGGCAGGCGGCGCACGAGGGGCACCAAGGGCAAGGGCACTCTGGAGGAGCCCTGCAGGAGTGTCGTGATGGCCTGACCGATGGCCGTCGCCTCGGCTTCCACATCGGCATCCAGCAAGGTTTTGGCCGCGATCGCCAGCGTGACCCGCATCATGGCGGGGGCAATGTCCAGTGTGTCCCCGTCCTGCCACGTCTGCCGCAGCCGCGCGGCATGCGTCGTCATCACCGCGGCGTACTGCGCCAGACGTTGACGGTGAAAGGCCGGTTGCAGGAGGCGGCGCTGGTGCTGATGCCGCGCGCCTTCGCTGTTGAGCAACCCTTCGCCAAGCCACTGCTTGGACACATCCCCGCGGCGGCCCTTCTGAAAGGCGCGGTGTTGCCGGACGAGCACCTCGTGGAGGTGCTCGGGATGGCTGAGGAGCACCGTGCGTTCCGGGCCAAGCCGGAAGGCAACCACATCCCCGTACTCTCGTTTGAGGCGGCACACAAAGCCCAGCATGTCACGGGCAAAGGCCAGCAAATGGGCCCCGGGAACGCGGGCCCGAGGGCCAGGTGGCAGTGGTGTGGCAACCATACTCACTCCTTCTGTGAAGGGACGGCCCCTCGTCAGCGTGTGGCGTCACCACGGTGTGGGCGCTCAGGCCGTGAGGGAGACCGGCGAGGGCAGCGGCTGGCCAGCAAAATGCGCGTTCAGGTTGGCCAGCAGCATCGCAGTCGCCGCAGTCCGCGACTCCGGCGCACGCCCGGCGACATGCGGCGTGACCACCACGGTGTCGCATTGCAATAGCTCCGGCAGCAGGGGCGGGACGCCCGGTTCCCCCTCGAGCACATCCAGGCCCGCCCCCGCCAGGCGCTTCGCGCGCAGCGCCTCGAGCAGGGCCTGGGTATCCACGACTGTCCCGCGCCCGACGTTGACCAGATAGCCGTGCGGCCCGAGCGCGGCGAGCACGTCCGCGTTGATGAGGTGCCGCGTCCCCGCGCCCCCCGGCGCGGCGGCGACCAAGAAATCGGCCCACGTCGCGAGCTCGAGGAGACTGGCAAAATAGCGATAGGGGCAGCCGGCGACCGCCGCCCGGGTGTGATAGCCAATCGCCATGTCAAAGCCGCGCGCGGCACGCTGCGCAATCCGGCTCCCGATGCGGCCGAGCCCGAGCAGCCCCAGGCGCTTGCCCGTTATAGTTGGGGTCTCGACCCGCCATTGATCCTGCCAGCCCCCGGCCCGGACGAAGCGATCGGCCTCCAGCAGGTGCCGCGTGGCGGCTAGCAGCAGCAGCATGGCAGAGTCGGCGACCGCCGGAGCGTTCGCGTCGGGGCAATGGGCGACCACGATGCCCCGGCGCCGGGCGGTGGTCAGATCGACCGCTTCATAGCCCGCGCCCACGGCGCAGACGATCTCGAGCTTGGGCAACAACGCCATCTCGGCGCCGCTCAGCCCGCCGCGGCCGTTGGTCAGCACGGCCCGGACGGTCTCGGCCGCCGCGCGCAGGGCGTCTATCCGGTTGGCATATGTCTTCCCCTCGTGGACGGCGTATCCGGCCGCGGTCAGCGCGGCCACGCGTTCCGGCGTGACGCCCACCAGAGCCAGGACATCGATAGTCATGAGCGCTCCTTCGCAACGCAAACGGACCAGGCACACTTTTCATCCTGCCCCATGAGGAGTCCCCTCTGGGCGCAGCTGAGCTTAGCGTGTTCGAGCCGGTGCGTGCAAGACGGTTGTGTGGCACACACGGTGTGAGGCTGAGCGAGGGAGGCCTTGCCCATGGCTCACACCACGGAGGCCACCGGTGCCAGAGGCACGCGAGACCCGCGAGGCGCAAGCCGCCGGGCAAGCCGATCCCCCACGCCATCGCCCGAGGCTGCCCACGACCTGCCGCGAGGCGTGGAGAGAACGCCGCACACCCGCGAGGCGTCTCCGGGACCGCAGCCGTGTCTGGTGAAGACGCCTTGCCTCCACACGTCGAGGGCGCGAGCGCACAGAGGACGGGTCGCGCCAGGCACGGCCGCGACACCTTTCCCCTGGACAACCCTGCCACCAAGCGGGATAATGGCTGAAAAGCCCTCGTGTCACCGCAGGCGATATCCCCTCGCGCAACCTGGAGAGCGCTTATGACCGTCCATGGTATGCACCGTGAAGCCAGTATCGAGATCCAGGCCTCCCCGGAGGCCGTCTACGACCTCGTCTCCGATCTCTCGCGCATGGGGGAGTGGAGTCCCGAGAACATCGGTGGTGAGTGGCAGGGCGGCGGCAGCGGCAAAGTGGGCGACCGCTTCCTCGGCCACAATCGGGCCGGCGAGCGTGCCTGGTCGGTGCCAGTGATGGTGACGGTCGCCGAGCGCGGCCGGTGCTTTGAGTTCGTCACGCACCCCGACGACGGCCCCTATGTGCGCTGGACCTACCGTCTGGAGCCCAGCGGGAGCAGCACGCGCGTGACGGAAATCTGGGATGTGGAACAACTCTCGCCCGGGAGGCGTAATCAGACCCAGGCACAGCTCGATGAGCGGTCGCGCTACACCGAAGGCATGCTGGCCACGACCCTGGCCGCCCTCAAAGCGACGGCCGAGGGCTGACCCGCCGCGCCACCGCACGACCCATATGGACCATGGCACCCTGAGGAGCACACCAACATGCCATGTCGACCACGACCGGAGGCCGAGGAGGAACCGCCGAGGCGCGACACCGCCCAGCGCGTGCGGACGATCGAGCGCTGGCTGCACCACGCCGAGGAGGAGCTCCTTTACGCGCCCGATGCCGCGGAGGAGGCCGCCGCAACGTCCCTTGACGCCCGGTACTATCTGTGCTGGGGCGGGGGCGTCCTGGGGGTCCTGGCCATCCTGCGCTTCCCTATGGACGTCCGGCACCCGGTGGCGCAGCAGCCGTATGGGGCGTATGCTGTGGGGGACGTGTTTCCCTTCACGTATCAGGGTCAATCGTATGAGGGGCGTGTGATGGAGCGCCTGGTGTCGCGGTCCGATGGCCTGGTTGAACTCCACGTGCAGACCGCGCTAGGGGCGGAGCCCGCGTCGGAAGATGCGCCACGGTAAACAAAAGGAGGATCCGATGAGTCTCTTGCATGTCGAAGGCGTCACGCACTGGTCCATTCCCGTCAACAACCTGGAGGAGGCGGAGGCCTTCTACGGGGACCTGCTCGGTCTCACCCCGGTAGGCCGGCTCGGCACCTCCCGCATGGCGTGTTTCACCGCCGGTGGGCACCATATCCTGCTCTGCGAGCGTGCCGCGACGATTGATCACACCTTTGTCGAGGATCCGAAGGTGCATCACTCGTTCACCGTAAGTCCGGAGACCCTCGTCCGGGCATGCAAGGTGTTTCGGGAGCGGCAGATCCGGATCGAGCACCTGTATCATCGGAAGGAGGGGGTTTTCCCTGGGCGGGAACTCTATTTTTTCGATCCCAGTGGCAATCGGCTGGAATTGCGCGACCCGACCTGGCACGCCGGCATGCCGGAGCCGACCTTCGAGGAACTCGCCAATCTGTGACAGGCCTGGCCCGCGCGGTGGACCAAGGGGACAGCTCAAGACCCGTGCACGCGCGTGTGGTCCCGTGGCGAGGCGAGCGGCCGCTGGTGGGCCGTGCCGGGTACAGGTGGCCGCTCGTACTGCCCTGCTTCCCTCGGCAGTTGCCACCAAGCCGTGCCCGTATGCCGGGCAGCCATGTGTCGCTGGCCTGGCGCTGGCGCCTCGTGGTGGTGACGGAGAGGAAAAACAAAGCCCCTTTGCACGCGAGTACCCCCACCGGCGCCGCTAGAGGTGACCGACGTTGGGGACACCTCGTCCCCAGCGTGGAGCGGCGCCATCACCAGCAGGGGCGTGCCCGTATGGTGTATACGGTCGAGGAATACTCGGGTGCGCTGGCATTCCTGGCTGGCTTCTGCGAAGGAGAAGGAGGCACTAGCATCGTAGTCTGCTGCCAGGCGGTCATCGAGACTTTCCCCCAGATTACTCGACCACATTGATTCGATTTCACCACTGCGGATCAGATGCAGGCCAAACATCCGTCTCACTGCGGCATGGCTCTCCGTGGCTACATCGTGTATGAACAGAGCCGCTTTGGCAGCGTGGAGGGTGGCGTAATAGGCCCGTGACACAGCGTCTTCATAGAAGCCTTCTCGCACCAGAACTTCGGCTGCACGCAGTGCCCGCCAGGCCCGTTGCCATTCCGCGACAACCATGATCTTGTTCATAAGACCGGCACCGCATCGCGTTCTACGGCTTGTTGGAAAGGTGAGCCGCTCTCTCTACGGCTTTCCCACTCGTCCTGGGTATAAGCCAGAATAGAGGGCACCGCGTCGGACGTTGCCGCCAGTTCGTAACCGATACGCCGCAACTGCCGCTTCAGGTGAGCAGCCTCATTCTTGACGATCAGCAGCACATCCAGGTCGCTGTCCCGGTGGTCGTCGCCTCGTGCCTTTGACCCATAGATCACCATGCGGTCGACCACATCCAGATGCTGTTCAGTGTTAGGGATGACGAAATCTTTGAGAGTAACCGCGATGGTCAGCCCCACTAATACTCTATACAGCTCAGCGTCATAAACCCGTAATGATCGTCGTGCCGTGGCGGTGGCGGTAGACTCCCGGCCGTGGGCACAAGCTGGTCGCGCAGCGGCCCGATGGCCTTCTGTGGCACGCCGATGACGCGTTGCACTGACGGCATGTCGGGGAGCTCGAGTGTGCGGGTCTTGAAAAAGCTCGTACTGACAATGGCATCGGCTTCTGGTAAGGGTTCGAGCATGGTTGGTGCCGCATCGGTGGCATCGTCTTCGCTCGTCAAAAAGACTGTCTTGATGCCCAACTGCTCGCACGCCTGGATGGTGCGCACGACCTCAATAAACTCATTCCCCCCGGCGTCCCAGGTGAGCAACGCCCCCTGTGCCCCGAGCTGCTTGGCGAGCTTGGCAGCCTGGTTGGCCATGAGCTGCTTCTCGTGCTGTGTCGTCCACTCCGTGCGCAAGGCAATCACCCCAACAAAATTCCAGTCCACCCCATGGCGGCGATACAGGTCCAGCAGGAGCGGATTGTTCGCCACGGTCCAGGACATGGCAAACGCCGTGCGATAGGGACCAGTCAAGGCGCCGTCGAGGATCTCATTGGGATGGAGAAACCAGGGCGGTGTGAGCTGGGTCAGGCCATAGGTGGCCGTGCAGAACGCCGTCGGCGAGCCGGACATGGCCTGGGGCGAATGCACGCACCAGATATAGACCACTTTCGGCAAGGCTGGATCGACCTGGCGCAACTCAAAAATTTCTCGCTCTGGTGGGGTCAGATGACGTGTGGCAGCGGCAATCTGGTCATTGACCACCAACGCGGCCTTGTGCACGGCATCGTTCTGCGCCTCATTGCCTAGCCCGGGGTCGGGTTCGACCACCACACACAGGTGGATGAGCTTGCTGAGGGGCAACAGGTCGGCCCAGGGCCCGGACATGTCCAGATAGATCTCGACGTAGTCCCCTCCGGCATCGTGCCAGTTCACGCTAGATACCTCGGTGATCCCCATGCCGGAGAGGCGATGCGTGCGCCCCTCGCCCACCGTCGTAATGGACCGACCACAGATACCAGGATACGTGACGCCTGGCCCCTCGACCTTGAGGCGTGGCTCAATGACATCACGCACGGGCCAGATGCGCGCTGATTCACCAGGATAGGCAATCTCCAGGTCAACAGTCGCAATGCGCGGGTCGTGCTGTACCGCCTCCAGGATCGCCGCCTTGTCGACCTCCAGATGCCCGTCCTGATAGCGTGTCTGCGCTCCAAAGGTGATTTTGTGGACCGGAAACGTCCCCATTTCAAGACGCATGGCTGACCTCCCGCTCCAGGGCCATATCCATAGGATCAAACAGGGTTGGCCCTGGCACCGCCGTCTGTACGGCCTCCAGAGCCGTGTGCACGATGCGCATGCCGTAGGCGTAGTCCTTCTCTGGCCCGAGATTGGGATCGCCACAGAC
>Ga0081455_10008221_pt1 | contig 10880 bp, 8 predicted proteins | sample TabmetS3T2R1_FD_70207 | JGI IMG/M metagenome (GOLD analysis project Ga0081455, IMG submission 70207) | Tabebuia heterophylla rhizosphere microbial communities from the University of Puerto Rico - S3T2R1 | ecosystem: Host-associated > Plants > Roots > Rhizosphere ... | reverse complement strand
GAGCCATTAATCAGATAGCCTTCACCTTCACGAGTGGCTGTCGTCCTGATCCGTTGCACATCGGTTCCCGCATCGGCTTCCGATAAGGCCAGGCCTCCACGTCGTTCCCCGGCGGCCAGACCAGGCAGAAATTTTTTCTTCTGTTCTTCCGTGCCGTATCGATTGATGATGTCACAGATTACCGAATGAGTCCCAATCGGACCGACGACGCTCATCCATCCACGGGACAACTCTTCGATAATCATTGCAAATGTAGTATTACTTAATCCCAGCCCCCCGTACTCTTCCGGCACATTACAACCAAAGAGACCGAGGTCGCGCATCTCTGCCACAATCTCGTGCGGGTATTGATCTTCCTCTTCCAATTGACCGGCTACCGGAATGATCTTGCGTTCGACAAATTTGCGGATATTGTCGATCATCATCTGTTGAACTTCGTCAGTCTTATGCATCGATCAATCCTTACTTGATGAAGTCTCGGCCGCCATGTTGGAGAGTCTATGGCGTTCTGAGTTCCATTGTCCATCCTTAGCGAGCCAACGCCGCAGAGTGATCCACCACGAGACCAGGAAGTAATAAATCGGGAAGGCCAATGAAACCCAGACAAGCGGTTTCGGTTTATCCAATAATTGAAAAGTGATTAGAAATAACGATCCCCCCCAAAGTGCACTTAGCAGGTTTGTCAATTTGCTTAACGGCCCTCCACGAGATGGGTAGAGATAAAGAGAGGGAATAAAAGTGAGAATTGCAAGCGCGATAATCAAGCTCACGGCGACCAGGGAGTCGGGTTGCAACCAGTAGAAGTAAACCGCGACGACATTCCAGTAGGAGGGGAATCCAAGAAAATAATGATCATCCGTTTTTGCTTTCGATTGTGAAAAACCATAGAGGCTTGCGAGTAACGGGAGGAGCAAAACCCATGTGAGATGATCCGCCAGGATTCCGGCACGCCAGATAAAAAGTAGAGGTAATGAAGTATAAGTTTGGAAATCGACGATATCATCCATCCTGCGCCCATCGAATTGCGGAAGAATTTCTTCAACTCGAGCGCGCCTGGCCAGCCATCCGTCAGTCGCATCAATGATGGTAGCAATGATCATCATCCCGATCGCCCAGCGAAACGATTGCTCGTCGCCGCGCACGATAAAGACTGCCATTGCCGCCGCCGCGACCAGACCGAGCGCGGTGTAGAAGTGCACACACCAGGCTAGAATTTTTGCAGTGCTCACAGATTTTGTTTTATTTGAAAGAACCTATACTTTTTCGTTTATCTCGTGATCTTCGTTTTTTTCGTTTTCCCTCTTTTTCTTCAATAGTTTTTCATTCCTCTTCAATTCTTCCAGTAAATTCCCGATCCGCATTACTTCCTCTTCCCTTAAATTTATGCTGCCGAAGCGCGCCCGTTGATAGAAGATGGTGATTTCGCGGACCGGCTGAAGATCGAGTTGGGCGGCAAATTCCGCGGGAGTCTGGTGCGGTTCACGTCGATATCCGATGCGTTCGAGTGTCTTGAGCATCTCGCGATAAAAAGCGACTGCTGAAATGGAACGATCGTCTCCGGTTCGCCATAATTTAGCACTTCTGCGCTTGCGATGGATGAGGACCGCTGCCGCAACCACCCCCAATCCAGCGATTTAGAAAATGACGGGAACAAAGCTCGAGTTTTTTTCCACTGATTGATTCTGTCCGCCTGCGGCGGCGCTGAAACCAAAGAGGTCTTTCAAAGAATCGGCCCGTTCCCCAACCTGCAAAGCCCAATTCCTCCACCGTAACGAAGCGTTTTTTTGAGAAGACGAGAGCCATTGCTGAATAGCCATGACCATGGAGACTTGCTTTGTTGTATCGAAACCAACGATGTGTTCCAGCCAGAGCATTTCGAGTGCTTCCCCGTAATGTCGCAACCAGGCCGCCCAACCGTTTCCGTAAATGCTCAATCCCGCCGGGGGCGTGGGGTCGAATGCCACCCATCCGTACTTTCTAAAGTAGACCTCAACCCAGGAATGGGCATCAGACTGGCGGACCGTATATACATCGGCTGAATCGTTATACTCACCCATCTGAAATCCGTTGACCAGTCGCGCGGGCACCTGTCTCGTTCGGAGCATAAGAACCATCGCCGAAGCGAAGTACTCACAATGACCGGCCTGGGTATTGAAGAGAAAATCGGCGACCGGATCTCCGTCTTCCACACGCTGCAGGTCCAGTGTGTAACTGTAACTGCTGGAGAGGAAGCGCTCGATCCGCCGGACGATCTCATATTGGGTGGTCGCTCCCCGGACCACTTCCTGGGTCAACTCGTCAATCCGCCGGTCATGGCCATGGGGTAATTGCAGATATCGCTGGCGTATTTCCGGCGGATAGGCACGCGAGTTGTCTGCCGACAGTTCAGCCTCGTCCGGGACGCTCGTATCGGAGTAGACCAGATAATCGATCTTGTGGGATGGGTGCTCTTCGGTCCACAAACCATCGCCGTTGTCACGCGCTAATTCGTTTAAGCCGGATAAGAAGACCGGTCGTGGAGCGGCAAAAACCGTATTTATATTGAGCGGCTCGACAAAAAATTGTTGATGAGTAAATCCGCGTGGCGACATTTTATCGTCAATTCGGAAGCTGTTGGCAAACCTCTTTATCTGTAGCGGCCCGCCACTCGACTCGCTCCAAAACTGGCCATCATAATTATCAAGTGTCACTCCACGCCATTTCAGATTTTGCCTGCCGATGGAAATCGGGAATTTGACCCGCACCCGCATGACAATCTGTGGGTTAAGTTTGATGCGCGCGATTTCTCCCAGCCGGACTGTATCTGAAAATCCGCTGATCCTTCCGGTTGCAAGGAACCCATTGTGGTTAAATCCCCGCGTCAGGCGGGGCATTGCAAGAAATATTGGAATTGCTGTCAAGAGAATCAACAGGAGAACGATCGCCGAAAAATAGGAGAGGGTGCGCCAGCGGGGTTGCCCACATTCCCGGCGCGCCATTTGTTCCTCTTTCCAGAAGATGATCTCCCCGGGTTGCGCCAATTTCTCCTGCTGCTTGTGGAAAACCTGCCTCGCGGACCGGATTTCATAGGCGACAAAGGTGGAGATTGCGGCAAAGAAGTACAAAATGAACAGGATCAGATAATTCGTGCCGATCATCACCCCGGAGGTGATCACGACCTGAAAAAAGGAGACGATATAAAGCCACAACCAATCGCGATCCGATTTCCTTCGCAGTAGTTTGAGCGATGAAACAAAGAGAACGAAGTGAATGATCGCCGTCACCGGCATGACACGTAAAATTCCCCATTCGAAAATTGTTACTGGCAAGGACGCGAAGAGGAGCAGATTGGCTATTCTCGGGGGCATGGCCCAGCGCAGTTTTTCATTGTCGATCAGCCAGCCGGCAACCAGCACACAGATGAAGAGCATGAGCGTCAGCTTATCGACCCTGCCGGTCGCGGCAAGCATCAGAAAACTCATCGTCATGAGTAAATAAGATGAAGCAATGAAATAACGGTCGAAGCTCATTTAGAAGCTCATTTATAAGTACTGAGAAGTTCCTTCATTCAGGGAAAGGAGCGGTCACAAGTCTTCTATGCTGATCACCTGAGGAGACTGAAGCCCCTTGCCCAACATCTCACGCGTCGCAGACCTGATTAGAATTCTGTATTGCTCCTCCGGCGTCGATAACGGCAAGAACAGCTCTTCCGGCCGTTTATCAGACTCGGTTTGATATGTTTCCGGTTCGAGTTGCGCCAATTTTCGCAGCATCGAGTAGCTGTGCTGACTGCCGAGACCGAAACCCGAATCATGCCCGGATGTCAGCAACCTGACTTCAGCACCCAGGTTAATGAAATGGTTGATCAGACTGGCAGCGAGAATGATAGCGCGTTCGAATTTTTCCGTGAAATCTCCATTCGCCGCCGATTCTTCGACCTGCGGATCGAAAACAATGGTCACCCGCCAGTCGTCATCACGGGTAAATTCGCGGACCATCAACTGCGTCACCTTCGCCGTCGCCTTCCAGTCGATGTGATGGTGATGGTCGTTCGAAAGGTAACGGCGGATCGCATAAAGATCGCTCCCGCTCCCTTTGACGTGACTTTCTACCCGCCCATTATTGAGCGGGATGAGGTGAATGAAATCTTCGATAGGTTTTGGCTGCGGATAAACGGTGATTTCTCCCGGGGCCTCGATCAGCCGCCGGTTTTCGATGAAACCGAAGGGAAATCGCGTGACCAGAACAAATCCGACCAGTGGATAAATTCCTCGTTTTTCAAAACATCGGCGGATGCGCATTTGCGCAAATATTTTCGCGGGGATAATCGGGAAGTAGGCGACTTGCGTCGCCTCGCGGATATTCCCACGACCATGCTGTTCAGACATCACGACAGAGACAGAGAAAGTCGGGATCAGCCTTTTACAATTAGTCACCGCAACTTCGAAAGGGACTTCTTCACCAACAAAAATGTGGTCGGGATAGCGGATTGAGACTTTCATCCGGCTAAGATTGAGGCGCGAAACAATCCACGAGATGAACATGGTCGAGAGCAGCACTGCGAGGACCATGTAAAGTAGATTGTTGCCTCTGCTCAACGTGAGAATGGTAATGATCAGAATCAAGGCGCAGAAAAGCAGGCCTGTATTGGGAATATGGATGGAGAATTCCGAGCGCAGATATTCGAGCCGCATACTGCGGGCGAGTTTCGGGACGATGTAAATAAAAATAATCAGGGCCAGCCCCAGCGCGGCCTTCGACCCGAATGAGGCGATCTGATACTCTCCAATCTGCCCCGCCACAGAAGAGACCATCAATGCGCCAATCGCTACGATGGTCAGGAGCGTGGTGATCAGGACAATGCGCTGCGAGGAATAACGGAATAAAGGAATGAGACGGAACCTCATCAGCAATCCGTTTATTCCGTTATTTCCGTTTTTTCCCATCTTGCTTTTCATTGCTTAAACAGGCACTCGCACACTTCTGATAATCTCCGTCAGCAAAGTATCAGCATCATCAGCGCGCTTCAGCCGGTTTGAATAGCGGGAGTTGATCACAATCCGGTGGCTGAAGATCGGGACGATCAGGCGCTTGATGTCATCGACGATGCAATAAGCACGGTCCTCGGTGAAGGCGAGCGCCTGCGCAGCTCGATAGAGCGCCAGTGAACCACGCGGACTAACCCCCATATCAAGCATCTCAGAATTCCGGGTTGCATTGACGACCTCCATCAGATAATCGAGCAAAACATCGTCTACCCGCACATTTTTGATCTCCTCCTGCAGATCGAGCATATCATCGCCGCTCATGAGGGGCCTTATCTGCTCGAGCGGATGATGATGAGTCTGTTGGCGGAGAATCTCTTTCTCTTCGGTCAATGACGGATACCCCATCCGCAGCCGCATCAGAAAACGATCGAGCTGTGACTCAGGCAACGGATAAGTCCCGTGATGTTCGATCGGGTTCTGGGTGGCGAGGACCAGGAATGGGCGAGGCAGCTCGTATGTTTGGTTTTCGACAGTCACATGCCCTTCGGCCATTCCTTCAAGCAGACTGCTTTGCGTCTTGGGCGTCGTCCGATTGATTTCGTCGGCGAGAATGACGTTGGCGAATATCGGTCCAGGCTTGAATTCGAAATCGCTGCTGTGCTGGTTGAAGATCGAGACACCGACGATGTCCGAGGGAAGAAGATCGCTGGTGAATTGAATTCGCTGGAAGCTGCAATCAAGCGACCGCGCGATGGTATGGGCGAGGGTAGTTTTCCCGACTCCGGGAACGTCTTCTACTAATAGGTGTCCGCCCGAGAGCAAGGTCACGATCGCCAATTGGACAACCTCGGATTTGCCGCGAATAACAGTTTCGATTGTCTGCTGTAATAAATTTAATCGATGAGCAGTGATGCTGATCAAGCCAACCTCATATCAGATAAAGGATGAAGGATGACCTGTGGTTCCTGTCATCCTTAATCCTTAATCCTTAATCCTTAATCCTTAATTCCTAATTCCTAATTCTTAATTCTTAATCCTTTATCCTTTTTCCTTTATCCTTAATCCATTCATAAAAATTCAGGTAGGAATTTAACATATTGAGAAGATGCTCACCAACCGATCGCATAACGGCCGCGGCGGACATCCGCACCTCCCTCGATAACCCTGCTCCTCGGGTTGTAAAGGATGATCGTCGGGGCGGAGCCCGAAGAGTAATCTCCCTTGACCTCCACTTTGTGCCCACGGGCTTTGAGTTCTTCGATGATTGCCGGACTAATTCGTCCCTCGACTTGCAGGTCACCCGGATTGAAGCGGTGATCCTCGAAAGAACTGACCAGGTGCGCCGTCTCGAAGCGCGGCACTTCGACAGCCTCCTGCGGGTTCATTCCGAAATCAATGACATTAATCAACACCTGGAGGAGGGCCTGCTCCTGATTATCTCCGCCTGGTGTTGAAAGCGCGGCGAATGGTTGCCCGTCTTTTATGACAATAGTCGGAGTAAGGGTGATTCGCGGTCGCTTTCCTCCTTTGAGCTCATTCGGATGGCCTGGTTTCAAGAGAAAGCTCTGTAATCTCGAGGAAATCGGTATTCCAGTGTCACCCGCAATAAAGGAGGGGAGCCAGGCGCCGCTCGGGGTCGCCGAAAAAACATTACCTCGCGCATCGATCACATTGACACATGTCGTGTCCTGTGCCCGCTCCGCTTCCGGTATTTTCGATGGGCCGAGTGAAACTGATCCAATCATCTGCGTAAGCGATTTCTTATTGATCGGATCACCGGGCCGCTGCTCCAGCGAGGCTGTTTTCGGATCGATCAGGGCGCGCCGAACTTCAGCGTACTCCTTGGAAAGCAGTTCTTCACCCGGGACTTTGACAAAACGTGGGTCGCCGTAATATCGATCGCGGTCGGCGAAGGCCAGTTTCATGGCCTCAGTCAGAGTGTGGATGTAAGAAGCCGAGTTATGTCCCATTGCTTTCAGATCGAGAGCTTCAAGCAGATTGAGGGTCTGGAGCATGACCGGCCCCTGGCTCCAGAATCCAACCTTGTATATTTCGTAGCCGCGATAGGAGACGCGCGTCGGTTGATCGATTTCGGCATGGAAAGACGCCATGTCGGAGACGCGCATTAGCCCGCCGGCCTGCTCGATGGCGTCGCAATATCTTTTGGCAAGCGGACCGCGATAAAAGTAGTCGCGGACAGCCTCGAGCGCCGCGCTCCGGCCGCGTCCGGCATTCTTCTTTTCGACGGCGACAAGCTCACGCAGTGTCCGGGCAAGGTCTTTCTGAACGAAAATATCTCCGGGTTTCGGCTCCTGCCCGTTCGGTAAAAAGACCGCCCGCGATGAGGGCCACTGCTCGAAAACACCCCGTCTACTGCGAATATAACTTGCGCGCAGTTCGTCAATCGGGAATGCTTCGGCCAGTTCAATGGCCGGTTGCATGACATCTTCAAGTTTTTTTGTGCCGAACTGATTGAGCGCGACGATCATTGCATCGAGCACGCCGGGAACCGTCGCGGCGAGAGGACCGGTCGATGGGATCGATGGATTCTGGCGCTCGGCGGAATTTTGACTGTTTAAAGCCCGTTTTTCGAAAAATTCCCGGGTTGCCAGTGCCGGGGCCGTGCCCTGACCATTGATCGTGATCACTGGTTTGCCTTCGAGCTTGATAATCACAGGCACTTCTCCGCCGAACCCGAAATGTGAAAACTCGATGACTGATCCGGCGAGCACTGCGGCTACTCCGGCATCGACCGCATTTCCTCCGCGATGAAGGATGCGCAAGCCCGCTTCGACCACGAGCGGATGGCCGCCAGCAACCACTGCCCGCGTCCCGCGCACGGTCGGGCGGAAAGTATCAGGGCGGGGAGGCAACTGGGCGTAGGTTGAAAAAACGAGAGATCCGGTTATTAATACGAAAAAGTGCAGTGAAAGGCGTCTTCGTGATTTGCTCATGATCATCTCCATTCTGGCACGAAAATTATTAACTGATTTGTTCCAAACTGAATTTTTATGATAAATTTTAATCAGTTTATACTGATCCTGTAAATTTAACTTGGGATTTTTTGGAGGTAGAAGAGCAGCTATGCCCATTTATGAATATGTATGTCAAAAGTGCGGTCATTATCTCGAAACAATGCAGAAGATGAGTGACAAACCTTTGGCTTCATGTCCGGAATGCAGAGGCAAATTGGAAAAAATCTTTTCGCAGACCAGTTTTCAGCTGAAAGGCTCCGGCTGGTACAGGACTGATTATAATGGACATGGAAAGTCCGAAAAAAAGAGCGAAGCCGGGGAAAAGGGCGAAAAGAAAGAAGCCACCCCCTGCGCATCGACCGGCGGCGGATGTGCAACCGGCAAATGTGATAATTGAGCTTAAAAAAATGACTCCGACCAGAGAAAGGAACCAGAGGCAAAATAACGGCAGAAAATGCCGTCTTTATCGAACTCTTATCTTCCTCCAGGTCCCTCTCTGGATAGCATTTTTAACCCTCCTGGTTCTCGCCCAATCCGGACGAACCCCCTCCTCCGGCAAGCGTACGACAATCCTTCATGTAATCGCCCAGAAGGTGGAAGACCCGAACAAGCCGAAAACCCTGCTTTCAGGCAGTTCAAATCTGACGGAGGATCCCGAGAGGATTATTCCGAAGCATCTTCTCGAGCTCTACGATGGCGGAGTTCTACAGAAGATCGAAGCCTTCTCTCCCGACCCGACTCCGGCGCGCTTCGTTGTTCTCCTGGACAATTCATCGACGCTTCAGACGGATGTCAAAAAACTCGCTTCGGTCCCGGCTGCGTTCGCTCCTGAGATTTACGAAGGAGACAAGGTGATGGTCATCGGCTACGACCAGAAACCGGAGATTATCACGGAATTCACCGATGATCCGCAGCAATTGCAGAACACTCTCTCCTTGCTGCGAAAAAGCGATTCGCCGCGTCTTTTCGATGCGCTGAACGTCGTCATGGAAGATGTGCTCCGGCCGGAGGTGGGATTTTCCAAGCGCATAATCGTGATCGCCGGCGATGGGCTGGACCGCGACAGCAAGATCAAATTCGATGACCTGCTCGCCAAAGTGCAAAACGAAAATGTCGTCGTCTATGCAATCAAAGTAAAAGACCGGACGCGCGGGGCATTGCGCAAAGACGCGCCCAAAGCCGGGGTCGCTCTTGAGCAATTGACTGAAGGTACGGGCGGGAAGATTTATCCGATTGAAGGCGACATCAAAGCGGCCGTCAAAGAGATTTGCGACGAAGTTCGCAATTACCGCTACCAGCTGACCTATTCTCCCGAAGGAATCAGTCCGATCAACAAACGCCGCATCCTTGTCTCATCTACAGATCAGACAATCAGCTTACGCTTCAAGGGCTGGCATCCACCAGCCAAGCAGTAATCAGTTTTCAGTAATCAATTTTTAGTTTTTAGTTTCCGTTTGTATTTTTTGTATTTATGGAAGCTGAAAACTGAAAACTAAAAACTGATTACTGCCTCAAACAATCTCAATTCGATAATCTTCAATCACCGGATTCGATAAAACATCGTGCGCGAATTTCTCGACCTCGGATTGGGCTTGCGCGCGATCGATCGAGGGATCGATTTCAAGCTCGAAGTATTTTCCCTGCCGGACATCGGCGATCCCCCGGTAGCCGATGGACGCAGCGGCGTGATGAATCGCTTTGCCCTGAGGATCGAGCACTCCGTTTTTTAAGGTAACAACCACTTTTGCCAGCATATTCTCATTCCCGAATTGAATTGCTATTTTTGTTTGCCGAAGACTCTCTCGAAAATTCTTCCGACATTCCTTAAAGACTCTTTCAGATCGAATGCCCGCGCGAGCTCTTCCTCCGTGAGATGTTCGGAGATCTGGGGATCGTTGCCGACCAGTTGCCTGAAATCCAGGCCTTCATCCCAAGATTTGATCGCATTACGCTGCACCCAATAATATGCGTCCTCCCGCGGCAGACCCTTGGCAGCCAGCATAAGCAGCAGGTGGCCGGAAAAAATGAGGCCGCGCGTCGCATTCAGGTTCTTGAGCATCCGTTCAGGATTGACCACGAGGGTTTCAATCAGCGAGGCTGTCTTCGCCAGCATATAATCGACCGCGATGCAGGCATCCGGCAAAATGACCCGTTCGGCGGATGAATGCGAAATATCGCGTTCGTGCCAGAGAGCGTTATTTTCGAGCGCAGTCAGGGCATATCCGCGGACGATGCGAGCCATCCCACAGATGCGCTCCGAGACGATCGGGTTACGCTTGTGCGGCATAGCCGAAGAGCCTTTCTGACCGGGCTTGAAATACTCCGATGCCTCGCCGACTTCGGTGCGCTGCCAATGACGAACCTGCAGGGCGACCTTTTCCAGCGATGAAGCAATGATCGCCAGCGCGCAGACGAACTCGGCATAGCGGTCGCGCTGAATAATCTGGGTCGAGACGCTCGCCGGTCGCAACCCGAGAAGAAAGCAGATGCGCTCCTCAATCTCGGGGTCTAGATGGGGATAAGTCCCGACTGCCCCCGAAATCTTCCCATAACTAATCCCGGCTCGAGCACGGGTCATGCGGTCGATGTTCCGGCGGTTCTCCTCGAACCAGAGGGCGAATATCAATCCAAGCGTCGTCGGCTCAGCGTGGACACCGTGTGTCCGTCCAACCATCGGGGTCTCGCGGAACTCGAATGCGCGGCGTTTCAGCACGTCGCTCAAAGACTGGAGCCCGGCGATGATCAGATCGCCTGCTTCTCGCAGGAGCAAAGCGTTTGCCGTGTCCACGACATCGGAAGATGTCAGACCATAATGCACCCAGCGCGCCTCGGGTCCGATATTCTCCGCCAGATTGGTGGTGAATGCGATGAGATCGTGATCGAGAGTTTTTTCCAGCTCGTGAATGCGCTCGACGGAAAAGGCTGCTTTTTCCCGGAT
>Ga0081455_10008220_pt1 | contig 10880 bp, 10 predicted proteins | sample TabmetS3T2R1_FD_70207 | JGI IMG/M metagenome (GOLD analysis project Ga0081455, IMG submission 70207) | Tabebuia heterophylla rhizosphere microbial communities from the University of Puerto Rico - S3T2R1 | ecosystem: Host-associated > Plants > Roots > Rhizosphere ... | reverse complement strand
CAGCTCTATGCGACAGGCGTGACTTCGATGACTGTCGAATTTATCAGCCGCGGCAATGGGATTGAGACAAACGGTCCACCTCAACTGGCCTTCAAAGTCACCTCCGGTTACAACACGTATCGAGTGCCACTCAATTCTATCAAACAGCCATCGTGGGCAGACCCGAAGGTTAATCACAAAGATGTGCTGAAGAAGCTGACATCGATAAATATAGTGGCGACCTGCAATCAATGCGTTACCGCCAGGGGGACGGTCGTCATTGATAATCTCATCTTCCAGAATTGATTCAGGGTTCGACGTTGAATGGCGTCATGCGGCTCACACTGCTTTGCCGATCCTTCACCGTCACTTTCAGTTCATAGCTGCCCGGTTGGAAATTATCCAGCGGGAGCGCACTCGCGTACTTAACGCGGCCATGCTCGTCCGCCGCCGGAAGGTCCGCTGGAAGTTGTCCCAGGCTGCGTCCATTCTGCATGACCTCGACGATCAGTTTCAGCGTTTCGGTCGAACCATTGGCAGGCCAGGCTGTGAAGAAGAATGCAAGTTGTTTAGTGTTGGACTTACGAAGCGGCTCACCCAGGTTCGGATAGACGACGACCTCACCGAAATGTAGGGGATGATCTTGTTTCTGCTCTTCGGCTGTCAACCGGTCGGCTCGCTTAAGGAGCGTCAAGCTGCTCAAGCGCATCTTCGTTTTATCGGCTCCTGTGACTTCAAGGTTTGCCTTGAGCACACTGGCTTTACTCTTCGGCGCATCGTAGGCCACTACTTCGACCGTGTAGCGGCCCGGGTGCAGGTCTGCCTCACGGTAGAAAAGTATCTCACCCTTCCTGGCCGCCTCGATCTTGTCAATCGGGCCGCTCAACGGGTAATGACGGCTTAATTTCTCAACTACCTGCCCGGATTCATTCCTGATCAGCGCGAGGATGGAGAAATCAGAGTTATATGTCTTCTTTTCATTATCAGGAGTGAAGGTGAAAGCGGAGGCAGGGACTTCAACAAGAATCGGCGCAAGTCCCAGTCGCTCCGGTTCAGGGAAACTAAGAGCCCCGGCTCGAAGCCCGAATGAATTGGATGTGCGCTGGGAGTTCAAAGCCGCCAGTGCCGGCGTTTCATAAGCGAGCACGGGAGAGGCGATGGAATTATCAACTGCATAATAGCCTTTGCGTGTTTGGACATCGAGGTTCTGGCGCGAGAGCTTCAGAGAAATCTGGCGGAATCGCCCATCGTATTCCTGATTCTTCGGGACATAAGTCAATACGTAATGCACGCGCATGTCCTCATCAATGCGGCGCAGCCCGGCGCTCAAATCGTTGGTGTCGCGGATGAGGAATCCGCCTGTTTGTTCGGCCAGTTCGCCGAGACCGCTGTGGGGATTGAGCCGCAGCAGGTCTTCATTTCGTTCGAGACCTATCGACAGCGGCCCGGACGGGTCCTGGCTGCGGTGAACCTGGTTCATCCGTCTGTCCGCGAGCGCTCTGATTTCGCGAGTCGCTTCGAGGTTGGGGCTGTCGATGCGCAAGCCCGCCGAGTCTACAGTGTAGACGCTCACACCTGCGCGGTTTGCGGCGTTGATCACAGATTTGAACTGCTCGACCACCGCCGGGGGCAGAGCGAGGCCTTCGGAGAAGAAGATCACCGATTTACGGCCCGGCAGATTGCGCATGGAATTGACCAGGGCGAGCAGGCTGTTGGCCGTAGCGTGGCCCTGGTGATTGCGCTCAAGCGTTTCGAAAGTCTCCAACATCCGCGTCTGCATCTGAACCAAGGCCAGTTCGACTGACGCCTGGCCAATCTCTCCGCCGGCGGAGGAAGCTCCCCCGCTATCGCGGGATGCGCCCGCCGCGGTTGCGGCTGACTGCGCAGTCTCCGCCCGTCTCTCGAGCCCGATGCCCCTCTCTGAGAGGGAACGCACCTGCTCATTATTCGAGGCGAAAGTCGAAGTACTTCTCGAAGTAGCCTGCTCGATTGCCTGCTTAACTAGTTGCGGATTGTCGGTGTACTGTTGAAGAGTGAGCAAAGACATATCTATCGCAAAGACGCCGGTAAAGTCGCTGGCCGTCAGGCTCTCGTCCGCGTATACCGAGGCGGCCTTTCGCGCGAGCGATCGCGCATCAGGCGAGAGGCGATCGAAGAGCAGGGCGATTACCCCGGGATTGCTGGTCTTGTCACGCGCTGCTGCAGGCGTTGCTGCTGGTGCGGACGTTGCCGGCGTCTCCTTCGCCCGGGTTGAATTGTCGATTGTTCCGGCCTCGCGCAGCACAAGGCGGAATGAATCAATCGTCTGGCGGACGCCGTCTTCGTAAATTTCAAAGTCAGCCGCAGTCAGGTCTTTGACCGGCCGACCTTTTTTATCCCGGACAATGATATCCAGCGCGACTTCCGCGGTTTTAATGCGGATTCTCGTTTCATCCTGCTGACGTACCTGGGCGGGAGTTTGACCCGAAAGCGGTTGAAACGATGAGAGTGTGAGAGATAATGCGAGAAGGAGATTCATTGGGGATTTCATTGCTTTTGCTCCGCCGACATTAGGGTTTGCTTTATCCGAGCAATATTATGCACTATTATGCACATCTCGCGCCAATTACCAGCCAATCTGGCAGCCGGATTAAATCTGCGGTATATTTAGCAGTGTCATCACATAGGCCTGAACAGGCCATTGTCCAACAAGGCCCAATCAACAAGGCCCAATAAGGATTGTAGTAATGCGCAATCTGAGAGCAGTTATCCCTGGGCTGGCCTTTCTTCTGCTGGTGAATATCGCCGGAATACAAGTAATTGCTCAGGGACAAACAAGCGATGTGGAGGCCGCTTTCGCGGAGGCGACGCGTCTCCATCAGTCGGGCGACCTGGAAGGAGCAATCAGGGGATATCTGGCGATTCTCAAGAGCCGCCCGGATCGTGGTGACGTGCGTTCCAACCTGGGTGCGGCCTACGCGCGGCTGGGCCGGTACGAAGAAGCGATTGACCAATACAAACAGGCCCTGGCACGAGACCAGCGCAATCAAACGATACGTTACAATCTCGCGCTCGCCTATTACAAAGCTACATGGTTTACCGAGGCGGCAGGCGAGTTGGAGTCGATCATTCCATCGATCTCGAGGGGTCAGGCTGAATGGCTCTCCGCAGTCCTGCTCCTGGCCGACTGTCAGGTTCGCCTGGGCGATTACAAAAAGGTTATTGATCTTCTTTCGCCGCTGGAAGCGACTCACGGTAGCGACCGCGTTTTTGCCTACCTGTTAGGCAGCGCATTAATCAGTGACAACCAGATAGCAAAGGGACAGGTCCTGATCGATCGTGTCTTTCACGGGGAAGATTCCGCCGAGGCGCGCGTGCTCATCGGGTCTATCTTGCTGCTGGCAGATGACAAACATGGCGCTTTAAAGGAATTCGAGCGCGCGCTTGAATTGAATCCCAGGATGCAGGGATTGCAAGCCTGGTACGGCAGGACGTTGATGCGCTTAGGCGATGGGGAGAACGCGATCAACGCTTTCAGACGTGAGCTGGCGGTTAACCCGAATGACTTCGATAGCAATCTTTATCTGGGCATCCTGCTCAAGCGGGAAAAAAAACTGGATGAGGCCTTCGACCACCTGTCACGCGCTTCGCGTTTGCGGCCGCGTGACGTTTATGCGCGTTATCACCTGGGCGCGCTTCATCACCTGCGTGGTAAGCATCTTGAAGCCTTGCCAATGCTTGAGGCCGTGATTAAAGAATTCCCCGATTTTGTCGAAGCCCGGGTCCTGCTGGCATCCGTTTATTACCGGCTCAACCGAAAACAGGACGGTGATCGCGAACAGGCGATCGTTAAAAAGCTGAATGCCGAACATCAGGCGAGGCAGCCGGGCGCAAAAGACGGAGTTATTCAATCCGATCCGAGGAAGCCGCCTACCGATCCGCAAAACGACCCTGATAACCGGAAGGAATAAGTTTCAGTGACTGCCACAAGACTCAATCCGCAGCTTTGGACGTTGGCCGCCGTAGAAGCGCTGCTCGTTTTATCACTGGCAGTCTTTGCACAATCTCCGCGAAGGCCGGCCGCAAAACGACCGGCGCCGGAGAAGCCCAGGCCATCAGCCGAGACAAACGCCGAATTTGATCAACTGGTCAAGCGCGCCGATGAAGCGCGTGAAGCTACACAGCTGTTGGAGGCGCTGGAGCTTTACGGGAAAGCTTTACAGCTCCGACCCAATTGGGCAGAGGGCTGGTGGTATGCCGGGACAATTCTTTATGAAAAAGACCGATATCCGGAGGCGCGGGACGCCTTTCGCAACCTGGTGACGCTCGAGCCGAAGCGGGCTCATGCATGGGGGATGCTGGGATTATGCGAGTTCCAGACACGCGAATACGAGCGGGCCGTGAACTCGCTCCAGCGCGGGCGAACATTAGGTCTCGCTGACAATCGTGAGATCGAGGGAGTGGTCCGCTATCACACCGCTCTCCTGTACATCCGGTTCGAACAGTTCGAGATCGCGTTCGAAGTCTTGAGCGAATTTGTGCGCGAAGGAAGAGAAAGCCCAAAAATAATCGAGGCATGCGGATTAACCATGCTGCGCATGGCCTTCCTCCCGAACGAAATTCCGCCAGACAAACGCGAACAGGTGCTGCTTGCGGGTCGAGCCGGCTTCGATATGGCTGCCCGCCGGCTGGATGATGCGCGCCGGACATTTACAGAGTTGCTGGCGCGATATCCCGATTCACCAAATGTACATTACGTTTACGGCGTATTTCTGTTAAAGCAGGACTCGGATGCCGCGCTCGAAGAATTTCGTCGTGAACTGAAAATCTCTCCGGATCACATGCCATCGCTCCTGCAAATGGCCTTCGAGTATCACAAGCGCAATGAATTCGAGACGGCCCTCCCACTGGCGGAGAAGGCTGCGCAACTGGCGCCGAAAGTTTTCGCCGCGCGCAACATCCTGGGCCGCCTCCTGCTCGAATTGGGCCAGGTGGAGCGCGCCGTTAAAGAGTTGGAAGAAGGGGTTCGGATCGCGCCTCAGAGTCCGGAAATGCACTATGCATTGGCGCGGGCCTATACGCGCGCCGGGCGCAAGGAGGACGCGGCGCGCGAGCGTGCGGTCTTCCAACAGCTCGAGAAGCAAAGCAACAAAAACCAGGATAATCCACAATCCGATGGCGGGACGGATAATAGCCGGCCAACGGCCAAGCCTTAATCCAACGAACTATGCGTAGGGAAATATCGTTGAATCGGACAGTCCTGTTGCTATATTTGCTTGTTATCTTAATTGTAATCTGGTCTTCACCCGCCAAATCCGGAGAGCAGCAACAAACCAGAAAGTGGAATCCGACAAGAGTCCCCTCCAGCGCCACCTTCGTCGGCGATCAAGCCTGTCTTGAATGCCACGAATCAAAGGTAACTTCGCAACGGCAAACTTCGATGGGCATGGCGATGGAGTCAGTGTCAGAATCAAAAATCTTGTCCTCCAACCCGGTGATGACTTTCCGTATCGGCAATTATAAATACGAGATTTTGCGCAAAGCCCAACAGAGCTTCTACCAGGTCAGTAATGGAACGGATACGATTACCTTACCGATTCTCTATGGATTCGGCCAGGGCAAGGCGGGTCAGACATATGTCATGCAACACGAGGGCGATTATTATGAAAGTTTCGTGAGCTTTTATAACGATATCAAAGGTCTCGATTTTACCATCGGGATGCCGCGCACGGCTCCGGCATCATTGAAAGAAGCGCTCGGCAGGCGATTGTCGAGGATGGATACTTTGCGGTGTTTCAATTGCCATTCCACCGGTTCGGTCAGTGGCGGCCAGCTTCAGCTGGACAAACTGGTTCCCGGTATCAGATGCGAGGCCTGTCACGGTCCCGGAGGCGCGCACATTGCAGCGGGGAAAGCCGGGCAACCTGGCGCCCATTTGATTTTCAACCCTGGCCGACTTACCGCTGATGAATTATCACAGGATTTTTGCGCTTCGTGCCATCGTGGCAATGAGGAGTTTTCTCTGCTCAGAAGTATGGAGATCAACAACGTTCGATTTCAACCATACCGCATTTTTAAAAGCAAATGTTACTCAGATGACAGGCGAATCAGTTGCACTGCATGTCATGATCCCCACGAGGATCCCAAACACGATGCAGCCGCTTATGACGCGAAGTGCCTGGCCTGCCATCGGTCGAGCGGGCAATCTCAACAGGCGGCGATTAAGACAGAAATCAAGCCGACCGACCCGAGCTGTCGTGTCGGAACCAGGAATTGCAGTTCGTGTCATATGCCAAAAATTGAGCCGACTGGGGCGCATTTCAAATTTACGGATCACAACATCCGAATTGTCAGGCAAAACGAGGTTTATCAGAATTAGATGAAGGCGAGAAATATATTTCTATTGGTCATCATGGTTGGATCGCTCCTGCTGAGCCCGGGGCTTCTCTCGCGCGCGAGACTGAAAGCTCAACCGGAGAAAACCGCGGTGAAATTTATCGAGGTGCCGTCCAGCGTGAGCAGAATCTCATGGGTACACGACAACGGACGTTCCGAAGCCCATCATCTGCCCGAAACCTGCGGTGGCGGGGGACTCTTCTTCGATTACAACAATGACGACTTGCTCGACATTTACCTGGTCAACAGCGGGCCATCTGATTTTTATACTCCGAAGACACCGATCAGGAATGCCCTCTATCAGAACAATGGGGACGGTACCTTCACTGACGTCACAGAGAAGGCCGGCGTGGCCTGTGGTCGAATGGGCCATTTCGGGATGGGCGCCGCTGCCGGTGACTACAACAGCGATGGCTGGCAGGATCTATATGTCACCAATTACGGAAGCAATGTTCTGTTTGTCAACAACGGGAATGGAACGTTTAGCGACATGACAGACAAAGCCGGCGTGGCAGCGCCGAATTGGTCAACCTGCGCGACCTGGTTCGATTACGATAACGACAGCAAGCTGGATCTGTTCGTTTCGAGTTTCGTCCAGTACAGCGCTTCCGGCACTATTTTCTGTGGCGATAATCGTATGGGTCGGCGCTATTACTGCGTCCCGCGAGTTTTCAAACCACGACCGAGTTACCTCTTTCATAATGACGGCGGCGGCAAGTTTACCGATGTCAGCCGTCAATCCGGTATTGCCGGGTCTCTGGGTAAAGCCTTCGGTGCGGTGGCGACCGACATCAACAACGACGGTCTGATGGATTTGTTCGTGGCGAATGATACCGTTGCCAATTTTCTTTTCCTCAATAAGGGCAATAGTAAGTTTGAAGAGATCGGCCTGGCGTCAGGTGTGGGCTACAGTGACTCCGGCAATCCGCGTTCGGGTATGGGGGTGGACGCGACCGATTTTGATGGTGACGGGTGGCAGGACCTTTTTGTGGCGAACATCGATCAGGAACTTTTCAGTCTTTACCATAACCAGAAAGATTTGACATTTGTCGACAAACCCGGTGAGATCGGGCCCGCTACACGGCTGCTGAGCGGTTGGGGTCTGAAGTTTTTCGACTTTGATAATGACGGCGACTCAGACCTGATTCTGGCCAATGGACACCCGGACGATATGGTAGAGGTTCAATCCACGAAAGTTAAGTACAAGGAGCCGCTCCTGCTCTTCGAGAACATTAACGGCAAATACAAAAATGTAAGTGCAAATTCGGGAGCGGTATTCCAGAAGGACTTTCCCGCTCGTGGATTATCATCAGGCGATTACGATAACGACGGAGACCTCGATATTCTGATCGTTAATAACGGCGAGGCCCCGCTTTTGCTTCGTAACGAGGGCGGAAATCGGAATAACTGGATCGGATTGCGCCTTGTCTCAACCAAAAGCAATCCGGCTGCTGTGGGCGCAATAATCACCTGGACTGCCGGCGGAATTACGCATAACCGGTTAAAGACGAGCGGCGGAAGCTTCCTCACATCCCATGATCCTCGTGAGATTCTGGGAATAGGAACCGCTACAAAAATTGACAACCTTGAAATTCGCTGGCCGAGCGGAAAAGCCGATAAGTTCACAAACCTATCGATAAATCGGTACATAAAGGTTGTCGAAGGTGAAGGTCAGCTGAAAGTCGGGAAATAATCGTTCCCTATACACCACCGAATGGATTGGTGGGCTCAACCGGTGCTAACTGATCGGCCTTCTCCGGAGCGAGGATCGTCAACCGCTCGACAGCCTGTTTCCCAATTTCTGTCGTCCGCCAATCTTTGTTATTAGCGACTGCGAAATAGAGGTCGATCGCCTCGTTTTTCTTACCCAGGGCTTCATAGACGTTCGCCATATGCAGATCGATCAGTACAGTTGGAACCAGAAATGGCCTGGCTTTTAGTTTATTGAATTCGGCAAGGGCGTCCTCGAACCTTCCGGTCGATTGATAACGTTGCGCAAGGGCAAGACGGGCGCGGGCGCCGATTTCGGTATCGTTTTGTGACAATTCCTTGAGCGTGACTTCGGCTTTTTCCGGTTCAAAATACAGCTGATGCGTTGCGGCGAAGAACCGAGCTATTTCACCGTTATATGAAGGAAAATCACGTGCCGCTTTTTCAAAAGCGGCGTAGGCCTTACGATGCTTCTCATCCTCCGTTGTGAAAGCTAAACCGGTCGCACCGGCCGGGATCGGGTTGCTGACCAGGGCATCCTGATATCTGAAGGCTTCCGCCATGGCTCCCGCCGCCTGTGCTGAACGGTATGACAAAAACCACCAGATGCCGCCGGCAAGCACCAGTGCGAGGGCAATCAGCCCGCCCCATTTCCTGATCGGGGCCGATTGCTCCTTCATAAAGGCAGTGGTCTTGAGATACTGATCCATCAATGGATCGTGTTTTAAACTCTGATGAGTAACTCGCTTTTTAGCCAAATCGCTATCTCCTTCAGAAGGATAATTTCAGGTGAGATCAATCAGGAAAAATAGCGGTCAATGACTACCCTTGTCAAGAGGGTGGAGGATTACGAAAAAAACGAAGAGGATTACGAAAAAAACGAAAATGACGAAATAAACGAAAAAATAATACAAAATTTTCGTTTATTTCGTCATTTTCGTTTTTTTCGTAATCCATTGCTCAGTGAATAGATTGATAAATACTGACAATTAAAAATGCGCCGAAGAGCACGATATTGAAAAATACCAAAACCACAGATACTGTAGCTTCATCCTTCTCGGACTGATCACGACTGATTCCTGCCATTTTATTCCCCCAAAGATCGATGATTTTTTTTGTTGTTGACAGTTGTGAGTATTAGCAATGGGCGTGCCTCGCTCTAATATTGACGACAAATCCAGCAATCTCAATAGTTTAGGTGGATGAGCAAAGGAGTGTGTAAGGGAAAGACTATGCGAAATCGGTGATCGAAGCGGCAAAACACACGATATCGGGCAGTTCAGTCAAGTGGCGCGCGGTAGCCGGGACGGGTTTGGCCGACATATCCCGGCCGCTTAACCTCAACCCGAAGAGTTCTGTATTTTCCGTCGTGTTTTTCATTGGCGGGGTAATATCCAAGCGAGTACTGAGTGCGGATTTCGCCCGCGATCTCCGAATAGACCGGGTCCAGTTTCCCGAGGTCCTTAACCTGGTATAGGCGACCACCGGTCTTATTTGTCATTTCTCGCAATTCTTTGTGGGCTGATTGATAAAGCTTCTGGTTGATCTGCATACGCTCCATGCGGCCCAATGAACAATGCTTCTGAAAATCCTCTTCCTTGCCTCCAACGACGTAATCTTTCAGATATTTTTGCAATTGCTTTTCTGAAAATTCGAAATGGGTAGTATCTGTGCAATCGCGCAACATTCTGGCTTCGGTATATGCCTCGGTGTCGAGTTCCAGAACATAGACGATCGTGCCGCTTTTCTCCAATTCCGGCAGGATTTGATCGAAGGTATTGAATCCATAGGAATCCACACCATCAGTCAGGGCGACGATCGCTTTTCTGCCATCGACTTCATTGAAGACATCATCGATGACTAAATTTAATGCATCGTAAAACGAGGTGCCGCCTCCCGATTTGAAACGGCTCAGGGCCAGATCTATCTGCGAGCGATTGGAAGTCAACTTCTGCATCAAATCGACTTCTCGATTGAATTGAACTACGGCGATTTGATCTTCGGAACGCAATTCCTCTAAAAACCGCCGCGCAGCCCGGCGAATATTCAGCAGATCATCGGTTGTGCTGCCTGAGGTGTCGATCAGGAGCGTTAGATTGAAAGGGACATCACTGGCCGAGAAGTTGGTAATCTTCTGGCGAATACCGTCCTCGTAGATGACGAAGTCTTCCGCTCGCAATCCCGCAGCGCCACGTTTGCCTGACTTGTCCTTGACCGTGACATCGATCGAGACCAGGTCGGTGTCCACCCGGATCGTCTCGAATGTCTCGTCCTTCTTCTCCTGCTTCTGCTGCTTATCCTGTTTCTCCTTTGGGTCCTGGGCATTTCCATAAAGGAAGAGGACCGCTACTAAGGTAATCAAAACAATAGCCTTGTGACGAAAAATCAGTCGCATGAGTGTCTTCCTTACTGCTTTACATGCATTATCTATGAGAAACCGTGAGTATATCCTATGATTGCTCTCGAACAAAGCTTGACACATTCCGCTCTGACTTGTAGTATCATCGCCTCCTCTAGGCACGTACAGTCAATGGTAGACGGCCACCCTTACAAGGTGGAGGCTGTGGGTTCGAGCCCCACCGTGCCTACTTGGTTTTGCGGAGTCGTAGTTCAGTTGGTTAGAACGCCGGCCTGTCACGTCGGAGGTCGCGGGTTCGAGTCCCGTCGGCTCCGCCATTTTGATATTATCTAGCTAAAATAAATGAACTTTGGCCGCTCGATTATGCGAGCGGCTTTTGTTTCTTAAATATATTTCGTATGTTGCCGATCGAGGAGGCGCTTAAGATCATTCTCGATCATACGCCTCGCCTGCCCCT
>Ga0081455_10008219_pt1 | contig 10881 bp, 6 predicted proteins | sample TabmetS3T2R1_FD_70207 | JGI IMG/M metagenome (GOLD analysis project Ga0081455, IMG submission 70207) | Tabebuia heterophylla rhizosphere microbial communities from the University of Puerto Rico - S3T2R1 | ecosystem: Host-associated > Plants > Roots > Rhizosphere ... | reverse complement strand
CGCAATCGTAGCACGCATGTCGCGGAGGCGGTTTATTCCAGTCGCGTACCGTTTCGCCATTGCGAATCTTTTTGTTTTCTTCCTCCTCATGCGTTGGATGCCAGCAGCGCAGGAACGCTCGATTCTTGCGCCCATATTTTTCATCTGGGTCAGCGTCTTCAATCTTTTCGCCACAACAATGTTTTGGTCGTTTATGGCTGACGTGTTTACACCGGAGCAAGGCAAACGGCTTTTTGGATTTATTGCCGTAGGTGGCTCGATTGGTGGAATCGCTGGTGGTTTTGTCACGAGTTCACTGGCGGGAAAGCTCAGCACCGGCCTGTTTCTGCTTATTACCGCGGTCATGTTGGAGATCGCCGCGCAGTGCGTGCGCCGATTTCCAGCCGATTTTCGGACGCATGACAAACAGAGTGAAGAACCGATTGGCGGGAAAATCTGGGAAGGCGCAACGCACATTGCCCGGTCTCCCTACCTGCTTGGCCTCGCCGCGTTTCTCATCATCTACACGATCACGAACACGTGGGCTTATTTTCAACAGTCTGACCTGACAGGACATCAACTGCACGACCGCGCTGCGCGCACAACGTTCCTGGCGAACATCGATATCGCGGTGAATACGATCACTGTACTGATTCAGGTTTTCCTGACCGGGCGCCTCATGAAATGGTTTGGGGTGGGGATCACGCTTGTCCTCATGCCGCTTTTAAGCGGTGTGGGATTTGCTGCAATCGGTTTCGCGCCGATTCTAACGGTGCTTGCGACGTTCCAGATTTTGCGGCGCGCCACAGGTTTCGCGTTGCTCCGACCGGCACGCGAAGTTCTCTTCACCGTCTTGCGGCGAGAAGATAAATACAAAGCGAAAAGTCTGATCGATACATTCGGTTATCGCCTTGGCGATATAACCGGCGCGTGGTCTTATCCGCTAATGCAGTGGATTGGATTGGGATTAGTGGGCGTTTCGTGGGTGGCAGTCCCGTTTGCTGGCGCCTGGTGCGTTCTTAGCATTTGGCTCGGCCGCAAACAACGCCAGCTTGCTGACGCCAAGCACGACCAGAACGTTGGGGTGCCCGCAGTGGCCTGAGGTTCCCGGGGCAACTACTTACCGGGGTGAAAACAGATTGCGTCAGTCCGTGTCCGGCGCGAATCATAAACAACAACGAACTAAAGGAGATAAAACAATGGCAACACGAACTGGATCGGCTGTTTGGGAAGGTACACTGAAGCAGGGCAAAGGAACCATGAAACTCGGAAGCGGCGCATTCGAAGGTCCCTACTCTTTTTCATCGCGTTTCGAAGAAGGGAAAGGAACAAACCCCGAAGAACTAATCGGTGCGGCCGAAGCGGGATGTTACACCATGGCGCTTTCGGCAAACCTGGAGAAAGCCGGGCATCCGGCCAAACGAGTCAGCACCACCGCGACAGTAAAGCTAGAGATGGTCGGTGGCGGACCAAAAATCACTACAATCGATTTAAAAACTGAGGCTGAGGTTCCTGGAATCGACGAAGCAAAATTCAAAGAACAAGCTGAGTTAACGAAGAAGACTTGCCCCGTATCCGTCGCTCTCGCCGGCACACAAATCAATCTCGACGCGAAGCTGCTGTAGCGGCTGGCGTTGACAGCGGCTCATTCGTTCTATCATCGTCACCTTGCCAGCTGATACAGATATTCGACAAAAGACATCACAGCGCCGTCAAATCCCTGTATTTTCGGATTTGTCGAGTCGATGATGTAATACTCGTCGGGCGCATGCGCTCCACTGCCGTGACCCAGCCCGAAATGACCAGCGGCAAGTTTCAGCGGTTCGCCGGTGAAAACGTATCCTGGATACGAGCCGGCGTTGCGTGGCCAGAGTAGCGGGTCGATTCCAAATTGTTTGTAAGTCGCAACCTGCGCTTTGATCAGGGAAGAATCAGCCGAGGTAGCAGTGGGATCGTAACCGCCGGTCATGTTCACTTCGATGTCGCTGAAACCATGCTTTGCGAGATGGGCCTTCAACGCTGCGAGAGCGTCGGCCGCTTTCATATCGGGCACGAGACGCATGTCGATCTTCGCGACGGCGCGATGCGGCAGGATTGTTTTGCCACCGGGTCCGGTATAACCACCCACCAAACCTTCAATGTTTACAGTCGGCTGCGATTCGAGCCGTTCATTCGCTTGCTCCCACGGCAAATCGTTGATCCAATGCTGCACGCCGAACAACTTCTTCGTCTGCGCTTCATTTCGCACTTTCGCGACTTTTTCGATCATTGCCTTCTCTTCAGTACTCACGGGCTGGGGTTTTGGATAGTCATCGATTTTGATTTCGTTCCCGTCTTCTGAGACAAGCGTGTTGAGTGCTTTCACCAAATGCCATGCCGGGCTGTCCACCATGGCCTTGAGCGAAGAATGAATGTCCTTGGTTGGACCACGTCCCCATTTTTCGCCACTCGACACGAGCTCGGCCTCAATGACGCCTTTCGATCCCAGGTTGACCGTCACAACGCCGTCCAGATCCTGCGTCGCGGACGGCATGAACACGCCGTCACATTTCTTTAGCGCAGCCAATACTTCGGGACGCCTAACGAGTTGTGGAATGTGCGGTGAGCCAATCTCCTCTTCACCTTCGGCTACCAACACCAGATTTACCGGCATCTTCTTTCCCGCGCCGCGAATCGCATGCAAAGCCGCGAGAAATGCAGCTTCCGGTCCTTTCTGGTTCACGGCGCCGCGACCGACGATCACCTTCCCGAGTGGCGTTTTGTCTACGATTCGCGCTTCGGTCGGCGGCGATGTCCATTCCGCCGGGTCGAATTGTTTCACGTCGTACATGAAGTAAAGCCCGATCGTTTTCGGTGCACCGGCGTCGAGCGTCGCGAACACGCCCGGTTTTCCATCTGTGTTGATTACCGTGGCCTGCTGAAATCCGGCATCGCGTGCGAGTTTCGCCATGTACTCCGCGCCTTCCGGATAGCCGCGGTTCTCCGCCGCAATGGACACTTGCCCTATCCAATCCTGTAACCGCTTCACCGCCTCATCATGGCGTTTGGTCACTTCGGATTTGATCGAGGCGAGATCAGTATCCGCTGCGTAACAATGGAAGTTAGCTGCCCACAGCAGTGTAAAAGTAAGAATTGCCGAAGAAAGAAATCGCGTCCTTTTCATAGGTCTTCATGCGACACGGCTGGTGTCGTTTCAACTAAAAAAATCGCCGGAGCTCGCAAATGACTGTGACATAATGATATGTTAGTCGCTCCAAAAATACGGGGCAGGCTTCTAACGACTGCCGGACAGGTAAAGCTATCGCCCGATTTTTTACAAGAGATATCGCTAATCCAACTATGACGGGTAATTCTCGTTACGACGAAGTTGTTTCGAGGGCCAGTTGGTTGCGGACGAGTTGAAAATACGCGCCTTCTTGCGCGACGAGTTCGTGGTGCGTTCCAACTTCGATAATGTGGCCGCGACCAAGCACGACGATTTGGTCGGCCTCGCGAACGGTGCTAAGCCGGTGAGCGATTACGACGACCGTGCGACCTACCGCGAATTCACGCAGCGCCCGGTAAACCGCCGTTTCTGTGCGCGCGTCGAGTGCGCTCGTGGCTTCATCGAGGAAAAGGAAGTCCGGCATCCGATAGATGGAGCGGGCGAGCAGAATACGTTGTTTTTGGCCGCCGGACAGGCCCTGGCCCTCAGCACCTACGGCTGTGTGCAGGCCGTTTGGCAGTGCATCAACGTAATCTTGCAGACAGGCAAGTTGGATGGCGGCCTTGAGGCGAAGCAGATCGATCGAATCAGAGCCGAGAGCAATGTTCCTCGCAATGGAACCCGAGAAAATATGACCATCCTGCATGACAACACCGCAGCGGGAACGCCAATCTTGCGCGTCGACGGCGCTGAGAGGCACGCCGCCGAGTGCTATTTCGCCGCTGCTAGGCCGATAGAGAGCGAGCAGTAATTTCAAAAGCGTGGTCTTGCCGCTGCCGCTGGCACCGACAATCGCGGTCACTTTGCCAACGGGAATCTGTAGATTGACTCCGCGCAAAACTTCAGGCTGGCCGCAGCCGGGATAACGAAACGCGAGATCGACTAACTGCAGCGTCGGCGAAGCTGGGATCGGCGCGTACAGCTGCATGGCTGAATGTTCTTGTTCATCGCGATGAGTGTAGATTTCCTGCATTCGTTCAAGGCTGAGCCGCGCATCCTGCGCAGAATAAAGAAAATCGATGAGTCGACTTAACGGTGTGTTCAGCTGGCCGACGATGTATTGCGTCGCGAGCATCATTCCGATCGTCATTTTGCCGTTGATCACTGCGGTGGCGGCCAGAAGTGTAATGAGGATGTCGCGTAAGTTAGAGATTAGCAGTATGCCGAGACGTTGTGACTGGCGAAGGGCCAAGCCTTTGGCATCGATCTGGTATGCGCGCACAGCGATGCGTTCCCAGGACCAGCGTCGGTCGCGCTGCAGCCCATAAGTCTTAATGTCGGGCATTGCCTGGAAAACTTCGAAGAGGACGTCCCGTTCCTTCGATTCGAGAGCGAACCGTTTGTAATCAAGCATGCGACGTCGTTTCAGGAAGAGGACCAGCCAGCCAATCGCTCCGGCCGATAGCAGCAAAAACGCGATCAGGATTTGCCAGCTGTAAAGCGCGAGCACGAAGGCGAAGACCACAAAGCTCAGAAGCGAGAAGACAATGTCCAGCGAGGAGCCCATGAGGAAATCCTTGACCCGCCGGTGATCGCCGATGCGTTGCATGATGTCACCAGTCGTGCGGTTATCGAAGAAAGGCAGCGGCAGGCGCAACAGCTTGCTCAGAAAATCGGCGATCATCGCCACGCTTACACGCGAGCCGATGTGTAGAAGCAGCCAGTTACGGATCATATCCGCGGCTGTCTGACTGAGTGTTAACATGAACTGCGCAGCGAGCAAGAGGTAGATGAAACTGAGATCAAGATTGCCGATGCCGCGGTCAACGATTGCCTGCGTAAAGAACGGCAAAATCAACTCGACCAAAAGGCCAACAGCCATGCCAAGCAGTACTTGGAAGAGAAGTCGCCGGTGCGGCCGAAGGTAGTTGACGAAGAATGTCAATCCACGTTGCGCCGGCGCGTCCTCTACCTCGCTCGGTAAGCTTCGCTCTTGAAAAACCGGCGTGATTTCGACCAAAAGATAAATGCCGGTATTGCTTTCCGTCAGTGCGGAATCCGGCCGAGAACAGGCGCGAAGAAATTCGTCGTGGGAGTAATCGATCAAGCCGGCCGCTGGATCGGCCACGCGCACTTTGTAAGGCGTGATCTCGTAGACCACGATAAAATGCTCACCTTCCCAAAGCGCGATGCACGGCAAAGGTGCGTCGTCTCTCAGGCGTTTAAATGAAAGCCGCACTGCTAGCGAGCGTAGCCCTACCCGCTCTGCCGCGTCCGAAATCCCGAGAAGATTAACACCGGCACGACCAACTTGGCAAAGATCGCGGATCGAAGCCTGAGAAAATTCCCGGCCGTAATAGGAGCAGATCATCCGCAACGCTGCGGCGCCGCAGTCCATGGCATCGAGTTGCGGATGAAATGGAAATTTTGCTCTCATGAATGCTAGTCTGATTCCCTTAACATCATAATAAGAGCGCCCGTGCTTTAAGATTGTGCTGACAAGGGGGCAGAGAGTAATGATGCCAGTTCATGAAGGCGTTAGAAAAACCGGAGAGCTCACTCGAGCTCTCCGTTTTTTACCAACGATGCAGATGCATCGCCTCTCCTAGCCGTGGCGAGTGCGCGTGCGCGTGCGACCGCGACGGTGGTTAGCAATCATTCTGTTGGCGCCGTTGCCACGCGTCCGCGTGCGAGTGCGAGTGCCGCCCCCGCCATGGCCGCGGCCACGACGACCACCTGTAACGGTTTCCGGCGCGTTGATCGCGTCGGCTGCGAACTGATCAAGGATTGATTTTCTCATATTTGTTTTCTCTCTTGTCTTTTGTTCTTGTTTCTTGTTTTTCTCGCGGCAAGTAAGTTTGCCGCGTAGGGCAACATGTTTGTTCAGCAACCTTTCGTCGAACTGGTAATGGTTCGCAGATTGTTACCTTTCGTACCGAGCTTTAGGTACGTCATAGGTTCGACACGAACTAGTTAACTAGATTTCGTCTAACCACTGGTATCCATAGGGAGTTATCTTTGGTTACTTTCGTTTAGCTACAGATAACCCTGAGAGAGCTAGAACCAAGCGCCAGTTGCCTTGGTTCCCGTTTAGCTACTGATCACCCAGGGGTGAGCTAGCGCAGCGTCAGCGGTAATTCGTTTTGATGGGCCAATTCTCAGGCAACACTCCAGAAAATCGATAGCACTATCCAGCATTCTTCCCCTAAGCTTGCAACCTCGCCGTAGTCGATCTCGTAGTGAGATGCAGCGAAATACTGGACGAAAGCGCGGCGTACCATCTTCTTCGAAGTACGAGGCTCGGAAGCGGCCGGCCTTTACCATCGCCAGCGGAAACGACCCGCAATGCGCAATCATGAGCAATAGATGCTCATAATTAAGCACCAGATCCAAAAGATCGGCCGCGCCTTTACTTTTTTTCCAACGACGCTCTTCGCGCCAACGCTCATTTCGCGCAAGTGGCCGCACCTCGACGCCTCGAACATTATGGCGGAAACATTTACGCGAAGTATCCAGTGACACGTCGTTCAGAGTCTTGGCCAACCACACCGTGCTAAAGCGGCCGCAGCCCAAGATGCGCTCCAATCGATATTTGTTAGCGATAATGGTTCCCCGCGGCAACTGTTCGGCTTCTTCGTCCGTGCGGTCCTGAAGGACAGATGCAGCTAGACGCAAATTCTTTCCGGCTGCTTGATTGAACTCCTTGTACTTTTTCGCCGCGGCAGCGCGCGGATCGAAGAGGGCGCGGGCCGTCAACATTTCGAACACCGTGCAACCGATACTCCACATGTCGAGCGATCGAGCCAGTGGCATTCCCAGCAACACTTCCGGTGGGGTGTATTGACGCGTGCCGTAAAGCGTACCGTGCCGGAGGCGCTCAACTGCATCACCTAGGTCTGCCAGACGCGCGTCGCCTGTGCGAGCCGAGTAAAGAATGTTATCCGGCTTTACGTCAGTGTGGGCGTATCCGGCGCGATGCAGCTGATCGAGTGCGATGAGGACCTGACGCGTGGCCCCACGAGCGCGCGCCGGCGAAATCGGGCCCCGATCGAGCGCGGCGGCAAGACTATTCCCATGTTTTTCAAAGGCCATGCAAACATGTCCGTCGTGCATGAAAGCCTCACGCAAGTTGATAATCTCGGGGCAACCTGCCGGTGCCTCTCGAAGACGCCGGTAAATACTAACCTCGCGCACAGCTTCGCCGAAATAGCGCTGGCGCTGGATCTTCAACGCAACCTGATCCATGCGGCAATTACCCGGGCGTGTTATTTACAAAGGCCCGCCGAATCTCATACAGGATTCGTCCGAGCAAGCTGATATCTTCTGTAACAATTCGACCTTGACCTACCATGTCTTGTTTGAAAGAGAGTTGCTTATGGAAGGTGGTGACTAACGGATAAGGTATGTCCACCAAGACCAGGTTTACGCCATCCCGTGCAACCTGTGAAATGGACTGCACCTTGCCTGACACAACGCCAAACTCCTTATATGGAAAGTCATCAAAGCGAATCCACACCGGTTGTCCTGGTTTAACCTTGCCGGAGCCACCTTGACTTACGGGCATCCTACCGAGTAGCCGGGTTGTTTCTGGGACAATGAGAAATACCTGCCGACCAGCACTGACAAATTGCTGATCGCTCCAGAAATCGTAGAAAGCAACCTTGCCGTCGCCTGGTGCACGCAGAACATAATCCGCCGACCAAAGCTCAATGACGCCGAGAAGTTTGTTCAGCCGCTCCCGCAAATCTTCACGAGAGGCGCGAAGGGCTTCGCTCCGCTCATGCTCGAGATCGCGCAGCTCCTTCTCCGATTTCGAAGCTTCCACTTCTGCTTCACTCAGGGTCCGTTGTCCGGCGGTCTCGGCTCGCATGCGTTCGAGTAAGGCCACCTGTTGCTCTTGTAACTCCGCCATGCTGATCGATTGCCTGTCGTACAGGGACTGAAGGCGTTCGACCTTTTCCTTCCCTAGCTCCAACTCCCTATGGAGCATCGTCCCCTGCTCTTTTAGTGATGCAATTTGAGTTTTCTTCGCTTCTACCTGCTTGCGCAATAACTCACCCGCCTGGTCCGCGTAATTATCAGCCAGCCTGTTTTGAAGCAAGTGATAGGCGTTAAGAAAATCGGCGTATTGACTTTGCAACTGTCCGAGATCCTGCCTCGGATCGAAAGACATATCGACTACCAGTTTCTCTTGCGCGATTTTGGATTGCAGCTCCCGCAGCTTGTCCGCTAGCGCAAAGACAGTCGTTGGCCGTGCCGCGCTCTGCATTACGGCCAGAATCTCACCGCGTTTGACTCGCTGACCCTCGCGTACTCTGAGGCTCTCCAAATGGCCTCCTTGCCGCGCCACCACTTCCATGACTGGCTGTGTTCCCATGACGTTCACACGGCCGATGATTGTATCGGGATATTTGATAATGAGAGAAAGCAACAACAACAGGCCTAGCGCGGCTGCTAAGACGGTCGTGCCCGAACGAAGCAGCCAATGCGGCGGCCGGGTCATGAAATCGCGAACGTCGCCACCCAGATCTATCTCTACACATCTCGGTGAGACTGATATCGTACGCTCCAACTGCCGAGGCAATTCCTGTAATTCGTTAGCCATTTTGACTCACACGTACCGACGCGCCCAGCGCTGTATCTGACGTAATCATCGACACCATCGGAAGCACAAATTGGGTAGGCCGTTCACCGCAAAAGGTTAGGTTTGTTCAGGAGAGCAAATTGAGCGGAAAATTGTTGGCGTCTAAAAAGTAAAGGTTGCGCAGTTGTAACTTTTCAAAGCGAGCAAAAGGAATTATGCGTCGCTCTCTAGAATCGTCGCGATTCCGCAGTTGCGTCGGTCGCGACCGTCGGTCTCTTTGAATCGTTAGACAGCTTGCGGCAGTCGCATACGCATTTCTGTCCAACTACCATCGGAGTGCAGCAGCTCAACATCTCCCCCATGCGCTCTCGCCAGCTCTCGCGCAAGGCTTAGGCCCAGCCCGTGCCCTGGCACGCGTTCATCCGCACGCACCCGGTAAAAGCGCTCGAAAAGCTGTCCAGTACGATCTTTGGGAATCCCGTTACCGGTGTTACCGACTATCATTTCCACGATGCTGTCGACTGTTCGCGCCTCCACCCGAATGCGACCGCGAGGGATGTTATATTTAGTCGCGTTTTCGACTAAATTCTGAGCGATCATCGCGACAAAAGTTCGATCAGCATTCAGCATCAGATGCTTCTGGATGTCCGCTTCCACCTTCAGATCAAGCGGCTCGGCTAGAATGTGCGCATCATCAAGGACGCCTTCGAGGACTTCGCCCAGGTCGAACCTTACCCTCGACAATTCGAGCCGACCCGCATCCGCGCGGGAGAGCAAAAGCAGATTGTCCACAACTGAGCTAACATGATGAATACGATGAAGCAGTCCTTCGGCGCACGCCTGGGTATCTTCGCTGCAGTTGACATCGGTGAGGATTCCTTCGACACCGGCTCGCAAAACAGCAATCGGTGTTTTCAAATGATGTGAAGCGTCAGCAGAAAAACGAACGGATTGTTCGAAACTGCGTTGCAATCGTTCGAACGTCGTATTCAACACTTCGATTAATCCTGCGATCTCGTCATTAGTCGGCGGGACAGGCAACCGCTGATCGAGCCGTTGAGCGGTGATCGTCTTGGCCGCCTGGCGGATTTCCTCGACTGGAGCGATCGCTTTGCTCGCGACCCAGGCCGAACCGAACAAGGTAATTAAGAGCACCGTGGGAATGGCCCCAAGCATCGCGAGGAAAATATCCCAGCCGATTTGATTGATTTCGGTGAGATCATCACCGGTGCGCAGAGTGAGGCCATTTTGGCTAAACTCGGCCACGCGGACGGTTTTCCCGTCGATGTTGTGGTTGTGAAATTCTTTGACGCCATCGCGTGGGAACGGCTTGCGCAATCGTGGAGAAAGATAGAGCAGAGCACCGCTCGAGTCAGTCACTTCGACCAGGTGCTTGCGCAGCGAGAGTGGGACCAAGATTTCGTTGAACACCATTCCACTGGTCGTCCGACCACCTTCGAAATGTTCGACGTCCCGAAAGAATTCGTCGGCATCGGTCGTTAGGCGCCGATCGAAAGCTGCGATCTCGGCGTGACGCATAACAAACCAGGTGGTCATCGCGCCACCAAGGGTAGCGGCCACTGCAAGCAACGCTGAATAAAGTGCGATCTTCCAGCGTAACGGCCAGTTTCTCATTCCGGCTCCCGAATCGTGTAGCCCAGGTGTCTTACGGTGTGGATGAGCGGCGGCGAGTCAATCTTCTTGCGCAGACGGCTGATGAAGGCTTCGACCAGTTTCACCCCGTAATCATGTTCCCGTTCCCAGACGCGCTCACACAATTCGGTGCGGCTAAAGATCCGGCCAGGTTCGCGCATCAGCACGCGCAACAACGTAAGTTCTCTCGACGAAAGATCGATCCTTCGCGCACCCCGGAACAATGCTCTGTCCGCCAGATTCAAAACCAAATCGCCAACTTGGAGTTGGATAGGCGCTTTCTCTGGAAAACGCCGTCCAAGCGCAATCACTCGCGCGACCAGCTCCTGCATGGCGAACGGTTTTGCAAGGTAATCGTCCGCACCCAATCCGAGGCCGGTTACCCGATCGCTCACCTCGCCACGCGCAGTTAAGATCAGGACACGAGTATCCATTTTCGCCTTGCGCAGGCGTCGCAAAACTTCGAAGCCATCCATTCCTGGCAACATCACATCGAGCACAATTAGATCGTAGTGCTTTG
>Ga0081455_10008218_pt1 | contig 10882 bp, 12 predicted proteins | sample TabmetS3T2R1_FD_70207 | JGI IMG/M metagenome (GOLD analysis project Ga0081455, IMG submission 70207) | Tabebuia heterophylla rhizosphere microbial communities from the University of Puerto Rico - S3T2R1 | ecosystem: Host-associated > Plants > Roots > Rhizosphere ... | reverse complement strand
TTTCGGCTGAAAGCGGACGGGCGGATTGTCGAACTGCTCGACGGCAAGGAATTTCCGCTCGTGCCGGAAATGGAAACGGGCCAGGCTACGCAGCCCGGCGTGCGCGACCTGCGCCGCCGCGCGCAACTGACCCAGATCGAATTCGCAAGCCGCCTCGGCGTGCCCGTCGAGACCATCCGCAACTGGGAGCAGGGCAAGCGCGCCCCGCGGGGACCGGCGCGCGCATTGCTTGCAGTGATCGCGCATTCGCCGGAAACGGTGTTCGCCGCACTTTCCACGGAACCGACGCCAGCCTAGCAAGCGACCTCTGCGCGCGACATAATGCGGCTCCAACCAGAGAGCCAGCGATGCTGTTCGTCGAAGCCAAGGCTGCAAAAATCCCCGCGATCGGGCTTGGCACCTGGGAGCTGCGCGGGCGCACCTGCGCGCGGCTGGTCGAGCAGGCGCTGCGGCTCGGCTACCGCCATATCGACACCGCGCAGGTCTACGAGAACGAGCGCGAGGTCGGCGAGGCGCTGCGCGCCTCCGGCGTTTCTCGCAACGAGGTGTTCGTCACCACAAAGGTGTGGACCAGCCATTTCGCTCCCCATGACCTCGAACGCTCCACCAAGGAGAGCCTGAACAGGCTGCGCCTCACCGAGGTCGACCTCCTGCTGCTGCACTGGCCGAATCCGCGCGTGCCACTGGCGGAGACGTTGGGTGGGCTCGCCCATGTGCACAAGCTCGGCATGACCAGGCATATCGGCGTGTCGAATTTCACGGTCGCGCTGATGGAGGAGGCGATCGAAAAATGCCCGGCGCCGCTGGTGTGCAATCAGGTCGAGTATCATCCCTATCTCGACCAGACCAAGGTCCGCGAGGCCTGCGCACGGCACGATCTGGTGCTGGTCGCCTATAGCCCCATCGCCAAGGGGCGGGTGCGCAAGGACGAGGTGCTGGCGCGGATCGGGCGCGCCCACGGCAAGAGCGCTGCCCAAGTTTGCCTGCGCTGGCTGGTGCAGCAGCAGGTCTCCGCGATTCCGCGGACCTCGCGGCTGGAACGCCTGTCGGAGAATATCGAGGTGTTCGACTTCGCGCTTTCCGAGGCCGAGATGGCCGAAATCTCGGCGCTGGGCAGCCGCGACGGCCGGCTGACCGACTTCGGTCTCTCGCCAAAATGGGATTGAGACTGCGCCGCGTCCGGCTATGCTGGAGCCGGGGACGGCGTGGCAACGCTGCAAAACAGGTTGGAACAGGATCAGGCCATACGCACGGGCGTCACGGCGTCGGCGATCGCGCATTTGTCGATTGTGGCGCTGCTGGTGCTGATGTCCGAGGTGCATCCGTTCGGCTCGTCCACCGAGCCGATCGCGGTCGATATCGTCACCCCGCAGGAAATCGAGCGGGAAAAGCCCAAGGAAAAGCTCGAGCCGGAAGAGACCACGCCGTTCAAACTGCCTGACCCTGCGGTCCCTGCGCAGCGGGCCTCCTCATCGCCCGAGGCCGCACCCGAACCCGCCCGGCAAGCCGCCGCCACTCCGCCGCAGACAGCCGCGTCGCAGCAGGCTTCGCGGCCTGAGCGGCGTGGCGCTTCAGTTGCCGCAGCTCCGCCAGCGCAGCTTGGTTCGGCATCGCCGGCCTACCGGCCGCCCGAGCCGGACCTTTCCGTGAAGTACAACGTCTTGCTGGGGCTTCCCATGGATACGCCACCAATGGTCAACCCCGGCAAGTCCGATGATGGGTTTGATGCTACGGCGTCCAGCGCCGCCGATATTTCGTCGAGCGTGATCGCGGAGTTCAGGAAGCATCTGAAGACGTGCTCGAAGCTGCCGCCGTCGGTGAAACCATCCGACCACATCATCGTGAAGCTGCGTGTGCTGCTTGCGCAGGATGGCAGGCTCGCTGCCGAGCCCGCGATCGGCGGCGGCAGCGCCAACATGAAGGCAATCGAGCTATTGCAGAACGCGATCGCCGCGGTCAAGCAATGCCAGCCCTACACAATGCTGCCGGTGGATCGCTACGGCGAATGGAAGGTGCTCGACCTCGATTTCACGCCGAAGGATTTTTGAGCGCGATCAGCAAAAGTGGACACCGGTTTTGCGTCCGATCGCGCTCCCTTTCTAATTGGCGCATGATCTTGCGCCAAACCGCGTACACTTTGGCGGATCAGGCACCCCTAGCGTGCATGGCTTTCCATGCGTTCGATGCGAACTGCCGCCGCCAGGTGACGATCACTACTGCTGCCGTCGTGACGAACAGCACCCAGGGGCTGATGAACCAGCCGAGATAGCCGAGCGCAAAAAAGAAGGCACGCTGGCCGCGGTTGAAGTGCGCGCCTGCCGATTCGAACAACTTTGTCGTGCGCATGACGTGGGCTTGCGCCTCCGCGCTGTCGCGCGTGCTTGCCGGCGGCATCGCGCCGAAAAGGATCGCGACATAGTTGAACAGCCGATACGACCAGGCGAATTTGAAGAACGCGTAGATGAAGATCAGGATCAGCCCGACGCATTTGATTTCCCACAGCGCGGGCGAGGGCGCGATGTCGATCGGCAGCGCGTGGAGCACGGCGAGCGCGTCGTTGGTTGCGCGCAGCAGCGCGAGCGCGCCGCCGATCGCGAGCAGGCTGGTGGAGGCAAAGAACGCGGTGCCGTTCTGCAGTGAAGCCATGATCTGCATGTCCACCATCCGCGCCTCGCGGTCGAGCATCTGGCGCACCCAGGCCTCGCGGAACTGATTCATATGGGCGGACAGGCTGTTCCTGCCATAGGCGGTACGCTCCAGTGTGATTGCATAAACCGTCCATTCGAGGGCGAAGAAGCCGACTGCGATGATGTCGACCAGATAGGCGCGCATGGGTGCATTCCCCGAGAGAGACGGTTCGCGAGGCCGACAGGTTGAACGCGTCTTGCCGCCTGTGGCAAGATGAGGGTGCGAAAAAGGAATCCCCACATGGCTGGACTGAAGCTCGTCATCGGCAACAAGAACTATTCGTCATGGTCGATGCGGCCGTGGCTGGCCTTGCGCGCCAACAACATCGCCTTCGAGGAGACCTTCATTCCGCTCTACACCGGCGACGCCGACAAGCAGCGCATCCTCGACGTCTCGCCGGCCGGCAAGGTGCCGATCCTGGTCGACGGCGACATCACGGTGTGGGACTCGCTCGCCATCATCGAATACCTCGCGGAGAAATTTCCGGAGAAGAAGCTCTGGCCCGATGACCGCGCGGCGCGGGCGCGGGCACGCGCGATTTCGGCCGAAATGCATTCGGGGTTTGCGGCGCTCCGCAACGAATGCGGCATGAACCTGCACCGGCCTGTCGGTCCGGTGCCGCTGTCGGAGGAGGCGCGCGGCAACATCGCCCGCGTCCAGGAAATCTGGACCGAATGCCTCGCGCGCCATGGCGGCCCGTTCCTGTTCGGCGCTTTCGGCGGCGCGGATGCAATGTACGGGCCCGTCGTGCATCGCTTCCGCACCTACGCCATCGAAGTGACGCCGGTCGTGCGGCGTTACATGGAGGCGATGCAGGCGCTGCCGGCGTTCCAGGAGTGGACCCGCGACGGCCTCGCTGAGACGATCATCATCGAGAAGTTCGAGGCGGTGTGAAGCTGACGGCTGACGTCGGTTCCCGGCGCGGCCAAATCGGCAACTTTTGGTTGATTGGTATCCTCAAAGTCGACCAGAGGCCGCTGGCAAGGGGTGAACCGAAACCCCGCGCTTAACGGGGGTTAGCGGCAAGCCTTCAGACAAGTGTTCAATCGAGCGGGTAGGATACTGAAAAACCTGCGAAATCCGCGTATTTGCCATGTCTGATGATACTGGCCAATTACGGGGTGGCTGTGCTAGGTTGCCGCAGGGTTCTCAAACCGGCCGTCGCTACGGGGACCGTGGGCGTCAGGCCGGAAAAGCGCGCGTATGGAGAGGGCGTTGAAGCACAAGTTCTCTGTTGGATCGACCGTCTATTTCACTGCAAGCAATGTGTCGCGTCCGGCCGCTACCGGCACTTACGAGGTTATCCGTCTGCTGCCGACCGAAGGTGACGATTGCCAGTATCGCATCAAGAGTTCGAGCGAAGCCTTCGAGCGGGTGGCCAAGGAAAGCCAGCTCGCCCTTACCTGAAGCGATTGCGTCCAGGCACGCGCCGGGTTTCGTACCGGACGTCGTCAAATGGCCGGGTTCGCAGTAACATGGTGCGCAAATCTATAGCGCCGCGAGTTCGCTCGTTGCGCTGAGAGCGATTCACGTTGCGCTTGAGGAACGTCGCGCATGAACTGGGCCTGGGCCTCATCGCTCGATCACATCTGGCGCTCGCCATCCTTTCCGATGTGGCTGACGCTGGCCGCGGCCGGATTTTTCGCTGTCGTGATGCTCATCACGCTCGTGCGTGCGGAAAGATCCGTCGCCAATGGCGCACTCACCGTGATCACGCTGCTGGCGGTTGCTGTGGCGGTGGCGGCGACCATTCGCGGTTTTGGCCTGCCGGGCTCGCCGGCAAATTCAAGTGTGCAGCCGCCGGCGATGGCGGCGACGCCAGCCCTGTCCTGTATCGATGATCTCGCCGGCGAGACGGTGCTCACGGCCTGCGAGAAGACACTGTTCGGATCGGCTGACTCGACGGCGGCCGCGGTTTCCTATGCCGCCTCGCAGATCACGCGCCTGACTGCGCTTGGCGACGTCGCAACCGCCAACCGCAACCTCACGCCGGAAGTCGAGGCCCTGCGCCGCGCCATCGAGCGCGACCGCTACGGGCTGATGGCCTATGTGCTGGTCGCGCGCGACCACTGCACGCCGCAGGCCTGCCCGGCCTTCCGTTCGCTCGCCAACAGCCGGCAGCTCATGACCAACATGAACGACCGCGTCTATGAAGGGCTTGTGCTGCGCTATTCGGGATCCTGGGGCGCGCCGCCGGTGATGCCGGCCATCGCAGCCGCGTCATCAGGAGCGCTGGCGGCACTGCCGCCAACCGCGGGTGTAGCCGTGCCGACCGGCAAGCCGACGACGATGATCGATTTCCCCTCGGCCTCGTCGACCCCGGCGGTCAGTATCATGACGCCGGAACCGGGCGCGCCGGGATCGGCCGCACCGCCGCCGCGCGCAGGCACACCGGCCGCAGGAACACCGGCGCCGCGTCAGGCGGCCGCGCCACCGCCAGCAAATGCCGCGCCGCCGGCTGCGCCGAAGAAACCGCCCGCGCCGAAATCGGCCCGCGCGCCGACGCCGATCACGCCGCCGAGTTCTCCACCGCCGGCACAGGGCACTGCGGCCGACAACGATTGATGCCGCCGCCATTGCCCGCTAACTAGCGGGCATGCCGCTTCATCTCATCAAGCTTGCCGTCGGTTGCGATTCAGTCCGGGAACTCAAGCAATGGGTTGCCGAACGGATGGCGACCGCGAAGAAAAAGGGCCTGCCGCAGCGGCACGTCCACATCACGCGGATGACGCCAAAGCGCGATGAGGAGATCCTCGCCGGAGGCTCGCTGTACTGGGTGATCCGCGGCGAGATCGCCGCGCGCGAAAAAATCATCGCCATCGAGCCGTTCCGCGACAAGGACGGCATCGGCCGCTGCCGCATCGTCATGCAGCCCAAGGTGATCGCGGTGTCGCCGCGGCCGATGCGGCCGTTCCAGGGCTGGCGCTATCTGAAGCCCGACTCCGCGCCGCCGGATCTCGGCAAGACCACTGCGAAAGGCGTCGCGTCCATGCCCGAGCCGATGCGCCGCGAATTGCGCGATCTCGGATTGCTCTAGCGCTATTGCGTGACGATGTGCAGCCGCGTCCATTCGGCCGGCGGCATCTCGACGCCGCGGCGGGATTCTCCCTGGCGGTCGACGATGTCGAGCAACTCGGTTTCGACACCCATATCGCGGAGGTATTTGCGGAACTGCTCGCCGTAGCGCTCGGGCAGGGTGTCGCGCGCTTCCTGCGAGACGTTTGGCGCCATCCGGTTGCGCAGGACCATGCCGGTCAGCACCACCCGGGTTCCGGCGGGCAGGCTGCGATGCACGCCACCCGCCAGCATCAGCACGCAAGTGAGGTCGCAAGGCGCATCCGGTGACTTTATCCTGGCCTCGAGCGGCCCGCCCGGACGCTTGAGCGCAAAGCATTCCGTTTCGGACTTGCCCTTGCAGGCATCGACTTCGGTCGTTCCTGCCGTGGTGTCGATGCCGTGCTCGCGCAGGATCCGGCCAAGCGTGGTCGCAACGTTGAGGTTGGATGCGCCCCAGACATGAATCACGACGGGAAGCCTGCGCCCGGCATGGCGGTCGAGGATATTGAACAGCCGCTTGTGGGTGTCCCACTGCACGGTGCCTTCGGCGGCGATCCAGTCCGAGCAGCCGGGTCCGCACGCATCTGCTGCGCCATGGGCGAGGTAGAAGATCATGGCATCGGGCGGCGAGCCGATGCCGCCGACCAGCGGTCGCGCCTCCTGCGCCGAAGCGGCGGAGGTCGCCACGAGCATCAGTCCGCCGAACAGGATGTTGCGAAACATGCCGACCGCTCTGTGTCCGGCTAAACCGCAATGTTGTCGATCAGCCGCGTGGTGCCGAGTCTCGCCGCCACCAGCATCCGGATCGGGCCTTCCCGGAGCGAGGCGATCGGCGCCAGCGTCTCGGCATGGCGTGCCTCGAGATAATCCAGCGCAAAGCCGGCGCTCCGGATCGTCTCAGCGCCGGCGGCGACCGCGGCCGCGACGTCTTCGCCGGCCCGGATCCGTGCCGCGCTCTCCTTCATCGCCTTGTGAAGCGTGGGGGCGATCCGGCGCTCTTCGGCCGAGAGGTAGACATTGCGTGAGGACATCGCCAGGCCATCGCGTTCGCGCACGGTTTTTGAGCCGATCACCTTGACGCCGAGGTCGAGGTCGCGCGCCATCTGGGTCACCACGCGCAGCTGCTGGAAATCCTTTTCGCCGAAGATCGCCACATCGGGCCGGACCTGGGTGAACAGCTTGCCGACCACGGTGGCAACGCCGCCGAAGAAGTGCGGACGGAAACGATCCTCCAGCCCGACGGTCGCCGGGCCTTCCGGAGCAATCCGAGTCGAAAAATTTTCCGGGTACATGGTTTTGACATCGGGATGCCAGATTAGCTCAACACGCTCGTCGGCAAGCTTGGCGACGTCAGCCTTCCAGGTGCGCGGATAAGAGCCAAAGTCTTCAGTGGGAGCGAACTGGGTGGGGTTGACGAAAATGGAAACCACGACTTTTCCCGCCCGCTTTTTCGCCAGCCGGACCAGCGACACATGCCCGTCATGGAGCGCACCCATGGTCGGCACCAGCGCCACGCTGGCCTTGCGGGCGCGCAGGCCCTCGAGCGCGCGACGCAAGGCGGGGACGGTGCGGGCGACCATGGGATTTCGCGACATCGGAACTCAAGGCGGTTGGCGGCGGCGAGGCGTTGTGCCTTGCCGGCAGCTGGCGGGCAAGCGGACCATATCAAGGCCGGTCGGACAGCGCCAAGCAACGGCCAAGCGAGGCGAGGATATGTCCTCGATGAAAAATGAACCAGCGCGTGACCTGAGGCACACATGATTCAGCATATTGCGCGTAGGTTGAGTAATTCGAGCGGCTCACCGCGCATTTCGCTTGACCGCGGTAAGGCCTAACTCGAAGATGTCGCAGGGGTCGAGTCATGCTCGTGCAAGCTAGTCAGGGGCAGTCCGGTTCGGCACACGTCGTGGTGCTGGGCAACGAAAAGGGCGGTTCGGGAAAATCCACCACCGCCCTGCATATCGCTGTCGCCCTGTTGAAGGCCGGCCAGCGGGTCGCCACCATCGACCTCGACTGCCGCCAGCAGAGTTTTACCCGCTACATCAACAACCGCCAGGCCTGGGCCCGCCGCACCGGTCTCGAACTCGAGCTGCCAGTGCATCGCTGCATCAAGGCCGGCCTGACGATGCACGTCGCCGACAACGAGAACTCCGAGCTGCAGCAATTCACGGATGCGGTCAGCGCCGTCGAACATTCCTTTGATTTCATTGTGATCGATACGCCCGGCACGGACAGCTATCTGATGCGGCTGGCGCATTCGATGGCGGACACCCTGGTGACGCCGATCAATGACAGCTTTCTCGATTTCGACGTGCTCGGCACCGTCGACCCGCAAACCTACGCGGTGACCGGCGAAAGCCACTATGCCGAGATGGTTCGCGACACCCGCCGCAAGCGCCGCCAGCTCGATGGCGCGAGTTCCGACTGGATCGTGGTGCGCAACCGCCTGTCGATGATCGGCTCGCGCAACAAGCAGCTGGTCGCCGACGGCCTCAATGAATTGTCGTTCCGCCTCGGCTTCCGCGCGGTGGACGGCTTTGCCGAGCGTGTGGTCTATCGCGAGTTCTTCCCGCGCGGGCTCACCGCGCTCGACGATATCGACGAGGCGACGCTTGGAACCCGGCCCAATCTCGGCCATGTCACCGCCCGCGAGGAGGTGACCAGTCTCTTGCGCCAGCTGAAACTGCCGCTCGACGAGCGTGGCCGCCGGCGGGCGTCAAATCGGGCCGAGTGGTTCAATCAGGTGGACAAGCCGCTGGAAGTCCACGACATCATCGGCGCCTGAGCTTTCAGGCAATCAAACCCGGTTTCAACACCGTCATTCTGAACGGACCGCCATTGGCGGCGGCATGCGCCACCGCCTCGTTGGCGCGCGCCAGCGGGAATTCCGTGACCGAGAACTGGCCGAGATCGAGCAGGCCGGAGCGGACCAGGCCGATCATGCGGGGGATGACCTCGCGCGGATACATCCAGACGCCGTGGATAGTGATGCAGTTGCGCATGATCCAGGGGTAGGGCAGCTCCAGCCCGGCGCCGCCGAGCATGCCGACGCCGCCCATCAGCACCACCCGGCCGTTGCGCCGCACCGTCATCAACGCTGCCCGCACGACCGCGGTCGTGACAGAGGGCGGCATGATGTCCAGGACGCAGTCGATCGGGCCGGGCGCGGCGGCCAGCATCCGCTGCCGGTCGTCGGCTTCGTTCCCTGTCAGTTTGACGGGAAGGACGCGCTTGCCGAAGCGGCGAACGAGGTCGGCCAGCATGGCGTCATTGCGCCCGGGCGCGACGACCCAGGGGGCTCCCATGGCGAGCGCCACCGCTACCGCGGCGCTGCCGAAATTGCCGGTGGCGCCGCTGACCAGCACACTCTCGCCGGGTTGCAGCTTGGCGGCCACCCATCCGCCATAGGGCACGAGGCAGGTCCCCATGGCGCACCATAAGGCCGCTTCGTCTGGCGCAATCGGACCCAGCGCGATCGCGTTCTCGGTGGGTACGCGCATCCGCTCGGCCCAGGCGCCGTCGCGAAAGTAATTTTGCAGCTTCAGTCCGCCGTCGCCGTCCGCAGTCAGGCCCTGCAGGGCGATGTCGGGCGCGAGAAGATTGTCGCGCGAGCGGACGGTGGGATCGCAATAGACCCAGTCGCCGGGCTCAAGATGCGTCGCGTCGGGACCGACCGCATGGATGCGGCCGATCGCACCGGGGCCGGGCACCACGGGCAGGTCGAGCTGATATCGCCGCTCGCCGCTGAACACTTCGTTCGAATAGGGCAGGACGCGCGAGGCGGCGACATCGACGATGACCTCGCCGGTGCCGAGTGTGGGCTCGGCGACGTCTTCGATTTGAAGCTTCGATCCAAAGGCTTTCAGCACGGCAGCTTGCATTGGCTTTCTCGCTGGCTGGGATGAAGCGCCATTATCGCCGGTCCGCTTGCCGATAGTCAGACCTGGTATTATCCTAGGATCAATGTGACCCTCCAACGCGGAGCTGACCTATGCCGGCAGGCGCTGCACGACAAAGCGAACTGGGCGATTTCCTGCGCTCGCGCCGGGAAAAACTGAGCCCTAGGCTCGTGGGTCTGCCGCCGGGCCGCCGGCGGCGCACGCCGGGCCTGCGGCGCGAGGAAGTCGCCGAGCTCGCTGGCATCGGCGTCGACTGGTACATCCGGCTCGAGCAGGGCCGCAGCGTCAGCCCGTCGGCCACGACTGTCGATGCGCTGGCGCGCGCGCTGAGACTCGGCAAGGCCGAGCACGCCCATTTGCGGGCGCTGACGCAAGGCGGCGATCGCCGCCCGTTCGTGCCGGAAGTGGTGCCGGATGCCGTCCGGCGCACGGTCGAAAACCTCAATCTGCCGGCCTATGTGACCGGCCGCCGCTGGGACGTGCTCGCCTGGAACACGGCCGCCGATGACATTCTGGGCTTCAGCCGGCTGGCGGAAGCCGATCGCAATACGCTGATTTCGGTTCTCACCAATCCGGCGACGAAGCGGCTGTTCGGTTCAGGCTGGGCCGACGAGGCGAGGCGCATGGTGGCCCAATTCCGCGCCACCCACGATCTCTGGGCCGGCGATCCCGCCTTTCGCGGCCTGCTGGCGCGCCTGCGCGAGGGCTGTCGGGAATTCGAAGACTGGTGGAGCGCGCACGACATCAGCGGCAGCGTCGCGGGGCGGAAGTCGCTCAATCATCCGAAGAAGGGCCGGTTGCGCTTTGAATATGCGAGCTTTCAGGCCAATGACGACCCGGCCCTGAAGCTCGTGATTTATGGGCCCGTGTGATCGCCAATGGTAACAAGGCACCTCACGGCTTGGGGAACTCGAAGGGCGAACACCCGTTTTCTTACGGAGGCGACCGAACCGAATTTTGACTGGTTCCGTCCTATGTATGGGAGCTAAGAAGCCGGGCTCGCGGGCGGTGCACAAAGGAAGAGTGCGGCGCACAAAAGCCGGGCGTTCAATTCACAAGATTTAGACTTCCCGTCACGTCGTCGTGACATATATCATAGGCAAGGGACCGCAGAGTCCCGGACATGGAACAAGCCCAACAGGGGTTGCGCCGAGGAAGAGATGAAACGTGGAATTGCCGTTCTGCTTTCGTTGACCGCGCTTCTGGTCGTCGCTTACTTCACCATAAGCAAGTGGGCG
>Ga0081455_10008217_pt1 | contig 10883 bp, 7 predicted proteins | sample TabmetS3T2R1_FD_70207 | JGI IMG/M metagenome (GOLD analysis project Ga0081455, IMG submission 70207) | Tabebuia heterophylla rhizosphere microbial communities from the University of Puerto Rico - S3T2R1 | ecosystem: Host-associated > Plants > Roots > Rhizosphere ... | reverse complement strand
GAAGCCGAACGCCAGTCCGGGCAGGGCCGGGAGGCCCGCCACGCCCCACTCGACGGCGAGCAGCATCGTCGCGCCGAGTGAGAGGGTCAGGCCGACCCACGTCCAGCCGACACGGAGCTTCCACCGGGCGGCGGCGGCGAGGAAGAGCGCGAAGAACAGGAGGTCGGGGAGCCCGAGGTTCGCCGAGGACAGACCGCCGGGCGACGGAAACGCGAACGAGAACACGTCGAAGACCTTCGGCTGCTCCTCGACGATATGTCTGGTCGGGCCCCGCCACACCGAGAACGAGTCGACCAACGGGATGATCAGCGCGACGAGCGCGACCCAGAGGACGCTCTCGAAGTAGCTCAGGAACCAGAACCCGAGCGCCGTCATCAGGCCGAGCTTCGCGAAGTTCGCGAGCGCCTCCAGCCCGGTGAGCTCGAAGACCACGGCCAGAGTGAGGAAGACCAGGGCTGCGGGGAGGAGCAGCTTGCCGAGGCGCGCAAACGGGAGCACGAGCCACACGAGCGCGAAGACCGCCGGGATCAGGACGAGCGCGAGGAACGCCAGCTCCCAGTGGGTCGAGAGGTCCGAGAGCTCGTCGACGAACGCGTAGTACGCGCCCAGCGCGACCCCGAGCAGCGCGAACGCGCGGGGTCGAGTGCGGCGGCCTAGTACGGCGGGAGCTCGGCCCACCACGGGCCGAGTGCCTTCAGCGCCTGCCAGAAGCGGGTCTTGGCCGCCTGCTCGTCGAGGGAGGCGTCGATGTCGGGGACGTGGAGCGCGTCGACCGTCGGCGTCCAGCGCTGAATCTCGCCGAGCGTGCCCTCGAGACGTGCCGCCAGCGGGAACTCGAGGCCGTTGAGGAACGCAAGTGCGTCCTCGCCCATGACGACGACGAGCGTCGGCTGCACGATGTGCAGCTCACGCGTGAGCCAACCGGCCGCCTGCTCCTCGTCGCCGCCGTCGAACTTGAAGCAGTTCGTCCCGTAGATCGCCATCGGATCGACGTGGAGCCGCTGGAGCGACTTGAGGATCGCCTGCCCGGACCGACCGTAGAACGCGACGCCCTCCTGAATCTCCGAGTGCTGCGGCCGGAACTTGAGCAGCAGGATGTCGGCCAGCGGATGACCGGACCCGAGCGCCGGCACGCGGGTCTCGTCGGACCGCGTGATCTCGTCGCCGAGGTCGTTGATCTCGGTGATCGCCTTCTGGAGGTAGCGCTCGTTGATTTCGTCCGTCACGGGGCTCAAAGGCGGCATGCCTGGTCTTCTCCCCTAGCGGACTCTTTCCTTGACCTGCGCCGTCCACTTGAGCGCCTGGAGGTAGGCGAGCGAGCGTGGGCGCCTCAGCACCTCGGCCGTCCGGAGGCTGACGAGGAACTCTTCGGGGTCCCGGAACGCTCGCATCCGCAGGCCGCCGGTTCCGAGCCCCTGGAGGACGTGGGCATCCGAGCCGGCGCCCATCGTCAGGTTGTACTTCCGCGCGAAGCGAAGCGCCTCGTCGTTGTACTGCTCGAAGAGGAGCCGGGCGTTGTAGACCTCGAAGACGTCGATGTCGGCCAGGTGGCGGTGCAGCGTCGCGGCATCGGGAATCGCGTGCATCCGGTCGAAGGGATGGGGGAGGTAGACGAGGCCGCCCTGTTCCCGGATCGCCATGATCGTGTCCTCGAACGAGAGGCCGCGCGGGATCTCCTCCTCGAGGAAGAGCCCGATCACCTCACCCTGGCCTGCCGTCTTGATCTCCTCGCCGGGAATGACCGTCAGGTTGCGGTCGCGCGCGAGCTCGACGCACTCGAGCGCTCCGCCGAAGACGTTGTGGTCGGTGATCGCCACCGCTCCGATCCCCTCCTGCTCTGCATGGTCGAGCAGCTCCGCCGGCTCGACCAGGCAGTCGACCGACCAGGATGTGTGCATGTGGAGATCGGCGACGATCCAAGGACGGTCCGCAAGCGGGTCGGTGGTCGTCGGCCTGGCGCGACGACGGCTCGACAGGCGGCTGTAGAGCTCGTCGAGGCCGCGTCCGAGCTCGGCGAAGCTCTGCTCGCCCGCAGCCGCTCGGGCCTGGGCCTGCGCCTCCTGCCGGAGGTCGTCGTTCTCGGCCAGCCTGGCAAGAGCCGCTGCAGCGAGGGCCGGCTGCTCGCGCACCCCGTGCGGCGAGGCAATCGCCGCCCCCGCCGCCTGTGCTTCCAGGTGAACCCTGGGTAGGCCGTTGATGCCGGGGACGAAGATCGCAGCCTCGTTCAAGAGCGGCGCGCGGGCCTCCCCGGAGACTGCGGTGCGAACACGAGCCCGGCCGCGCAGCGACGACGAGATCGAAGGCCGGCCGGAGAGCGGCTTCGTCCGGAGGAGAACGAGCTCCCAGTCCGGCAGCTCCTTGAAGACTGACGTGACCGCCCGCGTCAGCGGCCGTTCGCCGGTGCGCCACTCGCAGACGACGAGCTTGCGCTTGCGCGCGGGCGTGAACAGCTCGGTGTCCACGCCCAGCGGGATCGAGCTGTACTCGCCGGGGAACCGAGCGGCTGCCGCCTCGGCGACCTCGACGGACGTCGCGAGCAGCGCGTCGATCCGCGCGAGCAGGCGCTTCCGCTGCGCCTTTCCCGGCGGGTAGCCGAGGCGGTCCGGCGAGAAGAAGGTCGCGACGGCGAGTGACCGGCTGTCCCGCAGGGCCAAATAGGAGAGGCTCGGCAGCCCCGGCTCGAACCCGTGGACGACGTCGAAGTCGCCGCGAGCGAGCGCCAGCGCCAGGTTGGCGCGAACACCGACCGGGAGGCCGATCTTGCTCCTCCGAGAGATCGGGACGGCCGGGCCGAGAGCGATCACGTCCTGTCCCAGGCCGTCCTGGAGGGCCCGCCGTCCGGCCAATAGGTCGGCGGCGCGGTTCGACGGCGCGAGGATGCTGACCTCGTGGCCGAGCCCGCGCAACGCGTCGGCGGCCCCGGCCACGTGCTCGTTGACGTCGTGCGGCTGCGACCAGGAGAACGGCGTCACGAGACAAATCCGGAGCCCCACGAGCCGAGTCTAGTTGCCTGGTCGCTCGCGAAAGTTCTCCCTCCGGCGACCGTAGGGACTTGACAGGGCGACCTCAACTGGAGGTAATAGACGATTGCATATATCGTCCTGTTGATTCGGGTCGAGTCCACGAGAAGGGGGAGACATGGTCACGAGACCCCACCGCGGGCGCCTTGGCGTCGGGCGCCTGCTGCTGCCGGTGGCGCTGCTCGCTCTCGCGGCGGGCATTCCGTCCGCGAGCCTCGCCGTCGCCGACGTTCGCGAGAATCAAGACGAACTAACCGATTTCGACGCCCGGCGAGGCGCTGTCGCGCCGACGCGCGGACAGCGCGCGTTCGTTCGCAAGCTTCGCGCGTCGGCAAGCTGGAACCGCTTCGGGACCCCTGCGTCCCTGATCCGGTACAGCCGGCCCCTCGCCACCGGCGTGAAGGGGCGGACCGCGATCCAGGCGGCGCGCAACTGGCTGGCCGCTAACAGCGGCCTCTTCCGCCTCCGCTCGACCGCCGGGCTCGAGGTCCAGCTGGCCAGCTCGCTCGGGCCGCGCGCGAGCGTGGTGACCTTCCGTCAGCGCATCGGCGGGCTACCCACCGCAGAGGGCGGACTGGTGAACGTCGTGGTGCGGCACATCGACCGCGGCTGGGCGATCATCTACGTCTCCTCAACGCTGACGCCGGACACGACACTGCGTAGCCAGCGCCGTCTCACGGCGTCCGAGGCGGTGGTCAGGGCCGCGAGGGACGCGGGCCTGAACGTGTCCGTCACCGACGTCGCCCGCCGGGGAAGCTCGCGCGGCTGGTCGCTGATGGCGGCCGACAGGCTCGAAGGGCCGCAACGGGCGAGGCTGATCGCCTTCCCGACGCCGAACGCTGGCCCCGTCGCGGCGTACGAGACGATCGTCACCCACCTGCGCGACGGCGCGCCGCTCGCGGTCACGTCCGTAGTCGACGCACGTACCGGCAAGGTGCTGATGCGCGCCAACCTCGTCGACCACGCTGCGGACAACGCGACGTGGGACGTATTCCCCAGGAATCCGCGCATCGGCCTCAACCACTACCCGTGGAACTACCCGAGCACCGACACACGCCGCGTCTGGTGCTGGACGCCGACGCCCAACTGCAATGAGGCTCGCATGTCGGGCTCGTCGCACCCGACGGTCCCATGGGACACGGTGCCTGCGGGCTCGGCCTCGCTTCCCGCCGGAACCACGTTCACGACGGTCGGGAACAACGCCTTCTCGACGGAGTCGTGGTACTCGGTCGTGATCGCCAACCCACCGCTGGGACCGGTCCTCCCAGGCCCGACCCAGTGGAGCCCGGTCAGCCCGACGCGTGACTACCTCTACCCCTGGCGCAACCAGTGGTTCGAGGGGCTCTGCGACCCGGCGCTCTTGCCTGCCGCTGGGCCGGCGGCGAGCGGCGGCGAGGTGAACGACGTCAACGCGGCGACCGTGAACCTCTTCGGGATGCACAACCGAATGCACGACTGGGCGTACCACCTCGGCTTCACCGAGGCACGCTGGAACGCCCAGTTCGCCAACGTCAACCCGGGGACGGCGCAGGAGGACGGCGTGTTGGGAAGTGTCCAGTCCGGGGCGATCTCGGGCGGCAGCGCGCCGCCGCTGCCCTACACCGGGCGGGACAACGCCAACATGATCTCGTTCCCCGACGGCACGACGCCCGTCACGAACATGTACCTCTGGCAGCCGCTCGCCGGGACGTTCTACGCGCCGTGCGTCGACGGCGACTACGACATGCCGGTCGTCGGCCACGAGTACGCCCACCTGATCGAGAACCGCATGATCGGCAAGGGCAACATCCGCGCCGGCCACCACGCGGGCGCGATGGGCGAGTCGAACGGCGACCTGAACGCAATGGAGTACCTCACGGAGAACGGCTATCGCGCCGTCAGCGGTGAGAACACGTACTCGGTCGGCGCGTATGCCACCTCGAACAAGTACCGCGGAATCCGGAACTACGGGATGAACTTCCCGTCGGCTGGAGGCATTCCGCAGCCCGGACGGCAGGTGCTCTTCAACGCCCTCAACTTCAGCGACATCGGCTACGACCTGCCCGGCCCGCAGGTGCACGCAGACGGCGAGATCTGGAGTGCGACCAACTTCGACATCCGCCGCCTGCTGCTCGAGAAGTACGGGTCGCGAGGGCGCTCGCACCAGAAGGCGTGCGCGGACGGCCTCCGCCCGGCCGTCGAGTGTCCCGGCAATCGGCGTTGGATCCAGATCGTCTACGACGCCTACCTGCTGATGACCCCGACCCCGACGATGCTGTCGGCGCGGGACGCCTATCTCGCGGCCGACATGGCCCGCTTCGGCGGTGCGAACCAGCGGGAGCTGTGGCGCGGCTTCGCCCGTCGCGGCTTCGGCCAGTCGGCGCTCACCACGGGCCCGCAGGACTTCCAGCCCAAGCCGGCGTTCGACTCACCGCTCGAGGACGAGGCGACGGTGACCTTCCGGGCGCTCGCGCGTGAAGAGGGCAACGCGCCGGTGGCCGCGAGCTTCTACGTCGGCCACTACGAGGGCCGGGCGACTCCGATCGCGGACACGGACCCTGCAACCGTGCCGGCGCCGTCGACGCTGCCCGACCCGAGCACGCTCGACGACGTCGCGCCGTTCACCGCGCGCACGTACGAGCTCATCGCGAAGGCTCCCGGCTACGGCAACGTGCGCTTCCGGGCGCAGCTCAAGGCCGGGGAGGACCGGACGATCACCGTCCGGATGCCGACGAACTGGGCATCGCGATTCAAGGGTGCGGTCGCGTCGGGAGACGGGACTCGCCTGAACGACCTGATCGACGACACCGAGGCGACGAACTGGGAAGCCGTCGGCGCGCCGGTGCAGGGCCGCCAGGTCACGGTCGACCTCGGCGGCGGCTCACACCAGCTCGAGCGCGGCGCGGTCAGCGCCTACCTCGGGTTCGGGCCCGAGTCGACGAACCCGGCGATCTTCACCGCGCAGAACCGGTTCACGGCCCTCCGTCAGTTCGAGCTGAGGACCTGCTCGGCCGGGGCCAGCGCCGCCAACCCGAACTGCGACGGCACGAACGCGGCCGGCTGGCGGGAGCTCTACCAGAGCTCGGACGACTTCTTCCCGGGCGACAACCCAAGGCCGGTCGCGCCGCAGCTCCTGCTGCGCGGCTTCAAGCTCCACGGTGGGTCGTCGACCCGCCGTGCGACGCACCTCCAGCTCGTCGTGCTCGGCAACCAGTGCACCGCAAACGAGCACTACCAGGGTGAGCAGGACAACGATCCGGCCAACGTGACGGACTGCCGGCTCGGCAGCCCGTCAGGCGGCTTCGTCGAACGCGACACAGAGGTCCGCGCCGCCGAGCTCCAGGTCTTCTCCTCGAGTCCGTCGGTGAGCGGTGCCGAGCTCGCCGACGACGATCAAGGCCACGACGACGACTGAGCGCGTCGTCGTGGGAGGGAGGAGGGCCGGCCCGCCGCCGGCCCTCCTCTTCTGTGAGCACGCGGTGCCAGACTTAAGTCTGGCACCGCCACCCTTTTAGGCTCGACTAGGCGGCGCTGCGTACCCGGCCGCGTTTGCGCGCGTGCTGGGCGATGAAGCGCTCGACCGCGTCGTGTGCCTCTGCGTCGGGAATCTGCTTCGGCGGTGACTTCATCAGGTAGGCGCTCGGCGCCTCGAGGGAGCCTGAGATCCCGTTGTTCAGTGCGAGCTTGGCGAGTCGCACGGCGTCGATCACGATCCCGGCGGAGTTCGGCGAGTCCCACACCTCGAGCTTCAGCTCGAGGTTGAGCGGGACGTTCCCGAACGTCGTGCCCTCCATCCGGACGTACGCCCACTTGCGATCGGTGAGCCAGGGCACGTAGTCGGACGGTCCCACATGGACGTTCTCGGCGCCCATGTCGTAGTCCAACACGGAGGTGACCGCAGTCGTCTTCGAGATCTTCTTCGACTCGAGCCGGTCGCGCTCGAGCATGTTCAGGAAGTCCGAGTTGCCGCCGACGTTCAGCTGCATCGTCCGGTCGAGCCGGACGCCGCGGTCCTTGAAGATCTGCGTCAGGGCGCGGTGCGTGATCGTGGCGCCGACCTGCGACTTGATGTCGTCGCCGATGATCGGCAGCCCGCGCTCCTCGAACTGCTTCTGGAAGTAGCCGCCCTTGGCGATGAAGACGGGCATGCAGTTCACCATCGCGCAGCCCGCGTTCAGGATCTGCTCGGCGTACCACTTCGTCGCCTGCTCCGACCCGACGGGGAGGAAGTTGACGACGACGTCGGTGCCGGTCTCTTGGAGGATGCGGACGACGTCGTCCGTGTCCCCCGGCGCCTTCTCGACGACTTCGGACAGGTACTTGCCGAGACCGTCGTGGGTCATGCCGCGCGAGACCTCGACGCCCATCTTCGGGACCTCGGCGAACTTGTAGGTGTCGTTGGGGCGCGCCCAGATCGCGTCGGCGAGGTCCTTGCCGACCTTGTCCGTGGTCACGTCGAACGCGGCCGTGAACTCGACGTCGGAGACGTGGTAGCCGCCCAGGTCGACGTGCATGAGACCGGGGACGAACTGCTCGGGGTCCGCGTCGTTGTAGTACTGGATTCCCTGCAGAAGGGAGTTGGCGCAGTTGCCCACGCCGATGATCGCGACGCGCACCTTGCCGTTGCCGTGCGCGCGGCCGTTCTTGGAGCCGTTGCTCGTGGCCATCGTTTCCTTTCCGTGGTTGCCGAGCCGCTCCGAGAGGGTCTCGACGACGAGTTGGTTGAGCGTCCGCTTCCGTTCGCGGGCTCGACGTGAAAGCTTGTCCTTCAGTTCCGGCGGCATTCGTAGGAGCACGTCGCCCTTGGTGCTGGGGGCGCTGCCTCTGCGGCCGCTCGGCTCGAAGGGGACGGCGAAGCGGGAGGCGAGGATGCCGACCGCGAGGTCGTTGAGATTGCCTTCGGTCGCCTCGACCTCTCGCGCGAGATCACGCTTGAGGCCCGCCGGCATGCGGACGAGGACGTCCTTGCGCTCCTGTGCCATCAAGCTAGTGATAGCACAAATGTGCTATCAGGCGCTGCGGAGCTGCTTGCGGACGAAGAGAATTCGCTGGACGACCGTTATCCATGCGGTCGTGGCGAGCAGTGCCATCGTGGCCGGAAGGACGAGGTCGCTCACCGGCGCGAGCACGAGTCCGGTCGTGATGACGACGACTCGCTCCGCGCGGCTCCCGAGCCCCACGTCGCCTCGCAGGCCGAGGGCTTCTGCCCGAGCCCGCGCGTAGCTGACGAGGAACGAGCCGGCGATCGCGGCGAACGCAAGTCCCACTCCCCACATCTGGTCGTGGCGCATGAGGACGAGCCCGATCGCACCGATCATGAACCCCTCGCCGACGCGGTCGACCGTGGAGTCGAGGAAGGCGCCGAAGGGGCTCCCGATACCGCGGCTCCGGGCGAGCGCGCCGTCGAGGATGTCGAGCACCGACCCGACCACGAAGAGGACGGCTCCGAGCCAGTAGAAGCCCCACCCCACGTATTCGAAGAAGACGGCGACCGAGCCGGCGATGCAGAGGCCGACCCCCGAGATCGTGAGCGCGTCGGGCGTGACCTTCGCCTCCTCGAGCTGCGCCATCGACTGCGCGGCGAGCCGTCGTGCTTCGTCCGTGTAGGCCTGCTTCGTCCGGGCGAGCTTCGGGTTGGCCACGGCCCGAGGGTACTCCTACCCGCCGATGTAGGACATCTCGACCTTGGGCAGGTCGCGCGTCGCGGCCGACCGCAGCTCCGAGTACCGGTCCGCTCGCGCGCGCCAGATCCCGCCGACGGAGGCGGCGATCTCGCCGTCGCTCGACCCGTCGCGCACGAGCGCTCGAAGGTCGTGGCCGGTCGTGGCGAAAAGACAGGTGTAGAGCGAGCCGTCGGCCGAGAGTCTGGCCCGGGTGCAGGCGCCGCAGAAAGGCCGCGTCACGGAGGCGATAACCCCGACTTCGCCGCTCCCGTCGCGGTAGCGGTAGCGCTCGGCGACTTCGCCCGGATAGCGCGGAGGCAGAGGCTCGAGCGGGAGCTCGGCGTCGATGGCGGCGACGATCTCCGTCGCGGGCACAACGTCATCGAGGCGCCAGCCGTTCGTGTGGCCGACGTCCATGTACTCGATGTACCGCACGATGTGACCCTCGTCGCGGAAGTGCCGTGCCATCGGGAGCACGCTGTCCTCGTTGACGCCGCGCTTCACGACGACGTTCACCTTCACCGGAAGGCCCGCGGCCGCGGCCGCGTCGATCCCTTCGAGCACGGTCTGGACCGGGAAGTCGACGTCGTTCATGGCGCGGAATACGCCGTCGTCGAGGGAGTCGAGGCTGACCGTGATCCGCCCGAGCCCCGCGCCCTTGAGCGCCTGCGCCTTCTGCGCGAGCACGGCTCCGTTCGTGGTCAGCGTGAGGTCGAGCCCCGGTATTCCCGCGAGCATCTCGACGAGGCGCTCGACATCGCGACGGATCAGCGGCTCCCCACCCGTGAGGCGGATCTTCTCGACGCCGAGGCCGGCGAAGACGCGCGCAAGCCGCGCGATCTCCTCGAAGGTGAGCAGGTCGCGGCGAGGCAGAAATGCGTAGTCGCGCCCGTAGACCTCCTTCGGCATGCAGTAGACGCAGCGGAAGTTGCAGCGGTCCGTGATCGAGATGCGAAGGTCGCGGAGCGGGCGGTGGAAGGTGTCCTCGAGCGCCACGCTCATACCCTAGCCTGCCCTTCAGGAGGCCGAAACGAAATGAGACCTGAGCCGCCAGGCCCAGCGCGTCTCGGCCGCCGAGCGATCAGCGCACGTAATGGAATCCCACGGGAATCCGAATGGAGCTGATCGCCCGGCGTCGGCATCCTCGGTTCATGGCGGCGTCCTACGGACCGAGAGTCTGGCTTGCGCTGGCAACGATCTACATCGTCTGGGGCTCGACCTTCATGGCGGTCACGATCGCCGTGCGCGACGTGCCGCCCCTGCTGGCGATGGGCTTCCGCCACGTGACCGCCGGGGCGCTTCTCCTCGCCATCGCGCTGCCGCGCGGAGACCGGGCAGGCGATCGGATCGGCTGGACGCAGGTCCGGGCGGGTGTCATCTTCGGCGGCGCTCTCTTCCTGCTCGGGCACGGCGGGCTTGCGTGGGCGCAGCAGACCGTCCCCTCCGGTGTCGCGGCGCTCCTCATCGGCAGCATCCCTCTCTGGATGGCGCTCCTCGACCGCGTCTTCTTCGGCAAGCGCCTGCATCCGAGCGCCACGCTCGGCCTCGTGGTCGGCTTCGTCGGCCTCGCCTTTCTCTTCGACCCGTTCGGGGAGGGGAGCTTCGACCGCCTCGGTGCGGTCGTCTGCGTCCTCTCCGCACTCGCATGGGCGGCCGGGTCTCTGTACTCACGCGGAGCGCCGCTGCCGAAGCGGCCGCTCGTCTCCGCCGGGCTCGCCGCTCTCTGCGGCGGTGCGCTCCTCCTCGTCGCCGGCGCGGCGAGTGGCGAGCTCGGCGATCTTCATCCGACGGCCGAGTCCGTCGAGGCGATCGGCTACCTCGTCGTGATCGGGACACTCGTCGGCTTCGTCGCCTACGTCTGGCTCCTCCGCAACGCGCCGATCTCCCTCGTGGGGACGTACGCCTACGTGAACCCGGTCATCGCGGTGACCCTCGGCGCTCTCTTCCTCGGCGAGGAGATCACCGGGCAGATGCTCGTTGCCGGCGCCGTCATCATCGGCTCGGTGGCGCTCATTGTCGCGAAGAGCGGTGCTGCGGTCGAGCCCGGCCGCGGCCTGCGCCGTCGCCCCGTCCCGGTTTTAGAAGGGGATTTGCAGGGGAAATAGACCCAGTCCAATCAAGGGGGTCTGCATGAGCGGCACACAGGACAGGATCGAAGGCGAGCTGAAGGAGCAGGAGGGCAAGCTCACCGACGACAAGATGCGCGAGAAGCAGGGCCAGT
>Ga0081455_10008216_pt1 | contig 10883 bp, 10 predicted proteins | sample TabmetS3T2R1_FD_70207 | JGI IMG/M metagenome (GOLD analysis project Ga0081455, IMG submission 70207) | Tabebuia heterophylla rhizosphere microbial communities from the University of Puerto Rico - S3T2R1 | ecosystem: Host-associated > Plants > Roots > Rhizosphere ... | reverse complement strand
GTGCCGGTGGCGCTGAAGACGGCCAAGCCCGGCACGGGCGAATTTCGCGAAGCCATTCGCCAGGCACTCCTGACCGAGCGCGAGATCGCCGCAAGCCAGGGCGTCTACAATTTCACCGAAAAGGACCGCTACGGCGTCGACGAGCGCGCGCGGATTCTTCTGACGGTGAAGAACGGAAAGTACACGTTGGTGAGGTGAGCGGGCACGCGGGTCCAGCCAAAATGATTGAAGGCCGGCCCTGTCATGGTGCCGGCCTTTTTGTTAGCGTCCCGGCGGAAAGGGGCATCGCGGCGTCCGCACCCTAGAGGGAGGCCTTCTGTGGAGCAAAGGCGGGCCTACAAATCATTTTGCTACAAGGCGAAAACCACCTGGAGCAACGCGAGGCGCGGCATTCTCTCGGCGGAGGCAAGACACGATATTGTCGTCGGCAGCCCGCCGGAGTTCAAGGGCGAGCCCGATAACTGGGCGCCCGAAGAGTTGTTGGTGGGCGCGCTCAATACCTGCACCATGTTGACCTTCCTGGCGCTTGCCGAAGCGCGGGGCCTGAGGCCGGTTGGATACGAAAGCGAAGCCGAGGGCCAACTCGAGAACGTCGAAGGCAACTACCAGATCACGAAAGTCGTGATCCGGCCTCGTGTGACACTCCGCGACAGCGCTGAACTCGGGCCCGCCCGTTCAATCATGGAAAGCGTCGAAGCAAGCTGCTTCATCGCAAATTCGATCAAGGCAGCAGTGACGCTTGTCCCGGAGTTCGTCCTCGCCTCGACGACAGATTAAGAATCGTAAGGTGGGCAAAGCGAAGCATGCCCACCTTCCCAGATGACGTGCAAGAGAGGTGGGCACGGCGCGTTCGCGCCTTTGCCCACCCTCATATGAGGGCTTTTGAGTCAAGCGTGCCGACCGGCCGGCTTGGGTATATTTGTTGGGATTGCATAGCGGCGGCGCGCGGAGCCATGCGTAGCGCAGCGTGCCGCCGCGGTCGGTGCGCTCAGGGACTGGCTTCCGGCGATATATGCAGTAGCTCACTGCATCACCTCATATCCGGTCGGACCGTTGTGGTCCGCACCCACATTCCGCATGCTTGCGGCGAGGAAGCCACGAGGATGAGACCCATCTACGAAACAGCCCATTTGCTGGCCCAAGGGTGGCACGGTCACCATCCATCCCGCGCTGACCACGGCAAATGCCGCGACGCCGACGCGTTCGTTGAAGTGTTTACACCTTTACTGCGACTGCCTTGAGCACCACTCCCTCGGGCACGAGGCCGGTCGTGAGATAGCGCCAGAGCGCCACCATCAGCTTGCGCGCCAGGGCGACGATGGCGACGCGCTTGATACGCTTGCTCGCATTGAGCGTGTGCTTGCGGAACTCCAGGGTGAGCTTGCTGTCCGGCTGATGCCGCAGCCACAGCCAGGCCAGTTCGATCGCGGCACGGCGGGCGCGCGGATTACCCGCTTTGCTGATCCCCTGGTCGCGGTCGGTCCCGCCGCTCTGCCACGGACTGGGCGTCAGCCCGAAATAGCTCGCAACTTCACGCCGATTGCGGAAGTCCTTGTAGAATACCTCGCTGGCCAGCGTTGTCGCGAATGCTGGACCGAGGCATTTGAGCCGGAGCAACAGCTCACGGCGCTCGGTCATCTCAACCGCCGCAGGTGCCGGATCCGCTTGAGCCGACGCCTCGAGCGCATTAAGCTGTTCGCGCACCAGCATCAGCCGTGCATGTTCATGCCTGATCTCGCTCAGCATCCGTGGCGGCACCGCTTGGCCTTGCCAATCCCGCTGCGTCGCCAGCCAGGTCAGCCAGTCGCGCCGGCGTGGGTTCCCGACTGCCATGCCCAATAGCCGCAGCAGCGCTTTGATCCGGCTGCTGTGGGCGGTTTGCTCCTTGATCAGCCGGCCGCGTTCGCGGCTGCCGCGCCGGACGTCCTCTTGTTCGGCAGTAGGTACCCGGACGATCCGCACCACCCGCGGCTCGCCCCGCAGATACGCCATCAGCGTCCGCAGCATCGTCTCACCATCGATCCGGTCGGTCTTCACCCGCCGCGCCCGCTGATCCACGGCAATGCTTGCGGGATCAAATACGTAGTTCGTGATGCCTGCCGCCAGCAGAAGCCGGTGCAGCCAGAAGCCGTCATAGCCGGCTTCATAGCAGCTCACCACACCGGGTGCCGATCCGAGCTTCTCCGCCGCCCGGCTGCGGACCTGCGCGATTAACGCCAGCAGCCCAGTGTGATTGCCTCCTTCCAGCTTGTAGCGTGAAATCCGATCTCGATCCGGGCTGTGCAGCGTTGCCAGCCACGTCTTCTGACTGAGTTCGATTGCCACGAAAATTGTGCCACAATGGCCGGCGGTGGGCGTGCCTATGGTCGATGCTTGCATCTGACTCTCCGAGGGTTCGAGTGTGGAAACCCAAACCTATCGGAAAGGCCACGCTCACCGCCCCATGGAATCTACGAGGCTGTGAATCTTTTTTCCCGCGCGTCGGGCGGATGTGATTCTCTGGGCAGGGTGATTGCCGGAGAGAGTGATGTCTGACGATAAACTGTTTGGTGACTTGCCGGAACAGTCGGCGCCGGAAGCCGAAGCAATGCGGCGCGGGGCACCGCGGCTACGCGAGCCGGTGCGCGACCAGGTCGAACTGCGAGCGGTCGATATCGATAGCCTGATCGGGCAGGATCATCCGGCGCGGGTGATCTGGACCTATGTCGAGGGGCTCGACCTGAGCGAGTTGGAGGATCGGGTCAAGGCGCGTGAGAACAGGCCGGGCCATCCGGCGCCATCGCCACGGCTGCTGCTGGCTCTTTGGCTGTATGCCACGAGCGACGGCGTTGGCAGTGCGCGGGCATTGGACCGGCTCTGCGACAGTCACGACGTCTACCGCTGGCTCTGCGGCGGCGTGTCTTTGAACTATCACACGCTGTCGGACTTCCGGGTCGGCTGCGCCGACTTGCTCGACCGTTTGCTGGTCGAACATCTGGTGGCGCTGAACGAAGCAGGGTTGGTCGATCTGGAGAAGCTGACCCAGGACGGGGTGCGGATACGGGCGAGTGCGGGGACCGGCTCATTCCGGCGGGAGGCGACGCTGGATCGGCAGATGGCACAGGCCGAGGCCGTGGTGGAAGAGCTCAAGCGCGAGGTCGATGCGGATCCGGAAGCCAGCAATCGGCGCATCCGGGCCGCCAAAGAGCGTGCGGCGCGCGAACGCAGCGAACGGGTGCAAGCTGCGCAAAGGGCTCTGGACGAGATCAAGCGCAAGCGAAAGCAACTCGACGACAAGGGCGGCAATGGCAAGAAGCCGAAGGAGCCCCGGGCCTCCACCACCGATCCGCAGGCACGGGTGATGAAGATGGCCGATGCCGGCTTCCGTCCGGCCTACAACGTGCAGGTGGCCAGTGCAGCGGGCGAGCTGATCGTGGTGGCGGTCGACGTCGACAACAACGGTTCAGATCGCGGCTTGATGCGGCCGATGCTGGAACGAACACGCGCACGGCTGAAGCGCTTCCCACGCCGCCACCTCGTCGACGGCGGGTTCTGCAATGGCGAGGATATCGAATGGGCGCATGGCGAAGGCATCGAAGTCTACTGCCCACCGCCCAAATCCAGGAGCGGTGTCGATCCCTTTTTACCGCGAAACAGCGACGGTCCCGGTGTGTCGGCATGGCGGGCTCGTATGGCCAGCGAAGCCGGCAAGGCGCAGTACCAGCTCCGCTCGATCTGCGAATGCATCCACGCTCGCTGGCGCAACTGGGACCTCAGGCAATTGACCGTGCGCGGCATCGACAAGGTCCGAGCCGTCGTGCTCTGGTATGCCCTCACCAACAACATCCTGCAGGCACACCGCCTCGCCAATCTGTAGCTCGCGCCAAACCGCTTAGCCGCGAACGACGACCTCCCATGCGGTTCAGCATCCGCGCTGAAACTGCCCGCAAATCCAAATCGCTCACAGCCTCTACGATTCCGCGCCCTACTGCTTCTCGATTCCGGCGTCCGTGATCAGCTTCTCCCAGAGCACAAGCTGATCCTTCAAAAACTTCTCAAACTCCTCCGGCGTAGAGGAAAACGCCTCCATGCCGCGCTCGGCGAGCTGCTCCTTGATCTCGGGCCGCTCGACGATCTTGCGGATCTCCGCATTCAGCTTGGTCACCATGTCCTTCGGCAAATTGGCCGGGCCGAAATAGCCCTGCCAGGAGGTGATATCAAAGCCCTTCACGGTCTCGTCCATGGTCGGCAGCTCCGGCAGCAGCGCCGATTTCTGCTTGGTGGTCACCGCCAGCACCTTCAGCGCCTTGGCCTTGACATGCGGCAGCCCCGTCAGCACGTCGATGAACATCATGGAGACGCGGCCGGCGATGACGTCGGTGAGCGCCGGCGGCGAGCTCTTGTAGGGCACGTGCAGCAGATCAATGCCGGCTAGCCGCGCGAATGTCGCGCCCGAGACGATCGCCGAGGAAGAGCCGCTGGCATAGGAGTATTTGCCCGGCTCCTTCTTGGCGAGCGCGATCAGCTCGGCGACCGAATTGGCCGGGATTTCCGGATTGATCACCAGCATGAAGGGCAAATCGCCGGTGCGCGCGATCGGCGTGAAATCCTTCATGGGATCGTAGCTTAGGGTCTTGAGCAAAAAGGGATTGGCCGAATGCGTCGTGTTGGTCGTCACGAACAGCGTGTAGCCGTCGGGCGCGGAGCGGGCCACATAGCTCGCCGCGATCGAGCCGTTGGCGCCGGCCTTGTTGTCGATGACGGTGCCGACGCCGAGTGCTGTGCCGAGTTCCTTGGAGATGATGCGCGTCGTCGTGTCGGTGCCGCTGCCGGCCGCAAATGGCAGCACCAGCGTGATGTTGCGGGTCGGGTAGGGCGCCTGCGCGGAGGCGGCCGAGACAAACGCAATGGCAACCGGCGCAATCGCCGCAGCGCGTGCAAAATACTTGAAAAATGCAGTCATATCAGGCGTCTCCCGAGGGCTTTTCTTGAGTGCTTGGCCGGCAAACTAGCCGGTCCCCGCGCAAAGCGGAAGCCGGTCAGGCGATCCGACGCAGCGGTAAATTCAGCTCCGTGCCGAGGCCCGGCGCGAGGCGATCACGATTCCCGCCAGCACGAGCGCGTAGCCGATCAGGTGGAACAGCCGAAGTTTTTCGCCAAGCAGCAGGATCGCCATGGCCGAGCCGAATACCGGCACCAGATGCAGGAACGGCGCTGACCGGTTAGGCCCGATCAGCGCGATGCCGCGGTTGAAGAAAAGATAGGCCAGCGTCGACGGGAAGATCATCACATAGAGCAGCGTCGCCGCCGTCAGCGCATCCGGCTTGAGCGTGACGCCGTTGAAGAATTCCCAGACCGACAACGGAAACAGCAGCACGGCGCCGCAGCCGATGGTGAAGGAGATCAGCGAAAGCTGGTGCGTTCTCGGCCGGTACGGCATCAGCGCGGAATAGAGGCCGAAGCTGAGCACCGCGCCGCCGAACATCAGGTCGCCGCGGTTGAAATGGATCGAGGCGAGTGCGGAGAGATCGCCGCGCAGGATGATGACAAGCACGCCCGTCAGCGACAGGATGATCCCTGCGAATTGCGCCAGCGTCAGCCTGACGCCAAACAGCACCAGCGACCACAGCGCCACGAACAGCGGGCCCGACGACTGGATCAGCAGCGCATTCAGTGCTTCGGTGTAGTGCAGGGCCCAGTAGGAGATCGCGTTGTTGAAGGCAAAGCCGGTGGCCGAGAGCACCAGCATCAGCGGGAGTTTCGCGCGCAGCGCCGGCCAGTCGCGTTTGAGATGCGCCAGCGCAAACGGCAGCAGCATCGCGAACGCACCGATCCAGCGCACGCAGGACAGCGTCATCGGCGGCACATGGCCAGCGACAAAGCGTGCCAGCACGATATTACCGGCCCAGAACAGCGAGGTCAGGCTGAGCAGCAGATAGGGCTGGTGGTTGAGCCAACTGACCGGATTGGCAGATGGCGCGGGCGCCGGGTTTGTCATCGTCCTTGCGCTGAATAAAGGCCGGATTTGCGCCGCGCGACAAGCCACGCGCGTGCAATGCTACAATGTGCGCACGACAGCAGCGGAGGAGCGGGATGAGCGTCGATCTCCTGAACGTCAGGGGGCTTGAAGAAGTCGATTCAGAGGGCCCGATCGTGATGGTCAACCTGATGCGTTTTCGCGCGCGCTCGCTCGACGGCGACGGCTCCGGCTGGGACGCGTACTTGCGCTACAGCGCACTCACCGTGCCGATGATCAAGGCGCGCGGCGGCACGCTGTTGTGGACCGGCGATGCCAAGGCGGTGGCGCTCGGCGAAGAGGAGGGCAATCAGTGGGATTATCTCGCGCTGGTCTATTATCCCAGCGTCGCCGCCTTCCTCGACATGATGACCTCGGCCGACTACGAGAAACGCTGCGATCCTCACCGCCGCAACGGCTGCGAGGAGCACGTGATCATCTGCACGAAGGAAGCGTACAGCAAGTTCAAGGTGGGATAACGTAGGGCGGATTAGCGAAGCGCAATCCGCCATTCACGAAGAGAAACGCGGATTACGCATTCCTTCGCTCGTTGAGCTTCAGCGGACGGTGTCGACTAATCCGCCCTACGATCTGCTAGTGCGGACGCCCGTCCACATAGAGCGCGAGGATATCCCGCACTGCGCGGCAGCAGGGTGTAGCTACGCCGACCTTGCTGCCGAGATCGACAACTGCCCCGGCCAGCCATGGCAATTCGAGCGGCTTGCCCTGGTTCAAATCGACCGCCATCGACGCCTGCATCTCCGGCGCGAGCTGATCCAGCAGTACAAGCCTGCTCTCCGCGAAATCCGCCGCCAGCGGGACGCCGCGGGCGCGGCCGACCGCAACGACTTCCTTCATCACATCGAGGATGAACTGACGCGTCAGCGGATTTTCGCGGATGGGGCCGATGGTGGATCGCATTGACGCGGTCACACTCGAGGTGCCGGTCAGAAACACGAATTTCTGCCACAGCTCGAGCTGGATATTGCCGGGGATATCGGCATTGATGCCACCGGCCTTGCACGCCGCAAGAAACGCCTCGGCGCGCGGCGAGCGCGAATTGTCGTATTCGCCGAAGGCCAACCGCTCGAGCTGCGCGAGCTTCTTGACCGTGCCGGGCTTCGTTACGAAGGCGCTGATATAGGCGGCACCGCCGAGCATCGCGTCGCGGCCGATGATCGGTGCGAGAATGTCGTCCTTTTGCACGCCGTTTTGCAGTGAGATGACGGCCGCATCCTTTTTCAGGATCGGCTTGATGGCATGTCCCGCCGCCTCGGTGTCCTTGAGCTTGACGCAGACGAGCGCAACGTCGACCGGGCCGATGGAGGAGGGATCGTCGGTTGCCGATACCTTCGGCAGGCGGAGGGGTGCCGTGTCTTCGACAGTCAGCCCGTCCTGCTGCATGGCGCGCAGGTGTGCGCCGCGTCCAATGAATGTTACGTCGGCGCCGCCTGCCTGCAACCGCGCGCCGTAATAGCTGCCGATACCGCCGGCCCCCATGACCGCAATTCGCATGCCGCCCTCCGCTTGCCCAGGCGTCGGTCCGCGCGACGCGCTCTAAAATTTCCGCACCAGGTCCGGCGTGATCTCGCCGAGCGAGCGGATGCCCATCAATGCGAGATCGCGGTCGATCTCGTCGCGCAGCAGCGTGATGGCGCGCTCGACGGCTCCCTGTCCGCCGGCCACCGCCGCATAGAGGAACGGCCGGCCGACAAAGACGAAATGTGCGCCCAGCGCCAGCGCCTTGATCACGTCGGTGCCGCGGCGAATGCCGCCGTCGACCATTACTGTCATGCCCCTTGCTTCGGCCGCAATCTCCGGCAGCGTGCGTAAGCCCGCGAGCGTGTAGTCGAGCTGACGACCGCCATGGTTGGAGATCAACACGCCATCGACGCCGCTCTCGCGCGCGATCCGCGCATCCTCGGGCGCGATGAGGCCCTTGACCACCAGCTTGCCCTTCCAGCGCTTGCGGATCAGCTCGACATGCTTCCAGGCGAGCTGGTCGCGCGCGCCGATATTGCGCATCAGGTTCTTCGACAGCACCGGCGGGCCCGCCGCGGCGTCCATGTTCTCGAAACGCGGCATGCCGTGATTGACCAGCGTGCGCGCAAAGGTGCCGAGCAGCCAGTGCGGATGGGTCGCGACATCCCAGGCCACGCGAGGCGTGATCTTCATCGGGGTCTGGAATCCATTGCGGATGTTGTTCTCGCGGTTCGGCGGCACCGGCACGTCAGCGGTAACCACGAACGTGTCATAGCCGGCCGCCGCAACGCGATCGACCAGCGGCTCGATCCGGCTCGGCACGCCGGCGAGATACGCCTGGTACCAGGCGGCGGGGTTTTCGCGGATAACGTCTTCGAGCCTGATCAGCGAGGCGGCGCTCAAAATCATCGGCACGTTCAGCGCGGCTGCGGCGCGTGCATAGACGACGTCGCCGCGATAGGCGCACAGCGCCGAAGAGCCCATCGGCGGAATGCCGAACGGGGAAGCGTAGGCTTTGCCGAACAGCGTCGTGGTCTGGTTGCGCGCGGAGACGTCGTTGAGCACGCGCGGCACAAAGCCGTATTCGTCGAGCGCCTTGCGGTTGTCGCGCACCGCCGCGTCGTTCTCGGCTCCGCCGGAGACATAACCATAGAGAAATTTCGGCAGACGCCGCCGCGCGGTGGCCTCGAAATCGTCGAGGCACAGATAGCGCCGCAGGCCTGGCGGCACCGCACTCACCGGGCGGGTCATGGTCGGCGAGGGCGGCGCGAGCGTAGCGGTCTTGTCGAGCACGTTGTTGCTTCCGTTTCTTGAGAGGGCGTGGCGTCAGCGCCGGGGAGGTCGCGGATCCGACTTGTTGATGGAGGCGCTGAGGTCGCCGAGCATTTTTCTGGTATCGGCGATCAGCGCGCCGGATTTCTTGTCAAAACTTTCGATCAGCTCGCGAAACGAGATGATGGTCGGCAGCAATTCGCCGCCATATTTGTCGGCGCCGAGGTTCTTCAAAAAATCCTGCGTCTTGCCGAAGCCGTTGTCGACGGAGATGACGGCCGACTCGGCGGAGGCAATCACGCTGCTGATGCGATCGCTGCTGCCGGCCAGACTCGCGGTGAAGGACTCCAGGCCCAGGAGCGTATTCTTCACCGCGGTCTCGTTCTCGGTGATGACCTTGTCGGCCGCGCGCAGCGCGACGCGGATCTTTTCCTGCGTGCTCAGCGTCTCGTCCTTGTCGGCGGTGAGCGTCGGGATGCCGTCGGAATCGTTCGGCGGCGGCGGGCCGTCGATGGTGCCGCCGGTAAAGGAGATCGCCGCGATGCCGGTGAGGCCCTGGAATTCCAGCCCGACCAGCGTGTCCGCGCGCAGCGGCGTGTTGGGGTCGATCAAGGCGAGCGCGACGACGCGGCGCGGATGATCGAGTTTCAGCGAGCGCACCTCGCCGACGCGCACGCCGGCGAAATTGACGCTGGAGCCGCGGCGCAGGCCGGAGGCCGAGCCTTCGAACACCACCCTGAACGGCACATACTGCTTGACCCGTGAAAAGCGCTGATAGCCGATCACGCCGCCGAACGACGCGGCGACGATCGCCAGCGCGATCGTCCCGATCATCAGATTTTTGGAGCGGAACTTCATGGCCAATCCGGTGGAACCGGTCCAGAGATAGCGGATTTGCCGCGCCAAGTCACCGCGTCTTGGGGGTGCCTTGCGGCCGCCGCGACGCCACGAAAACCCCGGTCAGGACCAGCGCAAATCCGATGAAATGGAACAGCTGCGGGTGCTCGGCGAGGAAGAGGATCGACATGACCGTGCCGAACACCGGCACCAGGTGGAAAAACGGCGCGGCGCGGTTGGCGCCGATCAACTGCACGCCGCGATTGAAGCAGAGATAGGCAAGCGTCGAGGGAAACACCGCCACATAGAACAGCGTCAGCAGGTTGGCGCCGTTCAGCTCCATCACGGGCCGTGCGGACAGCTCCCAGATGAACAAGGGCATCAGGCAGGCCGCGCCGCAGGCGAAAGTGAATGCCGCAAAAGAGAGGCCGTGGATCGCCGGGCGTTTCAGCGAAAGCACGGAATAGAGCCCGAAGATCAACAGCGCCAGCACGAAGATGAGGTCGCCGCGGTTGAAATCGATGTCCTTCAGGCCGAGGAGGTCGCCGCGCAGCATGATGACGAGCACGCCGGTGAGCGACAGCGCGATGCCGACGGCCTGCGCGGCTGTCATCCGCACGCCGAAAAGCGTCAGCGACCACATCGCAACGAACAGCGGCGCGGTCGGCTGCAACAGCAGCGTGTTGATCGCCTGGGTGTGCTCGAGCGACCAGTATTGCATGGTGTTGAAGGCGCTAATCCCTGTCATCGACAGCACGATCATGATGCCGAGCCTGCCGCGGATCGTGTGCCAGTCCTGCATGAGATGCTTCCAGGCGAGCGGCAGGATGATCAGGAAGGCAAGGAACCAGCGCAGGAACGACAGCGTCACCGGCGGGATATGGCCCGCAGCGAGCTTGCCGACCACGGCATTGCCGGCCCAGCACAGCGCGGTGATGGAGAGCAGCAGATAGGGCTGGTTGGCGATCCAGCGAAGCGGCGAGGGGCGAGCGCTTGTTTCGGTCGCAGACATTTTGGAAACGGATATGGGCCCGGTTCATGATGCCGCGGCCTGCCCGGCCGTCACGCCGGGCCGGAATCGTCGCCCGGCCCGTGCCAGTGACACGGATTTTTCGGGTCCATCAATGGCGCAGATGCATTGCGTCCATGCGCGGGGGCCTGCGCGCTCGCGTTGTGCCGTAGTGAAGGACGCACAGTAGCAGGGCTCCCTCCCCCTTGCGGGGGAGGGTTGGGGAGAGGGGTGGCCACAGAAAGACTGCCGCCGTGGCCACCCCTCTCCCCGCTCGCATCTAATCGA
>Ga0081455_10008215_pt1 | contig 10883 bp, 8 predicted proteins | sample TabmetS3T2R1_FD_70207 | JGI IMG/M metagenome (GOLD analysis project Ga0081455, IMG submission 70207) | Tabebuia heterophylla rhizosphere microbial communities from the University of Puerto Rico - S3T2R1 | ecosystem: Host-associated > Plants > Roots > Rhizosphere ... | reverse complement strand
GAGCTGCGTTTGCTCGCGCACGTGACGAAAGACGAGGTGATGCTCGAAACCTTCCGAAAGGGCGAAGACATTCACGCCCGCACCGGGGCCGCAGTCTTTAATGCAAAGACGGCTGAAGAGATGAAGGATGCGCGGCGCAAGGCGAAGATCGTCAATTTCGGGATCGCTTACGTGATCGGCCCGTTCGGGCTGGCGCAGCGCGTGGGCATTTCGCGCAACGATGCGAAGAAGGTCATTGACGAATACTATCGGACCTACGCCGGCGTCAAAAAATACATGGACGAATTGCCCGACCGCGCGCGCGAAAACGGCTGCGAGGTCCGCTCGATCTTCGGACGCAAACGCCGTGTGCCCGACCTGGAAGGCAAAGGCGCGTCCCGCGCCCGCGCCGAACGCGAAGCCGTGAACATGCCGATGCAAGGTTCCGCCTCCGACATCGTCAAACTCGCGATGCTGCGCGTGGCAGAAAGTCTGCGCCGCGAAAAATTGAAGGCGCGAATGATCCTGCAGGTTCACGACGAGCTTGTCTTTGAGGTCCCGAAGAAGGAGATCGAAAAGACCGGCCAGGTTGTGAAAGCCGCGATGGAGAACGCCGCGAAAATTGACGCGCCGCTGATTGTCGAGATCGGAGTCGGAGAGAACTGGGTGGACGCCAAACCTTGAAGTGATTGTTTATTGGCGGATCGGACAGGAGCTTCATTTACCATTTTCCATATTACATTTGCCATTTGTCAGTGCCCGAGCAATCTCTTCCAATGACAAATGAAAAATGTAATATGGAAAATGAAAAATGAATTCCTTTATTTACCTCGCGCCTTCTTTCCGCCAACCTTATCGCCTTCCTCAACCTTGCCGTTACTTTCCAGCCTGTACTCGCGCGCCCACGCTGATTGAGCCGCGCGCAAGTGGCCCGAGAGGGTCTCTTTGGCGCGCTTCGGGTCGTGTTTCCGTATGGCGGCGACAATCTTTTCGTGCCATTCGATGGCCTCTTCGAGGTCGCTCGCATGGGCGACATTCTGGCGGCGGATGTGAAAGAGCAGCTGAGCCACTGTGTCCATCACGCCGCTCATCAATTTGTTGTTCGCGGCGCTGGCCATCGCCTGGTGGAAGCGCACGTCATGTTTGAGAAACTCTTCGGGGTCGCCGGTGTTAGCTTTCATCTCTTCGACCTCTTCGATCAAGTCGGCGATGTCCGCGTCCGTCGCCCGTTCGGCGGCGAGTTCGGCCAAACCGGCCTCGATGATCAGGCGCGCCTCGAAAAGCTCTTCGACGCTGGTGTTGTTGATCAGCGTCATAAAATGCATGGGCTCGGTGAAGACTTCCGGCAGCGATTTGGCGATGTAGGTCCCGGCGCCCGGCTTCGCGTTAATGACGCCCATCACTGACAGGGCTTTCAACGCGGTGCGCAAACTGGGGCGGCTGATGTGAAGCATGTCGGCAAGTTCGCGCTCCGGAGGCAACCGGCTTCCTGCTTTCAATTCCCCGCGCCCAAGTAATTCCTTAATGCGTTGGACGACGAGTTCCGTTATCCCGGATCGATCAATCGGCTCCACCGTCGTAATGGAGTGATTTAAATTGCGATTGGCCATTATTTCCTCCTGTGGGGGGTGGAGGGCTTATTGAACAGGGCTGTTTTAAGCCCGCCTGCGCTCGTCACTTTTGCCAGCGAACTATAGCAGACAGAGAGACGGAGGGATAGAGAGACGGAGAGACGGAGAGACGGAGGGACAGAGCGATAGAAAGATCAATTAGCGATCCGTCTCTCCGTCTCTCCGTCTCTCTATCCCTCCGTCTCTCCGTCTCTCTGTCCCTCCCTCTTTCCTTCCCTGCGGTCTCTCTATCCCTCCTTCGTCTCTTCCAGCAACGCCTTTCTCTTCTCCGGCGGGAATCTCTCGATCGCGTATCGCAGAGTCGTTCGGGGGATTTTTGGGCCGTGTTCTAGCAGAAAGTCTTCGAGCCGGGCGGGATCGGGCTTTCCGGCCTCGCGCAGCATCCAGCCCGTGGCTTTGTGAATAAGGTCTTCAGGGTATTTAAACAGCGACTCGGCGATCGCGTAAGCGTCGTCCAACTGTTCCCCTCGCCGCGCGGAATGAATTATGCCGACGGCCGACGCCCGGCGCAGCCACAGGTTGCGTTTGCCGGTCCAGGTCTTCAGTTTTGAGGTCAAGGCGGGATATTGGCGGACCAGTGGCCCCAACACTTCGCCGCAGAGCGCGTCGGTCGCCGCCCAGTTGGCGCAATGGTCGTTCGCGAGCCAGCTCTCGACAATTCGCAAGAGACCTTTGTCGTAGGATTTCTGGTAGCGGGCGAGCAGGAATATTCCCGCGTTCTTCAACTCCATCTCGCGCCGCCTGATCAGCAGGTCACAGAACTCAATCGCCTCTGCAATTTCCCAACCGCCGCGAACGCGTTGGAAAAGACCGCCCGCGATCCGCCGCTGGGTGGGCGTGTCGACGCCGAAGAACCAGACCTCTTCGCCGGGTTTGAAATAGAACTTCGCCAGCCTGGCCATGCGAACGTTGGCCGCGGCTTTCAGTTCGCGTTCCGCTTGTCTGGCCAGTCGGTCGGGCGAAATGGCGCTGGGCATGGCGTTATTTGCAGAGGAAATACAGGGTCTCCGACATTTCTGAGGGCCTGCGGCGCCCCGGATCAATGATCTTCACCGCCTTAAACTTCTCAAGCAAAGCGTCTCTTATCCGCTCCACAGGGAACGATATTTCCTGAATGTCTTCCTCGAAAAGTTTGTAAATGTCCTTTGTTTGACGCTCAAAAACCTTGATGTTCCAGTTCGAGACGCCACGTCCTGCGTCGGTGACATCCATGATCAGTAGGTGACCATCGAATGGCTTTACCCAAGCCGGCTCTCGGATGTGGCGCCGCAGCTTACGCTCAGTATTGATGTCAAAGAGGAACAAACCGCCTTGGGCAAGATGCCGCGCCACACGGCGGAATACTCTTCCCCAATCCGCAAAACTCAAGATGTGATTGATGGAATCGAACACACAGATGATGACGTCAAACTTCTGGCCAAGCTCAAACGACACCATATCGGATTGGACAAGGCGCGCTCCGGGTAATTTCTTTCGGGCGACTGAGAGCATCTCAATAGAAATGTCGAGACCGGCGACCTGGTAATACTTTGAAAGCCGCTCCAGCACCGCTCCTGTACCGCAGGCTAATTCCAATAACGTCTTTGCTTCAGGCTTATGCCGCCGGATGAGGTTGTGGATAAACGCCGCGCTCTCGGCTCTGCTACCCATCACCGCATCATAGAATCTTCCGAATTTCCCGTACTGCTCCATATCACAGCGCCGAGTTCTACACCGGTTTTCAAATGTATGAAGACTGTTAGCCACAGAGGGCACAGAGCACACAGAGGGCATAATGATTTCTCTGTGGTCTCTGTGTGCTCTGTGGCTATTCGTCCCCGTGAAAAACGCTGTAGAGCGCGGAGATTACGCCCAATTCGTTACATGTTCGCGAACGCCAGCCAATCGCCCGGGGCTTCTTTCTCGCCCGAAGTGATGGCGAAGAAGTCGTTTTGCAGTTGCGCTGTGATGGGCCCACGTTTTCCATTGCCGATCTTGGCGCGGTCAATACTGCGGATTGGCGTGATCTCGGCGGCGGTGCCGGTGAAGAAGACCTCGTCGGCGACGTAAAGCGCGGCGCGCGGGATGACCTGTTCGCGGACTTCGTAGCCCAGGTTGCGCGCGATCTGCATGACCGAATCGCGCGTGATGCCGGGCAGGACGGCGCTGCTGAGCGGCGGGGTGTAAACAACGCCCTGGCGGATCAGGAAGAGGTTTTCGCCGCTGCCTTCGCTGACGTTGCCGTCGGTGTCGAGCGCGATGCCTTCGACGAAGCCGTTGGCGACCGCCTCCATCTTGATCAATTGCGAGTTCATGTAATTCGCTGCGGATTTGGCCGTGGGCGGAATCGTGTTGTTGTGCATCCGCGCCCAGCTCGACACGCAGACGTCGACGCCCTGGTCAATCGCCTCCTGGCCGAGATATTTGCCCCAGATCCAGCTCGCGATGTAGACCTCGACCGGGTTGCTCAGCGGATGGACGCCGAACGCGCCGTAGCCTCGTATGACCACCGGGCGCAGGTAACACTCCTTGAACCCGTTGACGCGCACGACCTCCAGACAGGCCTCGATCAGCTTATCGACCGAATATTCAAGCTCCGTGCGATAGATTTTGCAGGAGTCATGAAGCCGCTGGATGTGTTCGCGCAATCGGAAGACGGCCGGGCCTTGCGGCGTCGAGTAACAGCGAATGCCTTCGAACAACGACGAGCCGTAATGGACTACGTGAGACATGATGTGGATCTTCGCGTCGTCCCAATCGATCATTCTTCCGTTATGCCAAATTTTCTTCGCAGTTTCCGTGGACGAGGTTGGATGGGCCATAAAGATGCTGCGCGCTCCTTCGTAATGAAAGTGTTGCGGTAGCCCGAGCGTGAGGGAGGGCATGGATACGCCCTCCCTCACGCTCGGGCTACCGCTGAATGTGTGAAAAATAGGAGATCAACAAGATCAGAGCTAATAAGGCGCCATCATAAATTCCGCCGAGGATGGAGGTCAAGGATCGTCAATGTGACAGTGGGGCGACAGTGGGCGACAGTGGGCGAAGGTTGCGGACATCGCTGAGAGGCGACCAATCCGGCCCGAGGCCGCTGACAAAACGAGCGCCGGATCGGGGAACCGATGCGGCGCTCTCTCGCTCATCCCGGTTGTGTTGTGAGGCGGTTCAAAGGCGCCTCGCCGGAAACACTGATGGCAACAACTGTAACGCGCCTGCCAGGTCGCCTCGCTCCAACGCATACACGAGCCGCGGTCCGTTGGGATAGGTCGCGAGTTCTTGTTTCGCCCGGCGCCAGGCGTCCTCCGGCGTTCCTGCTTGCGACAGATAGCGTTCGGCGAATTGGCGCGCGAGCGGCTCATACTGTTTTGCGAGTTCGACCAGCGGGTCGTGAACTTCTTCCGGCGGTGTCTGTCCGGTTCCGGATGTCGACGCCACGACGTCGCGTAGTCGGGAAGTGAGTTTCCTTCCCGCAAACTGCTGGTTGCAGATGAAAGCGACGCCCCAGTCGGTACCGGTGTTGGAGGGCCAGATTTTCAAGTCCGCGGTGTAGCCGAGGATGTCGCCACCCTTGCCGAACCAGCTTCCATTCCCCGCCAACTCCAATCCGAGGCCGGCGAGGGTTCCGTCGTTGAACAGAACGCCGTTGTTCTCCCGCATCTCGTTATCTATGGTCGCCTTGCTGATCACCGCGTCCGACTGGAGTATAAGCATCAATCGCGCGAGGTCGCCGATGGTCATCGTCCACCCGCCGGCTGGCCCTTCCCAGCCCCAACCGACACTGGTCGAGTCGCCGAAATTCAAGGCGGCGCCGTCTTTATCGTATCCCTGCGCCAGGTTCTTGATGTCCGAGGTTCGAAAGTCCGTGGCAAGACAAGCCGTGACCATCGTCGGCTCTGCGGCTTGCGCGCCGCGACCGACCCGATGCCAGACGTACCGCTCGTATCCCTGCATGTGAGCCGGGATGTCGGCCATCTTACTTCGGTAATCAAGGAGGGCGCCCGCGAGGCTGTAACCCACGTTCGAGTATTTAGCCGTGCCCATTTGCGCCAGCGACTGATTGCCCGCCTCAGATTTGTAGCCCTGGAAAACGAGCAGCGGTTGCAGACTCGGAAACGGAATAATTGGGAACGCCGCCGCCATGCTCGGGCCGTCGGTGAAAGCCGCTGGATTCCAGACGGGTTGCGTTCCCGCGATGAAGCCGCCCTTGTGGGCGAGGACGTCCCTGAGTGTCGGATTGCCTGTCCATCCCGTGTCCACACCCGGCAGAAGTCCCATCTGATCCAGCAGTGGCGCATCGAGATCCAGCTTGCCCTCCTCGACCAGCGCCAGCAGGCCGAGAGCCGTGAGCGTTTTCGAAATGGACCCGACCGCAGACGGCGTAGCTATCGTAAAGGGACGGCTGGTAGCTTGGTCGGCAAGACCGTAAGCCTGCAAATATGCGATCTGGTTATTCCGCGTGATCGCGACGGCGCAGCCGGCGATCGGAACATCCTTCTCGGCCATGAAATCCATGACTTCCTCGTCGATCTGCGCCCGTGTCTCGGCGCTCAATCCGCCCTCCGCGACAGGCAAGGTCTTGTACTTCGCGTCCTTCAGTTCGACCAGATTGACGTTGAAGTCTTTGCATTGATCATTCCCCTGTTGTACCGGGGCGCAAGCGGTCAAGACGGCCGCGACGCAGGCGACGGCGAACAGCCCGAGGCGGCGGCCGGCTGACGGCGCCCCCGCGATCCTCGCGACGAATGTGATGGTTTGAATCGGCATCTGAGTCCTCCTAAATTTTCTATGTTGCGGTGGTTGTTGTTTCTGACGCGTCTAGCCTAGCTTGAAGAGAGAGGGACGGCAGCGAAATGGTTCACGCCTGCGCTGTGAGACGGTTCACAATGGAAGGTGGCGTAAAAAACAAGAGGCCGGATTGCTCCGGCCTCTTGCCAATGACGCAGCGACGCGATCGCTTGAGTTTTTCAACAGGCGGATGAGAAAAAACGAGCGCCGGATCAGAGAACCAATCCGGCGCTTCGAGTCTTCTCGCATTCACTCTCACATCAGGCTCACATCAGGCTCAGAGCAGGCTCAGAACAGGTCGATGCCCGGCCAAGCCTTCACCGTCTTCACGATCTCTCTGAGCGGCTCTCCGACATCGAACCCTTCATCGCCGCTTCTGGTGTTAAGCAGAAGCGCCATCGTGTAACCGTCGCTGGTCCGCCAGAGTAGCGTGGATGTCCCCGGCAGGCTGCCGCCGTGCGACCAGTTTCCGTTGGAAGTGTTAATACCCCAGCCCTTCGCGTAGCCCTTATTGGCGGTCGAGCCTGTGGTCATCGTCTTGATGGTCTCCGCCGTCAGGATGTCGGGCTTAGTGGCGAAACCATCGACGCGGACCATGAACCTCAGCAGGTCTATCGGGTTGGCGAGCCAGCCCCCGTGAGAGTCCATGCGCGAAACTTTCATGCCATAAACGTTGCCGCCATAGTAGACCACTTCGTTGGGACGGCGCTCGGCGAGCGTGTCCCCCGCAATATGCATGTCCTTAGCGGCGACCGGGTTCAGGATGTTGGCCTTGACCCAGGATTCATAAGACTGGCCTGTGACTTTCTCGATAATCCGGCCAAGGACGCAGTAACCGAAGTTCGAATAATTATAGGTATCGCCCGGATCGGCGCTCGGGTCACGTTCATCCAGAACCCAGCCGATCAGTTGCTTGTGATTGAATCCTGGCTGCTGGAACATAGGGTCGCCGCTGGTGTTTTCCTTCTTGTTGCTCCAAACCAGACCGCCGGCGGTGTGTTCGAGCAATTGCTGGACCGTGATGGCCTTCTCACGAGCGCCATAGGCGTTTGAGCCGAACGACGTTCCCAGCAGCGCGCCCGCGCCGAACACCTTGTCGGAGAGCTTCAGTTTGCCCTGTTCCATCAGTTTCATAACCGCTACGCTGGTGATGGGCTTGGATACGCTGGCGAGGCGGAACAGATGGCGCGGCCCCGCTTCAAGTCCTTCTTCTTTATTGGCGAAGCCGTACCCTTGCGCAAAGACGAGGCGGCCGTCTTTAGTGATGGCGATCGAAGCGCCCGGGACGTCAAACTTCTTCATGAAGTCCTTGACGGCGTCGTCTATGGCATTGAGGTCGGAGACGGCCCAGGGGCTGTCATTCTCGAAGATGGCGGCGTAGCGCGCAGAATTGCCTTCGGCATAGCCGCTGACGAGTTTGAGTTTGTACCCGCGATAAGAGGCGTTGTCGAAAGCGGTCTGGTAATTGGCTGCGTTAAGGCCGTGGCGCGCCAGCCACGCCGGCCCGGAAGTCTTTTCCCAGATGGCGGCGTAGCGGTCATCGCCGGCGGCGGTGTAGCCGCTGACGTGGGTGAGGCGGAAGCCCTGAGACGTCCACTTGTTGAATTCGGCCTGGTATTCGGCGCTGGTCAGGCCGTGACGCGCCACGAGAGCAGGGCCGTTGTCTTTCTCCCAGATCGCCGCGTAGTAGACCTGGTTCCCAACCCCGTAGCCTTCGACTAGACGGAGGCGGTAGCCTTGGCCGGTCCATTTATTGAATTCCGTCTGGTATTCGGCGCCGGTCAGGCCATGTCGCGCGACCTGCGGCGGGCCGGACTTCTTCTCCCAAATGGCCGCATAGAGAGCCTGGTTCCCGGCCCCGTAGCCGTCAACCAGAGTCAAGCGATACCCCTGTCCGGTCCACTTGTTGAACTCGGCCTGGTATTCGGCGCCTGTTAGCCCGTGGCGGGCTACATAGTCGGGGCCGGCCTTCTTCTCCCAAATGGCCGCGTAGAAAACCTGATTGCCGACTCCATAACCCGAGACCTGCTCCGGTCTATAGCCTTGTCCGGTCCACTTATTGAACTCGGCCTGATATTCGGCGCCGCTCAATCCGTGGCGCGCAACCCAGGGGTTGGCCAGCGTGATTGTGGCGCCGAGCGTCAGGACTACTACGCTCAGTAAAAACGAACGATACATATTAAGTTTCCTCCTTTTTTGGCTTGACGGCTGAGTCAAGTTTGCTGATTCAATGATCCCGGATATACAGAGGGAAATATCCGGCGCGCTTATGGAGAACCATTTTAGTTTGCTCTCCAACTCGATTCGTCGTTTTCAACGACGAATCGAGTTTAGGCTGAGTAGTGGCGTAACTATATCGGGCGTATTACAACGATGGTGTGATATTGATCACATTTGCCGTCAACATTGTCCGTCAGAAAGCCCCCGGTTTTCGTGATCGGGTCGTTCGCTCTGGGCGCCTCCGATCTCGATCGGCTTTGAGTTCCTTCAGCTTTTGTTGCGCCTTCTCATCCGCAGGGTCGAGTTTTAGCGCCTCTTCGTAAACCGCAATGGCCTGATCGTAAAGCCCCTTTGCTTCGTACGCTTCGCCCAACCCGATCCGAGCGCCGGCCAGATCGGGTTTCAGTTTGAGCGATTGCTGAAAGGCTGCGATGGCCTCGTCATAGTGTTCTTTGTAAAGGTAAGCCTCACCGAGGTAGAAGTGTGTCTTCGGGCCTTGCGATTCAAGCTGGAGGGATTGTTTGAAGGCGTCGATCGCTTCATCATGGCGAGAGAGCGTGAAGTAAGCCAGCCCCAGATTATAAAAGGCCATCGCGCGAGCGCTTACATCGAGGTTCAGTTCGAGGCTTTTCTTGAAGGCATTAATCGCTTGCTCATAACTCTGCTTTCGCATGTAGGCGACGCCTAGATTATGGTGCGCCAGAGCAAAAGCGGGATCGGATGCGATCGCGCGATTGAATTCTTCGATCGCGCGATCGTTGACTTTGTTTTCAAGGTACATGAGACCACGATTGTGACTGATCATGGATTCGTGGGTCTTTCTGGCGAACGCCGCCGCCAGAACCAATATCAAGGCGGCGCCCACATAGATCAGGCCGATCCGCAATCGTGACCGGGCTGCCGTCGCCGGCAGCGGGCGATGCAGCAATGCGCCCAGCGCCAGACCGACCAACAAGCCGCCGAGGTGCGCCGCATTATTCACTATCCCTATAGCAAAACCAAAAACGAGGTTGTAGCCGACGAAGGTCATAATGCTGGCGAAGTCGCGTTTGATAATCGAGCGCGGCAGCGCAATTTTCCCGAAATACCAGAAGGCGGCTAAACCACCAGCTACGCCGAAGACTGCGCCTGAAGCGCCTGCGCTCACAACCGAAGGATCCCACAACATGCTTGCCAGGCTGCCGCCAAGACCGCTCAGCAGGTAGAGCGCGAGGAAAGTCCAGTTCCCGAACATCCGCTCGGCCAGCCGCCCCAGACTCCACAAGCACCACATATTCAGGAACAAATGCAGCGCCCCAATGTGCACGAAGACCGAAGACAACAGACGCCACCATTCACCATCGAGCGTCTGCGGGCCGTAATCTGCGCCCCATTTGAGCAATTGATCGCTCTGTGGCGCGAAGAACGATGCGCCAGTGGCCAACATCGCCACAAAGACCACGATATTGAGCGCAACGATGCTTGGGGTGATGAAGATTCGAGGCGTCGCCTCGGTCAATAGGCTGTGAAACGCCGCCTCCGCAGATGTTGTGCATTCAGGGCAGGTATCGATAGGAATGGACGGCATAAGCCCGCTCCCGCCGGAAGCGGGCGTGAATTCCTGACCACATACTTTACATGTAGCCATCTGTCCTCCTGATGGTTGGCTTGCGAAGCGACAGTCCGTGAAGCAAGGTCGGAATTATTCCGCTATTTGCGCCAGATGCAAGCAAAACGGGCTGATCGACACAAGACGGATGAGTTTAAACGCAAGATGACGGAAGTTGACGGAAAGCTTGATTATTTCTTCTTCTCCGGCTCCCTGGCCAATGGAACCTTTGCGTGTTGCAGCGTCTGGTTGAAAACAGTGGCCGGGGAGTCGGTGATAAGAAAGCGCTGTCCCTTCCCTCCCGCGACGTACGCCATTACTTGAAAGCACTCAAAACAAATGACGAAGTCCGCCGTCATCCCGCCGTGGGTGACCCGTATGCCATGACGCGGATTGAAACACTTCATGACATCGCCTTTGTTCTCCTCAACCCCTTTCTCCAGCGCGGCGACGAGTCGCTTGCGGATATCCGCGTCGTTGATTGTCGTTTTTCCTATGACATCCCATCCATGAAAAACCTCCGGATTCTTTGTGGAAGGACCATAGCCGATAGACAGCAGTTCGAACCGAGTGGCCTTCTCGAGGATTTCCCTTGCCTGATCCGGGATCTTGTTCGTTTGGCCGGCGACCTGCGCTGAGAAACCGATCACGATGGCAAGGGGAAGTGAAAGTAATATTGGACGCCTCATGGCTCGCCTCCTTTT
>Ga0081455_10008214_pt1 | contig 10884 bp, 10 predicted proteins | sample TabmetS3T2R1_FD_70207 | JGI IMG/M metagenome (GOLD analysis project Ga0081455, IMG submission 70207) | Tabebuia heterophylla rhizosphere microbial communities from the University of Puerto Rico - S3T2R1 | ecosystem: Host-associated > Plants > Roots > Rhizosphere ... | reverse complement strand
CAACGCGAGTGAAGTCGAAGAGCGAATGGCTGTTGTTGTCGGCAAGCCTTATCACCGAACACCTGTTTTCAGTGACCGGATCCGGTTTCTTGAGTTCAACCCATATTGGAACGTGCCACCAGAAATCGCTGTCAAGGAGGAATTGCCCACGCTTCGAAGCAATGCGGCCGGCCGGGCCGCGCAAGGGTTCGAAGCGGTCCGAGGTGATCAGGTGATAGACGTCAGATCAGTCGATTGGGCGAGCGTCGGGGCGGGGCGCTTTCCGTACCAATTGCGGCAGCGGCCGGGCACGAACAATGCTCTCGGTCGTGTTAAGTTTATGTTTCCAAATCCCCACAACGTTTATTTGCACGACACTCCCGCGCACGGCCTGTTCGGACGCAGCGTGCGCGCTTTCAGTCACGGCTGCATTCGCCTATCCAGGCCCCTCGAACTGGCCGAACAAGTTCTGCGTGTGGGCGGTGTTAAGGGATGGACCAAAGAACGGATCGATGCGGTTGTTGCCTCGGCGAAGACCACTGTAGTCAATCTGCGTGAACCCCTACCCGTTCACATCACATACCTGACAGCCTGGGTCGATGACGGCGTCACCAACTTCCGGCAAGATATTTACGGACATGATGCCAAATTGCTTGCCGCCTTGGAGGGCAAATCGATCGCGTGGTAGGGCCCAAGTGATTTGCCCAGAAAAGGTTAGACGCCGGGCTAAGCAATGTCCGCTTTGGGTCATAAGCGGACATGTGCACTGCAATAGGCCATGTCCGCTTTACCCCTAATAGCGACATCAATTGCGACCGCTGAATCTCGTCTCAAAGGAGCTTGATGCTCCGTACAAGTCGGGGCCGTCGAAGGGTTTGGCTAAAGATCAAATCCGAAAGCTCCGGCAGCAACAAGAGCAATCGACGGGACGTTTCAGATTCGCGCAAACGTAACAAAAGATCCGATTTTCGCCGCAATTGAACGGCACCGATGCGGCGCACTTTACGCGGGATCAGGGATCATGTGCGCGATTTGCTGTCGCCTATCGCGGCTGTGCTTGAGAGGGCATAAGTGCCAACAATATTTGTTCTGCCACTATGGGCCCTAGGCTGGTTTGTGGTCGGCTGGCTATTGGCGGCTTATGGCGGGTGAGTGCGCTAATCGCACCAAGGGATTCTGGTTTGATCTGCCAAGAACGAATGCCCGTCGCGCTGAGGAATTGTATCTGATGTCCACTAAAGCGCCGAAACGCCGACGCACACAACGGATCGCGCCGTCTTCTGAGGGGCCGCCGAAGGGTAGCCCTTCTGCATTAGGCGGTATTGCAGCTTCGGCTAAATCAGCGCCTAATAGTTACATGGCCCGCGAACCAAATGCCCCTTCGACCATTCAAAGTAATGATGCTCTGGAAAATCGGTTGTTTGCACGTTCGACGCTGAAACGGCCAGATCGGCCTGATCGGGATGAGCCAGCCAGGCCAAAGGGCCAGACTCGACCCATCGATGAGCGCTTTCTCTTACGGGTGGACGGACAAATAAAAAGTTCGTTCAGCAGCAAAGAAACGGCAGCAAAAGCCGGAGCTGAAATTAAGAAGGCTTATCCGGTCGTGGTGGTCACGGTCGTAGATACGCAAGAGCACACCACCGAGATCATCAACGGCTAGGCGCCTGCATGGTGCACTACGTCGATCTCAAGCTTAGCGGCTCGCGCGATGTCTGCTTTACCCCCAAAAGCGGACATATGCGGTGCAACTACGGATGTCCGCTTTGGGCCAATAGCGGACTCATGCAATGCCGCAAAAATGGATGTTATTCGTTCACGTTAGTCGGCAGTCGGAACTGGAATACAGCACCTTTAGGTAGCCTAGGAAAAGCCCGGAGCTGCCCGCCGTGCGATTCAATGATGGTTCGGCTAACGGCGAGCCCGATTCCCATGCCATCGGGCTTGGTCGTGTAGAAGGCGTCAAAAAGGCGGTCAAACGCAAGTCCTTCCAGCCCCGCACCCGAATCTTGCACTTCGACGAGCGCACCTTTGAATCCATCTTTTCTTGAGACTACGAACACCTCTCGCTGCGTCTGATCGATCCCTCTCATGGCTTCGATAGCATTCATGATTAGATTGAGTATAACCTGCTGCAACTGGATCCGATCTCCCCGAACGAGCGGCAAATCATTCGACAGTTCAGTCCGCAGTACAACGCGATTTCGTTGAGCCTCGGCGCTGACCAGTGCGATGACCGCCAAAATTGCGTCGTTGATGTTTAGTAATTCCCTTTGTGCGGGGGATTTCTTCATCATGGCCCGTAACCGGCTGATGACCTCTCCGGCTCGTATGCCGCTATCGATCATGTCCTCGACTGAACTCCGCGTCTCTTCGAGATTAGGTGGTTCATGGGTCAGCCAGCGCAAACTGGCACGGCCGCCGGTCACCACTGCGGAGAGCGGTTGGTTGATTTCATGGGCTATCGCAGCGGTAAGTTCTCCGAGCGTCGTCACGCGCGCGACGTGCGCGAGTTCCGCCCGAGCCTGATGCATCTGTTCTTCAACTCGTCTTGCCTCAGAGACATCCATGACCGCACCAATGAATTCTAACTCGTCCGCGTGATCTCTAACTGCATGGGCGACAACATGGACGTGTTTGATTGAACCATCAGGCATCAGCAATCGATATTCATAATCGAAATCCTTCCCCTCCTTGGATGCGCGCTCAAGAGTCCTTTGTACGAGAGCACGATCTTCCGGATGAACGCGTTGAATAACCATGTCTAACGTGACAGCAAGCGAGTTGTCGTATCCAAAAATTCTGAAGCTTTCCTTTGACCAGACGATCTCGCCAGTGGAAACCCTCCAGCCGAAGCTCCCTGTATGACTGAGCCTCTGAGCTTCCTCCAGATACGCCTCGCTTCTCGTCAGTTCTCCGCTCAGTCTTGCCAGCGCCCTCAGGTCAGCCTCCAGCACGTCGCGGCACTGCAACACGAATTTGCGGTACAGTTCGCTGTAGGAGTTTTCTTTTCTGTCGAGCACACAAATCGTGCCGAATATCTGACCATCTGGCCAGCTGACTGGGAAACCCAGATACGAGATCATCCCCAATTTGATGTCGGGATTCGATTTCCACTCCTTATCGCGCAGAGCATCCGGGACCAGCAGAGATTGACGCGTTTTCATCACCGTCTCGCAATAGAGACCCGTGTTGAGAGGGGCGAGTTCGTTACGTTCATACGGATTGCTATGTGACCCACTCGATACGAAAACCTTGATGTTTGGTGGTTCGACTTTCATAACCAAAGCCGAGGGAACGTGGATGATTTCAGCAATGATGTTGACGATCTCTTGCCATTTATGAACGATTTCAATGGGCACTTCGGCGGTTGACATACTCAGACAGGCCTCTCAGAGAGCGGGAAATGTACCTTAGAATTTCGTATTATCGTTTTTGCCGCTAAGTTGGAGTTGGCAGCTAGGGCAGCTCGCGTTGCATTAGACCAATGGGTGTATTGATCCGCGCTATCGACCGCGACATAGCCGAGCACGCAATACTTGGCGTACATATTTGCGACCTGTTCGAGCAAACGGATTGCCCAATTCTCGGACATGCCACCCGTCACCATTAACTCGTCCATGTGCCGACATTGAGTTGCTCGATGGTCGGCGCGTTTCTGGGCACTTTCTTCGCCATCCCTGTCCCTTCTTTTGCAACACGCCGATCAGTACGGCGATGGGATCAACACGAAAAGGAACGCCACCACGAAAAACGAGCTGCACATGTCTAGTCGCGAAGTTTGGCAATCGCGATTTCGATTTCGCTGATCGCCGCGGATAGCGTTAGCACCTGGGTGCCGAGTGCGCGGCTGGCGATCGTCAGCAATTCATGACGGATTTCTGGGCTGCTCCCCAAAATTTGATAATGTTTTATCGCGCGGTGGATCGAATAGAGCGCTTTGACATCGTTCATAGGTGGCCTAAAGCAATTTGGTCATTGATTGTTGCACCGCTGGGCACGGCCAAGCTTGTGAATCCATGCCAATGATTTGTTGGTAAAGGACTGGGCTATGCGCCTTGGGACGCATCGAGACATTGGTGCGCCGCGGGCTTGACCTGACAAATATTTGGCCGCGCGAAACAAGAATTTACGGGCCGTAAAGGGATATTTTCGCCTGTGGGCCGCCTCTGGGCCTGCGAAACAATTGCGAAGCAATGCCCAAGATCAACCAAATTTGCGACCTGATTGCGTCGCTCGAAATGGAACCGCATGACGCCGAGCTTTTGCGCAAGATGATGTTTGACTTTCGGGCTAAACATCCGGTGGCGTATGGCGACCTCATGAAAATTCCCGGGATTGCCCGGGTATGGACGACGACCGAAGCCCTAGCCGCGTTGTCGTGCGTTAAGCGCGAGGGGGCAGGATTGCGCTTGTCGACTATCGGCAAAACCGAAGACGACTTGCACAAGTAAGCACCCACTCATGAGCACCAGCCGTAAAGTCACCCTGAAAAAGCAAAAGGAGAGACGTGAGCAACCGCATTTCACGCCCAACGACATCGTCCTTGCCATCAAGAGTGTGGAAGCAGCGGGCTTAAAAGTCTATCACGTGGAGATTGCTTTGACTGGTGCAGTTCACATCAGCACACAACCTCCGCCGCATCAGGCCCTAACTGATACACAAACCGGCACCAATCCTTCGGCGGACCAGACAAGACCCGTCAAAAAGCAAGCTTAAGCAATAGCAGCATCAGTGGCAATTTTTGGAAGCGCCAACTATTTGTTTGATCGCGTCCATCGGCAGCCGAGAATGTTTGCCCCGGTGTTTACCTCGGCGCATTTTCCTGACCGCTGGCGGTGACAAAAAATTGCAAAAGCCCTTGCGCCGCAGGCGCAAATGCAATTCGCCGCCGAACTTTGTCCGCTCTACCCCTGAAAGCGGACATTCGTCATGTCCGAACAATGGTCCGCTAAGGGCCAACAGCTGACATTAGGCGATCATTGACGGTCCATCGAGACAACAAATTCAACTGGATCATCGAGTGTGACCCCGGGTGGGATCACTGCGCCACCGGTCTGCAGGTCACGCCACTGCAGCGGACCGTGGACGCCGTTGAGGATGAGGACAACGCGCTTCTTCGATCTTTCGACCCGCACTTCCATGAAGCTCTGGAAGAAGGGTGCGCGGTTGAAGTCGAAGATGCCGGAAAAGGTCTCAACGCTGAACGGCCACGCATTAAACCACTTTATCCAGTACCAGAATGGCTGTTTCCATAGCGGCATCTCGGCATTCATCTTTGCGCGAAGGTGGTCGGTCCTCGGATAGAACGACCAGTCCACCGCAGCAGGTTGCTCCGGAAAGTCGAGGGCCGTGCCGATGCTAAGGTAGGCTCCGCCGCCGCCATTGACGAAGTGGTGCATCACGCGCGCGGGGCCGTCGCCGGTGGTGATATTTTCCCGGTAATATTCAAAGTCATGCGTATCTCCGGCCATGGCGACTCTGACGTTGTGAGTCGCCAGTAGGCGATAGAGCGCAGCGAACTTTTCCGAGGATTCAGAGACGTTCTGGCCTTCGGCAGTCGGCGGAATATCGTGGCCGCCTGCGAAACGTGGATGACCGACAATTGCAATGACGAACTTGCCCCGGCTACGTTCGAGCGCTCGCTCGATCCACCCGCGCTGTCGGTCGTCCACCGAGCGCAGGATGCCCGTATCTATTGCAATTAATGCAAAGTCGTCGGTCTGCAATTCAAAGAAAGGCGCCCGCTGACTTCCGGTATTGACGGCGTACAAGCGGCGCATGCGCTCGGCATACGCCGTAAGCCTGTCGATGCGGCGCGCATCTGTGCTCGTTAATTTCAGATCTGCGTCGACCCGCGCTTCGATGGCAGCGCGTGCGGCCTTGGGTTCGAGGAAATTGGCGTTGAATCCTTCGAGCGCATCAAACCAGTCGTGATTGCCGGGAATCGCATAAACAGGTTTTGCAAACCCTTGGAGCGGAAGATAGAACTTGGCTTCGTAGTCTTCGATCGCTCCGGCCGGATAGATTACGTCTGAAGACACCACGAGGAACTTCACATCATCATTCTGTCCCAGCCTGAGGTAACGCGAAGCCAGCGAAAGCTGCGAGGCGTCGCCCTCGCCGGGATCGCCAACGACGAGGAAGCTGAAGTCGCCAGCTCCTGAAACGCCCGCTGGTTCAATCCGAAAAAGTTCATCACCGCCCCCATAAGTTCGAGTTACCGCATCGATCATGTTGGCACGCCACGTGTCCACCCGCAGCTCTGTCAGCTTTTGATAGATGCCCGTCGCCCAGCTTTCTGTGTTGAAATACCAGCTGAAGCCCCAGATCGGATTGAACGCAACGAAGAATGCCGTGATTGGCAGACCAAGCCGCAATAGCAGCATAAGCCCCGACGGCAGCGAGATGCGGCTCTGACTCAGGCGCAGACTGAAACTGAAGCGTTTATCAAGCCATCGGTTCATCAGCCACTCCGTCGCCTTGTTCATAGGAGCGGCCTTGAGTCGGAGGGTCCAGGCCAAACGCTCGATCGGTCTCGTTGCACGTCGCCAGGCAAGCCGCACCGGCAATACGAGCGCCATGGCGAACACAAGCGTCATCAATAGATCTCCCGCTGTCGCGACAAACGGCGAGACGACGCCGAGCAGATCATCGGATAACGGCATTCGTCCGGTATGGATGGCGAGGAATACGACTCCGATTGTTGACATCCAAAATAGATCAGCTGCGAGAGCGAACTGCGTCCCAGTATCTGCCTTAGATCTTAGCCGACCGAACATTGCGTTCCCCGGCATGCGGAGCCCGGAGTCAGGGTGACGGTCCAGCGCTAAAGCGGCCGCACCGGTCTGCGCAGTTTTGGCCGGCGCCAGAACCATCCGCCAACCCGCAGCCACGATATAGATGCCGATGGCGATACCGATGGCCGAAGCGACCCCGACGAAGCGGCTCAGATACCAAATTGTTGCCGCGCATCCGAAATCGAGGAATCCATTGACCATCAACGGAAAACGGTCAGACCGCGGCTTGCGCCAAGCGTTGAAGAGTTTCGCTACACCATCAGCGAGTAGGATGCCGATCAGCAGGATCAGCAATCCGTCGAGCACAAGGGCTGAACTCAGCAACAGAACGGTCCCAGCGAGCAATGCAAAGAGGCCCTCCAGGTACGAGCTTGCCTCACCGCTGCGCCCGGACCTAAACGCGGCATAGGTCTCAGCAATACCCACACCAACCAACACAACACCGAGGATCGCAAGCGACCACCGGCCCGCAACTTGTGGCATCAACAGTGCGATGATGCCCAACCCCATCAGCAGGGCGCCGGTGACTCGCGTTCTGATGATTTGATACAACGATGGCATTAGTGCTGGTGGGCTTTCTAGAGGTGCTCAGGTCTACCCGGAGAGCTAATGTGAAGCAGCGAATACCCTCTCCATTTGACCTGCATCAAACATCTGCGAAAGCAACCCACAGATAAGAGGCGACTAGGTGAGCGACTAATTCAAAGCAAATGAGGCCTTCGCAACAAACGTCGCGCTGCACCAGCGCGAGGTTAACCCCTCGGGATTCGTGACGAGATCGACTGCACCGCCCGGCCGTGCATTGGGATCACCGGTCAGAACGAAGCAATTTTCCTGCGAGAGATTGGTGTCGTAGTAGCGCAGATCGAGATTGAAGATCTTATAGCTAAACGTCACGCCAGCTTGCCAATTCAGGTAGGCAGGCAGCGGGAAGCCGCCGAACTCTGGCGACTGATTGCCGAACCAGGAGTAACCCGCGCCACCGGTGAACGACACACCAATGTCCGTCGGAAGCAACCGACTCGGCACGTCGATGCCCACGCCGACAGCCGCATACCAGCTCCAGGCGCCGGTATTGGAAACATTCGGGGAATAGGCAAATCCGCCGGCAACGCGAAGCGACTCGGCGATCCGCTTATCCGCGCGGATGGCCGCTTGCCAATAATCAGTGCCCGGACTGGCCGATATTTCCCCTGGGTAGAGGAAATAGCTCATACCGAGATCAAAATCGATATTTCCTATTGTTCGGCGAACTCCGCCACTTATCGTGATTTCAGCAGCCGGCTGGGTTGGCAACTTGACGCTCGTCACCGCAACGCCAGCGTAGAGCTGACCAAATGTTGCTTCGACGGCGGCGCCGACAGCCGGCTTATGGTCGGACAGTGTTGTGCCCCGATAGATGTAGTCGGTTGCAAAGCCGCCCCGAAAGCTGAATTCGAGCTGATTTGCCCCGCGATCTGAAGTAACGGGCACGGCTTCAAACGAAGACCAGCCGCGGCCGCCGAGACTGATCGCGCCACCAGAGTAGCCTGTAGAGGCCTGTCCCTGCGCAGAACCGCCGGCGATTAACAGTGCCACAGCGACTGCGACCGCGGGCAAAGTGAATGATCGCAAATGTGCCTTGACCAATTTCACCCCCCGAGGGCTATCGCAATACTCACCAGGGCAACGCCGACCCCCACCATAACCAGACCCGTTGCCAAAGGCTGGAGTCCCGCATGACGCCCGAAAAGAAATCCACACAGAAATAACAATATAACGGCAAGCGCATTGGAAATGCGCAGCGCCAATCTGGCGTCTGCAATGACAATAAACGGAATGACGACCGGAAGTGTGGACAGGATAACGAGGATACAAACACCCAATGCACCTTGCCAGTCGCGTCCCGTCAGTCTGGGACCGACGTCGGACGCAGAAATCTTGTTAATTCTTTCGCGTATCAATTCAAGTTGCGTAGGCTGAAAAGCCGGTGCGAGTAGCGGCGGCAGCTCGTCTGCGATCAGACGGTGAGCGTCTTCGCGATTAACTGTTTCACGTACGGCGCGCACCGCCAACGCGCTGCGTCCGCGCTCGCCGAGACGAGCCATCAGATACATTCCGCCATCAATAATTCCCCAGGCTAGATTGCACCCGAGCGCAGCGAACAGCATCGTCCGTATCGCGAGCTGATCTGCTGTTGCCACACTGACCGCGCCCGTGATGGTTAGGACCATTATCAAACCGAACAGGATTTCAGAGAGCCGTTCAACTGGCTCAAGTACCCGGTTGGGCAGCCTCATGAGATGTCCCCCAATTTGCAGCCCATCGAGCGCGTCGGGCGATGTCCGCCTCGTGCCCACTCCTAGTCGAAAAGGCAGAGCACCTTAACGGCTTAAACCAACACAGTGAAAGGGCCGATAATTAACGATAGCTAGCTCAGGAACAATGTCTGCTTCGGGCTTTGCTCCTAATTTCGACCGCAAAAGCCGACATCGCCTAAAGGACGCACGCACCTCTCGTCACTGACAGACGAGTATGACCATGCACGAAATGGCGCGCGGGCAACGGATCAGATTTGCGCGACCATGCTTGTCACAATGACGTAACCTGGCTCGCCGGTGTCATCAGCATCGGCGATGTAGTCAAGCATCGTCTGGAAGATTTGGAGCTCGAGACGAACGTCCTACGCGACGCGTACAACGCCGCGCGTTGACGCCTCGGGCGGACAACCTTTCCTGCCGAGGTCGCGATGGCAATTCTGGAGGTCCCGCCTGAATTCAGCGGTGTCCGAAGTCACTGGTCGTTCGATGCAGATAGGTTTAGCCCATAAAAGGGTGGTCGATTAGGTGCTCGATCGCGCGCGCCTGCAGTTCGCGCGACCAATGATGCGGTACTGATTGCAAATCACCCGTGGCAATCTACCGGTCAGTACTATACCCCTCATCGACCGCGCGATAAGACGTCTCGGCATAACCTGATGATGGGAAGAGCGCTTGAATTTCAACACGGGCCGGAGGTTGCCGAGATTGCCGAACTCGAAGAGGCAATAGCTGCAGCGGAGAGGGCGGTGGAGACAGGGACGAGCTGGAGTAAAAAGTGGAACCGCACGCGGCCCCAAGTTTAAACGACCTGAGGTTAAGACTGACGCGAGGCTATCAACCCCGGTTGATCCGAAGAAGGATCAGGTGGAGCAAACCCGCCGCGTCCTGCGCGAGATGTGGGATAAAGCCGATCGCGCCATTTACGAACAGACCGGGCGCGGCGATACGAGTTCCTTTGGCAACGTTTCTCATTTGCTGTGACCGCGAACTTCCTCTACCTTACGAGAGCTGTCTGCGTGGGGGCGGGGATGTTTGCTGCGACGAAACGGCAACAGCGGCGGTTTCAGCTCATTCTGATAAAGCCGTCCCATTACGACGATGACGGTTACGTCGTCCAGTGGGTGCGCGCCATCATTCCGTCCAACACTCTCGCGGTGCTCTACAGCCTCGGGCGGGACGCGGCCAAGCGGAGCGTGCTCGGGCCGCACACGGCCATCGACATCGAGGTGATCGACGAGATCAACAGCCGGGTCAGGATCAGGTCACTTCTGTCCCGATTCCGCCGCCATGGCAATCATGGGCTCCTCGCCATCGTCGGCGTGCAATCGAACCAGTTCCCGCGCGCCCTCGACATCGCGCGTCCGTTCCGCGCGGCCGGTGTTCCCGTGATGATCGGCGGCTTCCACGTATCGGGCTGCCTCGCCATGCTGCCGGGATTGCCGGCCGATCTTAAGGCCGCGCTCGATATGGGAGTGAGCCTGTTCGCCGGCGAGCTGGAAGGGCGGATGGACACGATCCTGCAGGACGCGGCGACGCGGAAGCTCAGTCCGGTCTATAACTACTTGAAGGATTTGCCGGCGCTCGAGGCCGAGCCCACTCCGATCCTTCCCGCGAGGAATCTGCGGCGAACGATCCAGTCGCTCGCGAGCTTCGACGCGGGCCGCGGCTGCCCCTTCCAGTGCTCGTTCTGCACCATCATCAATGTCCAGGGCCGCAAGTCGCGCGGCCGCACGGCGGATGACGTGGAGCGGACGATCCGCGAGCATTATGCCCATGGCATCCGTCACTTCTTCATCACCGACGAT
>Ga0081455_10008213_pt1 | contig 10885 bp, 13 predicted proteins | sample TabmetS3T2R1_FD_70207 | JGI IMG/M metagenome (GOLD analysis project Ga0081455, IMG submission 70207) | Tabebuia heterophylla rhizosphere microbial communities from the University of Puerto Rico - S3T2R1 | ecosystem: Host-associated > Plants > Roots > Rhizosphere ... | reverse complement strand
CTCAAGAAAAAATATTGAATATTTTGATGTCCTTAAGTTTAGCCGGAATAACAATAATCATGGCAACACACGATCTCTCAGGGATAGCAACGCGGCTCCAATGGGTTGTTTGTATGAATAAGAGAATAATTGCGGAAGGTTATCCTAGAGAAGTGTTAACGGATAGAAACCTCTTGAAGACATATGGCTTAGGGGGTAATGGCGATAACAATAATGATGATGTCACTGATGTTGATGGGTAGATAGAATCTTGATTGATTATATCAAGGAGACATGATGTAAGAAAATGTCATTAGATCCAAATATTCTTCTGCAACCCTTTCAATATGAATTCTTCAGAAATGCTATTATTGTTTCTGTTCTCGTTGGAGGTGTTTGCGGATTATTAGGAGTGTATATTATTCTTCGTGGAATGAGCTACATTGGTCATGGAATGTCTCATGCTGTATTTGGAGGTGCTGTTGTTGGATACATCGCTGGCTTCAGCTTTTACATTGGAGCTGCCATCTGGGGTTTTGTTTCAGCCTTTCTTATTTATGAAATAACGCGTAGAAATAAGATTAAAGCCGATGCCGCAATAGGAGTCGTCACAACAGCAGGATTTGCAATAGGGGTATTTCTGATTAGCACTACAAGAAGTTACACTAGAAATTTTGAGGCATTATTGTTTGGTAACATTCTAGGTATAACTGATCAGGATTTACTGGTTATAGTATTTGTAACCATAATAACCGCAGTCTTCATATTCTTTTTTCAAAAGAGATTGCTATTTACACTCTTTGACAAGGAGACTGCAAGAGTCTATGGGGTTAGGACAGATATGGTAGAGCTTCTCTTCTCTTTAGTTCTAGCAACTGTTGTAATTGCGTCGATGAATAGTATAGGAGTTACTTTGCTTGCTGCTGCTATCGTAGCACCTGCAATTTCTGCAAGGATGATTACTAATAACTTTACCAAGATGGTTATATCCTCTACCATAATGGGAGTGATTACCGCATTTTTGGGGATGTATTCCAGCTACTTTTTTGATTCTGCATCAGGCTCTACCATCGTTTTGTATGGAGCTGCTTGCTTTGGAATTTGTAGCCTATATGCTTATCTTCGCAAAATCTACCAAACACATTCACATGACGTGCTAACACATTCACACCCGCATATTCATGTTAAGGAGCATAGGCACGAGCATCTCAAGAAGCCTTAAATTGTCCGGCCTCTAAACGTCGTGAACTAAGTATAAGATTAAAGCACATTTCTGCATCAGTCAGTTGCAAAGAATATTCGCCAAATTATAATACCTGTTACTATTATCAATAAAATACCAATTATCAATTTCAAACTTCCTTCACTGAATCTACTGGTATATTTCGCTCCCATGTATCCTCCAAGCATAGCAGCGGGACCCATTGTAATCATTATCAAAAAGTTAACATTTCCGTTAATTAGATGTCCAACCAAACTAGATGCACCAGTTAAAGATGATGCTGCTAGATTTGTTCCAACTGCTACTTTGGTTTCCATTTTTAACACAGAAATCATTGCAGGCAAACGTATACTTCCAAGGAGCAAACCTACGAGTCCTCCAACGAATCCTATTCCAAATCCTATGAACGATTCGGTAAAAATAAATCGCTTGTTACGGACTCTTGAATTATTCGAAGGATTAGAAGGGATGGAAGGAAAAGCACTACTAGGACCATGAATCAGATTCACATTGTTGTTAACATCCTCATTGTTATTGCTTCTCATCTCTTCATCCTTTTTTTTTCTTGAACTCTTAATTATTACAACTGCCTCATACAAGACTATTGTTGCTATAAGACCAAGTAATATATTAACAGGAACATAGTTTGTAAAGACCGATCCAAAGAAACCGCCAATAGAACCTGTGACAGCCATAATTAAAAAAGTCCGAAAGGAGATGTTTTTTTGTCGAAAATGTCTAATAGCAGCAGCGGACGCTCCTAAAGTGCTTACTCCGATATTAGTCCCCGCAGCAACACCTACTGAGGAAGAAGAAGGGGAAAAAGAAAAGGAAGATTCAACTCCTAGGATGATGAAAACAAGTCGCAATACACCAAGGACAAGTCCAACCATTCCGCCTACAAATCCAATTACAAAACCCAATAAAACAAAGATAATAACAGTAACTAAATCAATATTAATTGTTTAGAAAAGCCTATCCCCTATAAAAGTTGCACGTTTGTTTATGATATGATTTTGGAGAATTCATATTCAACGAAGTCATTAACTATGTTATTACAGGGCTCTCATTTCATAATGTATGTTACTATATTGTGGTTCCGAATATTTAGGGTTTTTACTGCATGCTTGCTTGATGCTATCATTTTGTGAGAATTGAACGGAGGGTTCAGTGGGGCCAGTGATTTGTGAACTATATTTGACATAAATCTGGGTCCCAAGTTAGTTAGTTCTTAATCAGACATAATTGCTTGAACTATGACATGACTATTTTGTTGTCATAAGGAATCTTTAAAGGCGGTTACGTTTTATATAGCCAATCTAATGATCTACTGTAATGGAAGAATGGGATCCAGCCACTAATGACTTTGTATTAAGATGTAACAGCTGCTGGAGAACAAACAAAGACAAATTTACTAAAATTATACGTACTTCACGTGAAAAATATTACTGTGAACAGTGCTTAAGCATGTTTGATAATTTATGTCATTGCTAATAAGCTGGGACATGGATCACTCTTTTTGACATTCATTTGTTTTCGATAGCATAGTATAGCGTGTCATATCGAATGCTATCACTTTTGTGCTCTTTATTCATTTGTTGACATTGTGAGTCCCCTTGGTGGCGATGTTTGATTTGTTTGATTTTCTGGAGATTGAGTAGTTGGCATTGTGAGTCCCCTTGGTTGCGATGTTTGATTTTCTGGAGATGTCTGCGCTATTGCAACTTTTGAAGGAATGCTTAAAAGAGCTACGCTTAATGACGCTATTAAGATCATTACAATTCCAAGCTTCATTTTGTTGCTCATCAAATTCGAAAGGTATTAGGAAATTCAGTTTATCTATGTTTTGAGAATATAATTAGAAAAAGAGTATACAAAAAAGTATCAGGAGATTATATTAGGATAGGAAGCCTAAGAAGAAGTATGGCTAGTTCCAATAATACCAAAATGACTAGAGAGAAGCAACTTTATCTGATTGCAATTATCAATTTGATAAAAGGAGCGGCACCAACTTTAGTTTAGTTTAGGTATCCACAATCTCCACCGATGTAACCGTCATATCCTCCTTTATCACAAGGTTTGTCCGCTTGATCTACATGACCCTTATCATATTGTGCATCAGCCCTCTCATCTGGAGTTGCCCTTTCATCTGATGTTTCAAATACAAAAGTAGGTACGGTTACAGTAACCACTACTAGTGCTAGTTCTGCTGTTCCCAACAGACTCCATTTTACTGATTCCATTTGTATTACCATAAGAAACCAATTAGATCTCTTTGGAGAATAGCTTAAAAATAAGGAAATATTGTCATCATAATAATCCAAGTGCGAAACCTAACGCCATAAATGCTATTAATATTGAAGTAATCTTTGGAAGATATTTGCTATAATATATCATCCTATGCTGGAAGTGATTAAAGATTTTAAGAGACAGAAGAGTTATTCCTACCAAGGCTATCGCCACTGAACCAGCATAAGCAAACATAATTGTTAATGGGTTTGCTCCACTACCTGCTGCAATTGCAAGTATAACAAATTCCTCTTCATGTGCAAATCCTAGTGTGAATGCAAGACCTGTCATGGACTTCAAACTGGGAGAATTTCTTTTTCGATGAATATGCTCATGGGAATGATATCCGATACCTCTATGCCAGTGTGTATGTTCATGACTAGCGTCATATTTGATACCAAAATCATCATTATGTAAATGACCATGCTGGGTTTTAACATAGTCCTCCGATTTTTCCTTCCAAAAAATAACTGCTAATATTCCAAGCCCAATAGCAGCACTATAGCGTAAGTAAATCTGCGGTATTTCAATTGCCTCGGACACAAGAATATACGCAACAACAACAATAATTGAGGATACAAAGTGTGCTCCCGCTAAGATAGATGAACTTATAAGACCACTAACAAATGGATTTTTGCTGCGCATGGAATAAAGTGTGGCTAGAGGCCAACCATGCGAAGGATTTACCCCGTGGAACAGACCAAGTGTTATAGTGCTGGCCAATACCGTCGTAAGTGACATTCTTTATATGGATAGTCGAAATGATATGTAATCCTTGTGTATTGTAGTCCATGCATGTCGACCTAGTCACAAAAGAGAAACTATTTCCGTTAGTGTAGGGTTCAATGTCATTGTAAATCAGAAAGGAATAGAACCCGACTCTGTTAACCAATTCTGTCGCAATGATAGGATTTAGTATACTAGATTGGCCGTCTGATGAGCTTGCTCAATAGACATAGGTCTTGAGCTATGAAGCTGCAATTCCGGCTACCCGTAGTTATAATCTACCTTCCAATTACCAAAAAAAACCGAAGTATATTTAGTCCTTCTAACAATTAAGAAATTAATATAAACGTCAATACGTAGAAAAGTACGCTTGCCTAATAATCAATATACCAATCCTTTCCATAAGAAGAAAGTACCGCTGACACGAATTAGCATGTCGTTGCCATCTGATTTATTAACAAAATTTGATGAAAGCATGGTGAGGGCAGGATATACCGACAGGTCAAAGGCCTTACAGACTGCGATACATTCGCTAATTGACGAGTATTCCTGGAAGACTAATGATACCGCTGAGGGGGCTGGTGCAATAATTATGATGTATGATAACCACGTTTATAATCAGGATAAAAAATCGACAAAAGTTCAACACAAATATGAGGATGTCATTAGCGCTTCAACTCACGTTCATCTCAAAAATGATAATTGCCTTGAAACAATTATGGTAAAGGGAGATATTAAGAAAATAAGAGATCTGGCAAAACATCTCTCGGAAAATCGGGGTATCAAGAGTCTAAAGGTCAACTTCGTCTCATTAGTGTAGCTTGCACCAAATTTATGGTTAGAGGTATGTAATTTCCAAGGGATACTTTATTCGTACATAGAATCTGTTTTCGGATGAGTTTCCTATTGCATTTGGTTTCGAAAAGCTAAGCTTTCTGAGGTCTGGTAGAGTATGATAAGTCCGCACATGATCTTTGTCATCTCCGTACTAAGTCACTTCTTTTCACGCTGGATGGACGTACTCAGGTTTGCCATATTCAATCGAAAATTAATAATGACGTCCAATTGATACCATCGCGTCTAATGTTCCGAAATTAAGTGGTCGCCGGAAACGAGGTTTCTTTAAAGCAATTTTATAAAGGCATGATCTTCATACTATTTTTGTGGATAATAGACACGCATTTAGAGGGGACAAGATCAATCCTCCCTCCATTTTTCCAAATATGGATTGTACTGAGCTAATTGATTTTTTTGGAAGAACAGGTTACAATGCTCGGCGGCTAGCTGAGGCGGCAACCACGGTAAAAGCGATGATTGATTCTGATTCTACCGTTTGTCTAACTCTAGCTGGGGCGATGACACCCATAGGACTCGGAAAAGCAGTTGCAACAATGATCGAAAATGGGTTTATAGATTGGATTGTTTCGACAGGTGCCAATGTTTATCATGACCTTCATTTTGCGTATGATTTACCTGTTCGCCAGGGCCATTATGACGTTGACGACGACTTGTTATATGAAAATCAGATAGTGAGGATATATGATACGTACATAAAGGAAGTCGGAACACTGCAAGCACAAGACCGTATATTTCAAAAGAACATGACTTCGATGAAAAGTCCAATCACCGGTGACTTGCTTCAGTTCTCCACGGCAGACTTTGCTTTCGAGCTAGGTAAGACAGTAAAGGAGAAAGCTAAGTACCCTGAAAAATCCTTTGTAGTTGCCGCTTACGAACAAAATGTCCCTATTTACATTCCCGCAATCAGCGACTCCTCGATAGGACTGAATATGGTTCCGTTATTATTTGAAAATAGAATAACTGTGCCCAACGTTGTCTTAGACGTTGCGGAGTCAGCAGCAATTCTATGGAAAAGTAAGGTGTCCGGAGGTTTGGAGCTTGGAGGCGGAGTTCCCAAAAATTTCTTCCAGCAGACAGGGCCTACTCTCTACCAAATCCTAAAGATAAAGGAAGGAGGTCAAGACTATTTGGTTCAGTTCACTGATGCAAGACCTGATACAGGCGGCCTGTCTGGAGCCACTTTACAAGAGGGAAAAAGTTGGGGAAAAATAAGAACTGCTCACGCGGGTAATGTAATAGTATATGGTGATACTTCAATTTATTTCCCAATTCTTTGCGCATACGTATTGTCAAACTGCAGACCAAGGAAGAAAAAAGAGATATACAGGAAGAAGAGAATATGGATGAATCAAATGAAAGAATTGTACCTTAAGAAAATTAAGGCATCCAAGAAATAATATAAAAAAGGTAGAAGTTTATCATTGTTGTAATTAGGCTACAATAATATCTTACTTATGAATTACAATTTAACAACGATAGCCTAATCAGACATGAGCGGGAGCAACCGCAGAGAGCTAATGCAACGATACACATAGCGCCTGCCTAGCAAGACATAATTAAAAGTAGTTCGTTACACCCCAAATAGACAATGTATGTCAGACACAAGTCAGCTTCTAGTGCGCAGAATTAAAGACGGGACCGTTGTAGATCATATAGAGAATGGCAAAGCGCTGATCGTACTTCGAGTTCTAGATATCACAGGGAGGGAAGGAAATGTGGTGACGGTTGCATTGAATGTCCCTAGCAGTAAACACATGAAGAAGGACATTATTAAAGTGGAAAACAAGTTTTTGGAACAGGTTGAAACTGATAAACTAGCGTTGATAGCTCCACACGCGACTATCAATATTATCCGAGATTACAAGCTGGTTGAAAAACGCAAGATAAATCTACCAGATTCGATCATTGGAATCTTTGACTGTCCTAATTTAAACTGCATAACGAATAGCGAGGAAGACATCAGGTCAACCATAGATATCATAGACAAGGAAAAAATTCTATTAAGATGTAAATATTGTGCGAGAACTATAACGATCGATGAAATAGTATAGCTCACAACTTTTGTTGAAAACGTTGCACGATAAATTGTTGGCGCGCTACGATAATTGGCATCAGATTAGCCTCCCTTGTGTTACGAGGTAAGGATAAAAGCCAAAAACACATACCATTTATACCTATTTGTCGTTCTTCATAGTTATGGAATTCGAAAAACTGTGTGAGGCTGTCTTCCGACTTCATGATGACATTCGATACGCTGGAGTGATAAATGATGCCGGAACACTGCTTGCAGGTGGAATGCGTAAGGGACTCGACTCCATTACTGAAGAACAAAGTGACGAATTATATCTTGCTCAAACCGCTCTTAGAAAATCCATGCGACAAAGGTTCGATGACACAATGGGTAGAGCAAGGTTTGCATACATAGAGCGTGAGAGGATTTCCATGCTAACATTTTATATGGATAAGAATATTCTTGTAATTTCTATAGAACCCAATGTGGATACCCACGCAGTCATGGATATTGCAAAAGATACTTTGGAGTTGCTTGACGGAAGGCTTGAAAAGCAGCACTAGGGCCGATTTGTAATTTAAAACAATTTAGTTACAACAAGACCCAATAGTTAGGAAATGGCAAGCAAGCGCTAGAATAAAGTGGTCTAACTCAATTTATGGATGATAAATAATAGAAAAAAATAGAACTGGGAACAACAATTGTAGCACACTTGGCTACTTGTTCATTCTGAGCACATCAACTTGACCGCTGTGCAACCAGTCTTTAAGCTCCTCGTGACTAGGCTTAACATCATGCTTTCCAGACAAATGGAGGTGCAGAAGAACATAGTTAACTTGATTTAGCAGCGGTTTGTTTGATTCATCCCCTCTACGGGCCTTTTCCTTCAGGTCACTCGGAACTGTATTCCACCAGTCATTAAAACTTCTCTTTCCGCCGTCACCAGTTTTCGAATTGAATCCTTTTGGTAGTGTCATTGCGTAAAGTATTGAAAGACAAGGCTTTTTAAATTTTATCTATTTGTCAGGGATTCCTCGTTCAATTTAGACCCGATGCCTGAGTAATGGCTCTTATGTCTGGCAAGAGAAGAGCCATCGTGTGTAAGGTTTCTTAATTTAGACTGCTGGTAGCACTTTTATAGCTATTAGAAAAGAGATAGATAGATTGTCTACTCTCCCCTCTGAGGAAGGGATTGTTGTTGTGTATACTGGAAAGGGTAAGGGCAAAACAACAGCGGCTCTGGGTATCGTATTGCGAGCAGTAGGACACGGACATAGAGTAGGTATGATTCAATTCATTAAAGGGGAGTGGTATTATGGAGAGCTTACAAGCTCTAAGAGGCTCGAACCTGAATTCGAAATGATCGCTGCCGGGAAAGGATTTGTGGGGATACTCGACGACGATCATTCTTTTGAGGATCACCGCTTGGCCGCTCAAAAGGCGGTTTCGATTGCGAAGGAAAAACTAACATCAGGAAATTATGATATAATGATACTAGATGAAATTCACTATGCTTTTAATTTGAAGCTAATCACATTGGCAGATATCTTAGACATTATACAGTTAAGGCCAACAAAAACAACTCTTGTCATGACAGGGAACTATGCTCCTAAGGAGGTTTTGGAGATTGCTGACTTGGTTACAGAAATGAAAGAGATTAAACATCCGTATCATCGTGGAATCATGGCAAAAAAGGGGGTTGATTATTGAAGGAGATCTCTCAAGTTAGATTCATTATTTGAGAACCATTCTTATCGGAGTAAGCTTAAAGTATCAGCTTTGTGCCGTTCAATAACCATGGTTACGGCTGAATTAAAGAAGATTCCAGAGGCTGGTGACATAGTTTTGGTTACAATTAAGGAAATCACAGGGCATGGAGCTTATGTGAGCCTAGACGAATATGGCAATATGACTGGTTTTCTCCATATATCTGAGATTGCAACTGGATGGATTAGGAATATCGAAAGATATGTCAAACCCAAGCAAAAGACAGTTCTTAAAGTTATCAGAGTTGACAAAACCAGAGCAGAAGTAGATCTTTCACTCAAACAAGTGTCAGGAGAAGAAAGAAAATCGAAATTAATAGAAGTGAAAAAAAATGAAAAAGCAACAGCATTTATGGAAATGGTCAAAGTCAAGGCAAATTTGTCAGACAAACAAGTTGACGAAATCGAAGACATAATCTTACAAAAACATGATAGTGTTTATGATCTCTTCGAAATAGTTGCCAAGAAAGGCACTGATTCTGTCCGTAACCTAGAACTCTCAACCGAAGTAATCAAAGCTATTGAAGACGAAAGTCATAAGATTCAAGTCCCTCATGTAGAGATCAGAGATATACTAGAGATTTCGTCAAGAGACCCTAATGGGATTGACGTAATAAAGAATACGCTGTCGCCGCTCGAAGCCGCAAAGAGCAATGCACAAGTAAAAATAACCTATATTGGGGCCCCGAAATACCGTGTGACTGTTCAAGCAGAAAATTTCAAAATGGCGGAGAAGACAATGAACAATGTTATGGAGAAGGCTAAAACTTCAATAGAAAAACATCATGGCATTTTTAGCTTTAGCCGAGAGAGTTCTAGAAAGAGTCATTGAGTCGATCAAGGCTTAATAATGAAACATCTTATCCGAAAGTGTCCGAATTGTGGCACCTATACGCTAAGAATGGATTGTACTCCTTGTAAAGTTCGCACGATTAATCCTCATCCTCCAAAATATTCTCCAGACGACAAGTACGCCCGCTACAGATTAGAAGATAGATACGCAAGCAGCAAGGAATCCAACTGTTGATTAAGGAAGATCGTTTCCTACAAATCCCTCCAAACAGCCTTGGTCTTGGCTAAAAGTAAAAAGCCCACAAGATAAATTCCCTGAATTGATATGCCAAGCCATATGCTCCATTCTTCTGGGGTGGGTATTCCCATTATATATTGTAGTATCAGAGAAGCATGAGTGGTTGGTACAGCGTATGCAATATATTGCAGTTCAGGTGGCAATCTTTCGATTGAATAATAAACAGGAGGCAAAACAGCCAAAATTACATTTACAAATGAAATTATCTGAGTCGCATTCCTCATATGAAGCATATGAGATGAGAGGAAGAAACCCATGGCTGACATTGCTCCCCAAATAAGGAAAATCGTGAGGATCAGCAGAGGAATAAAAGTAATCGATGTTCCCAGATAGGCGGTGAGAAATGTCAATACCAATAGAGCTGGAAGGCCGAAAAGAATCTGTGACAGCGCCAATCCAGTCATGTAGGTCAGTGCAGAGACAGGAGATGCGACAAAAACGTCCTGAATCTTGTATTCAGTCTTGTAGAATGATATGTCCTGACCCAAAGCAAGACCATAACCTACCAACGCCATAACTAAACTTCCAGATACAGCGAACTGGAGGTATTGACCATTGCTAACAACAAATAACACAAACAATATTGAAAACGGACTAATAGCAGAAAAGAGCAGAGATATAGGATTGCGGCGCAGCCACAATATCCCAGTCATGTAAGCTATTAGGAGAATTTTCTTTGCAGCTAGTTGATAGCTTGTAGACGAAACTGAGACCGCTTTCCGATGTATCACAGAATTGTTTACTATGTACCATATCTTTTTATTATTGTTATTCTCGACATGATGGAAATTAGGAATACCAGAGATATTGTCACATCGGGTTGGCCCCCAAAAATTTTATACTTGGAATTTCTCAGAATTTTCTAATATATCAGCTAATTTTTTCTATCTTCTTAGCGCTATTCTGAATTATTGTCTAAGGCTTAGGACTAAGCTGCATGG
>Ga0081455_10008212_pt1 | contig 10885 bp, 12 predicted proteins | sample TabmetS3T2R1_FD_70207 | JGI IMG/M metagenome (GOLD analysis project Ga0081455, IMG submission 70207) | Tabebuia heterophylla rhizosphere microbial communities from the University of Puerto Rico - S3T2R1 | ecosystem: Host-associated > Plants > Roots > Rhizosphere ... | reverse complement strand
TAGATAAATTGCTCATCGAGGTCTTTTATTCCAAGATAGCCAGAGACGTTATCGATGTGCCTTAACTCCACGTATTTCATCAACCTTGTGCAGTACTCTAAATTTTCAGGACTAATTCGCGTTATAAAGCGAGAAGTGACATGCCTAAAATTCAGTTGAACTTGCTCGTTCCAAAGAAGTGAGCTATCAAGTAGCACCGTTAACCAACCACCATCGAAAATGCAATTATAGCTTCTTACCGCTGATGAAACAATTCTAGAAATCGCTCCTGTTACGTCTGCAAAAATACTACCATTGACCAATTCTTCAGGAACAATGTTTGGATCAGTGGAAGGCAAAGACAATAAACTTCAATACCTCATCCTAATGATATAAATGCTTATCAGAATGCATACTGAAAATGGAGGGATCTAAGACAACCTTTAGAACTCGAGGTTTCGCTGGGATTAATCTTATGATCTTATGTGTATTGTCAGGCAAGAAAGCACTTATAACTCAATGTAGAATTAGTAATTTGAAGTGCCTATCTATTTAGACGTTCATAACGTACCCTTTAAGGAGGACCAACTTAAGGAATTGGTGCATTCCCCCAAAGATGAATTCGGTGTCAGCCATGTAAACCTTTTCTATAATCACGATGCAAACGTTTGCTTCTGCCTACTGGACGCTCCTGATGAAGAGGCAGTTGTAAAGCACCATAACAAAGTGGGGATAAACTGTGAGTGGATAACAAGGGTTACTATGGCTACAGGTAAAGAGTTCTTTCCCCCAGGTCTAACCGGCATTTCAACCGAGTAGAGTTAAACTAGAGATTTAGTCGCGTCGCGTAATTTGTATTGGTTTTTACATTTTTCAGTATGCTAAATTAGGAGATAAAATTAGGACACACTGAACTGATTCTTATCCCTTCAATGTCGAGGATTCTACCTCAAACTAAAAGTGAGAAATGGTATGCATTTGCTTTTCCGGTGACGATTCTACTAACCGGCAGATGCAGACGCTCCTCCTCCTGCAAATGCGCTGCTACCTCCATCTCCATCATCATCGCTATCATCACTGTCATCATTACTGCTGGAACTATCGTCGGAGTCGTCATCATTACTGCTGGAACTATCGTCAGAGTCGTCATCATTACTGCTGGAACTATCGTCAGAGTCGTCATCATTACTGCTGGAACTATCGTCAGAGTCGTCAGATACTTCACTAACAGGTGTAAGTGCTGCTGGAGTAATTGGCTGATTAGCAGATGTAGGAATAGTTGCAAGTTGTGTAATGTTCGCGCTAGTACCATTCTGAACCGGATCTGCTGAATCTTGTGCCATAAAACCAATGCTGGTGCCATAAAACCAATGCTGGTATACATCTGGAGGTCCTGAAGTTCCTGATGGGGTTATCTGAGCTGACACTTGACCGGGTAGCATAGATGGTACCGACAAGAAAGCCAGCAAAACTGCGGTGGCAGCAAGTATAGTCGTTACGGAAATCAGGGCCATTTGATTATGAATAATCCGCTCCTTCAACATAGTCTTTTTATACTACACGGTAAAGCCATTTAGTACTTAATAAGTCTACCAAATATGAGTTACATAATATTATTCTAGAGCCCCTCTATCGATGAATTGGTATATTGGGACTTACAATGAGAGTCCATACTAACATAATATGAACTACCATGATGAAAACGGGCATATCAGATAGCCTTTCTTGCATAGTAGTCGTGTTGACAAGTAGTAGGTCAGAGATGGTGTATACTCGTTGGTATAGAGTACTAGAAAACTCGTTGATAGTTTACTTATTTAAGATCTAGACGTATACATATAATAACCTCTATTCATTATTTAAAAGATGAAAGATATGGATTTTACGTGTGTCAATTGTAGTAAATTAACAGCTGCAAGTTTCACTTCTGATGATCTCATGGTTTACAGATGTAACAATTGCGATATGGAGTACCGGTTGATAACTGGATGCATAGAGGAGCATTCTCCCCTCAATGTTAGTATCGGAAGTAGTAAGGTGTTAGATGACAGTAATGAATTCAACGCCATGCCAATAAAGGTCGAAATTAAGCATCCTTAATTTCTACTGTTCTACTGCGAATGATCGGTGCACTCTACTTAAGGTATACTTGACTAATTGTTGCTACTCCCCCAAAGTGGATTAAAGATTGCGCAATACTCCCTTGGGCAGATTTAGGGCGATACGACAAAGACACAAAAGCTTATGGTTTATAGTTTTTCCAAATAGTTAATTATTTGTTACTATAAACAAGTCCAAATTTTACAATCACCCATTTTATTTAAGTATCTGTTGATCTTACATCATCTTATTTTGATGCATCCTTCAAAGGTAGACATGGCGACCACGACACTTCTTGTATCAATTGGTGCAAGTGGATTATCAATATCCATATGAGCTGCGAGCAATGGGAAAGTGCTCTAGAGAGGTCATTGTATCCATTTTTTCATTTTGAATGTATCGTTGACGAATTAATGTGAAAGTATCCTCTCTAAGGGAAACAAATTTCTTCCATCAGCCACCTATTGGAAACAATGTATGAGCTAGTGGCTTGAAGCTAGCTATTCTATGAGCTGCAGAAAATTCTAATTTGATGAAATATATTTGGTTTGATATTTGAATGGTTAACAACGGCTTGAAATTTATGAAAGTAAATGACTATACAATTCGACCGGCATTATTAGTCATCGATGTACAAAATGGCTTTGCGGCAAAAGGCGGTTCATATGACCAATTGGGTATCGATATTTCAAAGTATATCAATGTGATTCCAAAGATAGCAAGCCTTATTAGTGTATGTAGAAACTCAAAAATTCCTATTTTTTATACTCAAGCCATACGAGAACCTTCGGGAATTGATCTCCTAACGAATGTTCACCGGATTCTTCCAAAGTCTCGGGAGGAAAGAATAAGAATGAAACCCATTTGTGTGAGGGGCACTTGGGATGCGGAAATTGTAGATGAAATAAAGCCAACTGATACAGACCATGTAATTAGAAAGCGACGTGACTCTGCCTTCTATGACACTGAAATAGGAGTGTGGCTTAAGAGCGCGAGAATTGACACTCTTATATTTTGTGGAATAGATACTTCAATCTCTGTAGAATCCTCGTTAAGAGACGCCTTCAATCTGGGTTATGACGTTATTTTGATGTCGGACGCTACGGCATCGAATATAGAAAAGCATTATCAATCGACTTTAGAAAATGTTCGTGGATATTACGGACTAGTTATGAGCATAGAAGAGTTCACCAAATTCGCTCTTGCCAGCAACACTTCTTAAGGAAGATATCAACATTCCATTTAAAATAATTTCCTGGAGAAGATAATTCGGCATGGAAGTCAATTGTTTTACTAAATTCACAATCGGTCTAGCTGTGGAAAGATTTCATGAACGGCTTTGCATAATTGCGTAAAACAGAGCTTTACCCTACTCCGGTTTATTCCAGCCTTCTATTGTTGCAAAATTACTAAAAGTTTACATCTGTTCTTAACTCATATTCTCTAAAATAGATTAGCTCATATAATCAAATATTAAATTGACATCGGATTTATCCTGAAATAGGTTCCGATGTGTAAAAATATGATTCAGTCCAGTTCCATAATAGAAGCAGCCATGAAAAATAGGACACATCATGATATACTGGCTAAGGTATTGGAAACGGCAAAAAGTACTGATGGAACAACTAAGACAAGGATAATGTATGGGGCATATCTGTCCAGTAATCAGATTAAAGAATACATGGCCTACTGTCAGGGTCATGGACTTGTAAGTTATGACGCTAAGAAGAGAGTGTATAAGACTACAGTTAAGGGAGTCAGGCTTCTAGAACTCTTCACGAAAATGTATGAGATAGTTCCTTCGGGTTCTATTGAAGAAATTAGTCCATAAAGTCTTAATTTTCCACTTGATTTGATGGTAAATGCTCTTGCATTAGTACCACGAATCGTCCGGGATTTCGAAATATATCACCAAAATTTTCAAGATTTACAAGAACTAATGCTAAATATAACTGAAAGCTTAAAGTGGGCTAAGTATTATGGATTGCAACTTAACAAATCGTCTAACTCAAGAAAAGATTTCTTAAATGGATTCGTATTAGAATTACATTGTATTCTTGCAATTCTGTTACTTCGTTTGATACTGCCCACGGCTATTTTCTTAAAATTCATTAGGCAACCTTACGCTTTCACTAACTATCGGCAAAGTATTGAAATACATGGCACAGTGTAGTTAAACTTTATGTATTAGTTTTAGCTATGATGATGCATGAAGATTTGACAAGCCTAGCTTCGGCATCGGTCACAGTTAATAGTCGGAAAATAACTGTTGTGATTGGACTTGCTATTATTTTCCTTGTAATTCTTGATTTACTTGTCACCCGTCAAGTCTTGCCCTACACCACAGATGTAGAAACCACGTTGTTCATAGCCACTGTAGTTGTTGGATATGGCTTCGGATCTTGGATTCTCCTAGGATATACTAGAAGAGTTAGCGAAGAAATTAGAGCAAAATCTAGGTTTATCAACGTTTTGCATTGGACTGTAACATTGACTCAATTTACGCTATTCGGAATACTATTGATAATACTCTTTAGTGGAACAAAAACAGGGTTCTTGGCGTCTTCAGTTTTCGCAATTAGCTCTGCGTTGGCCACATTTATCATGGGGGTAATTGCCTTCAAGTTCTTTACTTGGTATAAATTGAGCTATAGTAAGAATTTCACGATTCTATTTTATGGATTTGCTGCCTTAACACTCGCCCTTTCTATTGCTGAAGACGCGAGCACGAAGCTTCTTATGGTTCAAGTGGTATACGAGGACACACCAGAAGGGGTGCCCATAGGATCATCTTTCCTGTATGAAGCATCTGAAAAGTACAGTGGAGAAATCATACGGAAGGAAGTCAATGGTGATACTACTACACTCATTATACTACCTGACTCGAATAAGGAGTACTACAATCTTTTGAACTCTACTGTACTGCCCATAGCATTTGTTTTTAGATGGATTGCGTCTACAATGCTCCTCCGTAATTCTTATCAGAAGATAGGCAAATTATCTTTGTTCTTTTGGATTATTCTCTCTCTCCCATTAATCCTTTATCTTGTCGGAAAAATGCCAGGCTTTTTCTCGGGAGAGAGCCTCTCTGGCGTTGATGAACCCTATCGCTATTTCTTTAGAGTTTTGTTTAGAACAGGGACAATAGCTGGAAATATCCTTTTTGGCCTTGCGTTCTTTATGGTAGCAAGAAAAATGTCTTCTTCGAAACTTAGGGACTATCTAATCCTCACAGGTATAGGAGATACAATCGTAGGCATAGCTCTCTCGACCTCCGCATTGGAACCAACGTATGGAGTAGCCGGTCACTCGCTGGTGTTACTGTCCTCGTATTTGTTCAGCATCGGATTTTACCTTTCAGCAATATCTCTATCACAGGATAGTTCATTAAGAAAATCGATTCGAAAAAGTATGGTAGACGTTATAGATAATATTGGGACCGCTCAGATGGAACAGCAATTAAGAGCTAGGATTTTGAAAATAGTCCAGAAGGAAAAACAAACTTTGGAAGAGGAGACAGGGGGTGTTTCTCAAGAAGTTAGTGAAACTGAGCTGAGGGAATATATGGATTTAGTGACTGAAGAAAGGAAACGTTCAACGGTCTTCGGGGACAAATGATGCTCAAAGCATGCAAGTGAACTGATCCTATTCTAGATGTTTAATCTCAATGAGATCGATTGCCCAAATGCATTTACTAACCGGCCTGAAGAAACCATTTGCAAAGTACCACTAGAAAGCATACCGTGATACTCCCTTTACACAAAAAAACAATAATCAATAATTATGGAATAACAGATAACATCGTTGAATGTAACAACCAAGCCTAAACGAAATGAATGATTTTTGATTTTCAGGATTGAAAAGCCTGTCACTATTGTAATAGTACATTCTTATACTATTCTCGCTTTATAGATAATGTCCCGTACGAGATGAACAAGTGCATTGCCTTTCATTCCTATAAAGGTGGTACAGGAAAGTCAACATTGGCCTGCAATAGTGCAATCCTTTTAGCGAGGAAAGGTTATCGGGTATGCCTACTAGATTTGGACATCTACGCACCGAGTTTCCACCTGTATTTTTCAAAAGAACCTCGAAAGTGGATAAATGACTTCCTAACTTCCAGCGCCGATATTAAAGATGTGATGATTGATGTTACCGACAGTTTTGACACTCAACAAAGACATACTGACACGACCAAGTCAAATGATCATGTCGGCGAAAAAGGGGTAGAAATTTCAGGCAAATTATGGGTCGGATTATCTAATCCTCAAAAGAAAGAAATATTCAAACTTGAAACTGCTGATACGAACACAAAGAGGCAGGCGATTAGAAGATTTATACATCTTAGAGAATTATTGATGTCTGATTTCAAAGCTGACTATATCATAGTCGATACGAGTCCAGGAATAAGATTCTGGTCAATAAACTCGTTAGCAATTGCAGATATTTTGCTTTTGACATTGAAAATGAGTGACCTTGACATCGACGGCACAAGAATTGTGGCAGAAGAGATATACAGGTGTTTTATTGAGCTTGGGAGCAAGGCTTATCTTGTGTACAATATGGTCGAAGGTTACTGTGTCCCTCGGCAGACTATTTCAAATAAAGGAGAAATCTCAAATATCTCTAGTTCTACTATCGCTCAAAAGCCACGCAACGATATTGCATCTGTATCGCAGTTACTGAGCCAACAAAGAAGCGACGATGAATACTGGTCAAGTAGTTTGTCTACGGATTTAGGAGTTAAAATCATCTCTTTCATTCCATGCTATTGCGACATCCAATTTTTAAGGAAAGAATTTCTAACCGTCTTAAAATATAAAGACCATCCATTTACCTTCCAAATAGAAAAGCTTATAGATGCTTTATGACAGGTGCAGTGGCCATTCCAAACACTCCGTAAAGATGGAAATAGCGTGCGATTGCCAACATTTGACTTAATTTGCGAATTGTCAATTTAAAAAGTCAATCTTTAAGGTTCTGGATACGTTCCCGGAGGATGGACCGTGTCATAGTTTATTAATTCAATAGACCAGTCATATTTTGAATGAATGGTCATAGTGGAACTGGTAAAGAAGATCTATGCGAACATTTTGCAGGAATCGATGAAAGCAAAATAACTTCTGGCGCCAAATCATGTCAGGAGTGTGTAATAGAAGGTACTGACTGGGTAGCATTAAGAATGTGCTTGACATGCGGTCATGTGGGCTGCTGCGACTCATCTGAAGGGCTCCATGCTACTAAACACTTTGAGCGAACCGGTCATCCAGCAATGGTGGCTCTACCTAACAAACAGTGGAGATGGTGCTACATTCATAAAAGCTATTCATGAGAGACATCTTTAACATCTTGCATGATCAATGGGTTTGATATCCGACCCAAAACTATCTGTAAGCAAGTGAAGATAATTTATTCCTTAATGTAATAGCCGAGCTAGTTAGAAGCATGGACTAAAAAGGGAAGAGATCGCTAGTCTCCGCGAATCCGGTCGCAGGAGATAGACCTTGAACTAATTACTTAACTCATGGGAAGAGGTCCACCTAGGCAAGAATAGCATTTTGATTCTCGCTTGATTCATGTAGGAGTAATCGGATTCAATGACTGACGCTAAACGGTTTCGCTGTGAATGGGAGGACACATATCCCCTCCCCCTTCTGAATTGGTATTCCATACCTTAAATGTTCGATTTCATCTCTCCATTTTATGCCTAGGTCAATTGTGCAGCAGCAGGAAAAATACTACTCGGGGGCTAACGAATTGTTAATTCAACGAACGCATGCGGCGGTTAGTGACAAGATTGCTCAGAAGAGATGGGAATTTCAGAACACCGACATTGATCCAAACCGGCTATGGAACCTTGCAAATCAAGTTGAAGCGCTCAATTGGGTTTCGAATAAATTGAGTGGAATACTCAGACAATACAAACAGGTACCTGATTCCTCTGTTCAATCACTCATTGCATCACTAAAAAAGGTGCTGATCAGAATTGACAAAAGCCTCTTAAAGTTCAAGACAAATAGACAAAAATCTTACGAATTTTATAGATTGAAATCACGAGCAACGATAATCGAATGGTCGCTTTTTCAAATTCACTTTATAGCCGCTAATTTATCTGGATGATTACATTGACTCTAAATGATCCAAGCTAGCAGATCAAACGAAGCTTTTTCCTCCACTCTTCTCATTACGTCTTGAAATCAAATATTTTATAGTTATTCATGATCCTTCCAATATTTGAAAATCAACAGAAATATTCTGACGGCATGGGACCATCTCCAAACAGAGTTGCTTATTTTTTAAGACAAGCGACACGCTACACATGTTGAAATAATTCCTCAATTCAATAAAAACACCCCTCAAGAAATAAACTAAGGTTGTAATGAATTCTATATTGTGGTTAGATTCGGATACAGAAATGCTATATATCATTCTAAATTTTGGCCGAACCGAACATTCGGGGCATCTAGGGAACAACGTTTCAACAGCGCAGACAAGGTTAAAATCGCATGGTCGCAAATAGTTGTGACAACGTGTTCCTAAAGAGAGATAAGAATAGTAAAAAATGGAAAATTGAATACGACGAGACGATCTACAAGATTTACGATAGGAACAATGATTTAGCAGGATACTTTTTCCCCAACTATGGAATTGTAACCGATCAGAAATCTAGAAGTGAGATGGGGGAGGAAGACGAGGAAATCATCATTGAAGCTATGAATCAGGAGCATAAAGTGGTCCATGGAGGTGAGGTACTTCTTCCATTAGTGAAACTCGATCTACTTGACATCGAAGACGAACAAATAGATTTAGATTCTGCACGTGAGAGGATGGAAGAAGTATTGAAAAGGATGGATACGTGGAAGAATTGGATGAGATCTAATTCGAGCAGGTTTAACATAGTAGGAAATGGAATTTACACCTCTAGGGAAGACAGAAACATGCTATCCATCGCCCTCCTTTTTGATAGTAGGTTTGTTTTACATGAAAAGGAAATTGGGCTCCAGTTAAATCAGATTCTTGACAGCTTAAGTGAATGCGGACTGTTATGATAAAATGATTGTAGCTTTGCAGTAGCGCACGTATTGAACTACAAACTAGTTGACTCGAATTTCATCGCCTTCTCCCGAGTTTGGTTATCTATGGTTCGACTGACTTTCATTTTGGAGTTCTTTATCCAATTCTAAAATAGCTGTAATATAGCAGCGAGGGCAGACGGGAATTGTAGTTCCCAGCTTTTTCTCGAGTTCGTAGTCCATGAACTTCTCTTCCCCGCAGCTATAACATATTCGGGCTCGGATTTTACTCACTGCTAATACCAACCTACTGAATTCTTTGAATTATATCTTTTTCAACATGAACTTACAGTAGATAATTACGTAGTGACACATCAGTATCCCCGTTCTTCATTCGTACGGTCCCTGCATAGAAGTCGCGATAGTTTCGGTAACACCGTCTTGGAAGTCTGATACCCCGATATTCTTTCTAAAGGGATATTGATAAGATGAGTTAGCATCAATTTCGATTCGGTTATCAAGGTCTACTCATAAATCATTCGCTGGTTTGAGTAGAACATCATACCCCTGACAATAAGTTGGAACTTGACTTTTGTTTTTAATGCTATTAGAATTAATAGAACTAGATTCTACAATATTAAAGTGTATCCATTAGTTTTTTCACTTAATGAGTACCGCGTATAGTCACGATTTATTATTTTAGGCAAGATCGCCATGCTCATCCTAAAGTGGTATAGAATAACAAACGGTAACGGATGCTCTATTCACCATATTTGACTTGCTTGACAAGGGAATAATTTGTAATGCTCCTAATGATCAATTGATAATGCATAAAGGCCGCTTACCCCATAAGCTATACCTATCAATAGCCGAGAGACCAATGGAGCAAGGTCAGTTGAATTTTGAAGTATCAAATAATTGACAATCAATGCTAGAGGTATGAATGAGATCGACAAAATGCCCACTAGATATTGCTCCTTGTTTGACACATTGTTATATTTCCGTAGCAGACTGTAGGTGCAAATGTTCCCTGCCCCAATCCCCAATAGGACCAGGTACGGATACATGAATTGAAAGATAGGTATCATTGCGAAAGGGCCTGCCCAACAAATGCCGTTTACCAACTTTGCGCTCATGGGCCATGAAATACTGTTTTTCATCCTATGCCGTAATAAGAGCAAATCGTAACGGAAATGAAATACTAGAATAAGAGTAATAATGGCAAAAATTGCCCACCAGATCGCTGAAGCGACATACGGGGTCAGGTTGTACGGTAGGATCATCCAGTCAGCAATTGTTGCAGAAGTGATGGCGCCAAAAATGATGAGGAATAGAATCGCGAGCGATCTCCTCCCCTCCTTGCTTGGACGAAATTGATCAGTGGTCAGTGGTCGAGATCTATTTTGTGCTTAATAATAATGTATAGTATTGTGAGGAAATCCTAATGACAAGTATTTGCTCAAGGTTAATGACATGACCAGCCATTAGCAAGGTCAACAAGAAAGGAAAGAAAACAACACAGGAAAGAAAATTCATCACATCCAAATCAAGATTAAAAAATCTATGGTGTATCCATCGTACCCTAGTCCTAACTTTATGGATCCCATATTGTCGAATAAGTCGTACATGAAACATTTCCGTTCAGCTAGATGCTATAAATATTGAAAGCACTTCCATGTGGTTGTTTTAAAAGATGAGATTATAAAGAGAAATGCTTTAACACTTATCGTAATGAAGCCTCTGAATAATTTATGATTCTAGGTGTACATAATGAATGTTACGATACTACCATC
>Ga0081455_10008211_pt1 | contig 10885 bp, 5 predicted proteins | sample TabmetS3T2R1_FD_70207 | JGI IMG/M metagenome (GOLD analysis project Ga0081455, IMG submission 70207) | Tabebuia heterophylla rhizosphere microbial communities from the University of Puerto Rico - S3T2R1 | ecosystem: Host-associated > Plants > Roots > Rhizosphere ... | reverse complement strand
CTCCCCTGATCGTGAATCACGAGATCGTCAATCTGCCGTCGGCCTCGGCGCTCGCCCTCATCCGCAAGGAAGGCGCCGGACGGCAAATGGCGACGAAGACGCTGGCCGCCCTGGCCGATCCAGTCTTCGACGCCGATGATCCACGCCTGGCAGCCGCTAGAAAAAAAACCTCTCCGAACGGCTTGATCGCCAGCGCCCGATCGGCGGAATCTTCATCCGCCTCTTCCACGCTGCCATCGGAGCTTGCGCGTTCGGCCCAGAGTTTTCATCGCGACGGTTTCGGTCGCCTCGTCTTTTCCAACGAAGAGGCCGAATTCATTACGAGGCTTGCGCCCAGGGAGGCGATACTCAAGGCCACAGGCTTCGAGGCCAACCGTCAACTCGTCGCAAGTGGAGAACTGAGCCGGTACCGCATTCTCCATTTCGCCACTCACGGACTGATAAACAGTGAACATCCCGAACTCTCGGGTCTGGTGCTTTCGCTCGTGGATGAAAATGGAAAGCCGCAGGACGGCTTTCTGCGAATGAGCGAAGTCTTCAACCTGGAACTGCCCGCCGACCTAGTAGTCCTGAGCGCCTGCCAGACCGCGCTCGGCAAGGAGATCAAAGGCGAGGGACTCGTCGGATTGACTCGCGGGTTTATGTACGCCGGCGCCGAGCGCGTCGTGGCCAGCCTCTGGCAGGTGGACGATCAGGCGACGGCGCAACTGATGCGGTATTTCTACCGCGGGATGTTACGAGAGAATCTGCGCCCTGCGGCGGCCTTGCGCGCGGCGCAGATCGAGATGTCGAGATACTCTCGCTGGTCGTCGCCGTACTACTGGGCAGGTTTTGTGATCCAGGGCGAGTGGCGGTGACCGTGATGTTCCGTGTGTTCCGATATTTCCGTGCGCTTATGAAACACCATCTGATCATCGCTTACCTTTGTTCTCTTTCGGCTGTGTCAACGACGCTCTCATCACGACCTGTCGCCGGCGTCGCGACGGCTCAATCTCCTCAGCAATCCGAAGACGTCAGGACGCTTGCGCCCGGCGCGACAGTCGAGCGGGAGATTTCTGGAGGACAGTCGCATATATGGCGGATCTTCCTTTCCTCGGGAGATTACCTGCGCCTGTCAGTTGACAGGAAGCGGATCAATATCGTGGCGGAACTGTTTACTCCTGGCAAAAGCAGGCAGTCCGGGGATAAGCCTCTTCTGAGTACCGCTGATGGAAATGCGCTGACCTCTCATCAAGGCGTAATCATCTTTTCGTACGTCGCCGAGTCCTCGGGAAGCTATAGCCTGGAGATTCAGGCGTCTAATAAGGAGCCAGCGCCCAAACGATACACAGTGAAGATGGAAGAGCGGCGCCCGGCAACGCCTGAGGACAAAATCCGAGTTGTGGCTGAGAGAGCCGAATTGGAGGGGGTGCGGACCAGAGACTCTGTAACGATGGAACAACGACGCCAGACAATTGCGCACTACGAAAGATCACTGGCCCTGTGGCGCGAGTTGGGTGACCGCAAAAGCGAACTCAGGTTGTTGCAACGCCTCGTCAATCAATACAACCAACTCGGCGAACTACAAATTGCGCTGAACTACACCAGCAAAGGAATTGAGATCGCTCAGGCTCTCGACGAGCGATATCAGGAGGCGAATCTGATCGTGCAGCTTGGCAACCTCTATCTAGACCTGGGGAACAATCAAAAAGCTCTCGACGCTTACGGCCACGCAAGACAGATCTTCGCCAGTTTATCCGCTCGCCATGGAGAAGCGGTTGCGATTGAAAATATTGGGACAACCTATCACTTTCTGGGCGACCCGCGGAGCGCTATCGAGTATTTTCATCAGGCGGCGTCAACGTACTCATCATTGCGGGAGAAGCCCATGGAGCGCCAGGCGCTCAGCAACTTGGGAGCGGCTTATCTCAAACTGGGAGAGATGGAGAATGCGCTTGAATTCCAAAATCGCGCGCTTGCGCTCGCGCGCGAGATAGGGGATGCGATGATTGAGGCTCGTACCCTTGGAGATAGCGGCTACATCTACTTTGCCCTGGGCGACAAGCAGAAAGCTTCGGATTGTTTTAACGCCCAACTAAAATCCTGTCAGACCCTGGGAGACTCCATTTGCGTGGCCAATACGCTGAAGGCTCTCGGCGATGTCGCCCTGTTATCGGGAGACGTGGAAAACGCCCTGAACCTCCTGAACCAGGCGTTAAATCTATCGCGTCTGAAGGGGCAACGTAGAAAGGAAGCGGAGACTTTGTACAGCATCGCACGGGCGAATTACTCCCTCGGCAATCTGCCCGAAGCCCGCAAACAGATCGAACAGTCGCTCGATATCAGAGAATCTCTGCGATCTGATGTGGCCCGCAAGGACTTGCGCGCATCATTCTTCAGTTCCGTACAGAGCAGTTTTGACCTCTACGTTGATCTGCTGATGTCGCTGAGCCAGCGGGAACCGGCGGGCGGATACGATGCGGCTGCGCTGCAAGCCAGCGAGCGGGCGCGGGCGCGCAATCTGCTCGAACAACTCGTCGAATCCAACGCCGACATTCGTCAGGGTGTTGACCCACAACTCCTCGAACGCGAACGCGCGTTGCAGCAACTGTTGAACGCGAAGGCCGCGGCGCGCATAAACGCTTTCAGCAACAAAGGCGCTGAAGCGATTACGACAGCCTTCGACAAGGAGATTGCCGAACTCACCTCACGCTACCAGGAAGTGGATGCGCAGGTTCGCGCCTCCAGCCCGCGTTACGCCGCGCTCACTCGACCAGAGCCGCTTGCGCTCCCGGACATCCAACGACTGCTCGATCAAAACACCGTTTTGTTGGAATTCGCGCTTGGCGAAAAGCGAAGCTGGTTGTGGGTGGTTACGCCCGGCGGCGTAACCACCCATCAGCTGCCGCCGCGCTCAGAGATCGAAAGGGCGACGCGCCGCGTCTATGAATTGCTGACCGCGCGACAGTCCGTAGCCGGTATGACAGAGGCGGAACAAATCGCGCGCGTCAAGGAAGCAGACGCCGGATTTCAAACCGAAGCCGCCTGCCTGAGCCGAATGCTGCTCGGTCAAATCGCCGGTTCGCTCAGCCAGGAGTTGAAAGGGAAACGATTGCTGATCGTCGCATCGGGCGCGCTGGAATATCTGCCGTTCGCGGCGTTGCCGATCCCCTCAAACGAGAACTGCTACCAGCCCTTAATCACCGAACACGAAATTATCAACCTGCCTTCAGCGTCGGCCTTGTCGGTCATTCGCCGTGAGACGGCCGGGCGCGCCGCCGCTCCCAAAACCGCCGCCGTCCTGGCCGACCCGGTCTTTGAAGACAACGATCCGCGACTGTTGATGGCGACCAAACGAAGAGCCGGCGGTCAGGAGAGCGCCTTCAATACCCGCTCGGCCGCCGAAGCCGCGTCTTCCGCTACCGAAAGTTTGGACTGTTCTCCCTTTCTGCGCGCGGTCAGAAGTCTGGGTCGCGGCGGTCTATCTCGCTTGATGTTCTCGCGCGAAGAGGCTGACGCGATCGCCGATCTCGTTCCCGCCAGATCGCTTCTGAAAGCGACTGGCTTCCAGGCCAGCCGCACAAAAGCGCTGAGCGGCGAACTGAGCAACTACCGCATCATTCATTTCGCCACGCACGGCTTGCTCAACAGCGAATATCCCGAACTGTCAGGATTAGCGCTCTCGCTCGTTGATGAAAACGGAAAAGCGCAGGACGGTTATCTGCGAATGCACGAAATCTACAACCTGCGATTGCCCGCCGATCTCGTTGTGCTGAGCGCCTGTCAGACGGCGCTCGGCAAAGAGATCAAAGGCGAGGGGCTGGTCGGATTGACGCGCGGGTTTATGTACGCCGGCGCCGAGCGCGTTGTGGCGAGTCTGTGGCAAGTGGACGATCTCGCGACCGCCGGATTGATGAAGCGTTTTTACCAGGGAATGCTGAAAGACGGCCTGCGCCCGGCGGAGGCGTTGCGCGCGGCGCAGATCGAGATGTCAAAGCAGAAGCGATGGTCGGCGCCTTATTACTGGGCCGGATTCGTGATCCAGGGCGAGTGGAGGTAAGGGAGGGTGTTACGCGTGTTCAGATGTTTCAGCGCGCTTATGAAATACCACCTGATGATCGTTTGTCTTTGTTCTCTGTCGATCGGGCTGTCAACTCAATTTACGCGCCCCACCGCCGCGACGGTTCGGGATCCTCGGGAAATGTACCGTAGGTTGTCCGACCTGCGGAGGCTTGATTACGGAGCAGCTCAGTTGTCATCAAACGGCTTGGTTGTGAAGCCTCCGCAGGTTGGACAACCTACGGTACTTGCGCCCGGAGCGCCGGTCGAACGCGAGATGTCTGGCGCCCGGCGGCATCTTTATCAAATCACGCTGGAAGGCGGCCAATGTTTAAAGATCATCGCCGAGCAGCGCGGCGCGGATATTTCACTAACACTCAGCGGCCCGTCCAACAGCCCGTCCGGCAGCCCGTCCGGCAGCCCGTCCGGCAGCCCGTCCGGCAGCCCGTCCGGCAGCCCGTCCGGCAGCCATGACGGGGAACAACTCGCCACCGCGGAAAACAATCGCGGTGATAAGGGGGTCGAATGGCTTCTATGGCAGGCGCAGGCCCCGGGGAATTACTTGCTTGAGATCAATTCGCGAGAGAATAGCGGCGGGAGCTATCGCCTCTGTGTCGAAATTTTTGCGCCTCAAGGAGACGCGTTGTTGGCGTTTCAGAGTTATCTTGAAGCCGGGCGATTAGCTAATCAGAAAAAGCCTGAACTGATAGAACAATCGCTGCGGTTGCAGGAAGAATCGCTCGCGGCGTGGAAACGGCTGAACGACCCTCAGATGGAGGCGCTGATGACGCTGATGGTCGCCAAGAATATTATCCCGAGAGATGGAAAGAAGGCTCTCGCCTATTACCAGCGGACGATCCCGATCTTCCAGTCCCTGGGGATGAAATCCGAAGAGGCTCGCGCGCTGATGGCCACAGGCTTGATGCTCATCGATTTAGGCGCCCACCGGGACTCGATACGCTACCTCGAACAGGCGTTGACCCTTTCGGAATACTTCCGGCCGAGCGTTGTGAGGATGATTGTCGGCGCCCTCACCTCCTCCTACTTCGGCATCGGCGAGAGTCAGAAGGCGCTGGAATGGCGACTCAAATCACTCGCCGACTCTCGCGCCGCCAATGATAAATCGAATGTGTTGTTCGCTCTTTTATCGCTCAGCGAGCAATTTCTCCTGACGGGCGAGTCGGCCAAGTCGCTGGAATGCGTCAATGAGGGGCTTCTGCTGGTCCATGAACTCTTGTCGAACAGTCCGGCGGCGGAGCATCTAAGGCTGAAGGACAACAAAGCCAGCCTGCTCGACGTCATGGGAAATATTCACCAGTTTGCGGGAGACAATGAAAAGGCCGCCGAGATTTTGCGCCAGTCTATCGATCTGCATCGGGAAGCTGGTAACGCGGACTACGCCGCCAAGAGCGCCACTGACCTGGGCGACGTTTATCTCAATCAGGGGCGGCCCGAACTCGCGCTCGATCTTTACAGTCAGGCGCTGGCCGAGTTTCAGAAGGCCTCCGTAATCGATGGCGAGGCGCGCGCCCTGGCGATGATAGGGAGGGCGCATTTGCAGCTCGGAGATTATCGACGGGCGTTCGACGCGCTGACGCGCGCGCTGGCCATCATTCGCGCAAATGGACTTCGTTCGGAAGAGTGGGCGGCGACGCTCAATCTCGCGGACGTTTGCGAACGAATGGGCGATGAGCGGAAAGCGGCGGCGCTGCTGGATGAGACGTTGTCTCTGAGCCGCAAAATGGGCGTCCCTGAAGGCGAAGCCGAGGCGCTGACTCGACTGGCTCGATTGGCTCGAAAGAAGGGGGATTTCAATCAGGCGCGCCAATTTTTTGAAGCCTCGCTTCGCGTTTCCGAGGAGAGGCGTTTCAGAGTCGGTCCGCACCCTTTGAAAGATTCCTTTAGAGCCAGCCTGCAAGGCTATTACGAGGAGTTCACCGAATTGCTCATGCAATCGCACGAAGCGAATCCACAGGCCGGCAATGACATGATCGCTTTCGAAACCAGCGAGCGCGCGCGGGCGCGCGGGTTGCTGGACCTGCTGGCGGAATCGCGGGCCGAGATACGTCGAGGCGTAGATCCGGCGCTGCTCGAAAAACGCTGCGCGTTGCAACAACGGCTTAACGCCAAGGACATGGCCTGGCGACAGTCTCTCAACAACCGGAAGGCCGCCGATCATACCGAGGCTCTGGCGAAAGAGATCGATTCCCTGACCGCCGATCTGCAGTTGGTCGAGTTGCAAATTCGCGAGGCCAGCCCTCGATACGCCGCGCTTGTCCGGCCGCAGCCGCTCTCCGCAACGGAAGTTCAACAGGCGCTTGACGAAAACACCGTGCTGATCGAATACGCGCTCGGCGACAAGCAGAGCTGGCTCTGGGCCGTCACACGAAATTCGATCAACGGCCATAAGCTTCCGCCGCGCGCCGAAATCAATGCGGCGGCGCGAAACGTCTACGAACTACTGACCGCGCGTCAACTGAAGAAAGACCCGACCGAAGAGGAGCGACTGAAGCGGATCGCCGAAGCCGACGACAAACTCCAGGCCGGCGCCGCCACGCTCAGCCGGATGCTGCTCGGCCCTATCTCCGCGCAATTGCAACAGGAGTGGAATGGCAAGCGATTGGCCATCGTCGCATCTGGCGCTCTGGAATACTTGCCGTTTGCCGCGTTGCCGACGCCCGAGAGCGGGAGAGCGGGAGACCGGGAGAGCGGGAGACAAGGGGACAAGGAGACAAGGAGACAAGGGGGCGAGGTAAATCCGCAATCCACAATCCGCAATCCCCAATCCCCAATCCCCACTCCCCTGATCGTGGACCACGAGATCGTCAATCTTCCGTCAGCCTCGGCGCTCGCCCTCATCCGCAAAGAATGCGCCGGACGGCAAATGGCGCCGAAGACGCTCGCCGCGCTGGCAGACCCGGTCTTCGACGCCAATGATCCGCGTTTGGCGACTACAAGGAAAAAAGCTTCTATAAACGGTTTGATCGCCAGTGTCCGATCGGCGGAATCGGCGCCCCCCCCTACCCCGCTGCCATCCGAGCTTGCGCGTTCGGCTCAGAGCTTTCATCGCGACGGCTTCAGCCGCCTCATTTTTTCCAACGAGGAGGCGGAATTCATCACGAGCCTTGCGCCCAAAGGTTTTACGCTCAAAGCCACAGGCTTTGAAGCTAACCGTCAGCTTGCCGCAAGCGGAGAGCTGGGCCAATACCGCATCGTCCATTTCGCCACTCACGGCTTGATCAACAGCGAACATCCGGAACTCTCGGGTCTGGTGCTTTCGCTCGTGGATGAAAATGGAAAACCGCAGGACGGATTCTTGCGGATGAGCGATGTATTCAACCTGCGGCTGCCCGCAGACCTCGTGGTCTTGAGCGCCTGCCAAACCGCTCTGGGCAGAGAGGTCAAAGGCGAGGGCCTCGTCGGATTGACTCGCGGGTTCATGTACGCAGGAGCCCAGCGCGTCGTGGCGAGCCTCTGGCAGGTAGATGATCTGGCGACCGCTGAATTGATGAAGCATTTTTATCGCGGGATGTTGAAAGAAAACTTGCGCCCGGCCGCCGCCTTGCGCGAGGCGCAGATCGAGATGTCGAATAGCCCGCGATGGTCATCGCCTTATTACTGGGCAGGGTTCATCCTCCAGGGTGAATGGAAGTAGAGTTTATGTGGTACGACGCGGAGGCCGCCGCCGAATACGCCAAAGAGTTCTTCCGAGCCGAGCGCGTCCGTGTGTAAACCTGCCTGCGTCAATGAAGATCATCATTTGCCCGCCGCCCTTCCGGCCGACCGGCGTCAGAGCAGACCTTTCTTTTATTCTTTTTCCCCGCCGCGAAACTTCCGCGACACGTTTTCCCTCCCGGCGCCAGTTGTAATTGAAGGCGCGGTCCGTAACTGACTCGCTTTTCGATGATGGTGAGAAGGTGTGAGTGAGACTCTACCCGGCGCGCCGTCGCGCGTCGAGGCGGTGCGGTACACGAACCCTGCCGACGGAAATACCGTCGTTTCCGCCCTCGACCCCACGCTGCCGCACAAATGGCCCGAATGGAATTTCATGGGCGCCATATGGGACTTTTTCGAGCATGCGCCGAAGCGCTAAGCGCGAAAGCAATTCGAAGGCCCCAAGGGTTTGCCCCATTGGTATCTACGCAAGTTGGGAGATGAGTTCTCGTCCCGGAGGGACGGCCGAGATTGGCCGGCGGTGGAACCACCGGAACTTCGTTCGCCCAACCTCCCAGCCCCCGCCGGGGCTGGGAGTCTTTTCGGACTGTTTCCGGCGGCGGCGCCGGTTAATCTCCGCTGCGCCTCCGGCACGAAAATTTGTGTAGATACCAATGAGGCAAGCCCTTGGCATTATTGCGGAAGTTACCTGCCTCTCCATCAGCAGTAACTGAATGCTATTTCTCGGTTCTGCCGTCCGCCTACCGCCTCACTACCTACACAATCTGAACTTAGATTGGTTTTCAAATGTGTATACGGGAATCGGTGTTTACAACAAAGAATATATCAATAGAACGCGGATGACGCGGATGCGGCGGATCATCGCGGATAAAACTAGAAAAGGGTCGGCGTCGATCCGCTCTATCCGCGTCATCCGCGTTCTATTCACCCGCACATCGATGTGAAAACTGCGCTTATTTCCAAACGATGTCGACATGTTTTCGCGCCCGGCGCCAGTAGAGTTTGAAGATAGAAATTGCCGAGGCCCTCTTCGGCTAGAACATTCGACAGCATAATCCGGCCAACGCGCAGGCAGACGTGGCTGTTACTTTTGCGGTACTGGTTCCCCGCGTCGACTATGCAGAGGCCCACAAAAAGGAGAATAATCATGTTACGCAAAAGCCTTTTGTTCCTTTCGTTCGCTTCAATCGCCGCGTTGATCGCCTGGGGGTTCGCTCCGGGCGGCGCGAAATCCGCCTGCGCTTCGGCGTCGTCAGCGGTGGATTGCACGCTACAAGTCACGGTCAATCGCCCGGCGTTTGTCGGTACGGCCCAAAACCCTCAGTCAGCCAGCGTCACCTGGAGCATCACCAACCTGCCGCCATGCTATCAGATCACCGAGTCCGAGGTTACTTTCACAATCACTCGGAATAACCAACCCAACGTCGTGCTGAAGAAGACCGTCACTGGGGCCGCCACAAACACCTCGGTGAATCTGGTTAATGCTCTGGGCTCCAATTTGGCGGCGGGGTTCCAACCCAACGCGATTGTCGCAGAAGTCAGGGTGAAGGCCAGCGCGATTGATCCTAATAAGACTAAGACGGAGAGCAACACTTTGACGCTCTAATAACTAACCGACTGTTAATTCGGCCGAAAACTTCATCCACGAATATTTTTCACGCTTCCCGGAGCGGCTTCTTGGATGTTTTTTGCGAGACAGAAAAAGAAAGACCTGATCTGAAGGTTCTTTATCTTTCTGTCTCGCATTTTTCTATTCTGAAAAATCCGCGACATGTTTTCGCTGAAATAACCAGATCAAAGTGGCTGGAAAAATATCTGGTCCGCAGCGTCGATCGCGGCCCCCCCTTTGCCGCAAGCCCCTTTGAATTTCAGCCCTCAACCACTCCGACGCGGCGAGCCGACATTTCAGGTCAAACAAAAGGAGTTTTCACATGCGTTCGATTCACATTGCAAAATCACTGTTCCTATTACTTCTCGCAATGAGCTTCGCGCTCCCCGCCTTTGCGCAGAGCGACGTGTCGGCGGCGCGCGGCGCGCGACAATTGCGGTTCGCGTCCCAGCGCCCGGTCGAACACCTGCGGCTGCAGGTTCACGACGCCGCCGGCGCGCTCATCCACGACAGCGGCCTCGTCGCGAAATCCGATCTCGTCTGGTCGCTGCTCGACAACAACGGCAATGACTTGAAGACCGGTCTGTACGACTGGACCTTGACGGTCAAAGAGCCGGGCGAGCCGACCGCGGTCGTCAAGCGAGGTCAACTGAATATCGAAAACACGAACGAGCCGAACAGCGCCGGCCCGTCGTCACAAGTGACAGTCAACGTCGGCGGCACGGTGGGAGCGATCCCGAAGTGGGCGTCGGCGACCGAACTGGGTGATTCGGTCATCTCCGAAGACAACGGCAATGTCGCAATCGGCTCGACTCCCGGCGCAATCTTCAAACTCCATGTCTTCTACAAACCGCCGGATAAAAACATTCACGACACGATTAACGCAGTTCTGGCGCCATCCGACGATCCCGATGGACATACCACCGGGAGCGCGGTGGCCGGCTACGCGACCAATGCGATCGGCGGAACAATTGGCGTTAAGGGTGTTAGCTATAGCAAGCATGGATTTGGCGTGATAGGGGCCGCTGTAAGTGAAACAGGCAATACGACCGGCGTGAGAGGGGCCAGCAAGAGTCCCGATGGAATCGGCGTTAATGGAACAGCCGATTCGATCACGGGCGCCACAATCGGCGTTCGCGGTGAAAGCGCCAGCCCCACCGGCATAGGGGTGTATGGAATCGCCTCCGAAGCCACGGGACTCAACTATGGCGTGAAGGGTGAAAGCGCAAGCCCGAATGGTTATGCCGGTAAATTCGTCGGAAACGTCGATATCGCCGGAACACTTACGAAAACCATGGGCACGTTCAAGATTGACCATCCGCTCGATCCCGAAAACAAATACCTGTATCACTCGTTCGTCGAGTCACCCGATATGATGAACATCTACAACGGCATCGTCACCCTCGGCAAAGACGGCTCGGCCGTGGTTACGCTGCCAGATTGGTTCGAAGCGCTCAACCGCGAGTTCCGCTATCAACTGACCTGCATCGGCGGCTTCGCTCCGGTTTACGTCGCGAAGAAAGTGGACGGGAACCGGTTCAAGATCGCGGGCGGCAAACCCGG
>Ga0081455_10008210_pt1 | contig 10886 bp, 8 predicted proteins | sample TabmetS3T2R1_FD_70207 | JGI IMG/M metagenome (GOLD analysis project Ga0081455, IMG submission 70207) | Tabebuia heterophylla rhizosphere microbial communities from the University of Puerto Rico - S3T2R1 | ecosystem: Host-associated > Plants > Roots > Rhizosphere ... | reverse complement strand
CACGCTGTAAACACCAAACAGGATCCCCATGCCCTTTTTAGAGTCCATACTTGTTCCCACGTTACGCAATGCTCACCTGAAAGACGTGATACCCCCAGCCTGGCATGTCAAGGTAGAGCCCGCGCGACTGAAGATCATCACCCTTGTGCTCGTACGCGGCTGGGCACATGAGATCTTGGAAGCGGATTGTGTGGCCCTTAAGGTCAGAAAAAGGCAGGCGGACATGGCACTGACTCTGGTTCCCGGCGAAGTTCACTGCCACAAGCAGCCGTTCTTGATTCGAATCTTGCCAGGCAAAAGCCACAAAGCACTCAGAGGTCCAGTTGCCGTCCCAGCCCGGCGAACACTCGAGCAATTGCCACTGACCGTCGCGAACCGTCCGACGCTGGAGCACCCCGAGGAGTTCATTATAAAACGTACGGAGCGCTTCGTCCGGCGCTTCCAACGGGGCTCTGACCAGATGCGGTGAGATACGCTTTCTTCGGCCTTCGAACTGCCCTTGATGAAAAAAGCGCAGCCCCTGAGACAAAAACGTGATCACTGCTGCGGCCTTGTGCACGTCGGTCGCAAATGTGGCGGCGGCTCTGGGCTCGTCGTGGTTTTCCAAAAACCGCGCCATCTTTCTTTGGTAGTCAGGGTCTGCGCACAAATGACCCCGGACCGGCGCCGCGTGGCCCTCACGCAGCCGATCGTACAAGCGTTTATCGTACGTGTAATTGAACCCCTGCTGCTGTAAGGTCCACTCGAGATCCCAATAGACCTCAGCCATGAACAGGAAATCGGGAGATTGCTTCCGAACTCGTGCGGTGGCCTTCGGCCAGAACAGCTCTGCTTTGAGACCCCAGGTCCGTTCGAAAACATCGGGTAAGACGAGCATCGCCATGTCGCAGCGCACGCCGTCACATTGCTTAGCGATCTTGAGCAATTCGCCGATCATGGCCTCTTGTGTGGCGGTGTTGCTGTAATTGAGCTGCAGTGTGTCGGGCCACCCAGCGAAATAGGGATCGCGCCCATAGGCGAGGATCATATCCCCGGCCTTGCGCTTGACCCGCGTATAGTTCTGCGGCGCATTCGCCAGATCCTGTTCGTTCCCGCTCACGAAGTACTCAGGATGTTGTTCGACCCAAGGGTGATCCGGCCCCATGTGATTCGGCACGAAATCGAGCAGCAGCTTCAGGCCACGATCAGTGAGACGTTTACGCAGCCTTGCCAGCGCTTCATCGCCTCCCAGTGCGGGATGCACCGAGTAGCCGGTGATCGCAAATCCCGATCCGGCAATGTCGTCCTCACGCAAATCCGGAAGGGTCTCCTGAAACTCCCTTCGCCATTCAGGATTGGCCCGTGAGTTTTGCTTGCCCGCCTCGCCCGTCTGCCACACACTCAAGAACCAAATCCAGTCAAACCCCAGCTTGGCGAGTCGGTCGAGTTCACCATCCGGGATGTCGTCCAGCGTTGCCGGCCGACCAAGCGAGGTCGACAGTTCTGTCAGCCATACGCGTGCGTTGATCTGATAGAGGAGAGGATGTGTCGAGATCTTCGATGTCATGATTTTTTCCCTCCCGCCGCCTTGAACGCCCCCAATTTGCCTTCCTTCAGAGCCGTCTTGGGATCCAAAAATCCGAGCATGCGGATCAGCCCCGCCACGATCCCAGTCCAACCGGTCTGGTGACTGGCACCGAGCCCGGCGCCGTGGTCGCCGTGAAAGTATTCGTAAAAGAGAATATGGTCCTTCCAATGGGGATCCTCTTGGAATTTCTTGGCTCCCCCGTACACGGGACGATGCCCGTTGCTATCCCGGAGGAAGATCCGCGCCAGTCGGTCGGTGATTTCCGTGGCCACTCCAAAGAGGTTCATCATCCGACCGGATCCCGTCGGGCATTCGATTTTGAAGTTGTCCCCATAATAGAGATAGAAGTTCAACAGCGCCCGGACGATGAGAGCATTGACCGGCATCCAGACCGGACCGCGCCAGTTTGAGTTCCCTCCGAACATCCCGCTGTCCGACTCCGCGGGGACGTAGCCCACGCGATACTCCTGACCCCCCACATTGTAGACGTATGGATGGTTCTGATGGAACTTCGAGAGCGAACGAATGCCGTAGGGGCTGAGGAACTCTTCTTCATCGAGTAGCTTGGTGAGGACGCGACGAAGCCGATCTTCATTGAGTAATGCCATCATACCCCGATCCTCCACTCCCCAATGCCCTTGACCAGTGGGATGGATGGTCTCGAGCAGCTCCGGCATCTTTTGCACCCGCTCGTTATAACTCGCCAACGTTTTCGGGATCCGCTCTCGGTGCCAGCGTTCGATGACGGTCGTGGCACACAAGGGCAAGAGCCCCACCATCGAACGCACTTTGAGCCTGGTGGCGCTCCCGTCAGGCAGTCGCAGGATGTCGTAGTAAAAACCATCCTCCTCATCCCACATCCCGTCTGGACCAGACTGGTTCATGGCTGCGGCGATCCAGAGAAAGTGCTCGAAGAATTTTCCAGACAAGTCGTCGTACATCGGGTCCTGGGCCGCCAGCTCCACGGCGAGCTCGGCCATGTTCTGATTGAAGAGGGCCATCCACGAGGTGCCGTCGGCCTGCTCCAAGAACCCCCCAGTGGGCAACGGCGCGCTGCGGTCGAACACGCTGATGTTGTCCAGTCCGAGAAAGCCCCCCTCAAAGACATTCTTGCCAAAGCGGTCCTTGCGGTTCAGCCACCACGTAAAGTTCAGGAGGAGTCTCGAAAAGGCTGACTTGACAAACTCGCTGTCCACGTCGCCCCGGCGCGCAAGAAATAGCGTCGCCCAGGCGTGGACGGGCGGGTTCACGTCGCTGAAATTCCACTCGTAGGCAGGAATTTGGCCGTTTGGATGCAGATACTTATGGCTGAGCATCAGTTCGAGCTGCTGCTTGGCGAACTCCGGATCGACCGCCCCGAGCGCAATCGTATGGAACGCGAGATCCCACGCGGCATACCAGGGATACTCCCATTTGTCCGGCATTGAAATAATGTCGTCGTTGACCATGTGAAACCACTCGCGATTGCGAGCCGGTTTGTTGCCTTTGTGCAGGGGGTGCGCGTTATGTTCATCGAGCCATTGGTCTGCGTCGAAGTAATAATATTGCTTAGTCCAGAGCATGCCCGCGTAGGCCTGGCGCATGACGTTGACCCGGTCACGGTCCGCCTTGATGGCCGGCGGCGTCACGCTGTCGTAGAACTCATCCGCCTCCTTGAGCCGCTGCGCCATGGTCGCGTCAAATTTCCCGAACGGATCCTTCAGCGCGCCGGGTTCCGTCCGCGACAGACGGAGCCGCACCACCTGCGTGCCTTCGGGATCAACAGTCAATTGATAGTGGGGTGAGGCCTTCGTGCCGCCATCCCGATTCACCACTTCCTGCTGTCCATTCACGACATAGTTGTTAATGCCGTCCTTCACATAGGGGTTCTGGTTTTGTCCTCCAAAGAGTCGTGCGTTGTTTGTTTCGTTCTCGGTAAAGAGCAGAGGAACCGTTCCCTCACAGTAGAGGTAATAGTCCGCCAGCGACTTCTGAAAGAGCGGATCGGTATGATGCGCATGAATGACGCTGCCTTGTGAGGTCTTCACGCCCTTGAGCACCGGTTTCGAGCCGCCTTTTGCCCAAGACCAGGTGTTACGAAACCAGAGGGTCGGCAGAAGATGCAACGCCGCCTTCTCTCTCCCACGGTTGCAGATCGTGATCTTCACGAGGATGTCGTCAGGTGAGTCTTTCGCATACTCCACGAAGACATCGAAGTACCGGTCCTGGTCGAATATACCGGTATCGAGCAGCTCAAATTCCATTTCGTTGCGAGAACGACGACCGTTGTTCTCAACCAACTCCTGATAGGGATAGGCGGCCTGCGGATACTTGTAGAGGTATTTCATGTAGGAGTGGGTGGGCGTGCTGTCAAGGTAGAAGTAATATTCCTTCACGTCCTCGCCGTGATTGCCTTGACTACCGGCCAGGCCGAACAGCCGCTCCTTTAAGATCGGGTCCTTGCCGTTCCAGAGCGCGAGGGCAAAACACAGGACCTGATGGTTATCGGAGATCCCAGCCAGTCCGTCTTCTCCCCAGCGATACGCGCGTGACAGGGACTGTTCGTGCGTAAAGTAATTCCACGCTTCACCATTCTCGCTGTAGTCTTCGCGAACGGTCCCCCATTGCCGCTCGCTCAAATAGGGACCCCACCGTTTCCAATTTTCTCCATCCTTCGATAATCGATCCTGTTCAGCCGTTGATGCCATGAGGTCCTCCGTGACGCATATGAAAAAAGATGTGCGGTTCCCAGTCGTTCAAAGAGAGTCGGTGGGACTCCGACTGAATGATCGATGTCAGTGAGCTTCGGGAGGAGGAATTTTACGCGCAGTCCCGAGGGAGAGATACTGTCAAAATTAACAGATGAGAAAGTAGGGGTTCCCTGTTCTGGACCCCGTCAGCTTCTGTCAATTGACAGGGGCAAAGTCCCTGGATTCCTTGAGCGTTTTCCCACCCCTTACAACCTCATAACTGATGGGCAATCCGCGGGTTACACATGGGGTTGCCCTTCTGTCCCGGAGCAGCAAATCGCGGGTCAAAAGCTCATTCTGGGTACACAGCCTCAGCGCGCAGCAATGACGATGGCATCTCGCCATTCCATCCATTCGGTGTCCCGGGTTCGCCCGTTCCTACTGAGTAGGCGCAGGCGCTGGCTCAGCTGAGGGTGTCGCCGGCGCCTGAGCCGACGCTGGCTCAGCTGAGGGGGTCGCTGGCGCCTCAGCCGACGCTGGCACAGCTGAGGGGGTCGCTGGCGCCTGAGCCGACGCTGGCACGACTATAATGGTAGGCACTGGCGCTGGCTGGGGAGCCGCTGCCGCTGGCGCTGCCATCCCAGCGTAGTATTCAGGCTCTGAAATTTTCTTAACCTCAGAAGACTGCAACGTCACTGTGCTTCCCGTTTTGGGATCCTTGATTTTTATCGCTCCTGCCATGCTTTTGTCGACCTCCGTCGTGTAGTACGTCTTTCCGGAAGACGTATCCGTCACCTTGTAGTATTTAGTGCAGCCTGCGACCAGCATCGTCACTCCACAAAGCACTAGACCTGTGATCACATACTTTCGCATGACAGCCTCCATTTACTGTTGACTCGATAAGCTCAGTGCGCTGCCCCACGGACCGACACACGATACTCACGGGGGAAAACAGCAGTCATCGAGACTTTTCCTGCCCGGCTGAGACGGTCCACGGACGAAAACACTTGCCCCCACTCAAAACCCGACTGCGTGCTGAGCGCGTCGATCGTTTGTGCCCCGCTTCGTCTAAGCAGCCAGAGCACTTTTTGATCAACTGATTGCGAACTGGAAGTTTGCTTGTTTGAAGAGTGGTTGGCTGTGTGCCTCATGATCCCTCCTTAGCATGAAGGCAAAAAGCAGGGGGAGCATTCAAGCAAATTCAATCCACTAATGTCAATACCTAACTCATATTGCACGGAATCAGCAATGAGAACGACCCAGAGCCAACCGAGCAAGTGTCTTACCTTGCATTTACGATGGAGCCGGCGACACGAATTGAACGGCGAATCCAAATCCCACAGCGGGAGAAACCCCTAGAAACACAGACGATCCAGGTAGATGGGCTGGTTTGTCCCTCTCTTGGTCGCCATGCGCGCCATGAACACAGCGGTTGCCATTTAAGAGGGCGAGATTTTAGGACTCGGCATCGCCGGACCCCTCAGCCGGCTAACCGCGACGCCCAACGCATCGAGCCATGAGGTCATGATCGTCGTCAACGCCACCACCATGATGCCGTTGCCAAACTGCGTGTGACTGAAAACGCCGGCCGCGAGCAATGTGCCCATGATCACAAAGGTGAATTCGCCGGCTTGAGCCAGCAGAAAGGAGAGTCGGGCCGCGGGACCGTGATCCATTCGAATGGCCCTCGCTGCAACGTAGAGCACAACCGTCTTGGCTGCAAGGATCGCCAGAACGTGCATAAGTATCTTCCCCGGATGCTCGGTGAGCACACTGACGTCGACTGTGAGACCGACCGATACAAAGAACAATCCCAGGAGGAAATTCTTGAATGGCAGGACTTCTTGCTTGAGCCGGTCGCGATATTCGGTCGCCGAGAGCGCAACGCCCATGATGAAGGCGCCCAAGGCCATCGAGAGGCCCACGTGGGACGCGACCCAGGCGCTTCCCAGGATTGCGACAAAGAGCACGGCGGTGAAGGTTTCGGACAGGTGTTTTGCGGTCGACAAGTGAAACACCCGTGGGCACAGATATCGGCCGACGATGAAGAGGGCCGCCATGGCGAAGATGGCCGGTAGCATATTCCACCAGGAATAGTCTGCTGATCCGGTGCCTGCAAACACCGGCACGAGAGCCATGATCGGCACGACGGTCAGATCCTGAAACAGGAGGACGCCGAATGCCGCCCGCCCATGCTCCTCATTGAGTTCCTGTTTCCTCTCCAGAAGTTGGAAGACCAACGCCGTGGACGAATTCGCTAAGACCAATCCCATGAGCAGCGACAGGGACCAAGAGAGCGTAAAAACATACCAATAGAACATCAGGACCACACCGGTGGCCAGAACTTGCAGGCTTCCCAAGAGGAGTGCGTACCGCCGTAACAGCCAGGCCTGCCCAAGATCAAGTTCAAGGCCGATCATGAACAAAAAGAAGACGACGCCGAGTTCGGAAAGTTCCCGCAATCGGTCGACCTGGGCGGGAGCGAGGAAATGCGAGGATCCGAGAATGACTCCGGACAGGAGCAGGCCAAGCTCCGGTCCAATGCCCAACCGACGGGCCAAAGGAATCACGATGGCGCTGATCCCGAGCAGGAGGGTGATCGCTAACAAAAGGTCCGGCAGATGGAGAAAACTATTCAACGCGTTCTCCTCATACCTAACATATCTAGGCTAGGGGTCAGTCCAATACGCGGTGGACCCAAGCCGAGGATTCTACTCGATGCTCATGGCTCGCGGCGTAGGTCGGGAATGGCCGCGAGTAATCTATCCCCCAGGCATTGCTCGTAGTCGTCCGGCATCTGCCACACGCGACGCCTGCCTGGCACGTTCACCAGGCAACGCCGCTCCGGAGGAATGGCATGACGAAGTACAAGTGTGATGTCAGTGGAAATCCAATCGTTCGCGAACCAGTACCCGTGGCCTCGCATGCCGCCCATTTCGTGTGCGCCGCGGACATCCGATACGTCGATCACCTGGAGCCGGGGATCAGCGGCGAACCGCTCTAGTTCTTCCGGGGAAAGCTCGGCGATATCCGGCTTGCCAAGCCGGGACGCGCCGGCAATGAGGTTTGAGAAACCTAGCGCACGGTCCTTGCGTGACGCATAGATGATCAACTGCTGGGCCAGGTCGAGGCAGGGGCCGACCAGATCGCGCGCAAATGTCTTCAGATCCACATCGGAGGCCGCAAAAATCACGTCACCTATACGATAGCGCTTCGCAAGCTCCGCCGCTCCCTCGGCCGGATGCCGCGCTCGCAGCCGCTGGAGCGCAGCGCCCAACAGTGGGGAACCGCAACTGTAGGCGAGGAGGTTGATGGACTCTGCAGACGATTGCGCTAACAGGGCGATCAATCTCTCAATGTCCGGAATATACCGCTCGGCGCGCGGACAATCGGTGACATAGTTCCAGAAATGGAGCCCTGTAGGCCACTGAAAGGTGACCATCGCACCGTGCCCGAGGAAGTGCGCAAACGATCCCATTTGGACGGCGACATCATCGAACGTGACGCGGTAGCCATGTACATAGAGCACAATCTCTCGGTTCCTGGCCTGGCCCAGTTGCGAGTCAAGAGCGGCGAGGAAGCGTTGCTCAGCTTCGCCTGAGTTGGCGAGCTCTCCGATCTCCTCAACGCTTTCCACAGCACCAGGTCGCCCGCGCTCGAAGGTATCCGTTCGGTCAGACGCGACAAGGTCATCCCATGTCCACCCGGGCTCACCTAGACGCACGCGCGCGATACCTACACGCGTTCCATCGGCCTCCGCATTAATGTAGTGCCCCGGCTTGCCCGAGGCCGCCGGGGCGCGGCTTGTGGCATAGAATACTGGCAGGCGCGTTGAGCGCAGTTCGACCGGAATCCGCTTCGCAAAATCCAGCCGCGGGTCTTTAAACATGACCGGCGTTGGCATGAGCTGAGGCTCGCTCGCCGCACAACTCATGAGGAGAACGCAAAGCCCGCACGTGATGACAAAACGGTTTTGACGAGTCACGTTCCCCAGCCTTCAGGGATTTCAATTGTCCTCATTACTCGATTGAATAGGGTTGTGCCCGCATCATGGCAACTGTCGCCGTGGCTGAAGCGCCCGCATCAGTCAGCACATAGGTGGAGTCGGCTCTTTTCATCTGACCACTTATACTGCCAGCGACACCTTTATCACCCGCTTTGGCTGCTGCCCCAGCTGCGGCTCCCACGTACCATTTGCCGTCGGCCAGATCGCGAAGTCTGTCTATGTCCTGGAAGATGAGGAGGATCTTTTGCACGCGCACGCCAGCACCGTATCCGAAATGAAGTTCAGGAATTCTCAAGTAGAAACGGTTTTCCGTGCTTTTTTCCACCACCACGCCGGCGCCGCTTGCCCATCCGACCACCGGGATCTTCACCAGGTCCTGCTCAGCCACCAAATACCCGACCGATTCCGCCAGTTCTTGTTCGGCGTTCGGCTGCTCCTTGATCAGCCGGGCCAAGGTGTCGCGTTCCAGAGTGTCAAAATAGGCCTTTTTTTTCTCTTTGCTGCCTACCAGGCCCCCCGCGCAGCCGCTTAGACTGACAACTAGGACACCCGCCAATGCCGCCATGGCGAACATTCTTCTCATTGAATGATGCACTGGTTGTCCTGTGTGTCGGTCCTACTCTCGTGGGTCCTCGACTTTGCTCGATTCGATGAATTCTACACCCAATCCATCCCGAAATCCGTTTAGCACATACCCACAGTCGTAGGATAGTTAGAGCTTGGTATCCTCTGGGACGACCGTGCTCAGATCTTTGGGAAACAGCACGATCTCGATGCGACGGTTTTCCGTTCTCCCTCCATCGGTGTCGTTGCTCGCCACGGGCTTGGTATCCGCATATCCCACGGCCTCGAAGCTCTCCCCCTTGACTCCGCCCTGTTCGATCAAATACCGGACCACATTCGTGGCCCGCGCCGTGGACAACTCCCAATTGGTCGGGAATTTCTGTTTGAGTTTGCCGCCGATGGGCACATTATCAGTATGGCCTTCGATCCGGATCTGTTTGTCGTTCACATTCTTGAGAACATCGGCCACCTGTTTCAGAACCTTGAGTCCTTCGGGCTTCACCTGCGCTTGGCCGGAGTTGAAGAGGACTTTTTCGACCATATTGATAGTCAGCCGGTCGCGCACCTGTCTAATTTTGATGTCGCCCTTGGCGATTTGTGCCTGCAGCGATTTGGTGAGATCGGCTTGCGTTTGAGTGAGCTGCTGAATCTCCGCTTCCTTGGCCGCCCGCTCTTTTTCCAGCCGGTCTTTCTCGGCGGCCAGGGCTTCCTTTTCCGCGGTGAGGGCTTCACCGCCCTGTGTCAGTCGTCCGACCTCCACATCTCGTTGCGACAGGCGTTGTTCCAGCTCCTTGACGCGGGAGGCATCGGTTTCCAGTTCACCCGTGCGCTTTTGGAGCTCCGAGAGACGCTGGTCGAGTTCCCGCGCCCGCGCGGCGTCAGTCTCGAGTTCCCCCATCCGCTTCTGGGTCTTCGCCAACTCGTCCGTCGTACCAGTGGTCCGGGCGATGAGGAGCTGTTTGTCGTTTTGCAGCGCGGCGACCGTGTCCTGTTCGGATTTCAATCGGGTTTCCAAGTCCTGCTTGGTGGCGTCGTAATTTTTCTGAAGATCGTCGAGCTTGCTTTGCAACGTGTCGCGTTCCCGCCGGAGTTCCCCGTTCAGCCGCTCCATGCCCGTCGTCTCAGACCGGATTTTCCGTACGTCCGTCTCCAGGTCGCGACGGCTGGCCAGCGTCGAGTCCAGATTGGACCTTGCCTGGTCGAGTTCGCGTTGAAGTTGGCCGTTTGCGGTCTGAGACGCGAGCAGCTCGTTCGACAGCTTGGCCTTATCCGCTTCAAGAGCCTCAAACTGCATGGCCGATTGTTTTTTAAAGCCCTCGAAGTCCGCCGTCGTCTTCGCAGACGCCTTGCGCGCCTGGTCGAGATCCGCAACCGTTTGCTCATGTGTGCCCGAAGACACGCAACCAGACACTGTCAGCACTGCCAAGCCGCACAAGAGCAACAGAAGTCTTTTCATGGCTTTTCCTCCTTCGCTGAAATGGGGGAGTGAGGTCTTGTAGCAGCCGCTTCCATAGGTGCCGCTCGCTTCAAGGAGAGTTGGTGAACACTCCAACTCGATGATCGATGTCAGTGAACTTTGGGGGGAGGCACTCTAACCGCATTCCCCCGGGAGAGATACTGTCAAAATTAACAGGCGAGAAGGTTAATCTGTAGAGAGGATTCCAGCCTGAGGGCTGCAGAACCCCACAAGAAACCACATATTTAAGAGACTTCCGACATGGGGTGCTAGATGGGGCTGGTTGGCTTGTCCTGCTAGCAGATAAGGATGAAGGCCTACGGCCCGCCGATTAAGAGTAGCTCAGTAATTCCTAAGAAAACGCATAAACCAGTAAATGACCTAGTAGACAAGAGGGTCATAAAAGGGACATCTGTCCGCTAGGATACCCCGGCAGAACGATAAGTCACTTCCAGGTCCGACAACCGCTTAGGGCAGTCGATCATGTTTCTGCAATTGTCTCTTTCACGACGGCAGTTTTTGAAACTCTCGGCCTGGACGCTTGCGGCCACGGCGATTGCCGATCAAGCGCTTGCCCTGCCTTCCATTCTCGAGACAGGTAATCCTCCTACGGACCATTCGGGG
>Ga0081455_10008209_pt1 | contig 10886 bp, 9 predicted proteins | sample TabmetS3T2R1_FD_70207 | JGI IMG/M metagenome (GOLD analysis project Ga0081455, IMG submission 70207) | Tabebuia heterophylla rhizosphere microbial communities from the University of Puerto Rico - S3T2R1 | ecosystem: Host-associated > Plants > Roots > Rhizosphere ... | reverse complement strand
GCCGCCTATCATCTCGGCCGCGGCTCGATCGTGATGCGCGGCAAGGTGACGATCGACACCATCCGCAGGGATCGCGAAGCGATCATCATCACCGAAATTCCCTATCAGGTGAACAAGGCCTCCATGGTGGAGCGCATTGCCGAGCTGATCCGGGATAAGAAGATTGAGGGTATCGCCGACCTGCGTGACGAATCCGACCGCGACGGTTTCCGCGTGGTCGTCGAGCTGAAGCGCGATGCCGTGCCTGATGTGGTGCTGAACCAGCTCTATCGCTTCACGCCGCTGCAGACCAACTTTGGCGCCAACATGGTTGCGCTCGACGGCGGCCGGCCGCAGCTGATGACCTTGCGTGACCTGCTGACGGTCTTCATCGCCTTCCGCGAGCAGGTCGTCACCCGCCGCACCAAGTTCCTGCTCAACAAGGCGCGCGATCGCGCCCACATCCTCGTCGGCCTCGCCATCGCGGTGGCCAATATCGACGAGGTCATCCGGGTGATCCGCACCTCGCCCGATCCGGCCACCGCGCGCGACCGCTTGATGGAGCGCGACTGGGCGGCCAGGGACGTCGAGGCGATGCTGACGCTGATCGACGACCCTCGCCACCGTATCAGCGCCGACGGCACGATCCGCCTTTCGATGGAGCAGGCGAGAGCCATCCTCGATTTGCGCCTGCAGCGCCTCACCGCGCTCGGCCGCGAAGAAATCGCCGACGAACTCGAGAAGCTCAAGGTCGAGATCAACGACTATCTGGAAATCCTGCGCTCGCGCGCCCGCGTGCAGGCGATCGTCAAGACCGAGCTGTCGGACGTGAAGGCCGAGTTCGCCACCCCGCGCAAGACCGTGATCATCGAGCAGGAAGGCGAGGTCGAGGACGAGGACCTGATCCAGCGCGAGGACATGGTCGTCACCGTCTCCCACGCCGGCTATGTCAAGCGCGTGCCGCTGTCGACTTATCGGGCGCAGCGCCGCGGCGGCAAGGGCCGCGCCGGCATGCAGACCCGCGATGAGGATTTCGTCAGCCGCCTGTTCGTGGCCTCCACGCACACGCCGGTGCTGTTCTTCTCCTCGCGCGGCCAGGTCTACAAGGAAAAGGTCTGGCGGCTGCCGATGGCGGCGCCCAATGCCCGCGGCAAGGCGCTGATCAACATCCTGCCGCTGGAGCAGGGCGAGCGCATCACCACCATCATGCCGCTGCCGGAGGATGAATCTTCCTGGGCCAATCTCGACGTGATGTTCGCCACCACAGGCGGCACCGTCCGCCGCAACAAGCTCTCCGACTTTGTCGATGTCCGCCGCTCCGGCATCATCGCCATGAAACTCGGGGAGGGCGAGGCGATCGTCGACGTGCAGATCTGCACCGAGCATGACGACGTGCTGCTCACCGCGGCCGGCGGCCAGTGCATCCGCTTCCCCGTCACCGACGTGCGCGTCTTCACCGGCCGTACCTCGATGGGTGTGCGCGGCATTGCGCTGCCCGAGAACGACACGCTGATCTCGCTCGCCATCCTCAGACATGTCGAGGCGACATCGGACGAGCGCTCGGCATACCAGAAGATGCGCCGCGCGGTGGCGGGCGAAGCGGCGGCCGAGGAGGGTGCCGAGGCCGAGACCGAGGAGGCATCGGATGCGATCCAGCTCTCGCAGGAGCGCTACGCCGAAATGTCGGCGGCGGAACAAGTCGTGCTCACCGTCTCCGTCAACGGCTACGGCAAGCGCACCTCGTCCTACGAGTACCGCACGACGGGACGCGGCGGCAAAGGCATCGTCGCCATGAACGTCAACGACCGTAACGGCAAGCTGGTCGCGTCGTTCCCTGTGGAAGATTCTGATCAAATCATGCTGGTCACCGACAAGGGCCAGCTGATCCGCTGCCCGGTCGAGGGCATCCGCATCGCCGGCCGCTCGACGCAGGGCGTGATCGTGTTCGACACCGCCGATGACGAGCACGTCGTCTCGGTCGAGCACATCGGCGAAGAAGAGAACGGTAACGGTAACGGTAATGGCGAGTAGCGAACGGTCTTGGTCCCAACCGTTCGCTATCCGCGGCTGACGCGCTCCAGCTCCGCGGTGAGGTCGGCCAAGGCTTCGCGCCTGCCGATCTCGCCGAGCCAGCACCAGAGCTCCAGCGTCCCGTAGAGGCGATAGAGGTCGATGGCCTCGCGCCAGTCCGATCGTCCGATCGCGCCGTAACCGGCCAACAGCCCGTCCCGCTTCGGCGCGTCTTTCGCCGTGAAATAGTAGAGTGCCTTGGCGATGTCCATGAGCGGATCGCCGGCGATGGCGTTCTCGAAATCGACGATGCCCGAGATGTGTGGTGCGCAGTTCGATGTCACCAGCACATTGCCGGCATGGAAATCATAATGGCAAAGGCGTGGCGTGATCGCGCCGTCGAGCAGATGCCGCCGGTCCGCGATCGCCGCCTCAAGGCGATCGGCAAGCGCGGTGTCGCCGCCCCGTGCGCGGAAATCCCCGAGCTTCTTCGCGAACTGGAATGACAGGTAGTCGCGATTGGTGCGGTGCGCCGTCCAGACGCCGTTCGGGCCGATATAACCGAAACTGTCGAGCGTGATGTCATGGATATTGCGGAGGCAAGCGCCCATTTCGGCATGAACGGCAAACAGCTCGGGCTCCGACAGCGCAGCCTCGCGCCTTCCAAGCACGATGCCGGGAAGCTTGGTCATGAGGACGAAGTTAAGGTCGATCACCGAGCGCGATTCGTCGGCGAAAAAGATATGCGGAACCGGTGCGTTGATATTGCGCAGCAGTCCGAGGACGTGAACTTCCTTCGCCATCTTCCACTGCAGCGACGCCGGATAAACCTTCAGGATGCAGGAAGGCGCGTCCTTGCGCGCAAGCTCGAATACGGCTCCGATTTCGCCACCGTATAATTCAACGACACCAGTAACGGATGAGCCGGGAGCGCCGCCATCGAGAATTGCCTGGGCGTGATCGATCGAGATTGCGAGCCGGGGTTTGACCGGTCCGGCCGCGTCGTCAGACATGCGATTTCACTTCCGGAGGCTAAATCTCGATCTCTGTCCCGAACTCCACCACCTGCCGTGTCGGCACGCCGAAGAACGCCGCAGAGCGTTCGGCGTTGCGCTGCAGGAAAGCGAATATCGTCTCGCGCCAGACCCACATGCCCGGCACATCCTCGCGCGGGATGATGGTCTCGCGGCCGACATAGTAGGTGATTTTGGAGAGGTCGACGGTGCGGGGCAGCTTGCCCTGCTTGCAGGCGAGGACCAGTCCATCATAGAGCGTCGGATTCTGCATGAAGCCGTAATGCAGGATCACCCGCGTGATGCCGGGGCTGATCTCGATCACTTCGGCACGGTCTTCATCCTTGATATGCGGGGATTCCTCGATCTGCACCGTCACCAGCAACACGCGCTGGTGCAGCACGTGATTGTGCCTGACGAATTGCGTCAGCGCGAGCGGCACGCCCTTCGGCGTCGATGCCATGAACACCGCGGTGCCGGGCAGCCGCGCATGGCACTGGCTGACCGCGGTTTCGATCAAATCTTCCTCGGGCTGGCGCAGCGCCGCGCGCGCGTTCTCGACCAGCCTGACGCCGCCGCGCCAGGTCAGCATCAGGAAGGCGACGAAGGCGGCCAACACCAGCGGGAACCAGCCGCCTTCCATCAGCTTGGTCGAATTCGCGGCGAAGAAGATGCAGTCGATGATGAAGAAGAAGCCGTTGACGGCGATGACGATGACGGGTGGATAGCCCCATTGCAGGGCGACGAGCGCTGCAAGCAGGGTGGTGATCGCCATCAACAGCGACACGGCGATGCCATAGGCGCCGGCCAGCGCGTCCGAGGTACCGAAGCCGATCACGGCGCCCAGCGTGGCCGCCGCGAGCAGCCAGTTCACCAGCGGCACGTAGATCTGGCCGATCGCATGGCTGGTGGTGTGCTCGATATGCATGCGCGGCAGGAAGCCGAGCTGGATCGCCTGCTGGGTCAGCGAATAGACGCCGGAGATGATCGCCTGCGAGGCGATGACTGTTGCGATCGTGGCGAAGGCCACCATCGGATAGTGCGCCCAATCCGGCGTAAGCTGGAAGAATGGATGATCAATGGCCGCAGGATCGTTGATCAGCACCGCGGCCTGTCCGAAGTAGTTGAGCACGAGGCCCGGCAGCGCGACGCCGAACCACGCCAGCCGGATCGGTATCCGTCCGAAATGCCCCATGTCGGCATACATCGCCTCGCCGCCGGTGACGGCGAGGAAGGCGGCGCCGAGGATCGCGAAGCTGATGTGGAAATTCTGATGGATCAGGAAATTGAAGGCATAAAAGGGGGAAAGGGCTGCGAGCACCCCCGGGTGCTGGACGATGCCGTGGATGCCGAGCAGGGCAAGGACAATGAACCAGGTCAGCATGACCGGGCCAAAGATCTGGCCGATCACCCCGGTGCCTTTCTTTTGCATCAGGAACAGGCCGACAAGGACGACGATTGTGATCGGAACCACGGCCGGCGCGAGCGACGGCGCATCGACCTTCAATCCTTCGATCGCGCTGAGCACGGAGATGGCGGGCGTGATGGCGCCGTCGCCGTAAAGGAGGGCAGCTCCGATCAGGCCGACCAGAAGCAATTGCGCCCGCCAGGTACCGGGCTTTGCGTTGCGGACCGACAGCAGCGCCAGCATCGCCACGATGCCGCCTTCGCCGCGGTTGTCGGCGCGCAGGATCAGCATCGCATATTTCATCGAGATGATCAGGATCAGCGCCCAGAAGATCAGCGACACCACGCCAAGAACGGCATCCGGTGTCAGCGCGCCGCCGTGGCCGGTGGCCGCCTTGGCGGCTTCCTTCAGCGCGTAGAGGGGGCTGGTGCCGATGTCGCCATAAACAACCCCGAGCGCGCCCAGCGTGGCGGCGACCGGAATAGCATTCGGGGAGCCATGGATGCCAGCGGAGGTCGCAGTCATGAACAGCCCCTCACAAATGCAACTGGCGCCGGCCCGTGATCCGGACGGGCGCGATAATGCGTCAGTCTGCGACAGGCCGTCGCAAATTGCTATCGGGATTTGTCGCGCGTCCGTGATTGCCGGAGTTGACGTGGCGCGCGCAGCCGACGAGGCCGGAAAACGAAAATCCCCGGGGGGCATCCCGGGGATTTCGATTTAGAGCAGTGTGGAGGTTGGGGAAACAATAGTGGGGTCGGTTACGGCGTGCGGTCGGCGGTTACCAGCCGGGCCTCGCGAACCGCCAGCTTGTTGCCGGCGCCGCGCAGGCAGGAGGCTTCGAAATTCGGCCAGGCCTGTTCTGAGCAGCCGCGGCCGGCCTGCTTGATGTCCAGACGATCGCCCTTCGCAAGCGCCACGGGAACGCTGGCTTCAACCTGCGGGGCAAATCCGGGAAGAATGGTGAGAGCCGCGGCGACGAAGGCGGCAACGGCCACCGCGGAAATTGCCTTGATCATGACTGTCCCCTGTCATGGGCCTCGGCGGGCCCGTCGTTTCGTTGCGGCAGAAGTAACCAAGACCGGTTTCGGGACGTCTTCTCCCATGCGGAAAATGGTTTCATCCCACCCCGGTTTTGTTTCGTGCCGGATACCCGGACGAAACAATCGCGACTTGCTTTAAAAGACGCGCAGGGGACCCAAGTGGTTCATCGGCCGGGGTAAACTTTATTTTTGAGCTTTCGGCCCGGCGGGCGGGAACCTTGCCGGACCGTGCTGGGCAGGCTAGGAGGATCGTATGCCCCGCATCGCGCTTTATCCCGGCTCCTTCGATCCCGTCACCAACGGCCATCTGGACGTGGTCCGGCACGCCGTCACCCTCTGCGACAGGCTGATTGTCGCGATCGGGGTGCAGCCCAACAAGAAGCCGCTGTTTTCGACCGAAGAACGGCTGGAAATGGTTCGCGCCGTCTTCGCGCCGATCGCCCAGAAGGCCAGTTGCGCCTTCGATTGCATCACCTATGACGATCTCACGGTGAGGGCGGCGCAAAAGGCCGGGGCCACCATCATGATTCGCGGCCTGCGCGACGGCACCGACCTCAATTACGAGATGCAGATCGCAGGCATGAACGAGACCATGGCGCCCGAGGTGCACACGGTCTTCGTGCCGGCCTCGGTGGCCGCCCGCCCGATCACCGCCACACTGGTACGCCAGATCGCCGGCATGGGCGGCGACGTCTCCGCCTTCGTGCCGCCGGCGGTTGCCAAAGCCCTGAAGGCCAAATTCGGCTGATACGATATCGGCGACTTCACCCTCTCTCAGTTCCGGAGTTTTCATGATCCGAGTTCTCGCCCTGATCGTCGCGCTGTTTGGCGTGGCTCCCGCGTTCGCTCAGCCACTGCCGGCCAATCTCGACAAGGCCAATGCGATCGTGATCGACACCAACAAGGGCCGCATCGTCATTGCGCTGCGCGCTGATCTCGCGCCCGGGCATGCCGCGCGCATCAAGCAGCTTGCGCGCGACGGCTTCTACAACAACGTGCCGTTCCACCGCGTCATCGACGGCTTCATGGCGCAGACCGGCGACGGAGAGAAGTTCAACGGTACCGGCGGCTCGAAATACCCGATGCTGAAACAGGAGTTCTCCTCCACGCCCTTCAAGCGCGGGGTGGTCGGCATGGCCCGGCGCGGCGACAGCGTGGACAGCGCCAATGCGCAGTTCTTCATCTGCTTTGCCGACGCTTCTTTCCTCAACGGCAAGTACACCGTGATCGGCGACGTCGTGCAGGGTATGGACGTGGTCGACAAGCTCAATAAAGGCGAGCCACCTGCCAATCCCGACAAGATGGTGAAGGTGCAGGTCGCATCCGACATCAAGTGAGGCATGATGGCGCGGCGCGGCAAACCAGCCCTGTGGTTTGCGGCCGCGCTGCTGGCCATGCCGATGCCCGCGGCGGCCGAGCCGCTCGACAACCTCAAGGACGTCATCATGCGGCTGCAGCAGTGCTGGAAGCCGCCGCCGCGTTCGCAGGCCAGGCCCGTGGACATCACCGTCATGGTGAGCTTCAACCGCGAGGGCGCCATCCTGGGCCGGCCGCGGGTCACCTACGAGACGGAAGGGGCGGCCGACAATGACCGCCTCGCCTACCGGATTGCCGCGATGGAGGCGTTGCAGCGCTGCACGCCATTGCCATTTAGCGAAGGACTAGGCGGAGCCGTCGCGGGCCGGCCCTTCGCAATCAGATTTTGGACACGCAAGACTTCACCCAAACCAGAGAGACGAGCATGGCTGACACCGAAAATACTATGATCCTTGAGACCACCCAGGGGCTCGTGAAGATCGAGATGCGCCCGGATCTGGCGCCGAACCATGTCGCCCGGATCAAGGAACTGGTGCGCGAGGGTTTTTACGACGGCATCGTGTTCCATCGCGTCATCGAAGGCTTCATGGCGCAGACCGGCTGCCCGCACGGCACCGGCACCGGCGGTTCCGGCAACAAGCTGAAGGCCGAATTCAACAAGGAACCGCATGTCCGCGGCACCGTGTCGATGGCCCGCGCGGCGAACCCGGATTCCGGCGACAGCCAGTTCTTCATCTGCTTCGACGACGCCTCCTTCCTCAACGGCCAGTACACGGTCTGGGGCAAGGTCACCTCGGGCATGGAGAATGTCGACAAGATCAAGCGCGGCGAGCCGGTGCAGAACCCGGACAAGATCGTCAAGGCGCGGATGGCGCTCGACGCTTGATTTGACGCCGTCATTCCGGAGGCCGCGCAAATGCGCGGCAATCCGGAATCTCGAGATTCCGGGTTCACGCTTCGCGTGCCCCGGAATGACGCCAGATGGGGCGTGCCGGCGCCATGCGCACCGATCTCTTCGACTTCGATCTTCCCACGACCAGCATCGCGCTGCGGCCCGCCAGCCCGCGCGATGCCGCGCGCATGCTGGTGGTGCAGGGCGACGGCGTGCTGCGCGACCGCAGCGTCGCGGACCTGCCGCGCTGGCTGGAGCCGGGGGACCAACTCGTCGTCAACGACACCAAGGTGATATCAGCGCAGCTCAAGGGCCGCCGCATCGGCCGCGAGACCGAGCCCAAGATCGAGGCCACTCTGATCAAGCGGCTGGACGGCTCGCGCTGGCGCGCGCTGGTCAAACCCGCCAAGAAACTCGCGCCCGGCGATACCGTCCGCTTCGGCAATGAGGGCAAGGTCTGCCTGCTCGGCCATCTCGATGCCGAGGTCGCGGCCAAGGGCGAAGAGGGCGAAATCACGCTGTCGTTCTCGTTCCACGGCCCGGCGCTGGATCAGGCCATCGCCGATCTCGGCACGCCGCCGCTGCCGCCCTATATCGCCAGCAAGCGCACGCCCGACGATCGCGACGCCGCCGACTACCAGACCATGTTCGCGGCGAATGAAGGCGCGGTGGCGGCGCCGACCGCCGGGCTGCATTTCACGCCGGCGCTGGAAGCGGCGCTGCGCGCGCGCGGCGTCGCCCTGCACCGGCTGACCCTGCATGTCGGGGCAGGGACCTTCCTGCCTGTCAAGGTGGAGGAAACCTCCGAGCACAGAATGCATGCCGAGTGGGGTTCGATCTCATCGGATACAGCGGCGGCGCTGAACGATGCGCGCGCGAAGGGCGGCCGCATCGTCGCGGTCGGCACCACCTCGCTGCGGCTGCTCGAGAGCGCGGCGCGTGAAGACGGCACCATCCAGCCGTTCGACGGCGAGACCTCGATCTTCATCACGCCGGGCTACCGGTTCCGCGCGGTCGATATTCTGCTGACCAATTTCCATCTGCCGCGCTCGACGCTGTTCATGCTGGTGTCGGCCTTTTCGGGCCTCGACACGATGAAGCACGCCTATGCCCACGCGATCGCCGCCGGCTACCGCTTCTATTCCTATGGCGATGCCTGCCTGCTGTTTCGCGCACGGAACTGAGGCCGGACGCCTGCGCTTCCGTGCAGCCGGACGGGTGAAAAAGAAGCCCGCCGATGGGCGGGCTAAAGGTTCAGGGAGGAAGCGCTGTGACAATCAAGCGCCACCCTCTATCTCTTCGATTCGGTCGATCTCGAAAAGATCGTAATACTACCGGGTTTTTGCCGCATTCGGTTCCGCGATGGGCTGTCGCTGGCCGATTCGTGCGATCCGCGAGCGGTCCAAGGGGGCGTGCCTTGCCTACTAACGTCGCCGCGTCGGCGGCGTGTTCGCCGCCCTGGCCGAGATCAATTGCGACGTGCAACTGTCGCAGATCAGGGCACATTCATCCGAGACGAGTCCGAGCGTTACGTTCAGTCCAAGCGATAAATCCTGATCCGGCGAGGTTTCGATCACACCGCCGCAACATGCGCAGCTTGGTTGCCTGCTCGCAATTGCCGTCGTGGTATTGGCAGTCGTTTCGAGTTGCATGGCTCTGCTCCGTGGGGGCCTGGCTACGCCACGTTCGCATTCTCGATCTTTCCCGCGTGATATTCAATTGACTATAACGTGGGGGCGATCAAGCGACAGGTGTGGACCACGGCCGGATTTGACCCTTCGCGCTCCGCCGGAGGCAGACGCTGACAGCGCACCCTTCAAATCGTATCTGTTATCATGGACATTCGCCGCGAAGACGGACACATAGGGAGGCCGGACAGCGTTCGCGCGATGAGCAGGAGAACTTTATGGACTTTTCGAGTGTTTTTGCGCGAATGGTCGCGGTAGTAGGCGCCGGCGCGCTGCATTGGCGACGAATGCAGGGCGCCCAGCCCAAAGCGGCCTGGGGAGCCACGCCGGCTATCCCGGAGGCGAAGCCGCAAGGCGCGATCCCGACGCTGAAGATGCCGACGGCGCAGGGCTGGAGCGAGGGCCAGAAGCCGACCGCGGCGCCCGGGCTCAAGGTCAACGCCTTTGCCAGAGATCTGGACCATCCGCGCTGGATCAACGTCATGCCCAATGGCGACGTCCTCATCGCCGAGGCGACGCAGATCGCGGGAAAGCCGAGAAGCGTGTTTCACTACGCGATGCAGGCGACGATGCGGCGTGCCGCGGCGCTCGGCGTCAGCGCCGACCGCATCACGCTGCTGCGCGACCGCGATGGCGATGGCGTCGCCGAGGGGCGCGGGATTTTCATGGAAGGGCTGAGCCAGCCGTTCGGCATGGCGCTGGTGGGCGACACCTTCTACGTCGGCAACACCGACGGCGTCGTCGCCTTTCCCTATGTCGCCGGTAGCGACCGCATCACCGCCGAAGGACGCAAGCTCGTTACCTTCAAACCGGGCGGACACTGGACGCGCAGCCTGTTGCCGAACGCGGATGGCACGAAGCTCTATGCCGGCGTCGGCTCGCTCAGCAACATCGCGGAGATGGGCATGGAGGTCGAAGAGGGCCGCGCCGCGGTCTATGAGCTCGATCTGGCAGGCGGCACCAGCCGCATCTTTGCGAGCGGCCTGCGCAACGCCGTGGGGCTCGCCTTCGAGCCCAACACGGGCGTGCTCTGGACCGTCGTGAACGAGCGCGACGGCCTCGGCGACGAGACGCCGCCGGACTATCTGACCTCGGTGCGCGACGGCGGCTTCTACGGCTGGCCCTATTGCTACTGGGGCCAGACGGTGGACGACCGCGTGCCGCAGGACCCGGCCATGGTGGCGAAAGCGATCCAACCGGACTACGCGCTCGGTGGCCACACCGCCTCGCTCGGCCTGTGCTGGATGCCGGCGGGCACGCTTCCGGGCTTTCCTGACGGCATGGTGATCGGCCAGCACGGCTCCTGGAATCGCAGCACGCTCAGCGGCTACGCCGTCGTCTTCGTACCGTTCGAGAACGGCCGTCCCTCCGGTCCGGCACGCGACATCCTGACCGGCTTCCTCGCGCCCGATGAGAAGGTCTCCTACGGGCGGCCGGTCGGCGTCACGCTCGGGCCTGACGGCTCGCTCCTGGTGGCGGACGATGTCGGCAACGTCATCTGGCGCGTGACGGGGGCGTAGCGCCGACACAGGCGCT
>Ga0081455_10008208_pt1 | contig 10887 bp, 10 predicted proteins | sample TabmetS3T2R1_FD_70207 | JGI IMG/M metagenome (GOLD analysis project Ga0081455, IMG submission 70207) | Tabebuia heterophylla rhizosphere microbial communities from the University of Puerto Rico - S3T2R1 | ecosystem: Host-associated > Plants > Roots > Rhizosphere ... | reverse complement strand
GGGAAGAGTAAAGCCGGAGCGCGTCTGCCCGACTACCGAGCGCAGAACAATTCGTAGTCGGGGAACTTCCCGAGCTCCGAGTCGGGGATCTCCGGGGCGCCCTCGCCGCAGATCGGGCAGTCGGGGTCGCGCTTGACCTTGAGCTCCGTGAAGCGGGTGCCGAGCGAGTCGTACAGCAGGAGCCGGCCGATCAGCGGCTCGCCGATCCCGGTGACCAGCTTGATCACCTCGTTTGCCTGGAGCAGGCCCATGACGCCGGCCATCACCCCGAGCACCCCGGCGGCCCCGCAGCTCGGCGCGAGCTCGGCGGGGGGCGGCACCGGGTAGAGGCAGCGGTAGCACGGCCCCTCGTGCGGCACGAAGGTGGAGATCTGGCCGTCGAACGCCAGGATCGAGGCGGAGACGACCGGCTTGCCCAGTCGCACCGAGGCGTCGTTCAGGAGATACCGGGTGGGGAAGTTGTCGGCCCCGTCGACGATCACGTCGTAGTCGCCGATGATCTCGAGCACGTTGGAGGCGTCGAGCCGAACGCGGTGCTCGACCACGTCGACGTCGGGATTGAGCGCCTCGATCGTGGTCCGGGCGGAAGCGGTCTTCGGGATGCCGACTCGCTCCAGGTTGTGAATCACCTGACGCTGGAGGTTGGACTCGTCGACGACGTCGTCGTCGACCAGGCCCAGCGTGCCCACCCCCGCGGCGGCGAGATAGAGGGCCGAGGGGGCGCCGAGGCCGCCGGCACCGATCAGGAGCACCTTCGAGTTCAGCAGCTTCACCTGGCCCGTCGCCCCGATCTCAGGGAGCAGGGTGTGGCGCGAGTAGCGCATGCGCTGCTCGCGGGTGAGGCCCTCGGGCTCGACCAGGGGGAGGCTGGCCTCCTGCCAGGCGGTGATGCCGCCGGCGATCGACGCCGCATTCTCGTACCCGAGCTCGGACGCGATCGCGTCGGCGGCGCGCGCCGACCGATTGCCGGTGGCGCAGTAGAGGAGCACGCGACCCGACCGGTCGGGCTCGACGTCCTCGATTCTCTCGACCACGTCGCCCTGCGGGATCAGCGTGGCGCCGTCGAGGCGGGAGATCTCCCACTCGTGTGGCTCGCGGACGTCGATCAGGGTTGCGCCCGCAGCGGCCTCCTCACGCGCGGTCTCCGGATCGACCTCCTCGATCCGGTCCTTCACCTGCTCGATCGGCTCTGCGACGGTGGCCACGGAACAAATACTCCTAAATCTGATCTGGATTCGACCCTTCAGAGAGTCTAGCGCCGCCTCGACCGCTTCAGGACGCGGAGTTCGGGGGATCGTCCGCATCGCTGCCGCTCTACACTTCGGTACGGATGTACGAGGAGACCACCCTCAACCGCCCCTGCGGCGGGCGCTACGGCGATCTCGTCGAGGCCGTCGGCAACACGCCGCTGGTGGAGCTCCCGCGCATCTCCCCGAAGCCGGGGGTTCGCATCTACGCGAAGCTCGAGGGCCGCAACCCGACCGGCTCGGTCAAGGACCGCGTGGCGAAGGCGATGATCGAGGACGCGGAGGCACGCGGGGTGATCGAGCCGGGGCAGACGATCCTGGAGCCCACGTCCGGCAACACCGGGATCTCGCTGGCCATGATCTGCCGACGCCGGGGCTATCCGCTGAAGGTGGTGATGCCGGACAACGTCACCGAGGAGCGGATACAGCTGCTTCGCATGTACGGGGCCGAGATCGTGGCGTCCGAGGGCGCCAAGGGCTCCAACGGCGCCGTCGAGCTGGCGCTCGAGATGGCCGAGCGGGACGCCTCGTACTACATGCCCTATCAGTACGGCAACGAGGCCAATCCGAACGCCCACTATGAGGGGACCGGGCCGGAGATCCTCGAGGAGCTCGACCGAGTCACCGCGTTCGTTGGCGGGCTCGGCACCGGCGGCACGTTGATGGGAGTGGGCCGGAGGCTGAAGGAGCACGACCCCGAGACCAAGATCGTCGCCGCCGAGCCGATGCAGGGCGAGCTGGTCCAGGGCCTGAGGTCGCTCGACGACGGGTTCATCCCGCCGATCATCGACCTCGCGCTGCTCGATCGCAAGATCATGGTCTCCAACCACGACGCGATCGTCTGGACGCAGCGCCTGCTGCGCGATGAGGGCCTGTTCGCCGGCGTCTCGTCGGGCGCCGTGGCGAGCGTCGCCGTGCGGATCGCCGACGAGCTCGACGAGGGTGACGTCGTCTTCCTCGTCCCGGATGACGGCTGGAAGTACCTGTCCTCCGGCGTCTACACGAAGCCGGTGGAAGAGCTCGAGGGGGTCGACTCCACCGTCTGGTGGTAGGCGGCGTGGAGCCGCTGCGCACCGAGGGCCTCGACCATGTCGCCCTGACGGTCTCCGACCTCGAACGGTCCTCGACCTTCTATTCCCACGTGCTCGGACTGAAGCGGAAGTACGAGCCCGGGCACGAGCCCAGCTTCGTGCTCGCCGGCGGCTCAGGCCTTGCCCTGTTTCGCAGCGATTCCTACCCGGTCGCCGAAGGGGTCGGCGGGGCGTCGCGGATTCGCGTGATGCACGTCGCCTTCCGGGTAGACCGCGCGCAGTTCGATCGCGCCCGCGAGGAGCTCCCGTCGATCGGAATCGACCCGCGGTTCGAGGACCATGGCTCGGTTCACTCGATCTACTTCGAGGATCCCGACGGACATCAGATCGAGCTCTGCACCTACGAGGTCTGAGATTCACGCGACCGGCGCCAAGGCGATGGATCGGGTCGCTGCACGCGTCAGCGAGCTCGCCGCGTCGTATGAGCCGCCCGGCTTCGCGCACATCCCCGACCCGCAGGCGGCCATCTTCCTCTGCGCGGTCGACCACCGGACCGGCTATCGCGGCCGCTACCTCGTCGGGGGCCGCGGCCCGTACGAGGGCAGCGCCCTGATGTGGGCGGTTGGCCTGAGGGCGGCGGAGCGCGAGCACGACCTCCTCCGGGCGGGGCGGCTGAGCGCGGTCACCGGCGCGGAGGTTGCCGAGCTCTTCCGGATCGGGGGCGAGACAGTGGTCGATCCCGACCGCCGCGCCGCGCTCTGGCGTGACCTGGCGGAGGGCTTGGAGCGGGACTACGAGGGATCGGCCACGGCTCTGCTCGCCGCAGGCGAGGGACGGCTGGCCGGGGTCGGCGGCCTCGTGCCGAGGCTGGCGGCGTTCGAGGCCTATGCGGATCCCCTTGGGAAGAAGGCATTCCTGTTCGCGAAGATCTGCGAGCGCCGTGGATGGCTCTTCGTCGCCGACCCGGAGCACTGGGAGTTGTGCGCCGACAACGTGCTCATGCGACTCGCCCTGCGCTCGGGGTTGGTGGAGCCCGGTCCTTTGGAGACGGTTCGCGGCGCCACCAGGACGGCGTTCAAGCGCCTGGCGGAGGAGACCGGCGTCACGCCGCCCGTGCTCGACGACCTCCTGTGGGAGCTGGGGCGGGACCACCCCGACCTGCTGGGCCGCGAGGGGGGCGACCTGCTCGAGCCCGACCGCGACCCGGAATCTGCCTGGTATTGAGCGGCTGACCCGGCGTCGGCCCGCTGCTAGCCTCGGCACGCGCCGTGCGGATCCCTCAGTCGATGCTCGATGAGATCGTGGCCCACGCCCGGGAGGACGAGCCGAACGAGTGCTGCGGGTTGATCGGTGGTGGTAACGGGCACGCCACCAGTCTCCACCGCGCCAGAAACGAGTTCGCGAGCCCCCTCCGCTACAACGTCCATCCGCAGGACCTGTTGCGGATCACGACCGAGATCGAGTCCGCCGGGGAGGAGCTCGCCGGCATCTACCACTCACACACCAGGAGCGAGGCGTATCCGTCGCAGACCGACGTCAACCTCGCCGCGAACTGGCCGGATCCGCTCTACCTGATCTGCTCACTCGCCGATCCGGCGGATCCGGTAGTCCGCGCTTTTTCGATCCGGGGCGGGTCGATCGACGAGGTGGACCTGGAGATCGAGGGGGCCCGATGACCTCCGTCGAGGGGCCGCTCGCCTGCCCCCACTGCGGCCGCAAGCACGGGCTCGATGAGCGTTTCTGCAGCGAGTGCGGGATGCCCCTGGTCCATGTGGGTCGGCGTGATGAGGAGCCGCTCACCGCGGCCCATGAGCGGGCACGCAAGGTCAAGCCTCAGTACACCGGCGGGGACCTGGTCAAGATCGCCGGTGGGCGCAACCAGGCCGAGGCCGAGCTGATCCAGGGGATGCTGCTGGAGCAGGGGATCCCGAGTGTGCAACGGCGGACGCGTGGGTTCGACGTGCCGGACTTCCTCGCCGCGGGGCCGCGGGACATCATGGTCCCGACGGCTGCCGCTGAGGACGCCCACGCGCTGCTTGCCGAGACCGAGGGGCGGGAGACCCCGATCGCACCGCCCCCGGCCGGCGGGGGACAGGAGGCGGGACGCCTGCTGGTGGGGATGCTGATCGCGCTCGCCGCCGCGGCCCTGATCGTCTGGGTGCTCTATCAGCTGGTGACCTGAGGGCGGGACCCCGCGCTCACTCGAGCTCCAGCGGCGGCGCCAGGGCCTGGTCGCGAGCGCCCGCTCGCGGCACCTCCTCGCGGAGGTAGCGACGCCAGACGCGCTGGATCTCCGGCATCGGCGCGTCGAACGCCAGCTCGAGCATCGCCCCGGCACCCCGGCTGTGGACGCGCGAGGCGAGCACGTCGCAGGCGTCGCGACCGCGCTCGCGCTCCAGCAGGTCGAACAGCGTGCCCCCGAGGACGACCGCATCCCGGGCGGTGGGCGGGAACGCCGGCGCGCCACCCTCCCGCAGCCGGGTGTTGACCGCGGCCCGGAACAGCGGCACCTGTCCCGCGTAGTACTGGGCGGCGCCCTCGACGAGCCAGGTCCACCGCATGTACCGCCCGAACCGCCGCGGTCCCCACGGCGGGGGCAGCTTCTCGTTGTTGGCCCCGACCACGATCTGGACGTACAGCCGCTCCGCGGTGCCCAGGAGGGCCGCGCGTGAGTGCTCGCCGGCCGCCCGGCGCTCGAGGTAGTCGTCGTTCAGAACGTGCAGCTCCGTTGCCATCGCCCATCCGGCGAGGTAGCGGCGCGCGGAGGGCGCGGCCGCCATTCGCGCGGCCGGGAGGAACGGATGCGCCGCCGCCAGCCAGGCCGGCGTGGGGTGGATGACCACGGTGACCTCGGCCGGGGCCTCGGCGAAGCGATCCTCGAGGCGGAGGCGGAGGTCCTCGAGCGAATCGAGGGTTCGCTGGGCCGATTCGGTGTCCTCGGTCTCGTGCCGGGCCGTGAAGCTCAACGACTCGGTCTCGACCCAGGCCATGGCTACGAGCCTATCCCTCCGCGCAAGCGCGCTCGCGCGGCTGTCAGGGGCGGTGTCCCTGGACCTCGACGACCTGCTGGAACGTCGGGCGGTTGATCCAGTGGATCGGCGGCTGGGTGACGCCTCCGGTGGCGGTGTGGCGGACCGCGTCGTGGCAGATCTGCGGCCCCCCAAGATCGCAGCTCCCGCCGGGGTATAGCTCCCGGTTCGATCGATGCCGCAGCGCTCGCGCGAGCGAGGCGGTGAGCGCCCTGCGACAGGCTGCGAGCTTGCCTCCGCCGCAGTATCGTCGGGAGTACGGATCGGTGACCGGCTCTCGCAGGACCCGCCGCAGGTCCTTCTGGACGTACCCGTACCAGCCGGAGATGTAGGCCGAGCCGCCGGGGCCGGGCGCGTCGTCGAGGCCGATCGTGTCCTGGATCTCCTGGAAGAGCGGGCCTCCGAGCGTGGGCCGGAACTCCGCCGTGACCAGGCGCGGCCACCAGGCGTCCATGATCCTGACCGCGGCCGCGCTGTCGTAGCTCCCGCTGCGATCGGCGTCGCGGCGGTGGGCGCCACCTCGCCGCCAGGCGCTGAGCGTCTTCACCGTCCTGCGGACCTCCTCGTCCTTGATCCGCTTGCCGCTGCGGACCACCTCGAGCGCCCACCCCAGGACCCGCGAGCCGCGGAGGTCGACCGTGCCGGCGTCCTCCATCGCGTCCACCAGCTCGGCCCTGGTCATGGTCTCGTCGCCGGCGATCCCGGCCTCGATCCGCTGGTCGAGCGAGTCCACGCGGTGGACCGGCGTGTATGACCAGGTGTCGTCCGCGGCGCTGTACTCGGGGGCCTGCTTGTTGTTCCAGCTGCTGAGATAGCCGCGGGCGGGGTCGATCGCCTGCGGATGCGCCTCGAACGACGCCTGCTCGGAGGTATGGGTCTCGGGGTCCCACCCCTCCCACAGGTACTGCGGCTCGCCGAGCACCGGAAGGGATGGGTCGACATTTGGGGGCCGGACCGGGTTATCGCCCGAGTTGAAGTAGGCGATGTGCTCGTCGTCCGCGTAGAACCAGTTGAACGTGTAGTCGATGAGGTTCGCCGCCTGCTGATAGTCCTCGGGGCCCTGGATCTCGTCGGGGCTGTTGAACCGCGCGAAGCCGATCGCGGAGTCGGCCTCGTGGAAGTAGGTCGAGCGCAGCTGCGTGTAGGCGACGGGCTCGCCGTCGAGCATCGCTCGGTGGGTGACGATTCCGAGCCGGGTGCGGAGCGCCCGCAACGTCTCGGTCCCTGCCGGCGTCGGATCGATCGGGTTCGGCTCCCAGCTGTTGGTGCGCTCCAGCACCTCGAAGGGCAGGCACTCGCCGGCGTAGAGGTAGTGGTCCGATCCCAGCGTGGGCGCGCCGCCGCCCGGGTCGCACAGCTTCAGCGCGTAGGTGTCGGTGATGTCCTGTCCGGCCGAGGTGGCGCTCCAGGCGTAGTCCTGGCCGCGTCCGAGGAGCACGTAGAGGCTGACCCCGGAGAACCCGGCGCCCCGCGCGTCGAGCGCCGGCCCCTCGGCCGTGGCCGGGGCGTGGATGTCCTGCTCCATCAGGATCTGCGGCGCGAAGTAGCTCACCTGCGGGCCCATCACCGCGATCGGATGGCCGCCGGCGCCCTCCTGAGCCGAGACCAGCAGGGCGTTCGAGGCGAACGGGCCGAGGCCCTTGAGCATCGGGCGGCGTGCCGGGGCGGCCGTTGCCTCGCCGTCGGGCACGACGATCGGTTCCGTCTCGAGCGTGCCCGGGTCGGGCAGCGCAAGGCCCTCCGGCACCTCCGGCGCGAGCCCATAGGGGAACGGGTCGTCGACCGTCGTCGGTGCCTCCGCGTCGTTGGCCGAGCGGAAGTCCGCCCAGACCGCCGAGCCGCGCGCAGCGCCAAACCGCTGCTGCGCCCGTCGCAGGATCTGCACGGACTCGAGCTCGCCGCCCCCGCCCCGGCCGAAGATGCCGGCGACCAGGGAGGCGGTGGCGATCACGTCGGTCACTTGCCACGGGTCCGGTCCCAGCGGCCTGTTCAGCGCGAGCGGCGCGTACTCGCCGGGGATCATGCTCCCGGGGGCCTCGACCGGCGGGCCCACGCGCGCCTCGGCGATGTACTGGTTGATCCCGTCCACGTAGTTCAGGACGTCCTGCTGGACCAGGACGCCGTCGGCCCCGTAGACGTCGTCGGCGTCGTCGAACTGCTGCTGAAGCTCCGCCTCGGTGTACGGGGTCGTGCGCCAGACCGAGCGGTCCATGCCGGCGTTCGACCCTCCGAGAAACGACGAGAGCTGGGCGCGGCCGGCATGGCGCTCCACGTCCATGAAGAACAGGCGGTCCTCGGCCGCCACATAGCCCGAGCCGAACATCGCCGCCGCCCGATCCGCGCCGTAGATATGGGGGACGCCGAAGGCCGAGTCGCGCACGATGGTGACGTCGTCGCAGTGCTGCGAGTTGGCCGAGGGAGCGCTGACGACGCCGCAGTTGGGGGTGTACTGCTGGGCGTCGGCATCGTCGGGCGGCACCCCGAAGCTGGCGTCCTTGAAGAACTGATCGACCTGGGTCTCGGTGAGTCCGGGCGCCTCGTAGACCAGGTCGGCGTAGAGACCGAGCTGGTCGTCGTTGTGCGGCGGGCGCGTGCCGGCGATCAGGAACTGAAGGATGTCCTGAAAGCTCGCGAACCCGTTCTCGCCCGGCGGCAGGATGTTGCGGAAGCCGCCGAAGTCGTTCTCCTGGTACTCGCCGGGCGGCGGAGCCTGCGCGGCGGCGGCGGCGGGTAGGAGCGCGATCAGCGCGACCAGCGCAACGATCGTTGCGAGCGCTCTCCGTGCGTGGTCCCCGTGATTCGCGTCCATCCCACGTCCCGCCCCGCGGCGGATCGGGTCTCTCCCCGAAACCCGGCGCGAGTATATCCGGGCGCCTACAGGCCCTCGGCGGCGCGGGCTCGCTCGTAGTCGAGCTCGGTCCGCACACCGAGGTCCTCCAGCGCGGAGCGCGCGCCCTCGAGCCCGTCGCTGTCCGCGACCGCGGCGGCGAGCGGCGCCCATTCGGCGAGCGCCACTCGGGGGTCGCAGAAGAACGCGAGTGCGCCGATCGGACCGAGGTGAACCGTGCGGCGGCCCTCCCTGATCGGAACCTCTCCGATCTCGCCGCGCACACAGCGCACCACCTGCAGACTGGCCTCGGTATACGAGACCCGAGCGGCGGCCTCGACCTCGTCGGCGATTCCAGGCTCGATCCCCCAGGCGCCCGACCAGGCCCCGGCGCGCCCCGCGGCCGCCACTCGCACGACCACCTCGTCCGGGGTCAGCTCGCCGTCGCAGCCCGCCCCGATGATCGCCAGCATGGGCGTCAGCTCGTCGCCGGCGGCCGCAACCGTCGCCGCCAGCATCACGGCGTCACAGAGCGGGCTCGCCAAGCCGGGCTCGGTTCCGGCTGCGATGATGTCGCCGCCGACGTCGGCGCAGATGAACAGGTCGCAGCCGAGCTCGCGGGCCGCCGTCGAGATCCCCTCGGCGGCGCCTCCCACCCCGGCCGCGACGTCGATCAGCACGGTCTCCGTCCCCAGATGCCGGGCCATCAGCGACTCGGAGAAGCGCACTCCGTCGGAGGTGGTCGTATCGCCGTCGGCGAGGACGGCGTGATCGCCTATTCGCCGGCCACCGTTGATCTCGCCCATCGGCCGCGGCCCCGGGCGGGGATCGATCACGATCCGCTCCCAGGCAACGCCTCCGAGGACGACCTCAGTCCCCGCCGCCTCGCAGAGGCGGGCCACGGCCAGCGCCCCCACCACATCACCTCCCCCGCCGGCGCCGAGCACCAGCGTGCGGCGCGCGGCCGAGAGCAGCTGGATCAGGGAGCTCAGGCCGGAACGGCCGTGGCCTCGCCGCAGATCTCGCGGATCGCGCCGGCGGCCCGGTCGAATTCCTCGTCGGCCATCACCGGGGTTCCCTCGAACGGCAGCTCGCGGTCGATCTCGACCCACGAGCGGCAGCCGTGGTACTCGTCACGGACCCTCACCGTGACGGGACGAGGGATCCGGTGCACCCGCAACAGCAGCACGTGCAGCGGATGGCGACGCTTCCAGTTCAGGCGCTTCTGCGCGTAGTCCTGGGTCCAGACGTGGAACGGCGAGAGCGCCTCCACGATCCGGGGGTCGTCGGTGGTCCAGTGGTCCGCAACCTCCGCCCACGCCCGGATCCGCACCCGGTCGGGCTGGGGAATCCCGCCGTCGGCCAGCAGCGCCCTCGGCGGCGGCTCCTCGTCGGGCCACACGCCCTCCTCCAGCGCGCGGCGGAGCTCTGGGTGGTGCGACTGCCGGACCAGGTCGTTCCGCTGATGATCGAATGTGGGATAGAGGAAGAACTGCTCGTACTCGACCTCGAAGTGCTTGTTCTCCTCGCGAATGCCGCCCTTGCGCATGGTCACGAGCTGCTCACCCTCGGACAGGGCGCGCACCGTGACAGCCCACTCTTTAAAGGCAATAGGCATTCAGGTCTGTGGCTCGAAAGGCGAAAGGCTCGGAGTCGACGCTTGGCCGGGGAGTAACCGCCCGTTTGGCGCGGTTGTGCCGGCCGGCAAGCGAAAGTTTAGAGGAGCACGAGCGATTCTCCAAATTTGTGAGAAATGTTGCGATCAGGCCCGGGGAAGCCAGATTCCCGATGTTCATGCGGCATTACCGGTGCCAGGGGGTGGCCACGGGTGATCGTTTGGCTCTGATTTTGCTGGGCGGCGAGGAACGCGTCCATGCGCTCGCGGACCTCATCGTGAGAGCCCACGAGCGAATGCCCGGCAGGAGTAGTGTGCGACTGTCCCACATCAGCGGGGGTCGTCCCCGTCGCTCAGAGGGAGGTTGTCATGGGCATTGCCGCCGAGACCGGCGCCGACGTCAGTCCTTTCCAGGTCGAGATTCCCGAGGAGGAGCTCGCTGAGCTGCGACGCCGGATCGAGGCGACGCGCTGGCCTTCTAAGGAGCTCGTTGCCGACCGCTCCCAGGGCGTGCAGCTGGCGACGGTGCATGAGCTCGCGCGCTACTGGACGACCGACTACGACTGGCGCAAGGTCGAGGCGAAGCTCAACGCGCTGCCGCAGTTCACGACCGAGATCGACGGGGTCGAGATCCACTTCATCCACGTGCGCTCCCAGCACGAGAACGCGTTGCCGCTGATCATGACGCATGGCTGGCCCGGATCGGTCATCGAGCTGCTGGGGACCGTCGGCCCGCTGACCGACCCGACCGCTCACGGCGGCACCGCCGAGGACGCATTCCACCTGGTGCTGCCGTCATTGCCCGGTTACGGGTTCTCCAGTGAGCCCGCCGAGCTCGGTTGGGACGCCGCCCGCACCGGACGCGCGTGGGCGGAGTTGATGCACCGCCTCGGCTACAACCGCTACGTCGCCCAGGGGGGCGACGTGGGTGCCCTCGTCACGGACCTGATGGGCCGCCAGGCGGTCGAGGGTTTGGTCGGCTACCACCTGAACCTGCTCACGGCGGTGCTCGCGGTCGGCGATCAACTGCCCAAGGACTCCGAACAGGAACGCGTAGCGGCCGAAGCCGTTGCGACGTTCAGGGAGGACGGCTTCGGCTACTTCCTCGAGATGGCCACGCGGCCGCAGACGATCGGCT
>Ga0081455_10008207_pt1 | contig 10887 bp, 11 predicted proteins | sample TabmetS3T2R1_FD_70207 | JGI IMG/M metagenome (GOLD analysis project Ga0081455, IMG submission 70207) | Tabebuia heterophylla rhizosphere microbial communities from the University of Puerto Rico - S3T2R1 | ecosystem: Host-associated > Plants > Roots > Rhizosphere ... | reverse complement strand
CCACCGGCGGAGACCTGCAACAAGCCGTCGACGAGACGCACCGCATCATGCGATCGCGGATCGAGGACTTCGAGGATGCCTGCCTGGATATCGCCGGTTCCCCACTCGGCGACTCCGAGGAAGTGCACCGGTATCTCGAGGGCCTCAGGACCTGGACGACCGGCTGGATCGAGTGGACCTTGCGCTCACCGCGATACGCCCCCAGCACCTACATCGGCCTCTGACGACCGCGCCACCCGGCCCTGCGCCGACCGCACACTCCCATGCGTGAGACCCTGGTGGCTAATTCTCGGCCGGCCACGCCGGGTGAGGTCCGTGATCTTGAGGGCCGCAGGCAAGATCATTCGGCCCGCGGCCGTCTTCCCCCTTCGTCGGGCCGCAGGATGGAGTCTGTGGTGTCGGTGCAGCCTCGGCCGTGGCCGGAGCCCGCGGATGTGATCACGGCGGCGGTGCGGAAGAAGCACGCCCGGCGCAAGGCGCCGCTGGCGGTGCAGGTCCGCGACCGGCTCGGGGGGACCGTCGCCGGGCTGGCCGACGCGGTGCCCGGGGCCCAGCTCGTGATGATCATGGTCAAGCCGCATCACGTCGATGCCCTGCTCGCCGACCTCGACCCGCTCGTCACCGACGGGCAGCTCGTGGCCAGCGTCGCCGGCGGCATCACCACGCAGCACGTCGAGCAGCGCCTGCGCGCCAAGGCCGTCGTCGTGCGCTGCATGCCCAACACGGCCATGGCGCTCGGGCAGGGCATGACCGCGATCAGTCCCGGCTCGCGGGCCGACGCCGGGCACCTCGAGCGGCTGCGGGCGCTGCTCGAGCCGGTGACGCGCGTGGTCAGCGTGCCCGAGGACCAACTCGACATCGTCGCGGCGCTGTCCGGCAGCGGCCCGGCCTACTTCGCCTACCTGGCCGAGGCGATGATCGACGCCGGCGTGCTGCTCGGGCTGCCCCGGCCGCTGGCCGAGGACCTGGTGAAGCAGACCGCCGCGGGGTCCGGACTGCTGCTGCGCGACTCGGGCGAGGATCCGGTCCGGCTGCGCGCGGCGGTCAGCAGCCCGGGCGGTACGACGATGGCCGCCGTACGCCGGCTGGAGGACCGCGCGGTGCGCGCCGCGGTGATGGCCGCCGTCGAGGCCGGCCGCAACCGGGCGATCGAGATGGGCGGGCGGTCCGAATCGTGAAGATCGACGTCATCGACTACCACACCGCCGGCGAGCCGTTCCGGATCGTCGCCGACGGGCTGCCCGAGTTCGCCGGCTCGACCATCCTCGAACGCCGCGAGTACGCGCGCGCCTCGGCCGAGGTCGACGCCTTCCGGCAGCTGCTGGTCAACGAGCCGCGCGGGCACGCCGACATGTACGGCGGCTTCCTGGTGCCACCCGACGACGACGGCGCCGACCTGGGCGTGCTGTTCTGGCACAAGGACGGCTACTCCACCGCCTGCGGGCACGGCACGATCGCGCTCGGGGCCTGGGCCGTCGAGTCCGGCCGGGTGACCGCCGAGCCCGACGGCGACACCGACGTCGTCATCGACGTGCCGTCCGGGCGGGTCACGGCCCGGGTCACCTGCGCCGGCGGCCAGGTCCAGCATGTGACGTTCCGCAACATCGCCTCGTACGTGGTCGCCCGCGACGTGCCGGTGGCCACCAGTCGCGGACCGGTTCGCGCCGACATCAGCTACGGCGGTGCGCTGTACGCGTCGGTGGCCGCCGACTCGGTCGGCCTGGCCGTCACGCCCGAGCACTACACCGACCTCATCGCGGTCGGCCGCGAGATCAAGTGGCTGCTGAACGGGTCGCCGTGGGCCCGGCACGCGAGCGACCGCCGCCTGGACGGCATCTACGCGACGATCCTGGTCGACGACCTGGGCCAGACCCCTGACGGTCCCCACCAGCGCAACGTCACGATCTTCGCCGACGGCGAGGTCGACCGCTCGCCGTGCGGATCGGGCACGTCGGCCCGCCTGGCCCTGCTGGCCGAGGACGGCCGGCTGGCCGGTGGCGGCACGTTGCGCCACGACTCCATCGTCGGCACGACGTTCCTGGGCCGAGTGGTCGAGGACGTCACCGCCGAGGGGCGGGCCGCCGTCGTCACCGAGGTGCAGGGCAGCGCGTACCGGACCGGGACCGCGACATTCACCCTCGACGCGCGCGACCCCCTCGGCACCGGCTTCGTGCTGCGCTGAGGCCGGGGGAGGATCGAGGCATGCAGCCGCTCGCTTCCGACGCGTCCGAGGCCCTCGCGGCCAGCCCCGCGCCCGCGTTCACGCCGACCGGTGTTCGCGATCTGCTGGCCGAACGCTGGGGGATCGCCGAGGCGGCGCTGGGCGAGCTGCCGAGCGAGCGCGACCGCAACGTCCGGGTCGACGACCGGTACGTGCTGAAGCTGTCCAACCCGGCCGAGCCGGTGGACGTGATCGACATGGAGGTCGGCGCGCTGGCCCACGTGCGCCGGGCCGATCCGGCGCTCGGCGTACCCCGCACCGTGCCGAGCCGGTCCGGGCAGCCCGTCGAGGACGTGGTCGACGACACCGGGCGCACCTGCCTCGCCCGGCTGATCACCCTGCTGCCCGGTCGGGCGCTCGAAGGCCGGCCGATCGACCGATCGATCGCCGAGCAGGTCGGCGCCGTCTCGGCGCGCACCAGCCTGGCGCTGCAGGGCTTGTTCCACCCGGCCGGAGGTCGGCCGATCTTCTGGGACATCCGTCGCCTCCCGTCCCTGGTCACCGACGGGCCGCTCGCCGAGATCGCGCGCCGGGTCGGGCCGGCCCTGGAAGCCACGGCGGTGCTGCCGTCGGGTCTGCAGCACGCCGACGTCACGCTCACCAACGTGCTGGCCCGTGACGGTGACGTCGTCGGGGTGATCGACTTCGGCGACATGCACCACACGGCCGCGGTGGCCGATCTGGCCGCCACCCTCGCGTCGGTGCTGCGCAACACCGCGTCCGAGCAGTTGGCCAGCACCTGGCAGCTGGCCGACGCCGTGCTGACCGGCTACCAGCGGCACCGCCCGCTCGGTCCCGACGAGGTCGACGTGCTGGGCGAGCTGGTGCTGGCCCGGATGGCGCTCACCCTGGTGGTGTCGGCCCTGCGCGTCGACCGGCACGCCGACAACACCCCCTACATCACCCAGTACGACGCGGCCACCCGGCGCGTGCTCGACGAGCTGGCCGCGCTCGACCCGGCGGAGCTGGCCGCCCGGCTGGCCCGGCGGGCCGGCACCTCGCGAGTCACGTCCAGCACGTCTACAGCCGACCTGCAGGAACGGCGGGCCACGCTCATGGGCGGACCGCTGGCCCCGCTGTTCTACCGGCAGCCTCTGGACATCGTGCGCGGCGAGGCGCAGTGGCTGATCGCCCGCGACGGCACGCGCTACCTCGACGCCTACAACAACGTCGCCGTGGTCGGGCACTCGCACCCGGCCGTCACCCAGGCGGTGAGCCGCCAGCTCGGCACGCTCAACACCCACTCGCGCTACCTGCACGCCGGCGTGCTCGAACTGGCCGAGCGGCTGCTGGCCACGATGCCGGCCGAGCTCGACACCTGCCTGTTCACCACGTCGGGCACCGAGGCCAACGAGCTGGCCTGGCGGCTGGCCACCGCGTACACCGGCGGCACCGGTGCCGTCATCGCCGAGCACGCCTACCACGGCTCGACGAGGTGGATGGCCGACCTGAGCTCCAACGAGTGGCCGCCGGGCTACCGGCCCGCGCACGTGACGACGTTCGCGGCGCCCCGCGGTACGGAGGTGGACGAGGCGACGGCGGCCGGCCGGATCGCGCTGGCCACCGAGGGCGAGCCGACGGCCCTGGTACTGGCCGACCTGCAGTTCACCAGCGAGGGCATCCTCGACGCCCCGCCCGGCTTCGTGCGCGGGTTGGTGGCCGGCGCCCACGCGGCCGGGGGGCTGTTCCTGGCCGACGAGGTGCAGTCCGGCTTCGGCCGCAGCGGGCCGCAGCTGTGGCGGTTCGCGCTGGCCGGCGTCACCCCGGACATCGTCTCGCTGGGCAAGCCGATGGGCGCGGGCTACCCGGTCGGCGCGGTGATCACCCGGCGCGAGATCGCCGACCGGCTGGCCCGCGACTACGAGTACTTCTCGACGTTCGCGGCCACGCCCGCGGCGGCGGCGGCCGGGCTGGCCGTACTCGACGTGCTGCAGGACAACGACCTGCCGCGGCAGGCTGTTCGGGTCGGGGCCTACCTTCGGTCCCGGCTGGCCGACCTGGCAGCGACTCGGCCCGCACTCGGCGACGTGCGCGGTACCGGCCTGATCGCCGGCGTCGACCTCGTCGCGCCGCCGGGCCAGGACCGGCGCGAGTTCGCCCGCGACGGGCTGAACGCCTTGGTGGGCAAGGGGGTTCTGGCCGGACTCACCGGCCCGGACGGCACGGTGCTCAAGATCCGGCCGCCGCTGATCTGGACCGAGGCCGACGTCGATCTGCTCGTCGAGCGGCTGGCCGCCGTCTTGGACTGAGCGCTACTTGGCCGCCGCCCGGCCGTTGCGGCGACGGCGCCGGGACGGGCCGTGGGGACCGTCCTCGCCGCGCAGCTGCTTGCGCAGCCGGTTCATCTCCTCGAGGGCGGTCAGCGCTTCGGGACGGTCGTGGGCCGCGACGGCGAGCGCGATCGCGTCGAGGATGGCCAGCGTGGTGGCCTGCACGCCGAACGTGTCGGTGTCGCCGATCGGCCCCGACACACTCACCGAGACCCGGTCGGCCAGCGCGTCGCCGAGGGCGTCGGTGATCAGCACGACCTTGGCGCCGACCTCGTTGGCCCGGTCGAGGGCCACGTCCAGCTCGCGTACCAGGACCTGGTGGGCGATCACCACCATCACGTGCTGCTTGTTCAGCCGCAGCAGGTCGTCGGCCAGCAGGTAGCCCGAGGCGAAAGCGGTCCGGGCGCTGCGGCCGGTGCGCACCAGGCGCAGCCGCAGGTAGTCGCCGAGCACTCCCAGACCGTCGGCCGCGACCACCACCGTCTCCCGCGCGCCGCCGATCAGCTCGACCGCCTCGGCGAATGCGTCAGGGTTGATCGTGCGCTGCGCCTCCTCGAGCAGTTCGACGCTCTCGGCCAGCACCCGGGCCAGCACCGTCTGCGGATCGCTGCCGACCTTGTCCAGGCTGCGCCCGAGCCGCCCGGGCGGTCCCAGCCGCTCGCGGATGCCTTCCTGCAGGGTGCGCTTGAGCGCCGGCAGTCCCGAGTACCCCAGCGCCTTGACCGTGCGGATCACGGTCGCGTCGCTGGTCTCGGTGAGCCGGCCCAGCGTCTCGGCCGAGGCGAAGGCCACCTCGGCCTTGGAGTCGGCCAGATAGCGGGCGACGCGGCGCTCGGCTGCGCTCAGGCCGTCCAGCCGAGCAGCCACCCGCTCGTCGAGCGTGGCGCCCTTGGACGCAGTGGTAGCGGACATGACCGAATACTCGCCTCCCTGTAGCTGCGCCGACTGAGCCAGAGTACCGGTGCCGCGTTGCTCGGCCGGCATCGTCGTACGGCTCAGGTGCCGGCCAGCAGCCGTTCGAGCTCGGCGACGAACGCGTCGACGTCGGACTCGTCCGTGTCGAACGAGCACATCCAGCGCACCACGCCGGCTCGCCGGTCCCAGTCGTAGAAGTCGAACCGTTCGCGTAGTGCGTCGGCCACGGCCAGGTCCAGGCGGGCGAACACGGCGTTCGACTGCACGGGGTACACGACCTGCACGCCGTCGAGGCCGGCGACACGATCGGCCAGCCGGGCCGCCATGGCGTTGGCCCGTCCGGCCGAGCGCAGCCACAGGTCGCCCTCGAGCAGGGCGAGCAACTGCGCGGATACGAACCGGGTCTTGGAGGCCAGCTGTAGATCGAGCTTGCGCAGGTAGGGCATCGCAGCCGTGATTGCCGGACGCTCGTCCGGCCGCAGCACGACCACCGCCTCGCCGAACATCGCGCCGTTCTTCGTCGCGCCGAAGGACACGATGTCGACGCCGGCCTCGCTCGTGAAGGCGGCGAGGCCGGTCTGCAGGTAGGCGGCGGCGTTGGCGATGCGGGCGCCGTCCAGGTGCAGCAGCATCCCCAGCCCGTGCGCGTGGTCGGCGATCGCGCGCACCTCGTCGGACGTGTAGGCGGTGCCCACCTCGGTGACCTGGGCGATCGTGACGGCACCCGGCTGGGCCCGGTGCTCGTCGCCCCAGTTCAGCGCTTGCCGGTCGACGAGCTCCGGGGTGAGCTTGCCGTCCGGAGTGGGCACCGGCAGCAGCTTGAACCCGCCGACCAGTTCGGGCGCGGTGCTCTCGTCGGTGTTGACGTGGGCCGACTCGGCGCAGATCACCGCGCCCCACCGGGGCAGCAGAGCCTGCAGGGCCAGCACGTTCGCGCCGGTGCCGTTCAGCACCGGGAACGTGACCGCGTCCGGGCCGACGTGCCGGCGCATCACGTCCTGCAGCCGGGCTGTGTATTCGTCCGCACCGTACGCGGGTTGATGGCCCAGGTTGGCCTCGCTCAAGGCCTGCACGACCTCGGGGTGCGCGCCGGCATGGTTGTCGGAGGCAAAGCCGCGTCTCACAACATGAATGGTCCCGCATCGATCAGGATGGCCCGGGGGAGACCACGCTCTCGCTGAACGGCCCCGGCTGCAGGCACGCTCAGGACTTCGGCTTCTTGGGCCGCACGTCGATGGCCAGGCTGGCCGCGAAGAACACCACGATGGCCACGCCGCCCAACACAGCCAGGCCGTGGTCGCCGAACAGGTCGGCCTTCATCGCGGCGAGCAGCACGCCCAGCGCGAGCACGACGGCGACCGCGATCTTCCAGTCGTCGCCGATGATGAAGTCGTACCAGAACTGACCGAACGCCTTGAGGTACTTCATTTCGCGAGCTCCTGCACGGGGGTCGAGTTGACGGTGGTGGTCGCGGGTGGCTGGGCCGCGCGCAGGGCCGCGATGAACACGCGGCTGAGCAGGAACCAGATCGCGATCAGGCCGAGGATCGCGGCGTCCTTGCCCGGCCACGCGAGGCTCTCCTGTCCGGTGCGGAAGATGCCGATTCCTTCGACGGCCCAGTACGTGCCGAACGACGCGAGCAGCAGACCGACGCCGTACTTGAGCAGGTTCTCGGGGATCATCGCCAGCGGCCGGCGCAGGGCCATCGCGATTCCGAGCACGACGACCACCGCGGCGGCCGCTCCGACGACGGCGACCGGCACGTCCTTGGCGTTGAGGCCGAAGGTGATCACGATGAACACCACCTCCATGCCCTCGAGGAACACGCCCTTGAACGACACCATGAACGAGAACAGGTCGAGGCCCTCGCTCGGCGCGGCGCCGGCCGCCCGGGCCGACTCGACCTCGTCGAGGTAGATCTGGTCCTCGTCGTGCATCGCCTTGCGGCCCGACGCACGCAGGATCGCCTTGCGCAGCCACTGCAATCCGAAGATCAGCAGCAGGCCACCGATCGCCAACTGCAGCGCCGACTCGGGCATCCAGGTCGCGAGGGCGTAGCCGGTGAAGGCGGTGACGACGGCGAGTGCGGCCAGGGCTGCTCCCGTACCGATCATCGCCGAGCGCCAGCTGCGGGTGAATCCCATGGCCATGACGATCGTGGTCGCCTCGACCATCTCCACGAAGCAGGCGGCGAATGTCGCTATCAGCAATCCCCAACTGGCGGCCGACACGGCACGCTCCTTCCGACGAGCGGGCGTACTACCCGCCCTGAATGTAGCAGGCGTTTCATGAAACGAGCGCTACCAGCGATGGTTGTCACGGTTCATGCCCTAGTCTCGACCCGTGCCTCCCCGCAAGCGACAGCCGACCAAGGCGCCCGCGCCGGCCGCCAAGAAAGCGGTGAAGAAAGCGCCGCCCAAGAAGGCCAGGCCACGGGACAATTCCGCCGAACGCTGGCTGTTGCTGATCTATCGCGTGCCCAGCGAGTCGTCGCGCGCGCGGGTGGCCGTGTGGCGTGACCTCAAGCGCCTCGGCGGCCTGTACGTGCAGCAGGCAGTGTGCGTCCTGCCCGATCGCGACGACGTGCGCGAGAACCTGCAGCGGGTGCGCGAGCGCATCGACGAGCTCGGCGGATCGGACATCTTCATCACGCTCACCGACGTCGAGCCCGAGGTGCGCCGTACGTTCGTCGACGGTTTCCGGGCCAATTCGGCCAAGGAGTACGCCGAGATCGTCGAGGAGTGCGACACCAAGTTCGTCAAGGAGATCGAGTTCGAGCGCTTCCGGGAGAACTACACGTTCGAGGAGGCCGAGGAGATCCGCCAGGACCTGGAGAAGCTGCGGCGCTGGCTGGAGCGGGTCGAGGCGCGCGACTGGATGGACGCCGACGGGCGCGACGTGGCGCGGCGGCGGGTGGCCGAGTGCGAGTCACTGCTCGAGGCGTTCGAGGCCGACGTGTACGAACGCAACGCCGCCGTGGACGAGCTGCACTGAGGCGCGCTACACCGCCGCGCCGACGATCAAACCGATGCCGTAGGTAACCGCGGCCGAGAGCGCGCCGAACAGCAGCTGCCGGCCCGCTCCGAACCAGGGTGCGCGAGCGGTGAGCTTGGCGACGAAACCGCCCGCGGCACCGAGCGCCAGCACGCTGAGCAGCATGGACGTGACCAGGCTGGTCGCGCCGAGCATGAACGGCAGCAGCGGAATCAGCGCGCCGATCGCGAACGCGACGAACGACGATCCGGCGGCCAGCCACGGCGAGGGGAGGTCGTCCGGGTCGACGCCGAGCTCCTCGCGCACGTGCACCCGCCAGGCGACCTCGGGATCCTCGGTGAGCTCGCGGGCAACCTCGGAGGCCAGATCCGGTCGGATGCCTTTCGCCTCGAATATCGCGGTCAGCTCTTTCAGCTCGCCGGCCGGGTTGCGTTTCAGCTCGCGGCGTTCGACGCCGATCTCGGCCTGCATCAGCTCGGTCTGCGAGCTGACCGAGATGTATTCCCCGGACGCCATCGAGCAGGCGCCGGCGGCCAGCCCGGCCAGCCCGGTCAGCACGACCGCGTGCGTCCCGGCGCCGCCGCCGACGACCCCGGCGACCAGCGCGAAGTTCGACACCAGCCCGTCCATCACGCCGAAGGTGGCCGGGCGCAGCCAGCCGCCGGTCACGTCCCGGTGCGCGTGATGGACCTCCGGCTCAACCGTGATCGTCATCGTCTCTCCAAACCAAGCTGCTTAGGTAAGCGTAACCTTCGCTATTATGAATCACTTGTTACACCACAACTTTAGCTCACGCTCCTCGGCGGGCGCCGCGTCTGCGGCGTGCGTTGAGCCACGTCGGGCATGCTGGGGAGCTGACCCGAAGGAGAGGCGGGCGATGCCGAGTCCGCACGGGAAGCCCTGACCCGCATGCATGATCATGACGCCTTGGATTTCGCCGAACTCGCGGCGACTCTCCAATCCGCTCCGACACCGACTGAGACGGCCGAGGACATCGTCCGTTACGTCCGGGCTCAGCTCGACGCCGACCAGGCCGCCATCAGCGTCGTCCGCTCCCGGAGCCGGATCGAGACGATCGCGCCGACCGATCTTCTCGTCGAGGAGCTGGACCGGCGGCAGGCCGAACTCGGTGAGGGACCGTGCTACGACAACACCTGGCCGGGCCAGACCCTGACTGTCTCGAACATCGCGGAGGATGAACGATGGCCGGCCTGGGCGGCAATAGCCTCAATGATGGGGGCCGCAAGCCTACTGGCCTCCGAGCTGACCACGGTCGAGGGTCGCCGGATCGGCTGCATCATCGCCTACTGGACCCAGCGGCGATGTTTCACCCAAGACGACATCGCCTTCATGGCCATCTTCGCCCGCCACGCCGCCATGGCCCTCAGCCAATCGTGGAACGAAGCCGGACTCCACACGGCGCTGGACACCCGCAAGCTCATCGGCCAAGCCCAGGGCATCCTCATGGAGCGGCACGGCTTGGACGATGCCCGCGCGTTCGAGGTGCTGCGTCGCTACTCCCAAGACCACAACATCAAACTCCGCGACGTCGCGGCCCACCTGATCGCCACCCGACAACTCCCCACCAGCTCCGCCATGGACCAGACCGCCTAGCCATTTCCCGTTCGGTTGGGACCCTTCGGCCCTGGCCGCTACGGACGGGCGGACCGTATGACGGGTAGAGCTGATCCAGGTTCGCCCGTGAACGCCAAACGCTAGGCGGCGCAAACCCGCACCGCTTGCGCTCATCGGCACTGAGCCCGGATCCCCTGGTTGTGGGGCGCACCCCAAGAAGCGGCCCGAGCCACCAACGACGACAGACACCGGTTCGGGGCCGTTCCATGCTGGCACCAAGGTTCGACCTGCCCACTGGCGGCGGCTCAGCAGTTCTTTACGCCGTCGCCGTTGCCCCAGCGGCAGCGGTCGATGATCGACCCATCTTGGTTGCGGACGGTGGCGCGGTCGTCGGCGTTATTCCAGGCGTAGTTCTCCATCCCCCAGTACAGGTCATTTCGGGTCTGCTGCCCGTCGCCGGTGTGCACCGTGACGGTCGTGTTCGGACGGAGCCGGAACTGTGGAAAGTGAAAGACGTGACCAGAGGTGTCCCGCAGCGTCCAGCCCCCCAGCTGGTGGGTCTGCTGTCCGAAGTTCTTGGTCGCGACCCATTCGCGGTTGAGGTGGGCATCGCTGCCGGTGTCGGGACCGGGCGGGTCGTAGCTGACCCGGGTGATCCGGATCGGCTTGGCCCCCGGCTGGTCCGAGTCCGCCGTAGTGGTCGAGGCCTCCGGCTGGTCCGAGTCAGCTGTGGCGGTGGACGCCTCCGGCTGGTCCGAGTCAGCTGTGGCGGTCGATGTCTCCGATTGTTCCGAGTCCGATGTCGAGGCCCACGCACCGAGCGCTAGGAGGATCGCCAGTGCGGCGATGGCGGCGTTGCTCATAGTCCTCCCTCGTTGAACCGACCACCATCACCATGACACCGGTCCCCAC
>Ga0081455_10008206_pt1 | contig 10887 bp, 7 predicted proteins | sample TabmetS3T2R1_FD_70207 | JGI IMG/M metagenome (GOLD analysis project Ga0081455, IMG submission 70207) | Tabebuia heterophylla rhizosphere microbial communities from the University of Puerto Rico - S3T2R1 | ecosystem: Host-associated > Plants > Roots > Rhizosphere ... | reverse complement strand
TCACCATAGGATAATCGGGAAGCAGGAGGTTCATTTGAACGCCCTTAATTCCCGCCGCGAATTTCTTGAAACATCTCTTTTAGCTGCTACGTTCGCGGCCGGGGCCGTCGCACAGGACGTCGAGTGACGAAATAAGCAGTCTTCGATGTTCTATCGCCGGTTTGGCCGCTCGGGCGTCATGATTTCCGAATTTATTTCGGGTGGCGATCCGATCGGCTCCAATAACTACCGGCATTTGGATCTCGCTCTCGAAATGGGTTTGAACTATCTCGACATGGCGCCTGCCTATGGCAACGGCGACTGCGAGATCGCCTATGGCAAATTTCTCGGCGGCTCTGCAAAGCGCGAGAAGGTTTTCCTTCAGACCAAAGTCAGTGCCTTCGGAAGCCTCCGCTATCGTTTGTATCAGGACATTTTCAAGGGCCTGCCGGGCGAGAAGCAGAGCGCCATTATGAACCGGGTGGAAGAGATCCGCCGAAACAACCTGGCCGAACAGCCGGGCTACTATCTCACATATTTCCCAGGCCAGCACAATCAATTCGCCGGCGCTTATCTCGCGAACGCCATGCTCTCCGATTACGGTCACTTAGTCGAAGGCAGCCAGCAATTCCGGCAATGTATCGTCGAGTCGCTCGAAGGAAGCCTCAAGCGCGTCGGTACGGATCATTTCGATTTCCTCATGTGCCCGCATGGCGCTAACCTTGCGGCCGAGTTGGAGAATCCTCACATCTACGAGACCTTCCTCGATCTGAGAAAGCAAGGCAAGATTCGCTTCCTCGGCGTGACATCGCACAACGATTCCGCTGCCGTCCTTCGCAAAGCCGCCGACTTGGGGCATTTCGACGCCGTCCAGATGGCATACAACGTAATCAACGGCGGCTACGTCGAAGAGGCGATTCGCTACGCTTCTGCGAAAGGCGTGGGAATCATCGCGATGAAAGCGGCTCATGCCGTGGCGACGCATCACAAGCCGCTGCAGCCCGTTCCGCAATGGCGCATCGATAAAGTGAATCGCATAGTTCCCGGCGATCTTAAGCCTCCGCTGAAAGCTTATTTGTGGGCTCTGCAGAATCCGCACATTTCCGCTGTCAACTCGAATCTCTGGGATGAAACATTCGTTCGCGAAAATCTCGCGCTAGCCGGAAAGAAAGTGGAATTGCAACAAGCATGAAACGACTCCTGCTGCTAGCGTTTGTCTTAGGAACTACGCTTCTACGAGCGCAAACCGAAGGCCTGTGGGAAGGCTACGACGGCGAATGGGGACACGTTTCGCGGCAATTAGTGGCGCTTGCCGAGGCAATCCCAGCGGAAAAATATTCGTGGCGTCCGGGACCCGGTGTGCGCTCGACGAGTGAAGTCTTCATGCACATCGTGATCGCGAATTTTTGGCTCCTGAGCATCACCGGTCCGAAAATGCCCGCTGAAATCAAATCCAATGACTTTGAAAAGCGGGTGAACGCGAAACCCGAGGTTATCGATTGGCTGAAGCGTTCGCTCGACGCCGTGAAAACTGCCCGCGCTCAGCTAAAACCCGGCGATCTGGAACACAAAGTCAAGGTGGAGGGCAAAACTGCGACGGTGGATGGCATGTATCTGCGCATCATCGTTCATGCCAACGAACATATGGGCCAGCTTGTGGCGTACGCGCGCATGAACGGTATCGCGCCGCCCTGGTCCGGAGCCCGCTAGAGAGAATGCGGGGGGTATCGCGCAGAGGATTCGTTGTTGGATCGGCGGCCGCCGCTTCCTTTGCAAGAGAAGGAAAGCAATCGGACCGTGATTATTGGATCTCCGTGCTTACGCGTATTGCCGATCCTGTCCTATCCGCGGCTGCGCAGCGCAAATTAAAAGCGGCCATGCCGGTCGAAGCGCCACACGGTAACGCGCGGGAGCGCGCGGAATACACCCATCTCGAAGCCCTCGGCCGCTTGCTCTCTGGTATAGCGCCCTGGCTCGAATCGGGCGGCGCGGCGCCCCGCTATGCCGATCTCTCGCGCCAAGCCATCGCTTCCGCCGTGGATCCAACATCTCCCGACTACATGAACTTTACGAAGGGTTCGCAGCCAGTCGTCGATGCGGCATTTCTAGCGCTGGCGATCTTGCGCGCGCCCATAGAGCTTTGGGCGAAGCTAGATGCCGCAGTCAAATCCCAACTTGTCGAAGCGCTGCGCTCGTCACGCGTGATTCAGCCTGGTTTCAACAACTGGCTGTTATTCAGCGCGACCGTGGAAGCTTTTTTATGCTACGTGGGCGAACAGTGGGACCGAATGCGCGTGGACTACGCCATACGCCAGCACCAAGAATGGTACAAAGGCGACGGCCTCTATGGCGATGGTCCGCTGTTGCATTGGGATTATTACAACAGCTTCGTCATTCATCCCATGCTGCTTGCCGTCATCGAAACCGTGAGCAAGCAATCCAAAGCGTGGGAATCGTTCTATCCGGAAATTCTCGTCCGTTCGAAGCGCTATGCGGCGATTCAAGAGAGACTCATCGCTCCCGATGCAAGTTACCCGGCGATCGGCCGTTCCATTACCTATCGTTTCGGTGCGTTTCATTTGCTTGCCAATATGGCGCTTCGCCATCAATTGCCTAACGGTGTCTCTCCGGCCCAGGTGCGCAGCGCGTTGACCGCCGTGATCCGCCGCATGATCGAAGCGCCTGGCACGTTCGACGAACGCGGTTGGCTGACGGCGGGCTTCTGCGGCCATCAGCCATCGGTTGCGGAGAGCTACATCTCAACCGGTAGCCTGTATCTCTGCGCTACAGCGTTCCTACCGTTGGGCTTGCCGCCAGACGATCCTTTTTGGAGTGGCGCCGCGGAGCCCTGGACTTCACAGAAGATGTGGGGCGGGCAAAACGTTGCCATCGATCATGCGATCTGAGAAGTTGAGAAGTTAGGAGTTGAGGAGAACTGCCGCTCCACATGCTCCTGTCTTCTAGCTTCTTTACTCCTTAACTTCTAACTTCTGGTTTAGAAATGGATTTTCCCCACAAATTCGAAATCGCGCGGATTTCCCGCACTGCTGATCGTCCCGAACGCCGCTGTGCCAAAACTCCCGTTGGGATCGTTGAGTGACGGTGTGTTGGTGATGTTGAATACCTCGGCCCGAAATTCGAAGCGCATGCGCTCGGTGAGCCGGAACGTTTTCCCGAGCATCAAGTCCGCGTCTTGCAAGCCAGGTCCGCGTACTGGGTTTCGCGAGCTGGTTCCGAGTGTAAATTGCGGCGCGGTCGTGAACGCTGCTGTGTTAAACCACTGCGCCACGCTCCGATTCGCGATCACGTTCGGATCGCCGACTCGATTCGGTCGCTGCACTGCAAACCCCAAGCTCGCATTTGAGTTCGTCGCTTGGCTCACTGCAATCATATCGCCTGCCTGCACTCGCACTAAGCCCGCTATTTGCCATCCGGAAATTTTCCAGATCCGCGGAATTTGATATACCCATCCAGCCGAAAACACGCGGGGAATGTCGCCGCTTGAAAGATCCTTTTCCAGATGTCGGTTGAATGCATCCGCAGCGCCGGTATTGTTTAAGACCGGTCCGGTGAAAATCGTCTGCGAAAAATAACTCGAGGCATCGTCGATCAGCTTCGAAAATGTGTAGGCAAGAGTGAACGTCAGCCCATGTGAAAAGCGTTTTTCGAGCTTCGCCTGTGCGGCGTGGTAGCTCGAACTCCCAACGTTATTCCGAAACAACGCGACCGTTGTGAAGCGCGGGAAGGCGCGCAGTAGTTGTTGCTGTGCGATTGTAGCGCCGCCGAGCGAAGACGACGCCGGTATCTGTCCAAAGTACGGATTGTTAACCCGCGTCAACAAAGCAGCGCCCATGGATAGATCGGCAGTCGGTAACTGATTGAGATTTGCCTCTGGCAAACCGAGGCGTGTATTCTTCGATCCGAGGTATCCGACCTCGAAATTGAAGTTGCCCCAAAACGTTTTCTGAACTGTGAAATTCCACTGCTGCGAATAGCCCGAGCCGTTATTGCGCTGCGTCCCGAAAACTCCCTGACCTAGTCCCGAATTCGGATTGGGCGGCGTTACTTGCACCGATGTCCCGTTGGCCAAGGTAAAAGCCGCGTTGATGTTGTCCTGCGACTGCAGTCCCACCGTCTGGACGAAGGGAAATTGCGGCAGAGTGAACGGAGTCGTGATGCCCGTCTGCTCAAACCAGATCATGCCGTAGCCGGCGCGTAAGACCGCCGAATTTCCTAGACGGTAAGCCAATCCGGCGCGCGGACCGAAGTTGCAGCATTCCAAATCGCGCGCGGTTCGAGGAAAATCCAACACCTGGGTGTTCAGGTTGAAAACAGCGCCCTGGTTGCTGACTTCGGTGGACGGAAAATTGAGCGTATAGCGCGTCCCAATGTTCAGCGACAGCCGGTCGGAGATTTTCCAATCGTCGCCAATGAAAAATTCCGCGATGTGCGCGCGTTCCTGTAATGTTTGACGCTGGATATCGAGACTAAACGCGTTGACCTGGCCTAGCAGCAGAGAAGCCAGCGCATTCCCACTGTTCGTAACGCCAGATCTGTTCGTTCCGGTCGTATTGAATGTATAAGCTCCGGTGGGATTTGCGGGCTGTAGAACGTTGAGCGCTTCGCGCCGGATGTCGGTCCCAAACTTTACGGTATGGCGTCCGAGTATCACGGAAAAAGTATCCATGTACTCCGTTACCGACGTTGTAAATTGCGAATTCGCGCCGGATGTCGGCCCGATTTGCTGAAATCCGGTCACGTTGAACGTGGGAAGCACGGAAGAGAATGAATTCTGTGGAATGCCGGGTACCGTAATACTGCCGTCCTGGAGCGCGCTTCCATTCGACGTTCGGCGCGTGTAACCAAACCGCGCCTGGTTGAGCATTTTTGGGGAAAGCGTCCACTCGTAATCGCCAACCACCTGATCTCCGCGCGTTATGGTGTGGCTGATCACGCCGGATGTAATGCTGCCGCTCCCGTCCGGCAGCGGCGTTACGGGATTATCGTCGTCGCGGAAATAAGAGTACCGGCCGAACACCCTGTGCTTGACGCCGAAATAACGATCGATGCGCGTATCGAACTGGTCTTGGCTATCGGGCTCTACATCCGTTCGTTGATAGTTGTTCGCACTGCCCGATAAATTCGGCAGCGGGTAGCGCGCGAGCACTTGTGTGGCGATCGAATCGAAACGGGACGACGGGATCGTGTTATTTGCAAACGGCGTTCTTCCGGCGGTTGCCGGGTCGTAGATCGGCGTAGTAAAAATGCCCTGCCGCTGCGCCGGAAGCGGTACGGTGCTAAAACGTGTCACGCCCGTCCGCAGCCGCGTCCCTTGCCAATCGACGAAAAAGAAAGTTTTGTCCTTCTGGATGGGGCCGCCCAACGTGAAGCCGTACTGATTCCGGCGAAACTCGGGTTTGCGTCCGGGCGGTGCAAAGTAGTTGCGCGCATTCAAAGCTTCATTCCGGAAAAACTCGAAAACATTACCGTGAAATTCGTTTCCACCCGACTTCATGTTGACGATCACCGCTCCGCCATTCGAGCGGCCATACTCGGGCGAGTACGAATTGATGTTCAAGCGGAATTCTTCTATGCCGTCGATGATCGGATAGAAAACGACTTGCCCCGGCTCAGGCTGAAGTGCGCTAATCCCGTCATATATGTATTCGTTGGTGCGCGGCCGGCTCCCGTTAATGCGCGCAAGCAACGATCCTCCGCCAGGTAGCGCTACTCCTGGCGAGAGCGCCAGTAGAGGAATAAAATTCCGGCCATCCAGCGGAAGCGACTCCACTTTCGCTCGATTCAAGTTGAAGCTCACTTCGCCGTTAGCGGTCTGCAAAAGCGGAGCCGCCGCCGTTACATCCACTATTTGCGAAGGCTGCCCAACCTCGAGCTTCACGTCGATTGCCGTGCGATCTTCAATGCGCAGCGTGATTCCCGATTGCCGGAACGTTCGAAATCCGGTTTGCTTTACCGTGAGTATGTAGGCGCCCGGAAATAATCCCAATAGTCTGTATTCGCCGCGGTCGTCAGATACCGCCGTGAACAGCGCATGTGTCCCCTGTTCCTCCGCCTCTACTGTGGCTTTCACGACGGCTAGTCCGGAGGGGTCCTGAATGGTTCCGTAGAGAATAGCTTTCCCGGCTTGGCCCAGGCACGGCAGCGCCGGCGTCAAAAGGATAATTAAGAAAGAAGCAAACGAGGCGCATGTCACGTAAAAACGACCAAAGTATCGTAAAGCAGACTTCTAACAATTTGAACATACTTCGGCGGAACGCTGGTCTTTCCGCCGCTCAGCTCGCCCAGCACGTAGGAGTCAGCCGCCAAACGATCCATGCAATCGAAGCCGGAACCTATGTGCCCAATACGCTAGTCGCACTCCAGTTGGCCCGCGTGCTCGGGACGACGGTAGAAAGCATCTTTGCTCTGCCCCCCGAAGCGCCGTCTTTGGAGCGCGTGACGGTCCTCGCCGGAGCGGAGAATACGGATGCCGGACAGCCGGTTGAACTTTGCCGGGTCGACAAGCGCATCATCGCCTCGCCTTCTTCTCCAATTCCCTGGTGCGTGCCGGTCAGCGATGCCATTCTATTGGATAAAAACAAAGCGCAAATTTTTCGCGATCGAGACGATTTCGATCAACGGATCCTTATCGCGGGGTGCGATCCCGGAATGTCCGTGCTTGCGCGCTATCTACGGCTGGCGGGCGTCGAGCCGGTCCTCGCGCATCGCAACAGCTCCGCGGCGCTTGCGTTGTTAAAAGAAAATTGCGTTCATGTCGCCGGTACTCATCTTCACGATGCCGCATCCGGCGAGTCGAATATCGGCTCAATCGGCCGTCTGTTTCGCGGACGTTCCGTGGCTGTCGTGTCATTCGCCATCTGGGAGCAAGGCCTTGTCACGGCGCGAGGCAACCCAAAACGTATTCGCTCCGTCGAAGATCTTGCGCGGCCGGACGTGTCATTCGTCAACCGCGAGAAGGGCGCCGGCAGCCGCCTGCTGCTCGACTCGTCTCTCACGGCCGCCGGAATTCGCGCGCGCGATGTCGGCGGTTACGACCACATAGCGCCAGGTCATCTTGCCGCGGCTGCCCAGGTTCGATCCGGCGAAGCCGATTGCTGCATTGCGCCTCGGGCCGCGGCGGGCGTTTTTGGTCTTGATTTTGTTCCCTTGGCGACAGAACGTTATGATTTCGTCCTTCACAAAAGGCATTTAGCGCTGCGCAGCGTTCAGATATTGATGGAGACGCTGAGTCGCGCGAGTTTTCGCCGCGACTTGGAAGGTCTGGGCGGATATGACACCAAAGTCGCAGGCGCACGCGTCCTTTAGCAGTCAGTGTAGATTGTCTAAGGAGGGTTACGCTTTGCTGGCGCGCCGCTCATGGCGTCTTTTGCCGTTGTTCGCGCTCGCATTTTCTTCTGTCGCACAACCTACAACGCCAGAGCCCTGCCGTTCGGACCAACTCGAGGTCACCGTCGCTAATGCCGGTGTCGGCATGTCTCATTGGGCGGAGGGCGTCGATTTTCGCAATTCCTCGGCGGATACGTGCTCGCTCCGCGGTGTTCCAAAATTGGCTTTCAGTGGCGCTGGCTATAGGCGCTTGCCGGTTGCGCTCTGCCCTAACTGTGACGACTATCTTTTCCCTGCGCGGCAGATCACTTCGGTAGTGTTGAAGTCCGGCCAGCTTGCCCACATTTTGATTGGTTCGTCCACCGCCTACGATGCGAAGCTTTGCGATCGCGCAAGCGCCCTGCAAATTTCCTTGCCGAACGAGCAGCGGCCTATCCCAATCGAAGGGCACGAGATGTATTACTGCGTCAAAATCGACGTGTCCGCTTTTCTTCCCGGCACGACTCGCAACGATACCCGCTGGAGCGGCCCGCCGCTTCCCCCGCCTACGCCTTCGTGGGGACAATCCACGCGCGGCATGCAAATTTCGCTCACACCGTTTTCACCGTGGCAGCGGTTGGGCGTGCTTGGGTTTCATCTCGCTTTGCGCGGAAGGCAAGCGACCGGTCTCCAAGTTCGCCAATGCCAATCTGCCACTCTACGTATGTGGCAAGCCGGCAAACTGGCGCAGTCCATTACTTCGACAGAACGCCTAACGTGCCTCGGCCCCGGTCCTCAACCGGCTGCAAACGTTTCAGGCCAGCAAAATCAAGACATAACTACGCAGGAATTCGGCATGCGTGTCGACCATGCCGGCTTCTACGCATTCGATATTGTCGAAGTTCTCGAAGCGGCGGGCGATCCTGTCACCGTCACATCGAACCGCATCTCAATCCAGATAACCAACAACTAATATGCTCCGCATCCTCACGACGTTCGTCCTGTTCGCGGCCGCCGTGCCGCCGGTTTTTGCCGCTTCCTGCGAAAGTCTTTCCGGCTTGAAATTGCCGAATACCACGATTACCTTGGCGCAATCGGCTCCGGCCGGCACGCTCGCTCCGCCATACGGACAAGCGCTCGAAGGTCTTCCGGCTTTTTGCCGTGTCACAGGCCGCATTGCGCCTACGACCGATTCCGATATCTACTTCGAGGTTTGGCTTCCCGCTTCCGGCTGGAACGGCAAATTCTTAGGTGTCGGCAATGGCGGCTTTGCCGGCGCTATCGGCTACTCGGCGCTTGGCAACAATCTGAAGCGCGGCTATGCTACGGCCGGCACCGACACCGGCCATGAAGGCCAAAGTACCGACGCCACCTGGGCGTACAAGCATCCGGAAAAAATCACCGACTTCGGCTATCGCGGCCTGCACCTCACGACGGCTAACGCCAAGGCGATCGTCGAAGCGTTTTACGGTAAGCCCGCTCAGCATTCCTATTTCGATAGCTGCTCCGATGGCGGCCGCGAGGCGCTGATGGAAGCACAGCGTTTTCCGGAAGACTACGACGGCATTCTGGCCGGCGCGCCGGCGAATTTCTGGACGCATCTATTGTCATCTGCCGCGAGCAGTGCGAAAGCGATGTATTCAAATCCCGCAGCTTACTTTTCTGAGATCAAATTGCCCGCCATTCACGCGGCTGCGCTCTCCGCTTGTGACGCTCGCGATGGCGTGAAAGACGGCGTGATCGACGATCCGCCGAATTGTCATTTCGATCCCGCCGCGCTCCTCTGTAAAGGCCGCGAAACTCGCTCGTGCCTGACGTCTTTGCAGATCGCATCGCTCGAAAAACTCTATCAAGGCGGTAAGGACGGACATGGGCGGCGTATTTTTCCCGGATTGGTCTCTGGCGCCGAAAACGGCCCGGGCGGTTGGGGGCCTTGGATCGTCGGCCCGGCGCCGGGCCAGAGTTCTATGAGCGGCTTCGTCGAAAATTATTTCCGCTACATGGTTTTCGACGATCCTGCCTGGACGCCGGCTTCGGCCGACATCGATCGTGCCATACAAACCGCCGATGCGAAAACCGGCCACGCGTTGAACGCGATCGATCCCGACTTGAGCCGCTTCCTTGCGCGCGGCGGGAAGCTGATTCTCTATCACGGTTGGAACGATCCCGCCATTTCGGCCTATAACACCATCGATTACTTCCGCAATATCTCGAAGGCCATGGGCGCGGAAAAAACCGCATCGTTTGTCCGTCTTTATATGGTTCCTGGCATGCAGCACTGCCTTGGCGGACCGGGTGCCACTTACTTCGGCCAGTTGGGCACCACCACGACGAAAGGCGCCCAACATGGGATCTACGCCGCGCTCGAAGACTGGGTCGAGAAACAAACTGCGCCGGGCGAAATCGTCGCGACTAAGTTTACCGGTGACAATCCCAGTAAGCCCGCGCAGATGACGCGCCCGCTTTGCGCGTATCCGGAAATTCCGAAATACAAAGGGACGGGCGATACGAACGACTCCGCGAGCTTCACCTGCGCCGCGCCGTAAATCGTCATTCAATTGTCATGCGATTGCAACAACGCGCCGCTATTCTACGCATTCCATGCGTAGACAAATCAAATACTCTGTCCCACTCGCTGCACTGCTTCTTCTTCGCGCTGCTCACGCTTCTCCGGTGCTATTGGCTCACGCAACTCTTTCGGCCACCAGTTCCGATCTCTCCGGCCTGAGCGCTCCGCTTGAAAACGGCGCGCCGGGCAATTTGCTCGGTGGATTCGGCTCCGGCATTACCTATGCCGGAGGCTCGACATTTCTTGCCGTGCCGGATCGCGGCCCGAATGCTATTTCCTATAATCCGTTAGTCGACGATACGGCTTCCTATATCGATCGTTTTCAAACCTTCTCGTTGCAATTGACGCCTGCGGTCTCCGGCACGCTGCCATATTCGCTAACGCCAGTTCTTACCGGCACTACTCTGCTTTCGAGCGCCACTCCGCTTGTTTACGGAACTGGTGCGCTCGGTACGGGTATGTCCGGTGGAAACAGCTACACGTTAGGCAGCGGCGTTCCGGCGCTGAACGCCGTCAACAACACGTATTACTTAACCGGACGCTCCGACGGCTTCGATCCGTCGAAATCGTCGATCAATCCGGCGAATGCGCGCTTCGATCCCGAATCGATTTGCGTGTCGAACGACGGCAAAAGCGTTTTTATCTCGGACGAATACGGCCCCAATATTTATCAGTTCGATCGCGCCACCGGCCAGCGCATCCAGACGTTCACGTTGCCCAGCTACTTTGGCGTCAGTAACCTCAGCGCGCGCGGCAACACCGAAATCTCCGGCAATACACAAGGCCGCCTCGCGAACAAAGGAATGGAAGGCCTTGCCATTACTCCAGACGGCAAGACGCTCGTCGGCATCATGCAGAGCCCGCTCATCCAGGATGGCGGCGATGGGGGCCGAGCCAACCGCATCGTCGCGGTGGACATCAAGACCGGTGCGACGACGCAGTACGCCTACGACAACTACCTGGCCGACAAGTCCAAGGCCTACAACAGCAGTGAATTGCTGGCGCTCAATGAC
>Ga0081455_10008205_pt1 | contig 10887 bp, 10 predicted proteins | sample TabmetS3T2R1_FD_70207 | JGI IMG/M metagenome (GOLD analysis project Ga0081455, IMG submission 70207) | Tabebuia heterophylla rhizosphere microbial communities from the University of Puerto Rico - S3T2R1 | ecosystem: Host-associated > Plants > Roots > Rhizosphere ... | reverse complement strand
TACATAGGCTGCTCATCGACGATCTTTGTGAGCAGCGTGCCGGATGAGACGCCGCCGGTGAGCCGTTCGAAGCACGGCGTTTCGCCGGCGGTAACGAGCCCAGCCGCCGCGAGGATACCAGCGGCGTCGAGCCCAGGGAACTGTCGAATTGCGACTTGCGGCGCGCGACGGACGGATTTCGCCGGAGTGGGACAATGGCCAGACCGGTCTCCTGGATCGGGGCCGGGTACGCGGGGGAAACGACCATGGCCAGGCCGCAAACGCTCGACAGGTCGAAGCCGGATCAGGCGACCGTCGAGCTGTTCGTCGACTGGACGAGCGAGGGCGAGCGGTTCTTCGAGGAGGTCCCGGTCGAGGCGCTCGGCGACGCCCGCTACCGGATCCTCGCCTCGCCGGGACTGCTCGACGGTCTCGCCGCCGGAGAGCGCGGTCACGATCGCGGTCCCGGCCTCGCGCAGCAGCCGTTCGGCCTCGTCGAGCGCCTCGTCCCACGACACGGCGCCGAGGCGGCGGCCCCCCGTGCGCCTCAGCGGCTCCGTGAGCCGGTCGTCCGCGCGCAGGTGGCCGAACGCGAAGCGGCCCTTGTCGCACAGCCAGCCCTCGTCGACCTCGGGGTGGTTGCGCGAGAGGATGCGCTTGACCTTGCCCTCCCGCGTCGTCGCGCTGATGTTGCAGCCGACCGGGCAGAGGCCGCACACGGTCGGCACGTTCTGGATCTCCCACGGCCGCCCTTCGAAGCGGTACTGCGTCGACGTGAGCGCGCCGACCGGGCACAGCTCCACGACGTTGCCGGAGAAGTGCGCGCGGTACGGCTCGTCCTCGAACGTCGCGATCATCGACTCGGCGCCGCGGTTGATCGCGACGAGCTGCCCGTCCTCGGCCACCGACTCGCTGAAACGCGTGCAGCGGTAGCAGAGGATGCAGCGCTCGCGGTCGAGCGCGATCAGCGGCGACACCGGGATCGGCTTCTCGAACGTGCGCTTCGGGAAGACCATGCGCGTGTTGCCCGGGCCGTAGCGGAACGTCAGGTCCTGCAGCGGGCACTCGCCGCCCTTGTCGCAGACCGGGCAGTCGAGCGGGTGGTTGACGAGGATGAACTCGAGCGTCGCGTTCTGGCCCTCAGCGGCGCGCTCGGACGTCGCTGCCGTGTGCACGACCATGTCCGCCTGGGCGGTCAGGGTGCAGCCCGCCTGGAGCTTCGGCACGCCCTCGAGCTCGACGAGGCACATCCGGCAGGCGCCGACGGCCGGCCCGAGCCGCGGCTCGTAGCAGAACACGGGGATCTCGATGCCCGCAGCGGCGGCCGTCTCGACGAGGCCGGTCCCCTTCGGCACCTCGACCGTGCGGTCGTCGATCGTGACCGTGACGAGCTCGGGCGCGCTCATGCCGCGACCCCTGCCGAACGGCCCTCGTAACTCAGAGTTACAAGGGCCTTCACGCGACGACCTCGAGCTCGCGGTGCATGCGGTGGCGCTCGTGCATGACCACCGGTGCGAGCACGTCGTCGAGCGGCGAGTCCGGGAACGGGCACCCGCCCTGCTCGACGTGGGCGCGGAACTCGTCGCCGAACTTCTCGAAGCAGCTCGCGACGACGAGCGCGTCGGAGTCGCCGAGCGGGCAGAGGCACTTGCCGTTCACCCGGTCGCAGACGTCGAGGAGCAGGTCGAGGTCGGCGTGCGTGCCGCGGCCGTCCTCGAGCGCCTGCAGGAGCTGGGAGAGCCAGCGCGTGCCGACCCGGCAGGGCGTGCACTTGCCGCACGACTCGTGCTCGTAGAAGCGCGAGGCGCGGAGCGCGTACTCGACGATGCAGCAGCGGTCGTCGAGGACGATCACGCCGGCCGAGCCGATCGCGCTGCCGGCCGCGGTCAGCGACGGGATGTCGAGCCCGGTGTCGACCTGGTCGCCGCTCAGGAGCGGCGCCGAGAGCCCGCCGGGGCAGATCGCCTTCAGCTGACGCCCGTTCGGGATCCCTCCGCCCAGCTCGTAGATCAGGTGGCGGAGCGTCGTGCCGCTCTCGAGCTCGTAGTTGCCGCCGTTCACGACCGTTCCGGAGAGCGAGAAGACGCGCGTCCCGGTCGAGTTCTCGACGCCGATCTCGGCGTACTCCGCGGCGCCGAGCTCGAGGATCGGCACCACCGTCGCGATCGACTCGACGTTGTTGACGGCGGTCGGGGACGCGTAGAGGCCCGCGATCGCCGGGAACGGCGGCTTCGTGCGCGGCTGCCCGCGCTCGCCCTCGAGCGACTCGAGCAGCGCGGTCTCCTCGCCGCAGATGTAGGCGCCGGCGCCGCGGTGGAGCACGATCGTCACGCCGCCCAGCAGGCCGTTCTCCGCGTGCATCTGCTCGAGCGCGTCGCGCAGCACCTCGAACGGCCGGTCGTACTCGCCGCGGATGTAGACGTAGACGTGCGTCGCCTCGATCGCGTGCGCGGCGATCAGGCAGCCCTCGAGGAACCGGAACGGGACGCGCTCCATGATCTCGCGGTCCTTGAACGAGCCGGGCTCGGACTCGTCGGCGTTGACGACGAGGTAGTGCGGCTTCGGCACCTGCTCCTTCGAGGGCAGGAAGCTCCACTTGCGGCCGGTCGGGAACGCGGCGCCGCCGCGGCCACGCAGGTCGGCCTGCGTCACCTGCTCCGTGACCTCCTGCGGTGCCAGCTTGCGCGCCTTCTTCAATTGCTTGAAGCCGCCGCGGGCGACGTAGTCGTCGAGCGTCGTGACCGCGCCGCCGTCGGTGCCCGCGAAGACGATCTCGCGCCCGTTACTCGCCACCGCGCAGCTCCTCGACGATCGCGCGCACGTCGTCCGGCTGGACGCCGACCCGCTGGCGGTGGTTGACCGCGATCACCGTCGCCCATCCGCAGCCCCCGGCGCACTCGATCGTGCCGAGCGTCACCTCGCCGTCCTCCGAGGTCTCGCCTGCGCGCACGCCGAGCTCCTCCTCGAACGCCTCCAGCACCTGCTGCGCGCCGTTGATCGCGCACGAGATGTTGGTGCACACCTCGACCACGGTGCGCCCGACCGGCTCGAGGTTGAGCATGTCGTAGAAGGACGCGATCGAGAGGCAGTACGCGGGCGTCACGTCCAGCGCCTCCGCGACCTCCTCCAGCGCGGCTTCCGGCAGCCAGCCGCCGTGCGCGTGCTGCGCGAGGTGCAAGGCCGGTAGCACAGCCGAGCGGCGGTCGGCGTAGAGCGGCACGAGCTCGCGGATCTCGTCCTGCAGTGCTTTCATCGGTCGACCTCGCCCATCACGCCGTCGAGCGAGCCGACGATCGCGATCATGTCCGCGACGAGCGCGTCCGACATGCAGGTCGCCGTCGCCTCGAGCGCCACGAAGCTCGGCGCGCGGAACTTGACGCGCCACGGCCTCGGGCCGCCGTCGGAGACGACGTAGCAGCCGAGCTCGCCGCGCGGCGACTCGATCGGCACGTAGATCTCCCCCTCGGGGACGACGTAGCCCTCGGTGACGATCTTGAAGTGGTGGATGAGGGACTCCATCGACGTGTGCAGCTCGTGCCGCGGCGGCAGCACGACCTTGCGGTCGTCGGCGATCCAGGGCTCGCCCTCCATCGTCTCGAGCCGCTCGATGCACTGGGCGATGATGCGCGTCGACTGGCGCATCTCGTCCATGTGCACCTTGTACCGGGCGTAGACGTCGCCCTCGGGATAGACGGGCACCCGGAAGTCGGCCTCGTCGTAGGCGAGGTACGGCTGGTCGCGCCGCAGGTCCCAGTCGACGCCGGATCCGCGCAGCACCGGTCCGGACTGGCCGAGCGCGAGCGCGTCGTCGGGCGACAGCAGGCCGATGCCCTTCGTGCGGCGGAGCCAGATCTCGTTGCGGTCGAGGATCGCCTCGTAGTCGTCGACGGCCTTCGGCATCCGGTCGCAGAACTTCCGTGCCTCGGCGTAGAAGCCGGGCGGGATGTCCTCGGCGAGGCCGCCGGCCTGGAAGTACCGCGTGTGCATGCGCGTCCCGCCGACCATCTCCGTCAGGTCGAGGACGAGGTCGCGCTCGCGGAACGCGTACCAGAACATCGAGATCGCGCCGAGCTCGAGGGCCGACGTGCCTAGCCAGACGAGGTGCGAGTGGATCCGGTTCAGCTCGCACATCGCCATGCGCATCCACGTCGCCTTGCGCGGGATCTGCAGGCCGAGCAGCTGCTCGATCGCCAGCACGAAGACGAGCTCGTTGTTCTGGAACGAGACGTAGTCGATCCGCTCGGGGTAGGTGATCCCCTTCCACCACGTCTTGTTCTCCATCGTCTTCTCGAAGCCGGTGTGGAGGTAGCCGACCACGGCGGCGATCCCCGCGATCTGCTCGCCGTCGAGGTCGACGATCAGGCGCAGCACGCCGTGCGTCGACGGGTGGTTCGGCCCGAAGTTGACGCGCAGGATGTCGTCGACGTCGTGCCGCGAGGGATCGACCTCGAGCACGGTCGGGATCGGCTGCGGGATCCGCGAGCCTTCGTAGACCTTGCGGCGCGGCGCGACGGCCACGTCCTACTCGTCCTCCGAGAAGCGGACGGGCTCGCCGCCGAGCGGGTAGTCCTTGCGCAGCGGGTGCCCGTCCCAGTCGTCGTCCATCAGGATCCGGACGAGGTTCGGGTGGCCCGCGAAGCGGATGCCGTACAGGTCCCACGCCTCGCGCTCGTGCCAGTCCGCCGTCGGCCAGACGCCGACGACGCTGTCCACGTCCTCGCCGTCGTCGAGCCAGACCTGCACGCGCACCCGCCGCGCGTCGGATCCGATCCGCAGCAGGTGGTAGCTCACGGAGAAGCGCTTCGGCTTGGGGGCGGGCACGCGTTCGAGGCCCTGCGAGCCGGGCGAGTTCAGGTCCCTGCCGGCCGGGGTGCCGATGTAGCCGGCCACCCCCCTCGCCCCCCAGCCGAGGTAGTCGGCGGCGGCGAGGTCGGCGAGCACGTTGAAGCCCTGCTCGTCGCGGAGGTAGGTGCAGGCCTCGACGACTCGGGCGGGATCGACGACGAGCGTCGTCTCTCCGTACGCAACCTTCGTCTCGACGAGCCCGGGGACGCCCTCGTAGGCCACGTTACTCCGCCACTCCGCGGATCTGGTACGCGGGTGGCACGCCGGCCTGGATCTTCTCGTGGAGGCGGATGATCCCCTCCATCAGCGCCTCCGGCCGCGGGGGGCAGCCGGGGACGTGGATGTCGACGGGGACGATCTTGTCGACGCCCTGCAGCACGGTGTAGTTGTTGAACATCCCGCCGGAGCTGGCGCAGGCGCCCATCGCGATCACCCACTTCGGCTCGAGCATCTGGTCGTAGACCTGGCGGAGCGGCGCGGCCATCTTGTGGACGACGCGGCCCGAGACGATCAGCAGGTCGGCCTGGCGCGGCGACGAGGAGAAGCGCTCCATGCCGAAGCGCGAGATGTCGTAGCGCGACGAGACGATCGACATCATCTCGATCGCGCAGCACGCGAGGCCGAACGTGTCCGGCCACACCGAGTGCGACTGCGCCCACGCGACCGCCTTCTGGACCGTCGTGAGGCCGAGCGCGTCCTCGAGGTTCTCGACCTCCTGCTCGAAGACGCCCGGGCCGCGCGTCGGCCAGAGCAGCCGCTCGGACTGGAGGCCCGCCTTGGCGAGCGGGCGATCGCTGACCTTGCGCCGCGTGCGCTCTACCGCCACTCGAGCGCCCCCTTTCGCCAGATGTAGACGTAGGCCACGACGAGGATCGCCACGAAGACGAGCAGCTCGATCACCGCGAACCAGCCGATCGACTCGAGCACGATGGCGAGCGGGTACAGGAAGACGATCTCGATGTCGAAGACGATGAAGAGCATGGCCGTGAGGTAGAAGCTCACGGTGAAGCGCTGGCGCGCGGGCGGGCCCTGCGAGACGCCCGACTCGAAGGGGATCATGCGCTGCTTCGTCCTCGACGCGGGACGCGTCCCGAAGACGAACGTCATGAGGATCATGCTGGCCGGGATCGCCGCCGCGATCAGCATCGGGTGGTTCTCGATCCTGGCCAACCTGGTCGCCGCGTTGCGTCGCGCCTTCGCGCGTCCCGGCGTACGCCGGGTCGTCGATGCCATCACCGGCACGGCACTCGTCACACTCGGCATCCGGCTCGCCGTGACCACCCGTCCCTAGGGTGTGTCGCGTGGTCCCGGGCCGCGGCAGGTCGGGGGCCAGGCGACACACCCTGTGCAGCGTGACCGGTTGGTTCGGTCGGATACGCTCGCGGCGTGTTGAGTTCGTCCGAGCCCGTACTGCTCGCGTCGTCCCTTATGCCGGGATGGCTCGACCCAGAAACGATGCTCGACGAGGCCGGCACCTGGGCGATGTGGGTCGCGATCGCGATCATCTTCTCCGAGTGCGCGTTGCTGCTCGGATTCTTCCTGCCCGGCGACACGCTGCTGTTCAGCCTCGGCATCTTCGTCAGCCAGGACATCGTCGACGAGCCGATCTGGCTGGTGTGCACGCTGCTGGCCGTCGCCGCGGTGGCCGGCAACCTGGTCGGCTACGAGATCGGCTACCGCGCCGGGCCACCGCTGCTGGAGCGACCCAACCGGCGGCTGCTGCGACCGGAGCACATCCGACGTACTCATGAGTTCTTCGAGAAGTACGGGGCGCCGGCGATCATCCTGGCCCGTTTCGTCCCGATCGTCCGTACTCTGATCACGGTCACGGCGGGCGTCGCCGAGATGAACCGGCGGCACTACTTCCTCTACAGCGCGATCGGCGCGGTCGCGTGGGCCAGCGGCGTGACCCTGTCAGGCTATGCGCTGGGCAACGTCGACTTCGTCCGCGACCATGTGCAGCCGCATCTGGATCTGCTGCTGATCGGCGCCGTGATGATCGGCGTCCTGCCGGTGGCCTTCCACCTGTGGCGGGAGCGCCGCAAGATCCGGCGGGAGCGCCGCGAGAGCCAGACCACGCCGTAGCCTTCCGGGAGTCGTCAGCCGCTATTCGGGCTATCGCCCCACTGGTGGCTGACAGCTCCGACGGGGTCAGAGGTCGAGCTCGTCCTTGCCGATCGCGAAGCGGTACGGGAGGCCGGTCGTGTCCTCGATGTTGCGCTTCGCGCCGGTGTCACGATCCACGATGACCGCGACCGCGACGACCTCGGCGCCGGCGTCACGTAGCGCCGCCACGGCCGCGAGGGCCGATCCGCCCGTGGTCGACGTGTCGTCGAGGGCCAGCACCCGTCGACCGGAGACATCCGGGCCTTCGATCCGGCGTCCCAGGCCGTGGTGCTTCTCCGACTTGCGGACGACGAAGGCGTCGAGGGCCTGCCCACGCTTCGCCGCGGCATGCAGCATCGCGGTCGCGACCGGGTCGGCGCCTAGGGTGAGTCCGCCGACCGCGTCGAATTCGAGATCGCTGGTGAGGTCCAGCATCACCTCGCCGATCAGCGGAGCTGCCGCTCCGTCCAGGCTGACCCGGCGCAGGTCGACGTAGTAGTCGGCTTCGCGACCCGACGTCAACGTCACCCGCTCGCGCACGATTGCCTTGGTCTTGATCTGCTGCATCAGCTCGTCACGGGCACCCATGGGCGGCACTCTACGGCCCGCGGTCGAGACGTCCCGCGCCACTGGGGGTAGCCGAATTGCGAGACACGCCCGCGTGTCGTCGCGAAATGGCTACCGCCAGTGGGCCGGATGCCGATGCCGCCCGCGTACAGTCGCCGGGCATGAAGCAGCTCGCCCAGCGCGTCAGTGGACTCGGTACGACGATCTTCGCGGAGATGTCGGCGTTGGCGGTACGAGTCGGCGCCGTCAACCTCGGCCAAGGCTTCCCCGACACGGACGGACCCGAGTCGGTGAGCGAGGCAGCTGTCGCCGCGATCCGCAACGGCCGCAACCAGTACGCGCCGGGTATCGGCATCCCCGAGCTGCGCGCCGCCGTCGCCGAGCATCAGCGCCGCTTCTACGGCCTGGAGGTCGATCCCGATCGCGAGGTCGTGATCACCACGGGTGCGACCGAGGCGGTGGCCGCCGCACTCCTCGGCCTGGTCGACCCCGGCGACGAGGTCATCGCACTGGAGCCGTACTACGACTCCTATGTCGCCGGCATCCAGATGGCCGCCGGGGTTCGCCGACCGATCACCCTGCGTCCGCCGGACTTCCGGCTCGACCTGGACGAGCTGCGCGGTGCGGTCACGCCGCGGACCCGCCTCGTACTGCTCAACAGCCCGCACAACCCGACCGGCTCGGTTCTCAATCGCGAGGAGCTCGAGGCCGTCGCCGCGATCGCCATCGAGCACGACCTCGTCGTCGTGACCGACGAGGTCTACGAACACCTGACCTTCGACGGCGCCGAGCACATCCCGATCGCAACCCTGCCGGGCATGTGGGACCGGACCGTGACGATCTCGTCCGGCGGCAAGACGTTCTCGTTCACGGGATGGAAGGTCGGCTGGGCCACCGGGCCGGCGCCGCTCGTGACGGCGGTCAACGCCGCCAAGCAGTTCCTCACCTACACGTCCGGGGCGCCGCTGCAGCCGGCGATCGCCGGAGCGCTCGCCCTCGGCGACGACTTCTATGCCAACGTCGCGCGGCAGCTGCAGGCCCGGCGCGACCAGCTCTGCGACGGCCTGACCGCACTCGGCTTCGACGTGTTCCGCCCGCAGGCCACCTACTTCGCCACCACGGACGTCCGGCCGATGGGCTACGACGACGGTATCGAGTTCTGCCGAGCCCTTCCCGAGCGCGCCGGCGTCGTCGCGATCCCCCACCAGGTCTTCTACGACGACGTCGACGCCGGCCGCCCCCTCGTCCGCTGGGCCTTCTCCAAAACAGAACCCACCATCACCGAAGCCCTAGCAAGACTGGCCCGCGCCTTCACCTAAACGACCCCGAGCCAACCCGGGCTACGCCGCGCCGAGCTCAGGGCCAGCACGAAGCGGGGCCGAGTTTGTACGGCTATCCTGCGAGCGTCGTGGATGGGCCTGGCCGCCGAGCGAGGCACGAGCGAGGCTGGTTGACCGAGCGGGATAGCCGTACAAACTCGGCTCGAAGGCTCAGCGCTGCTGACGGGCCCGGTCCGCGGCGTACCCCTGCGCGTCAAACCAGGCACCAGCCCCGCCGATGAAGCAGAACACGATCACGAGAATCTCCGCGATCACCCACAGCAGACCGAGCGGGAACGCGAGCAGGCTCAGGATGATCGCGATCGACGAGAGCACCACCAAGGGGATGCGGACCCGCTTGTTCCGTAGCAACAGCACGCCCAACACCAACGCCGCCAGCGACAGTACAGCCGCGATGATGCTCATGACGCCGAGCGCCGTGACCAGATCGGACACGTTACGGATGTCGGCGTCGTTGGCGAGTTCGCGCATGCTCTGGTCCTCTTCCAGCGACTCGCGGTCGATCAGGAAGATCAGGGCCACGATGCCGGAACCCAGCAGCGAGAAGCTGGACATGACGATCGTGATGATGCCGGCCGCAGTCAGCGTGCCGGGCCGCTTGGTGGGCACCACTGACTGGGGCGGTGGCGGCGGTGTCGCCGGCGCGTACGCACTGTAGGGCTGATAGCCACCGGTCGGCGGCGGACCGTACCCGGGATAGCCGCCCGGCTGCCCCGGGGGCGGTGGCGGCGGTGGCGGCGGTGCCGATGACGGCGGAGGCGGATACGGAGGCGTGGACGAAGGCGACGGCGGCGCCGGAGGAGGAGGAGGAGATGTCTCACCACCTGTGGATGTCCCCGACGACTCCTGGTCGTCCGGCTTCCCCCAGGTCTTGGGCTGGTCCGGCTCGTCAGAGGGCGGTGGTGTGGACATGACGATCGGCGTTCCCTTCACTGAGGTCGCGTTCGGGGGCGGTGAATTCGGCGGTTCCCCCGTCACGGCTTCCCGGGGTGGCGTGCTGGTGGCGAACCACGTCCGAGCCTCCGCGCTCCACAGTAGGACCACACAACCTACCGCAATGATCGCCAGCAAAAGTCCGGCCAGGCCGAGGGCGAGGCTCAGCAGCGCCCAGGCCGCCGCGAGTACGGTGAGCCCGATCCGCGCCGACCGGTGACGGCGCACCGTGTAGACGGCGAAGACGATCGCCGCCACGCAGCCCGCGGCGACGATCATCAACACGATGCGCAGCGTCTCCAGCGCCGTCTCGACGCTGATGTCGGCCGGGCCGAACGGTCCACCCTTGAGGCCGTCCTCGACCTCTTCGCGGATCGACGCCGATCCCCAGTCGGACATCACCGAGAAGATGTTGTAGAGCACCAGCAGTGCGCCGAGGCCGGCGATGAGGCTGGCGACCGTCACCTGGCGTGGCCGGGGCGCGGATTCGGTCATGTCTCCATCCCATCACGCGATTCGACGCCATCAATCGCCACGGTCGACGCCGTGCGAGACGTAGGTTAGGCCACCGTCGAAGTGACGCGGAGCTCGTCGGCGTCAGGGTCGCGATCGACGACGACGGTGTCGCCATCGCGGACCTCGCCGGCCAGCAGAGCTCGAGCCAGTTGGTCGCCGATCGCGCTCTGGACGAGTCGACGCAGCGGGCGTGCACCGTAGACCGGGTCGTACCCCGTAAGCGCCAGCCACTCGCCTGCGGCCTCACTCACGTCGAGGGAGATCCGCCGCACCGCAAGCCGCTTGGCCAACGCGGCGATCTGCAGGTCGACGATCCGCGTCAGGTCGTCGGTCGTCAGAGCGTCGAACAGCACGACCTCGTCGAGCCGGTTGAGGAACTCCGGCTTGAACGACGCGCGTACGACCTCCATGACGGCCTCTCGGGTCGCCTTCTCGTCCAGCGCGGGGTCGGCCAGGAACTGCGATCCGAGGTTGGACGTCAGGATCAGGATCGAGTTGCGGAAGTCGACGGTGCGGCCCTGCCCGTCGGTGAGCCGACCGTCGTCGAGCACCTGCAGCAGGATGTCGAAGACCTCGGGATGGGCCTTCTCGATCTCGTCGA